>ERZ791619.21-NODE-21-length-183791-cov-5.65538_pt1 | contig 183791 bp, 162 predicted proteins | sample MGYA00510271_ERZ791619 | MGnify/ENA primary metagenome ERZ791619 (study PRJEB30046, sample SAMN00715209) | human gut metagenome | study: EMG produced TPA metagenomics assembly of the A metagenome-wide association study of gut microbiota in type 2...
GATGGTGCCGATATTCAGATGCGGTTTAGTTCTTTCATATTTAGCTTTTGCCATTGTGAATTTCCTCCTTAAGGTTGTTTGTTAAAACTAGGCTTAGTTGGTGCCTTTGTTTTTAGCAATAATTGCCTCAGCAATGTTTCTGGGAACGTCTTCGTAGTGGTCTACTTCCATGGAGTAGTTACCACGGCCTTGGGTTTTGCTGCGCAGGTCAGTAGCATAACCGAACATCTCAGCCAGCGGAACGAATGCATTGATTACTTGTGCACCGTTACGAGCTTCCATGCCTTCGATGCGGCCACGGCGGGAGTTAACGTCGCCGATTACGTCGCCCATATATTCTTCAGGAACAGTAATTTCTACTTTCATGTAAGGCTCAAGGATAACCGGGTTAGCTTTTTCAGCACCGGACTTGAAGCCCATAGAACCGGCAATCTTAAATGCCATTTCAGAAGAATCGACTTCATGGTAAGAACCATCATAAACAGTAACTGCGATATCAACCATCGGATAACCGGCAACTACGCCGTTTTCCATAGCTTCTTTAACGCCTGCTTCGATAGGAGCGATGTATTCCTTAGGAATAGCGCCGCCAACAACTTTGTTTTCAAACAGGAAGCCTTCGCCAGGTTCACGCGGAGTGATTTCCAGCCAGCAATGACCGTATTGGCCTTTACCACCGGACTGACGAACAAATTTACCTTCGGATTTAACAGCTTTGCGAATGGTTTCGCGGTAAGCAACCTGCGGGTTACCAACAGTGCAGCCTACTTTGAATTCGCGCAGCAGACGGTCAACAATGATGTCCAGGTGAAGCTCGCCCATACCGGAAATAATGGTTTGGGAGGTTTCAGGATCAGTGTGAACACGGAAGGTCGGATCTTCTTCTGCCAGTTTTTGCAGGGCAATACCCATTTTTTCCTGGTCAGCTTTAGTTTTAGGTTCAACTGCAACGGAGATTACAGGATCAGGGAATACCATAGATTCGAGGATGATCTCGTTTTTCTCATCGCAGAGAGTATCACCGGTAGTGGTGTCTTTCAGACCTACAGCAGCTGCGATATCACCGGAGTAAACTTGTTCAATTTCTTCACGGTGGTTAGCATGCATTTGCAGGATACGACCGATACGCTCACGTTTACCTTTAGTGGAGTTATATACATAAGAACCAGCAGTCAAGGTACCGGAGTATACACGGAAGAATGCCAGCTTACCAACAAACGGGTCGGTAGCAATCTTGAATGCCAGTGCGGAGAACGGAGCTTCGTCGCTGGACGGGCGCTCGTCTTCTTCGCCGGTTTCAGGATTTACACCTTTGATGTTAGGAACATCTGTCGGTGCAGGCATGAATTGGATTACAGCGTCCAGCATCGGTTGAACGCCTTTGTTTTTGTAGGAAGAACCGCAGCAAACCGGAGTCATTTTGCAAGCGATGGTTGCTTTACGGATACCAGCGATGATTTCTTCTTCGGTCAGCTCTTCGCCTTCCAAATATTTCATCATCAGCTCGTCATCGGATTCAGCAACAGCTTCAACCAATGCTGCACGGTATTCGTCAGCTTTCTCTTTCATGTCAGCCGGGATTTCTACGAACTCTTCTTCTTTACCGAGTGCATCATCATAAACGATTGCTCTCATTTTGATCAGGTCGATCATGCCTTGGAAAGTATCTTCAAAGCCGATAGGCAGTTGAATAGGTACTGCATTGGCATTCAGACGAGTCTTCATCATGTCAATTACACGATAGAAGTCTGCACCGGTAATATCCATTTTATTTACATATGCCATACGGGGTACATGGTATTTGTCAGCCTGACGCCATACGGTTTCGGACTGAGGCTCAACACCGCCCTTAGCACAGAAAACTGCAACAGAACCATCAAGTACGCGCAGGGAACGTTCAACTTCTACAGTGAAGTCAACGTGGCCCGGGGTATCAATGATGTTGATACGATGTTTATCGAATTGGTGCTCGGAACCTTCCCAGTAGCAGGTGGTTGCAGCAGAGGTGATGGTAATACCACGCTCTTGTTCCTGAACCATCCAGTCCATGGTAGCAGCACCTTCATGGGTTTCACCAATCTTATGTACTCTGCCGGTATAGAACAGAATACGTTCGGTGGTGGTGGTTTTACCAGCATCGATGTGAGCCATGATGCCGATATTTCTAGTTCTCTCAAGCGGAATTAATCTGCCCACTTCTTTATCCTCCTCAAATTAACTGAGACAGGTCATTACCAGCGGTAATGAGCAAATGCTTTGTTTGCTTCTGCCATCTTGTGGGTATCTTCGCGTTTCTTAACAGCTGCGCCAGTGCCATTGGAAGCGTCCATGATCTCACCAGCTACACGCTCGTACATGGTGCGCTCACCACGCAGACGAGAGTAGTTTACCAGCCAACGGATACCCAGGGTGGTTTTGCGGTCAGCACGTACTTCAACAGGTACTTGGTAGTTTGCACCACCAACACGACGGGCACGAACTTCCAGCAACGGCATTACGTTCTGCATAGCAGCATCGAACACTTCCAAAGGATCTTTGCCAGTCTTTGCACGAACCAGGTCGAATGCATCGTATACAATACGTTCTGCAACGCCTTTTTTGCCGTCGAGCATAATTTTATTGATAAATCTAGTTAAAAGCTTAGAACCGTACACCGGATCCGGCAGTACGTCTCTTTTAGTTACAGGGCCTTTTCTCGGCATGTGTTTCCCTCCTTAGGATTAAATCATTCTTAATGTTTTCTTGAAATTATTTCTTTGCTTTAGCACGTTTTGCACCGTACTTGGAGCGAGATTGGTTGCGGTTAGCAACGCCTGCAGTATCAAGAGCACCACGAATGATATGGTAACGCACACCAGGAAGGTCCTTGACTCTTCCGCCTCTGATCAGAACAACACTGTGTTCCTGAAGATTATGGCCGATACCCGGGATATAAGCAGTAACTTCGATGCCGTTGGTCAAACGTACACGAGCTACTTTACGAAGTGCAGAGTTAGGTTTCTTCGGGGTAGTGGTGTAAACACGAGTGCAGACGCCACGTTTTTGCGGGCATTCTTTCAATGCCGGCGCAGTAGATTTGCTTTTCAGAACCTCTCTACCTTTGCGAACCAATTGGTTAATTGTAGGCATATCGGCACCTCCTTTCCAAACAATTAGATTTTAATGATTATAAAAACTCGGCTCACGCCAAGCCCTTATCGGCTTTAAGTATCGCAGCCGCTGCTGCTTTGACGTTTATGCCGCAGGCTCTGCCGATTTCCAGCATCGTTTCTGTGTTTTCAACCGGTACTGAATTTTCCCGACACAGTTGCATCAGCCTGCCGGTAACTCTCTCGTCCGCATCACTTGCGATATAGACGACAGCGGCAACTTGTCTTGCTACAGCTTTTTCTGTCTGCTTAACGCCTACAGTATGCTTTTCAGCTTGCTTTAAAGCTTCAAGTGCCATCATGTTACCTCCTTCATCGAGCGCATAGCTCTCCCGCGATACTTGTATATTGTAACATCTCATGCACAGCCTGTCAACACTTTTTAGCAACTTTTTAAAAAAAATTAGTAGCGCTTTCTGCCGTGTTAATGCGCTTCTTTCTTTACACGTGGCCAAGTGTTTCATTGACTGTTTCTTCATACATAAAGTACACCCAAGGAGTACTTTTTCAACAGAGCTTTCACCTTAAATATCGCATAAAAAAAGAGCTGCCAACACTTCTGACAGCTCATATGCATATTATTTTGCAACGCCCGGGAAGGAAGAAACGTATTTGATTTTTATATCCGGAAAACTATCAACAAACTGAACTCTGAAATCTTCACCGTACTCAACAAATTGCCACTCGCCTATATTATTGGGAAAGCTTTGGACAACCTTTACCTTAAGATCCGGGAAGCTGTCGACAACCTTTACCTTAATATCGGGAAAGCTGTCAACAATTTTCACTTTACCGCATAGCTTGATATTTTTATAATAGCCTGCGCTGTTGATAGGAGTGGCAGCTCCTGCGATACAGGGAAATGCAGCAACCAGCAGCAGACCTAAGCAAAGAGCAGTTTTTTTCAGCATTTTTCTTCCCCCTTTCGTTAAGGACGTTTTTATTTTACGTAAAATACACGGTTTGCTTTACGCGGAGCAGCCTTAGGAACCGTTCCGTCAGTATAACCGAGGATGCAGTGGCCTACGCCCTCATACTCTCCTTCAATGCCCCATTCCTTCAGCAGCTGTTTGCCTTCTTCGGAAGCAAACTCTTCCTTGGCACGGTTAATCCAGCAGCTGCCAAGACCAACGGCATGAGCCGCCTGCATCAGGTTGCCCATTACCAGGCTGCCGTCATAGGGAGTAAGCTTATTGCTTTTAGGTCCCAAAACAACAAGAACCACTGGTGCGCCATAAAAACTGTCGTTGCTTGTGCCCAAAATTTCACGGTTCATATGCGCCAGCTTGTCGCGAACCTCTTTATTGGTTACCGCAACAATAATTACTTCCTGCGTACCATGACCGCTGGCAGCATAAAGGCCGGCTTCAATAACCTGGTCAATCAGCTCCTGCGGCACCATGTCTGCCTTATATTTGCGAACGCTTCTGCGTTCCTTTAATGCCTGTAATTCTGCATTCATTATATGTCAGCTCCTTATCGTTAATAAAATAAAATTTTACGCTGTTACGCTATATTAATTTTATTCTTGCCTGCGCCGTTATTATCCTGCTTGAGAATGCAACAAAAATGTTAATTTCTCTGCAGCTTTACTTGTACAGCAGATAAGGCTTTACCTGCTGCTCAAAGGCCGCGCACTCCTGATGCCAGCGCGCAAAAGCTGTTTTTGGCGCTTCACCTTCACGCAAGCTGCTTTCTCCAAGCGCAATATCCAGTTTATAGCCTTTGCTGCCATAACCGCGCTCCGGCGTTTTTACCTGCTCAGGATATAATTCTTTAAATGTAGAAAACAAAATATAATCCAGCTCAGGCAGATTAGTCCTGCGTACATCAGTAAGATAAATTTCAACACCCTGCACCAGCTCACCGCTGTAAGCACCGTAGCGCGGCGTAAAGCGCGCCGCTCTAAAAGCCACGCCTGCAAGCTTCCTTGCATCTAATGATGCCTTTACGGCATCCGCATCAGCAAAGGGTGCTCCCACAAAGTAAAATGGCTTAGCTGTGCCAACACCTACAGATAAATTGCTGTCACCGCACACACCGGTAACACCATATAGCAACGCTGTTTCTGCCGTAGGAATCAGCGGAGATGTCTGTACCCATGGCAGGCCTGTATCCTGCCACAGCTCTCTGCGTGACCATCCCTTCATAGGCACCAACGCCAGCTCACAGCCGATATGCTGCGTAGCGTTGATATAGCTTGCAAATTCGCCTATAGTAAGACCATGACGCAACGGCAGCTCGTAAAGCCCGATAAAAGTTTTATATTCCGGCTTGAGAACCGGTCCCTGCATAGCACCGCCTAAAGGATTAGGGCGGTCCAAAACAACAACCTGCTTTTTCGCTTTGGCGCATTCTTCCATTATATACGCAAGCGAAGAAAAATATGTATAGTGACGAATGCCGACATCCTGAATATCAACGACCATGGTGTCAATATCATTCAGCATTTTGGCCGTAGGCCTGCGATTTTCTCCATACAGGCTGTGTACAGGTATATCCTTATAGGTGTTACTCTCAAAGGTTTCTCCTGCCGCCACAGCGCCAAACAGTCCATGCTCAGGCACAAACAGTGCCGTCAGATTATAGCTCTTCTGCAGTAGCTCTGTGCTGCTGCGAAGCTTGCTGTCCACGCCGGACTGATTAGTAAACAGTCCCAGCCTTTTCCCTGCAAGCAGCTGCTTAGCAAACGGCTCATCAATGCGTTCAATACCTAATACAACTCTTTTTTCCCTGCCTGACGCAAAACCTGTTGCCGCAAACAGCACTATCAATAAACTGCATAATATGCATAACAACTTTTTCATTAAACCCCTCCCAAAAATAATTCTAAGTATATTTTAGCACATTTGCTGTTTTCGTGACGGCAAAGTAACTGTACTTCCGAAACAGAAAAAACAGACAGACCTGTCGCATAAGTTCTGCCTGTTTTTCCAAAGTTATTTTAAATTAATATATCAGAGCTTCTCGTCATATTCAGCCTGTTTAAAGCCAACCAACACTCCGCCGTCATAAATTACCAGCGGACGTTTGACAAGCATACCATCGCTTGCAAGCAGCTCCAGCTGCTCGTCCTCGCTCATTGTCGGCAGCTTGTCCTTCAGTCCCAGTTGCTTATACAAAATGCCGCTGGTATTGAAGAAGCGTTTCAGCGGCAAGCCGCTGGCTGCATACCATGTACGCAGCTCGTCAACCGTCGGATTGTCAGTCTTGATATCACGCACAGTAAAGCTCAGGCCTTTAGCCTGCAGATACTGCTCTGCCTTCTTGCAGGTAGAGCACTTAGGATAGCAAACAAATAACATCTTTATACCTCCTTACTGTAGCTGCTGCAGCAGGTAATCCTCTGCCGCCTTCAGCTGAACATCAACGGTAGCGTCATCTGGCAACTCCACCTTCACATCAGGCTCAATGCCTACATTATGAATAGAAACGCCGGACGGAGTATAATATTTAGCCACCGTAATTTTTACTGCAGTATTATTGTCCAGGCGATATACAGACTGTACACTGCCCTTGCCAAAGGTTTTTACACCAAACAGTTTACCACTCTTGGTATCCTTAATAGCACCGGCAACAATTTCGGACGCGCTGGCACTGCCATGGTCGACAAGCACAGCCAAAGGATATTTCACCTTTTCCAGACTTGATGTTTCTTCAAATTTGTTGCCGTTTTTATCTATAACAGAAACAATAGGCCCTTTAGGCACTAGCATTCTGGCAACATCAACACCTGCATCCAAAATACCGCCAGGATTTTCGCGCAAATCAAGCACTAAGGCCTGCATGCCCTGCTTTTCCAGCTCAGCATATTTTTTGGCAAAGTCATCACCAGTGTTTTCATTAAATATAGCAATTCTTATATAACCGATTTTGGTATTCGCCAGCATTTGTCCTGCAACAGAAGGATTTTTGATTTCAGCTCGTACTACATTTACCTTACGCAGCTTTCCCTCTTTATCCTTGAGCTCCAGCGTAACTGTTGTTCCGTATTTTCCGCGGATTTTATTGGCTACCTGCTCCATATTCATCTCACGCGTAGACTTGTCATCAATAGCAGTAATAATATCACCGCTCTTAATGCCTGCCTTCGCACCTGGGTTATCCTCTAAAGCAGAAATAACCACATAGTCATTACCGCGCTTACCAAAAACAATACCAATGCCGCCAAAACTGCCAACTGTCATTTCGCTCAGCTGCTGAAAATCCTTCTTGTTCAGATAAACTGTATAAGGATCACCAACAGACTCTACCATGCCTTTAAGTGCACCATCGAACAGTTGGTGATTGTCAACCTCGCCGTTATAATTGCGCTTCAAAAGCTTCATAGTGCGCAAAAAGCGCACTGATTCCGAAACACTGCCAGTCAACCTGTTTAACAGCACAGCTTCAGTTCCTACGATTGCTGCAGTAGTCAACACCGCTGTCAGCAGGCAGCAGGCTGTAAGCTGCCATCTTCTTTTTCCAAACAATTCTATTGCCTCCGTTTTCTGTCTATCATGGCAAATAATTTAACGGCTCTGTAAGCTCACCATGCAGACGCACCTCAAAATGACAGTGCGGACCAGTAGAATAACCGGTACTGCCTGCATAAGCAACAACTGTGCCCTTGCTTACATATTGCCCCTCACCAACATTTAACGCCGAATTATGTGCATACAAAGTAACAAGTCCACCGCCATGGTCAATCATTATGCAATTACCATAACCGCCCAGCCAGCCACTGTAAACTACAGTGCCGCTGTCAGCAGCATGAATCGGCGTTCCCGAATCAACAGCAATATCCATGCCGCTATGATACTTAGTCGTACCGAAAATCGGATGCGTTCTCCAGCCATAATAAGAAGTAATCGGACCATTGCAGGGCCACATAAACTGACCTGTACCGCCTTGTCCGGCAGGTGCACCACCGCCTGAGTTTTCCATATTACGCAGCATAGAGGCGATATTTTCCGAAATAGCCAGCAGACGCTCATATTCCTCCTGGCTGGACTGCTCTTCCTCCTGTGCCTTGTAAAGCATATAGGCACGCTGCTCACGCAGCTTATTGACCTTGGCCTTCTTAGCCTCCAGCTCAGTCTGCGTAGCCTTAATTTCCTTCATTTCTGCGGCCAGCTGCTCCTTACGGCTGTTGATTTCAGCAGCATCCTGCTTCAGCTTTTCCAACAGCTCCAGGTCGCGGCTGATTATTTTTTGCAGCAAATACATACGCGAGGAAAAATCACTGAAATCCTTGGCACCCAAAAGCACATCAAGATAATTTATCTGACCGTTGATATAAATATCACGCAGGCGTTTGCGGTAAATCTGCATGCGCTCCTGCATTTCCTGCTGCTTTTTTTCCAGTTTAGCCTGGTTATCATTTATTTTTCCCTGCAGAGTATCGCTTTTTTTCTGCAGGTTATTAGCCTGTGCCTGCAGCTCGTTAAGGCTGCCCATAACCTCACTAAGCTCAGCGCTGGCACTTTCAGCCTTTCTGCGCGCCTGCTCCTTGCGCGTCTGCATACGCTCCATCCGTTGGCGCACATCGTTAAGCTCCGCACGCTTATCATCAGCAGTATCAGCAAAGCACAAAGCACCGTAAATTGGCAGCACCGCCAGCCACAGGGCCAACAGCAAGCCACCAAGCTTCTTTTTCTCCATCACATATGCCTCCCTTAAACGCGCAAAAACTTACGCAAGGAGATGTAGCTGCCCAAGGCACCAATCCCAGTACCGGCTGCCAGCAAAAACATTGTTACATAAAACAATAGGGGCGATGTCGGCAGCAATGGCAGAAAGGCCAATGTAGCATGGATTCTTTCCAACATGCCGGCATAAATGCTGTTAATACAAAGAGAAGCAATTACCGCACCAAAAAAGCCTAAGGTCATCCCCTCCAGCAAAAACGGCCAACGGATAAACCAGTCGGTAGCACCAACATATTTCATAATAACAACTTCCTTACGGCGGGCAAATACCGTCAGACGGATAGTATTGGAAATAATAAACAGCGTTGCCATAGCCAAAAACACAACCAGGACAATGCCGCCAAAACGCAGTATTTTAGTCAGAGAGAATAAATGCTCTACAACCTCCTGACCAAATTTTGCTGTCTCTACCTTAGGCAGCTGTCCGATAGAAGGTGTAATCGCCTTAATGCGCTCAGGATTATCAACCTGCACCTCAAAGGAATTGGGAAAGGGATTCTCCTTACCAAGGCTGTTAAGCAGCTGCTCCTGATCGCCAAGACGTTCCTTGAAGCGCGCTAAAGCCTGCTGCTTACTGACAGGCGTTACCTTTACTACACCAGGCATCTTCTTCAGCTTCGCCTCTACTGCCTGCAGCTCCTCCGCAGAGGCATTATCCTGCATATAGACCGACACCTGTACCTGACTTTCCAGATACTGTGCCAAATTGTTGGTGTTGAGAAAAATCAGCAGAAACATTCCCAGCACTAACAGCGAAACCGCTACAGTCGAAATAGAAGCAAAGCTCATAAAGCCGTTACGCCTGATAGATTTATAGGTTTCCTTAACAAAATATTCTTTTGTACTAAAGCTCATAGCCATATACCCCGCTTGCTTCATCACGTACGATATGCCCGTCCTCTATGGCTATAACGCGCTTGCCCATGGCATCAACTATTTCTTTATCGTGAGTTGCCATGACAATCGTAGTTCCTTCAGCATTAATTTCCTTAAAGATTTCCATAATATCCCAGCTTGTTTCCGGGTCCAGGTTACCTGTAGGTTCGTCGGCAATTACCATAATAGGATCGTTGACAATAGCACGGGCAATAGCGATACGCTGCTGCTCGCCGCCACTCAGCTCATTAGGATAAGCATCGGCACGGTGACGCAGGCCGACAAGATCCAATACGTTCAACACTCTGCGCTTAATCTTGCGCCGCGGTGTTTCTATTACCTCCATAGCAAAAGCTACGTTTTCATAAACCGTACGGTCCGGAAGCAGACGGTAATCCTGGAAAATTATGCCCAGCTGACGCCTCATATACGGAATCTCATTGGGTGTCAGCGATAAAATATCCACGCCATTAACAAAAATGCTGCCCGTGGTCGGAAGAACCTCACGGAACAGCATTTTGATAAAGGTAGACTTACCAGCGCCGCTCGGTCCTACAACAAAGACGAATTCGCCTGGTTCAATATGAATATTGACTTTCTGCAAGGCGACAGAACCACCGGGGTATACCTTGCTTACATCAGTCATTTTCAGCACTACCTTCAGTCTCCTCTCAATTTAATAAATCAAAGGCTTCCTTTGCATTTAAAAAAGCTTTCGCTCTCAATGTATCCAAAAGTCCATGAGCAGCATTGGCAGAGGCCAGCGCCTTGCGCGCAGACGCAACGACCTGCGCAGCCTGCAGCGTTTCCACAGCTCCTGCGCTGATCCCGTTAATGTCTTTAACAAAGCCGTCAATTTTGGGGTCATAGGATACAGCCACAAAAGGCAGCTCCATAACTGCAGCAAAAATCAGTGCATGCAGACGCATACCGATAAGCAGATTAAAGTTACCCATCAGCGACAAAAACTGCTCGGTATCACATCCGGTTTCCAAAACAGTACTGTCTGCCTTGCTCCTCATAAAGTGCTGTAATCTGTTGCAGGCAGCCACATCCACAGGATATTGCAGCGGCAGCAGCACAATATGTGCCTTATATTCCCTAGCCAGAATATCCGCAGCCTTAGCCAGCTCCAGCAGGTATTTATCATCCTCCTGCCACTTGCGTACACTGATTGCTATCAGCATTTTATTTTCAGGAATATTAAACTGCTGCAGCAATTCGAGTCCTTTTTCCTTACTTTCCTGCGGCAAGGTCAGCACAGAATCGGCTGTAAGCTGCACCTTTTCCGCCGGCACACCGATACGACGCAGTTCATATAAAGAATCTTGGTCACGCACGGTAATTAAATCCACCCGGCTGCAGATAAATTTAGTCAGTCTGCGCATAAGTCTGTTATGGATAGGACCTATCCCCTGGCCGAAAAGCATAACCTTTTTTTTGAGCAGCAGGCCCAAAGCCAAGATAAACAGATAATATAACAGACTACGCTTGCTGGTAACGTCCTGCAGCAGACTGCCACCGCCGCTGAGCAGCAGGTCGCAGTCCATGAGGGCAGCAAAAATTTTGCAAAAGCTGAAACGATGAAGAGAATTCACCTTGTGTCTTGCGGCAGTAGCGGGCGGATTGCCCGAGATAACCGTCAGCTCCACGGTCTTTTCCGTACTGCGCAAAGCCTTAATGATCGCGGTCAGCATAGCTTCATCTCCGGCATTAGCAAATCCATAGTATCCGGAAATCACGATCTTACTCATTCTTCAAGGTATCTCCTTCTAAACTTAACAACTAAAGGCAACAGCATGCCAAGCACCAGTACGGCAATTACGCCAAATACAACGCCAACAGCATAGCCGTCGAGAGCACGTACAAAGCTCATAACAACCGGAGTACGCATATGACAGAAGGTCTGCACCAGACTGCCCTGTCCGATAACGGCAGGGCAGGTCAGTACAAACTGCCACCAACGCGGTGCGCAACGGTAAACAGCAAGCACTGCTACGAAAAATGCCGGATGACCAATCATAAACTCTTTTTCGCGCGGACGTGCATACATCAGCTGCTCTAAGAAGGCACGCATCTTCAATTCAATTGCCGGCACAGGCACACCACCGGTGTGACCGCTGCGGCCGACAAAATAATATGCAATAAACAGCAGCACCGCAAGCACTGCTACATGACGGAAGGTAATCTCTGTGTCAAGCAAACCGTTAAGACGCTCCCACAGAGTTTTCAATCCCTTGCCCACAACCTGCAGCAGGTCATAGCGTTTCATAAAGAGAACTGCTGTCAGCATAACCGGCAGAATAAAGGTTAACTTTACTCCACGGTAGATATCAATTTCCAGCAGGAAGCGGCTGTCTGTCAATATCGCAGACAGGAAGGCTGCGCCCACCAAAGACAAAGCAATAGCCAACGCCAGCTGCCAGATACCGTTCCAACAAATAGCAAGCAGACTGTGCTTATCACTCGTATTTTTATCCCAAATGTTAAAGATAACATTCATCGAAAGCACCGGGAATACACTTGCTGCTGCCAAAGCCAGCAGCTGACGCGTAAACAGGCCGCGGCCGATAAACAGCAGTGCCAAAGCTCCGGCAGAAAAAACAGCCCACAGTGCTATTTGCTGCTTACCGCCCAGGTTAAAGAGCAACGCAAGATACAGCACTACACCGGCGGCAATCGCCAATATAATAGGAATAAAGTTTACCTTAGCAGGGAAATACGGTGCAAAGCCATCTTTGTTTTCGGCGCTGAAAACACCTGCTTCGCCGATAGTATAACCACGCGCTTCGACGCTGGCCTTAATATCACGCACATACTTCAGGTTAGTCTTCATAATATCCTGACCACCCTCAGGCATCAGGAAGGGACGGATATAGTTCACGCGGATATTGCGCTCCTCGTCCGTCAGCGCCCAACGGCGCAGAGCCTCGCCCACGCTGATTTTCTTCTGCTCGGTCGGGTCGATAACATAGGAACGGGCAGCCTTATAGTTATTGAACTCAGCCAAAGGCAACAGACCGTCGATTTTGGCAAACTGCAGCTGGGTATAATGCTCCAGCATTACCAGCGTCATGTTGTTTTCCTTCATGCGCTCGCCCAAATGCTGCATTTTATTAGGATAGCCCACAACCTCTGTACCGCATGGCATCAGAGCATCAACTGGTACACCGGCTTCTTTAATGCGGTCAAAAATGCCGTCAATCTGCTCATCCGTTACATCTACATAATTTTGCGGACGTACGATAATTTTGAAGCCCAAAGCAGCAACCTTACGCATATCCTGCACCGGCAAACCTAAAGGAGCCTGCAGCAGTCCCTGAGGCTCATCGTATTTGCCCTCAGGCAGAGGCGTAGTGCTGCCCTTGATTTTGATAATACGCGGATTTTCGCTTACAACCTTCACACGGTCAGCACCATAGCGCAGGCATAAATCCTGCTCTACATCATCTAAGACAGACTGCTTGTCAGTAGCAGCAACGTAAGCAGCATTTTCTTCAACATCGCCGGCTCCCACATTAGCAAAAACACCCATGCCGGAACCAAGCGCAGCTGCCTGACGCAGCTCACCGCCGGTTACCGTCTGGATTTCGCCGTTTTTAGTCAGGCGCTCCAGCGTAGTATCGAAAATCATCAGCGAGTTGATGCCTGCATCCTTAAACTGACGCAGTACATCCTCCTCCGGCAGGCCCTGCAAGGCAGCCAGCTTACGTAAGCCCTCGTACTCCATAGCCATTTCTACAGTATTGTTTTTTTGTTCAACATCGTGACGGACAACGTTAAGCCATAAGGCACAAACAAGACCGATTACGATTACTGCCAAAAGCAAAGGATTATATCGGCTTTTCATAAAATTCACCTGTTCAGACCTCGCTTTATTAAACCTTCTTCTGCTGACTGCGCAGATATGCTTCTACGAACGGCATCAGATCGCCATCCATAACAGCCTGAATGTTACCGGTTTCGCAGCCTGTACGATGGTCCTTAACCATAGTATATGGCTGGAACACATAGGAACGGATCTGGCTACCCCATTCGATATTCTGGTAATCACCGGCAATATCGCTGACAAGAGCATCCTGCTTAGCCTTCTCGTATTCATATAATTTTGCACGCAGCATCTGCAGGCAGCGCTCACGGTTCTGAATTTGGGAACGCTCATTCTGACATTGAACAACGATACCGGTCGGTTCGTGTGTCATACGTACAGCAGAGGACGTTTTGTTGACGTGCTGACCACCGGCACCGCTGGAACGGTAAACGTCAACGCGTACCTCATCCATATTAATATTTACATCAACAGTGTCATCCAGCTCCGGCATTACGTCTACCGCAGCAAAAGAGGTATGGCGGCGGGCATTGGCATCAAACGGAGAAATGCGCACCAGGCGGTGTACACCCTTTTCAGAGCGCAAGAAGCCATAAGCATTATGGCCGTTAACCTGAATGGTAGCACTTTTTACACCGGCCTCATCACCCGGCTGATAGTCGAGCATCTCCAACGCAAAGCCGTTTTGCTCCGCAAAACGGGTAAACATACGCAGCAGCATGCTGGTCCAGTCTTGAGCTTCAGTACCGCCGGCACCTGCATGCAGTGTCAGGATAGCATTATTGGCATCATATTCACCGCTGAGCAGCATACCCAGCTCCAAATGCTCCAGCTCGCTGCGGCATTTTGCCAGCAGCTCATCCATTTCAGGAAGCAGGCTTTCATCATTTTCTTCGGCAGCCATTTCCTGCAAAGCTTCCAAATCGTCAACACCTGCGCTTAATTTATGGAAACCGTCAACCTCTTCCTTTAAGCTGTTAACATCCTGCGCTGTTTTTTGTGCCTTTTCCGGATTATCCCAAAAAGTAGGATCACCCATTTTATGTTCTAATTCTGCAATACGATCTTCTTTGACAGCGATGTCAAAGAGATCCCCTCATTTCCTCTAATTTTGCTTGCAGATTTGTAATTTCAGGCTTATATTCTTCAATCAACAAAATTCCTCACAACCTTTCGTGTAGCAAATATTAGTTATTTACGGCCTCAGCCGTTTTGCCTAGTTCTTGCAAACAAGGCTAAAGTAAGTCAGCAGCAAAAGCTGCTGACTTAAAAAATTATTTCTTGGGTTCAGCTTTCAAATTACCCTCGTCACCCTCGGGAGTCGGGTTATTGGTGGAAGCATTTTCCAGCGGGTCTTCAACCTGCGGCTGGGTAATAACATTGACGCGGTAGATGTAGCGGACAACGTCTTCCTTGATAGCCTCCATCATAGCTTCAAACATATCGTAGGCTTCAAATTTGTACTCAACCAGAGGATCCTTCTGACCATATGCACGCAGGCCAACACCTTCACGCAGCATATCCATAGCATCCAGATGCTCCATCCAGTGGTTGTCTACAACCTTCAGCATAACCAGGTTTTCCAGCTCGCGCATCAGTTCAGGACCGATTGCGTCCTCACGTGCCTGGTAGTTGTCATCAGCAACCTTCTGCAGATATTCAGCCAGCTCCTCACGGCTGAGGTTTTGCAGATAATCTACGGTCAGCAGACCACGCGGAGCATAGAAATCCTCAGCGTAGTTAATCAGAGCCTGCAGATCCCAATCCTCAGAGTAAACCTCAGGCGGTGCGTACATGGTCATAGTACGTTCAACGGTTTCATCAACCATTTCCTTGATGGTATCCTTAAGATTTTCCTGATGCAGGATTTTATGACGCTGAGAGTAAATAACCTCACGCTGCTGGTTCATAACATCGTCATACTCCAGGACATGCTTACGAATGCTGAAGTTACGTGCTTCAACCTTCTTCTGTGCATTTTCGATGGACTTGGTAACCAGGCTGTGTTCAATCGGCTCATCGTCCTCCATGCCCAGCTTGTCCATAATGCCGGCAATATTATCACTGCCGAACAGACGCATCAGATCATCCTCCAGGCTCAGGAAGAACTTGGAAGAACCGGGGTCACCCTGACGGGCGCAACGGCCACGCAGCTGGTTATCGATACGACGGCTTTCATGACGCTCGGTACCGATAATATGCAGACCGCCCAATTCAGGAACGCCTTCACCCAAGGTAATATCGGTACCACGGCCTGCCATGTTGGTAGCAATGGTTACAGCACCGTATTGGCCTGCATGAGAAATAATCTCAGCCTCTTTTTCATGGTACTTCGCATTCAGCACATTATGTGGAATGTTGCGGCGTTTGAGCATAGCGCTCAGCTCTTCGGACTGAGCAATGGAAGTAGTACCAACCAGTACCGGACGGCCGGACTTATGGCATTCTTCAATCTCGTTGACTGCTGCCTTGTATTTGGCAATACGTGTTTTATAGATAACATCAGGATAGTCAATACGGATCATCGGCTTATTGGTAGGTACAACAACAACCGGCAGATTATAAATCTTCTGGAACTCCTGCTCCTCGGTCTTAGCGGTACCGGTCATGCCGGCGAGCTTTTTGTACATACGGAAGTAGTTCTGGAAGGTAATAGTTGCCAGTGTCTGGCTTTCGCGTTCTACCTTTACGCCTTCCTTAGCTTCGATAGCCTGATGCAGACCTTCGGAGAAACGACGGCCGAACATCAGACGTCCGGTAAATTCATCGACGATGATAACCTGACCATCCTTAACCACATAATCGCGATCGCGGTGCATCAAAGCCTTAGCCTTCAGAGCGCACATAATCTGGTGGGAGTAGTCCACACCGTGCTCATTGTCATACAGGTTGCCGATGCCCAGCATTTTTTCTGCCTTGGCAATACCCTTTTCGGTAGGTGCTACCTGTTTTTGTTTTTCATCAACAGTGTAATCCTCGCCCTCTTCCATGTTGGCAACAACACGGGCCAGAACCTGATACAGCTCGGTGGATTTTTCACCTGGGCCGGAGATAATCAGCGGGGTACGCGCTTCGTCAATCAGGATACTGTCGACCTCATCGACAATACAGTAATTCAGCTCACGCTGAACCATCTGATTTTCATCAACTACCATGTTATCACGCAGGTAGTCAAAGCCAAATTCGTTATTGGTACCGTAAGTAATATCTGCGGCATAGGCAGCCTTACGGTCGGGGAAGTCCATATCATGCACAATCAGACCTACAGACAGACCGAGGAACTTGTAAATACGGCCCATATCCTCGCTGTCGCGGCGTGCCAGATAATCATTGACAGTTACAACATGCACGCCCTTGCCGGTCAGCGCGTTCAGATATACAGGCGCAGTAGCTACCAGGGTTTTGCCTTCGCCGGTACGCATCTCGGCAATTTTGCCGCGATGCAGCACAACGCCACCGATTAACTGCACATCAAAATGACGCATGCCGGTAACACGTCTGGACGCTTCACGGACAACGGCAAATGCTTCCGGAAGAATATCATCCAGGGTTTCACCCTTTTGCAAACGTACCTTAAACTCACCAGTCTTGGCTGCCAGATTGGCAGAACTAAGGCCTTCCATGTCCTTTTCCAGACTATTGATCTTATCTACGATTACACGAATGTTCTTGATTTCTTTTTCGTTGGGGTCACCAAAAATTTTCTTTAAAATGCCTTCGAGCAACACGATCACTCCTTAAAATTATGGTGTCTTAAAAGACTATACACCTAATTTTAAATTATAGCAGAATCTCTCTCAAAAAGCAAAAAGCACAGGAGCAAATCCTGTGCTTTTTTGTGAAGTTTAGGTTAAAATATTTGTTTTATTTCAGTTCCGGGCTCAGCAGACCATATTTGCCATCTTTGCGGCGATAAACCACATTGGTAGCACCCAGATCAGGATCGTAGAATACGAAGAAATCGTGGTTCAACAGATTCATTTGCAGAATTGCTTCTTCCGGAGTCATCGGATGCATGATGAAGCGTTTATTCTTGATAATTTCGAATTCGCCTTCATCAGCAGCTTCTGCAGCCGGTGCCGGTGCAGGAACAGCAGGATCAGCAAAGTTGCTGTATTTTCTCTTCATCAGACGAGTTTTATATTTGTGAATCTGACGTTCAATTTTCTCTACAACCAAATCAATGGAGGAATACATATCTTTCGTGGTTTCCTGTGCTCTCAGCAAAATGCCGCTTGCAGGAACCGTAATTTCTACAATATGGTTACCTTTCTCAACCTTCAGTACTGCAGAAATGTCACCAACAGTCTTAAACTGCTTAGTAACCTTAGTAATTTTTTTCTCCACATACTCTTTCAGAGCCGGGGTCACATCAATGTTTCTGCCTTTTACGTTTACACTCATAATCAATGCCTCCTTTGGTATGTCGCCAAATTACTTCGGTGCTACCATTTTTCTATCAAGGGCTCGGGCTTTATCCCTTTGCTTCTATATTTCGCTATAGGAATGAAAACTCCTGCTTAGGTTTGCAAAAAATATCTGATTTTCTTAGATTTATCACGATAGTGTTACATTGATTACAGCTTATAAGCGATGTTAACATCTTCATCTTATAAAAGCGCAGCAACCATACTTTTCGACTCTTTTTAAACCAAGGAATTCATAAAAAGCAATATTTTTTTCACTTGCTTCTGTAAGGAGCTGCAGTTGATAGACATCGGCATACTTTTCCATAACCTTCCGCATAAGCTGTGAACCAATGCCATGACGCTGAAATTCCGGCAACACTATTAAATCCTGCAGAAAAACCACAGAAGCACCATCACCGACAGCACGGAGTATCCCCACAAGCTTTCCATCAGCATACGCTGCTAAAACATAAAGTGAATTCTTATAAGCTTTTCTTAGCATTGCCGGATTATTGGTATAATTACTCCAGCCAACACTACTATATAACGCCATAATTTCGGCTTCATTATAGGAGTTGTATTCTGCAAATCTAAGTCCATTCATCTATGCGTACCTTCCACTATTGTCAATCCAGCAGCCTGCAGACGCCCGCAAATTTCTTCAATAGTTTTGCAGGTAACCTCATCACCCTCCTGCGTGCGCTGCTTAACGCAAACGCCCACATGTACCGCATCCGGCTTCAGGCTGATAATACGCTCCAGTTTTTCTTCGATACCCTCCTGATGCTTCAAACGGCAATCTTCACAGCCGTTGCAGCTCCAAAAGGCCTCCAGCTCCAGCGGTTCCTCACCATATCTGGCAAAGGCACCGCCTTTTGTGTTAAAAGCATGCATGCAGGCAGCACCGGTACATACATCATTAGAACTCAAACAGCGCAAAATTACAATACGTTTCATTCGTGTCTACCAAAGTCCTTACTGATTTTGTTCTTAACCTCACGGCAATCTTCAACAGTCAGACCGATTTTCAGCGCCACATCCTGCCAGGAATTCTTCGGCGTCTTCAAATCAATAACATCTTTAATGTCCAATCCGGCCTTTTGTGCCAGCAGATAAGCGCTGTTGATATGATGCATTGCGTAACCCATATGCATATATTTCTTCGTTACCTTCTGCGGAATATCCATGCGTTCTGCCAGACGGCGTGCCTGATATTCCACGCAGCGGTCAAAATATACCTGCGGTGTTAAGCCAAGCACATACTTCATGCGCTCCCAGGAATATTTATCGCGCAGGTCAATGATTTCCTGCAGCGTTTTTTTACTCATGTAGGCATGCAGGCAGATGTCCTCCAAGCCTTCAAAGCCATATTTTTCGTACAGCGGCAGCAGCTCTTCTTCATCAAAAAGATAATCAGCGTGGAAAATCTTTACAGCTCTTTCTGCCGTCATATTACGCGTATGCAAACCGGCAAAACCGGCACCGCTACGCTGCCCACGTCCTCTGAAGGCGAAAGGTTTGTCCTGTTTTTGTTCCTTCTGCAAACCCAGCTTTTCCTTAACCTGCTTCCAGTCACAGGTAACCGTGCGCATAGGCAGTACCTGTGCCAAGGTTTTACCGCTCTCCTTGGCCAGCTTGGCAGCCTCCTGAATATCGCCCAGCGGATACCCTTGCTGCAGATATTTCAGCGCGGTTTCTCTGTCTACAAGGCTGTCTGCTGGCAGATAGCTCGCCTGATATTCCATATATTTTTCGGCATACAGTTTGGGAGTCAGCCCCAGCTGTGCGCGCACTCTGCCCCAGGTGGCAGGCTGGCGCAGCTGCAGCACCTTTTCTACCGGAGCACCGGACAGATAAGCATACAAGCAGGCTGTGTTCATATCGCCATAGCTATGACCGATATTCAACAGTCGCAGCATATCAGAATAACGGTAGCCGTATGCGGACTGCAGTTTTTCCGCAGCCTCTGCATTGGAAAGCTGTGGCCGGCGCATGCGCGGCGGCATCGGCGGACGCTTGCCGTCTTTGGGCGGCGGCAGCATCATTTTGCTTTCCTGCGGTGCTGCAGGCTGAGCAGCAAAAGCAGCAGGAACTGCTACGCTGCCGGCGAAGAACATGGCCATGAATGCCGGAATCAATAAAAGCTTTTTCATTTTAACCCTCCTTGAACAGAAAAAATATAGTATGTCAAGAAAACTTATATTTGGATAATTGAAGCCGCAGATGGCTACTTATCCGCCGCCGTATTATTGCCAGTGCTGCGGCAGATACACAATATTTATACGTCCCGTAGACTTTTCCTCATCCACTCTGCAGCGCACCTCATACATATCATAAATAAACTTTTCCGTCAGCAGCTCACGCGGAGTTCCCATGCCCACAATCTGTCCGTTTTTAATTGCTACCAGACGGTCGCAGTACATTGCTGCAATATTTAAATCATGTACCGCTGCTACAACAGTCAGATCAAGCGATTTTACTATATCCATAATCTGCAGCTGATACTTGACATCCAGATGGTTCGTCGGCTCATCCAGCACCAGGCATTCCGTCTGCTGCGTCAGCGCACGCGCCAAAATTACACGCTGCTGCTCACCGCCGCTCAAGGTAGCAAAGCTGCGTTCTTCAAAGTCCGCCAGACCTACAGTCGCCAACGCTTCGCGTGCGATGCGATAATCGTTGAGATTATCACGTTCCAGCATTTTCTTGTGCGGCGAACGTCCCATCAGCACAACCTCCAGCACCGAAAAATCAAAGCTGTAAACATTATGCTGTGCTACTACCGCCAGCTGCAACGCTGATTCACGGTAGGAAAGCTCGTCCAACGGCGTTCCGTTGAAGGTAATTTTACCATCTGTAGGCTTCTGCACACGGTAAACGCATTTCAGAAAGGTACTCTTGCCGCTGCCGTTAGGCCCTATAATGCCCACAAATTCCTTATTATGCAAGCTGAAATCTATTCCTTTAAGAATTTCCTTTGGTCCGAAGGCCATTTTTACTGCTTCTGCTAAAATTTCCATTATCAGTTACCTCCAAAGCCATAGGTTTTCTTAATCATCAGGTAAACAAAGCAGGGAGCGCCGATAAGTGAAATCAAAATGCCAATCGGCAGCTCGGTGCGCGGAATAATTACACGGCAAAGACCGTCGGCAATTACCAGAAATACCGCGCCTGTCAGAGCGGAAACAGGTATTAATTTTTTGTGGTCAGTACCTACCAGCATACGGATAACGTGCGGTACTACCAAGCCGACAAAGCCTACCATACCTGCAGCATAAACTACAAAGCCTACGATAAGAGAGCTTACCAGCAAATAAATCTGTCTGTAAATATGTAAATCCGTACCCAAGGTCAAGGCAGATTCATCACCAAGCAGCATCAGGTTGAGCATACGGCTCTGCGTCCAAAAGAACATTACTGCCAACACTACGATTGGTCCGATAACTGCCAGTGTTTCCCACTTGGCACCGGCAAAGCTGCCCATCATCCAGTAGGCAATAGTCTGCATGCCTTCCTTATTATTGGCAAAGTAAACGATAAAGCTGGAAAAAGCACCGCAGACTGCGCTTAACGCCATGCCTGCCAAAAGCAGCTTTACAGAATTGCTGCGACCACCCAAGTTAGAAATAAACAGTACGCCCAGCGACATAGCAAAGGCACCGATAAAGGCTGCAATGCCGACAAAGTTTTCACCCAGCGCCACACCGATACCGAGCAGAATCGCTGCCGTCGCACCCAGCGAAGCGCCGGAGGAAATACCCAGTATATATGGGTCAGCCAAGGGGTTCTTTACTACAGCCTGCATAATAACACCGCAAACCGAAAGGCCCATGCCGACTAAGGCAGCTAGTACCAGACGCGGCAAGCGCAGCAGCCAGATAATATCATGCACAGGTCCGCGGTCAACACCTTCAATAGGCTGTCCGCTAAACAGCTGCTCTATAACCGTATTATAAATATTTACCAACGGCAGCTTTACCGTACCAATGGACAACGCCCAAAACAAGGCAATTACCAGTAAAGCAAGCAATCCCAGGCAGATGAACAGGTACCCCTGCTTCTTCAAAAAATCAACCATCATCATTTCTCCTTATACAAATCCGGGTACATTCCGGCCGCAATAATTTTTATGCCATCATAGGTGCGCACGCCTGAGCTGTAAATACCGTAAAACGGTAAGGGAATCACACGTCCCTGCTGCACGCAGCGTAAATTTTTTAGTGCCTTGTGTTTTGTAACACGGTCAACCATATCCTGCTCATGTCCGTAATGCGATTCAATCACAACCACAAAGATGACATCCGGGTCAAGCTCCACGACCTGTTCGAAGCCAATAGAACGCTGCTTTTCTGCCAGCAATTCGCCGTGCAGCTCTTTGACAATATTGCCGGCCAAAGATTTTTCACCATAAACCGTCAGCTCCTTGCCTAAAAATTCCAGCACCAGAACCCGCGGGCGCTTTTTATAACCGGCAGTCTGACTGATGGCAAAATTAACCTCCTGCTGCATTTGTCCGACAAGCTGCTGCGCCCTTTCATTTTTATCAAAGATTTTACCTAAATCAAGAATATCCTTATATTCATTTTGCAGAGTACGCGGTTTTCCGTCACCTATAGACGAGCGTGCGATAAAGGTATTAACTCCGCGCTTATGCCAAAAATCGGTTGTACGCAACACCTTGGGACCAAAGGTAGAATGCCAGCCGACAAGCAAATCAGGCTTCAGCATCATGGTTGTTTCCAGGTCTAAAAGCTGTAGTCCGGTATAAGGTATTTTGCTGTACTGCTCCTGATATTCCTTACGGAAAAACTTTTTGTCCGGCACGCCGTTGCCGGCAATAATGCGGTCACCCACACCCAAAGCCAGCAATGTTTCAATGCTGTTCTGCCAGACTGCCACAACTCGCTGTGGCGGCTTGGTGAAGGTCTGTTGTTCCGGTTCTCCCTGCGTATTAAAGTTTTCAATCGTTACGGGATAATGCGCAGGATTATAGGCATATTCTACCGGTTGGTTAAAGCGCAGCAACGCTTCCGGGTTTTCCTTTACCGGCAGGGTAAGGATGTTGCGTTCGCAGCCGGTGAGTGCTAACCCTAAAATAAGTAATGTAATAATTGCGACACATTTTTGCATAAACTATCCCCTTTCCTTTAATTCATCGAGAAATCTATAACTAATTATTAAAGTGCATCAACAAATCATCTACTTGACATTTAAGTTTTTTTCTTATAGAATATAAGTGAAGATATTATATATATCGAACGCCTCACGATGTGCGCAGAACATCGTAATGATACAATTACGTTTCACAATGTACGGATTAACATTGTAGTTACAATTACGCTTCACGATGTGCGCCAAAACATCGTAGAAATAGCAAAGCTCCATAAAGGAGCTTTTGCTATTTATGGAGAAATTTAATGTTTAAAAACGGAATGTATTTTGGAGATGCAGCTCTCTATGAACTAATAAGAAAATTAGGTGGCCAATGGAATGATGCCAAAGAACGCCCTATAGTCTGTTTATTGCCAGCAAAAGAAAATCCTAATTTGTATTGGGCAATTCCCGTTGGTAATTGGGAGCACAGAGATGAAAAAGCCAAGGCAAGAATTATGAGTTATCTTGAATCTGACACCAGACACATCCGTTCCTGTTTTTACCATTTAGGCAAAACAACGACAAAATCTATTTTTTTCATTAGCGATGTTATTCCTATAACTGATAAGTATATTGCTCGTGAATATTTAGGCTATAATGCACAAATCTACATTATAAAAAATAAGCATCTCATAGCTGAGTTAGAAAGAAAATTAAAACGCATTCTCTCTTATGAAGCTGTAAACAAAAATTACTTCCGTCAACACATAACCGATATAAAAAACTATCTTCTACAAGAACTAGAATAATATTTAGCATTATGTTAACTCATAAACTGTTAGCATAATGCTTTTTTTGTAGCAAAGCACTACCACTAAAAATAGCAGTAGTGCTTTACCGAAGTGAGATGGAGTATGATTAAACTTTAATAAAGATTGTTATTTAATTAAGGGGTTAGAAGGTATATTTCATACCAACCATGATGCAGCGGCCAGCTTGCGGAGCAGCGCCAGGACCATATATATATGATGCTGCATTCTCATACGCAGTATTAGTTAAATTGTTTACTGTAAGGTATGTAGTTAAATCCTTGTTTACTGCATAGTTTAAGCTTAAATCAAAAACCATAAAACGACTATCAGTAAATACAGTACTATCACATCCAGTAAAATAGTTAGCTAACAATGCAGCATAGAAGCTATCATTTTCATAAGACAAATTAGCTGTATAATGGTTAGTTGGTCTATATTTGTTAATCATTGTATTAACATTAGTTGTACCACTCCAGTTTAAATCAGGATCAAATGTCATGCCATTTTTTGCACCCCATTCATCCTTAAGATGAGAATAGCCAAGGCTTAAATTCCAATGATCGTCAAATGTATGATCAGCAGTTAAATTGAAAGATTTCTTTTTCTCTTTAGCATTAATATATTTTTGCTTATAATCGTTCTCAGATGCTATAAAAACACGATACTGCGTAACTGCATTGCTCATATCGGTATAATCATAGTGTACAGCAACACTTGTTTTATCAGAAAGGTCCTTTTTGAAACCCATGGTAAACGCATTACCTTTCTCGTCTTCCAATCTCTGACCATTAAAAAGGTAAGCATCAGATTTAGTAAGGTCACTTGCTTTTACAGGTCTATAAACTTTCGACCAACCAAAATAAGCACTCGTTGTATCATCAAAAGCATACTGTGTATTAATGCTAGGAGTTACAGTACTAATGTCACTATCAGCTACTTCAGAAGTTTTACCTGCGTTATTCGTCTTTTCATAACTGCTCATATGCAAATATCTAACTGAAGGTGTCAAATCCCATTTGTCGTTAACATGGATTTTATCCTGAACAAAACCCATAATGCTATCGCGCTTAACACTGCTGGTGGTGCGTGCATCACTATTCCTTACAGGTTCATTACTAGAGGATTCAGATTTATCATAAGTTAATCCAAAAATCAAGTCATTTACACCAACTGATTTTGCATATTGGAATTGAACACCTTTATTTTCATCCAAATAATGACTCACTTTAGTAAAATCTTTATCAGACTGCCATTTGAAATTACTGTTAAAGAATTTTTCCCAATCCGGTCCTCCAGGGAAAGGTACACGAGTACCATCCGGTTGAATCCATTGAGGATAATGGTCTAAACCATCATAATGATGCTTTTGTTGATATACTCTGATAAAGCTCTCCATACCATTCTCTTTATCAAAAGTATAGCTGATATCAATATCATTTTTACGATAAGCATTATAAGAATTACTCAAAGCATCAAGCATAAAAAAGTTTCTATATGCCGGATTATCCTTAGTTGTTACACCACCATAATACTTATCATACATATCTTTCCAACCAGCTTCGCTCCAATAATCATAATTAGGAGCAAGAATAGGATAATGATCTACACCATTTTGGTGATTATAACTGATTTTTAAATTTTGTTTTTCATTAAAGTCTTTATCTACACGAATATTAGTACTTTCTTCTTTATATCTAGTATTCAAATAGGTACGATTACCGCCAGAAACAGCATCCTTGTACTTGCTATCTTGTGCCATATTACGGCTAGCAGAAATAAAGTAACGCCAAGACTTATCTTCTCCTGCAGCACCAGAATACGTCAAATTATAAACATGTTTATGCCAAGAACCTGTTTGTAAATCTATAGAACCATGATTCTCAGTACCACCTTTACGAGTAATGATATTGATTACACCACCAGTTGCGTCAGTACCATATACAGAAGCGCCAGGTCCTTTGATAACCTCAATTTTATCAATGGTTTCAATGTTTACAATAGCATTTAAATCTGCCATCGTCTTGGTTGCATTTGCACTTCCAGAGCCAAATTTAGTACTAACAGAGTTATCTACACGACGACCATCAACCAAAATAACTACACGACTATCGCCATTAATAGACATGCTATTATTAAAGAAGCTGTAGCCATATTCACCGCCACGATAGCCAGAGTTTTGGAAGGTAACGCCGGGAATACGCTTAATAGCTTCACTTACATCAGTATAATGACGTTTTTCGATTTCTTCACGAGTAATAACCTTAACGTCACCACCGGTACGATAGTAGGACTGCTCGGTAATAGTATCGCCGAACTTGTTTTTTACTGCGTCAGCCTCTACTACAATTGTATCCAAGGTATAATCGTTCAGGTTTTCGTCAAATGCTGCGCTTGCGCTTGCGCACAGGCCCATTACCATCATCATAGCAGCCGCAGCTGTATATCTTCTCTTCATGTTACTCATACACTTCTTTCTGTAAAATTTGAGTTTCTTGCAAACTCAACGCCTAATACTCATCAAAAACATTATCAGAACCGCGCACCGTTAATATACGTAAACGTATAGGTCTGCGCCGTTACCCAGTTGCCAACGGTTTCGTCAGCAAATTTGCCAAAGTTAAGATTCAGCTTACGCGAACCATTGGCAGGAATTTTGCACAGCGGAAACTTTACCGGTCTGCCGGTAAACTGCTTCTGCTCGCCATTTTTATCTGTGTAGGTCACACGCATCACAAAGTCGTTCAGCTTGGTGATAGTCAAATCACTGCGCTTATTTACAAATGTGCCTGTTACACACAGCTCGCCGCCGTTAACCCATACCTTGGATGTTGTCCAGTCCAAAATCATTCTGTCGCTAGAAACCTCCGCAGCACCGGCAAGTGCTGGGCACATCAGCGCCAAAATTAAGGTCAGCAGCATAAATATCCTTTTCATAGCTCCTCCTTTCTCTCGTAATTCTTGAGCATACTGGGAAAAATTTTATTTTCATAAAAGCATCTGACCAAGCTATCCTTGTTCCGCTTGTCAGATGTTAATATGCAAGAATAATAAATACACTTCATGCAAATATCGCAGTGAAAATAAAAGCGTCTTGCCGTACTGTGACAGCAAGACGCACTTATCCCCGGGAAAGCACAATCCTGTCCATCGCAGGTTGTTTTAAAGGCCCTATATCAGGCAGTTCTTCTGGCTCTGCTTCACTGCCAGCCTTGTCTTCCCGGTTTCCCAGTGACTATATAAGGCCAGCTCCACATTACAGCTGCGGGACAGCACAGGTTTTGCACCTGTTTACCTATTAAGTATAAATACACCTGATACGCTTTTATTCTCTTGTTCTCTCGTTAGGTTCTTAAATTTTATAGCAATATATCATGCAGTGTTTGCAGTTCCTCAAAGAGGAAACTACTTACATGTAATACTCTCTAAATTGTTAATTATGCATATTGGCTTTTTCTTATTTTATAATAACTTTAATTACATAATTAGTCACTGCTAGAATTATAGCATGTTGTCCCCCCCCGTCAAGCAAAAGTACATCGAGTACTTTTAGCTTGCAGGTGCCTACGCCACCTGATAAATCAAAAAGGACTCCGTAATTTTAGAACGAAGCCCTTAATGTTTAAAGCATTATTATATTGTGATTACACGTCAACTAACCTACAACTATATTCTTAGTCTGACGTAATATAGCTCGCCAGCTGTGATGCATCTAAAAAAATTTCATACACCTAATTTTCCAGCATCAAAAACCGCTGCAAAGCCTGCTCCACAATTTTATTCAATGAAATGTTGTTCTGTAAAGCGCAAATCGCCGCCTGTTTATGCATCTCAGAGGGAATACGCACATTAAAGCTGCCCTTATACGCCTTTTCCGGTGTAACACCTTCGGCAGCACACATAGCTAAATAATCATCGACCGCTCCGTGAAAATCCTCTACTAATTCCTGCGCGTTTTTACCGTCATAGGAAATTACAGAACGTATACCTAAAACCTTACCGAAGAAAATTCCATCCTCCTCCGAAAATTCCACAGATCCTACATAGCCTTTATATTGCATTGTATTCTTCACAGTAATCCCTCCTGTTCTAATACAGAAATCAGTGTTTTTATCTGATAATCAAGCAACTCTTTACGTGGATGCGGTTTATGCAATAAAATAGCATGACATCCCTCTTTAATAAATATTACTCGTGAACCACTTGTCTTGCCTTTGTTGCTTCTCACATAATCAAAATAATTAAGCAGTGTTTCTGCTTCTGTAAAAGTAAAATCCTTTGGTTTACTCATTAACTTTTTTATGAGCTTTTCTTTTTGTCCCATATTTTCACCTCTATTATAAGCTTTTCCTGATACCTTTGCAACTATTTCTAGTTGCATTTTTTAGTAAAAAATTTGGAGCAACACTTACGACAAGTATCACTCCTAAATGCCTTAGGTACATCTCCAGTACCAAAAATATTTTATCATAATTCAGAAAATTCCGCAATATATTTTTGTTAAAGCAAATCGCCGCCTGCCTTACGGCCGACGGCGCTTGCTTCTTTCCCTTATTTTTAGTTCTTTCCCTTGTTTTCCAAAAAATCTTTCCCTTATTTTGGAGGTTTTCTAAGCCGGCTTATCTATTATCTGGCGCCGGCCTTTAGCAAAATAATATATACAGGAGCATTTTTCTAATATATTTTCTCTTTGCCCCGTACTGCCAACTATTTTCTAACCACTAAACACTGACCACTATTCACTAATATCCACTAATTACTTCTCCGCGCGGTTGATAGCACAAATAATACCGCGCAGCGCTGCCACGTTGATGTTAGAGTGAATGCCTACACCGAAAATGTGGCCATTATTTTTCTGCTTCAACTCGATGTAGCAAATACCCTTCGCATCAGAACCCTTGGAAATTGCATGCTCATGATAGTTGACGAATTCGTAGCCATTAATTCCGACACCGTTGAGCGCTTGGAAGAAGGCATCGATAGGACCATTGCCTACACCAACTACACTCTTCTTTTCGCCTGCAACCGCAATTTCGCCTTCAAAACGGCTGTGGATGCTGCCGTCAGCTTCGTTAAGCTCAGTGAAGCGATGACGCAGCAGCTGATATTTGCCGACAAAGTCGATGTATTCCTTGCGGAAGAGCTGCACAATCTGCTCGCTGGAAAGCTCATCGCCGTATTCGTCAGCCGCAGCCTTCACGATATTGCCAAATTCCGGATGCATTTCCTTCGGCAGATTGTAGCCAACGGTATGCTGCAGCACGAAGGCAGCACCGCCCTTACCGGACTGGCTGTTAATACGGATAACAGGCTCGTATTCACGATGGATATCCGCCGGATTAATCGGCAGATACGGTACCTCCCAATATTCTGTACCGCTGTTTTTCATGTACTCATAGCCCTTGCGGATAGCATCCTGATGCGAACCGCTGAAAGCAGTGAAGGCCAGCTCGCCTGCATAGGGCTGACGCTCAGGCACATGCATTCTGGTGCATTCCTCATAAACCTTTTTGATGTCCAGAATATGTGAGAAATCCAGCTTCGGATCAACATTTTGTGTAAACATGTTGAGGGCTACAGTTACGATATCAAGGTTACCGGTACGCTCGCCGTTACCGAACAAGGTACCTTCGATACGGTCGGCACCGGCCAAAAGTGCCAGCTCGGCGCAGGCAACACCGGTACCGCGGTCATTGTGCGGATGCACGCTGACAATTGCTGCTTCACGGTTTTTAATATGACGGCAGAAGTATTCAATCTGGTCGGCATAGGTGTTCGGCGTACACATTTCAACAGTAGAAGGCAGGTTGAGGATAATGGGGTTTTCTTTGCTAGAACCCATTTCCTGCATTACAGCCTCGCAAATTGCCACAGAGAAATCTATTTCCGTACCGGAAAAGCTTTCCGGAGAATATTCATAGCGGATGTTCATACCGCTGCGGGCAACCTCTTCTTCCGTCAGCTGGCGGATAAGGCGCGCGCCCTGCACAGCAATATCGGTGATACCGTCCATATCCTTGCCAAAAACAATTTTACGCTGCAGTGTTGATGTGGAATTGTAAAAATGGATGATCACATTCTTTGCACCGCGTACCGCCTCAAAGGTTTTGCGAATCAGCTCTTCACGCGCCTGTACCAGAACCTGCACGGTTACATCATCGGGAATGTGTCCGCCTTCAATTAAGGTGCGCAGAATTTCGTATTCTGTTTCCGATGCGGACGGAAAGCCAACCTCAATTTCCTTAAAGCCACAATCTACTAATGTGTGGAAAAAGCGAATTTTTTCCAGAATGCCCATCGGTGTTACCAAAGCCTGGTTGCCGTCACGCAAATCAACACTGCACCATACAGGTGCTTTGGTAATCGTTTTATCAGGCCATTGACGGTCGGTAATTTTTATTTGTTCAAACGGAATATATTTTTTCTCCTGCTGCATGATTAATTTCCCCCTAGCATTTCTTGCAATTATAAACAAAAATCCCCGTCCCTAACCTGTGTTATTGATAACACAATTAGGGGCGGGGAACAATTCCACGCTGTACCACCCTATTTCAACAGTACCTCAACAGCACTGTCCTCTCAGCCTCCAACAAGGCCTTTGCCTGTAACGTGACCACACGTCCTTCCCTACATATCGGAAAGGCAACTCCGGGATCAGTATGCATATAACCATTGACATCGCTTTACACCAGCCAGCGACTCTCTTAGCCCGTCCGGTCATATCTTCTTCCCTTCACCGTTTTTTTAGGGACGATATTTGATTCGTTGAATGCTATTATACGCACTCTGCTTTTAATTGTCAACATTCTTTTAGAAATTAATTTTTTAACAGCAATATTGTAAACAATGTAACAGCAATTTGTGTGCTTCTATCCACGAATACTTATCCACAGCTTATGTGTTTTACCCACAGATTATCAACAGACTTATCAACAACTGTGTATAACTTTACCTGCTGATGATGAGCTTACGCAGTAAATCAACAACGATAATGGAAGCGCCAAACAGGACGACAACGCCCCATTCATGCGCATTCAGCGGTATTGTACGCAGTACACGCCCACCAACAAAGGTCAGCAGCACCTGAATTACAACAATCAGCGCCATTACCTGTAAGAAGCCCTTATTCAGGCTGATATTCTTCAAAAGGTTCAAGCCATCGGTACGTACATTAAAGCCATTGGCAACTGCCATGAAAATATAGGCGCAGAAGAAGCCCGTATAGGTGTAGATATGATTATCTGCATCACGGAACAGATGGTCAACCAACGCGCTCTTGTAAAAGGCAATGCCCACAATCGTCATATAAAGACCACTTACAATAACGCTCGTAAGCATCTTTTTGCTGACAAGCGGCGCACTGCGGCGCTTAGGCGCCTCGTGCAGATACTGTGCCAATGCAGGCTCGCCGCCGAAAGCAAGCGCAGCAAGGGTATCCATTACCAGGTTAATCCATAGAATCTGCGTAATCGTCAGCGGTTCATCAATATTGATGAAGGGAGCAATAAAGTTAATTGCCACAGCTGAGAAGTTAATCGTCAGCTGGAAAACAATAAATTTGCAGATAGAATTATAAATTGTTCTTCCGTACAAAATTGCCTGCTTGATGCTCAGGAAATTATCGTCCATGATAACAATATCGCCTGCTTCCTTAGCAACCTCTGTACCGCTGCCCATAGCAAAGCCGACATCAGCCTTTTTCAGCGCCGGCGAATCGTTTACGCCGTCGCCGGTCATACCGGTTACTAAATTCAGCTCCTGCGCCAGGCGCACCAGACGCGATTTATCCATCGGTAAAGCACGTGCCACTACACGCAGATGCGTCAGCTTAGCCTTGACCTCATCATCACTCATCTGTGCCAGCTCGTCGGATGTCCAGACTACATCCTCCGCGCTTTGCAGCAGGCCTGCATCCTTGGCAATGGCAACTGCAGTTTCTTTACGGTCACCGGTAATCATTACTACCTGCACACCGGCCTGCTGTACAGCCTTAATAGCCTCCACTGCTTCCGGACGCACGTCATCACGGATGGCAACAACACCGGCAAGCGTCAGTCCTTTATCCGGCAGGTTATCAGCAGTTACTCCCTCATAGGTGCACAAGGCCAGCATTCTTATAGCCTGTCCTGCAAGCTCCAGCATTCTGTTATCCAGAGCTGCTTTCATCTCATCAGTCAAAGGCAAACGGCTGCCATCTTTTGACCAATACCAATCGGTAGCCTGCAGCAGCTTTTCCGGTGCGCCCTTAATCAGGCAATATGCTGCGCCGCCGTCAGCGGGAGCAACCTGCGCCCAAGAATATTTATTGGCGCTGTTAAACGGAATAAAGCGCTGGCGCTGCGGCAGCTGCGGCAAACGATAGGTACCGACATAATTGTTTAACGCTGCTTCCGTCATATTACCGCCGACAATCTTGCCGTCGGTAACGGTAGACGAAGTATTGATTAAAACCTGCTGGCAGGTCAGCTCCTTAAGACGTGCAGGCAATGATGTGAAATCAGTAATTTCCTGTAAATCGCCGGTTAAGAAGCGTACTACCTCCAGCTGTCCTTTAGTAATAGTACCTGTCTTATCGGTAAACAGCAGGTTTAAGCTTCCTGCAGTTTCAATGCCGACCAGCTTACGCACCAATACATGGTCATGCAGCATTTTGCGCATATTGAGCGAAGAAACTATCGCAATCATCAGCGGCAGGCCTTCCGGTACCGCCATAACAATAATAATAATCGCCAAGATTACAGCCTGCACCAAATCGGCAATTACTGTTGTCATATTAGCAAAATATGCTGCAAAGCTGCCTGCCAGATATATCTTATGCAGTATTACCGCAACTGCTATCAGCACACCGCCGGCATAACCGAATTTACTTATCTGCTCTGCCAGTCCTTTCAGCTTCAGCTTCAGCGGACTGTCGCGTTCATCATCCTTCAGCTCCTGCGTAAGCTGGCCGTAAACGGAATTATCACCTATCTTCACAGCCTGCATCACAGCGGTGCCTTCTACTACAACGCTGCCTCGGAACAGCTTATGTTCATCAAGAAAATCAATTTTACCGTTATCCCACTCAAAGTCAGCAGGTGCAACAGTTTTTTTAGCTTCCTCGCTTTCACCGTTCAACGCTGCCTGATCCAGCTTCAGCGTACCATCCAGCAAAATACCGTCTGCCGGTATTTTATCGCCTGCCTCCAGAATAATTGCCTCACCGACTACAACATCATCAATAGCAATTTCCTCCGGTTCGCCGTCACGCCATACCTTGCAGCGGATACGGCTGGCTTCCTCCTGCAGCTTTTGAAAGGCATTCTCATTGCTGTATTCGGACCATGTGGAAACAAAGGTTGCCAAGATTATTGCCAAGAAAATACCTATTGTTTCAATCCAATCACCATGGCCAAGATACACGAAAAAAGCATTTACCAGCAGTGCTACTATCAGGATGCGAATAATGGGATCCTGAAAATTCCCCAGCAGCTTGCTCCAAAATGTTTCCCGCGGCGGCTGCGTCAACGTGTTATCACCGTACTTGCGCCGTGACTCTTCAATCTGCTCCTTGCTTAAGCCATATTTACTCATTTTCTTCCTCCTTTGACCTTACGTCTGCTACTTGTCGAAAATTGTGGTAAATCATGCAAGTACACTCTTCACCTTATATTATATATTAAAAAAGGGCGAGACAATGCTGTAAAATAAAAATATTTTACAACAAAGTCTCGCCACTTAATTACAAAGCCGGATTCTTCCGAATCGTACTGACGGCAGTGTAAACACCAGCCCTAAGGCTTGTGCCGGCTACTCCCCTTATCTAAGAAAGCACCATATTTTTTTATTCAGCTTATTCAGCCCAAACAGCTTTCATCAGCTTAGGATATTCAGTGTTAAGGTGGTCAACAATAACGTCGATTACTGCATGAATCATTTGCGGTACGAATTGCTCGTCGGTAGAAGGAATGCAGCTTTCAATGATGATATTGCCAGCTTCATCAGCATAATATTTGAATACCTTGTAGTTTTCGTTCAGAGCGTTCAGATGTGCCAGAACTGCAGCCTTGTTAGCTTCTTTAACCAGACCAGCGCCTACGCGAACCTGCAGCATTACATAGATGCTGTCGTCAATTACCAGCATAGTCGGCAGGTTTTGACCTTGAATACCGATAGCGGAACGGAAAACAACGGGATGCATGAAGCTTTCTTCAGGAACCTCGTCTGCCTTCGGAACTTCGAATACATCGCCCCAGTTAATTTTGTTTTCTTCAAGGAATTTCTTGTAAACTTCAGCTTTCTTATTCATCATAAGACCTCGCTTTCATTGTTATAATACTATTATACACTATTATCGTTATTTGTGTACTTTTTTTATTAGTAAATATATTTGTTTTACACAAAATTCACAGCTTATTCAGCTTTTATTTTTAGCGCAAATTCATAACCATACTTTTCTGCAGCTTCAAGCTCAGCCTGTTGCGGCGTCCATTTGCAGTTAAAACCGGGTTCTACCGCATCGAAGCAGCTTTTTGCCAGCAGCTCCTCCATATCCTTCTGCGCACCACCGCCCCAGCCGAAGGTACCGAAGGCTGCAGCTTTTTTACCTTTAGCGCCGAGTCCTTTAAGATAAATCAGCAGAGAACCCATATTCGGCAGCATGCTGCAATTAAGAGTTGAAGAGCCTGCCAAAAAACCGGAGGCAGTAAAGAGCTCCGCTGCTACCGTACTGTTAGGGGTAGCGCCCATTTTGAATACTTTAACAACTACACCGGCATTAGCTGCACCGCGCGCAATCGCCCGCGCCAGCTTTTCCGTACCGCCCCACATGCTGTCATAAGCAATAACAAGACTGCCGTCCTGTACACCGCTGCCCCATTCGCTGTAGCAGCGCAGGATATCGGAAATACGCTCGGTCCAGATTACACCATGGGAAGGCGCAATCATTTTAATATCAAGACCGCCAAGCTTTTTCAGCGCATTGCCAATCAGCTTGGCATAAGGCCAGAGAATGTTGGCAAAATACTTTTTAGCTTCGTAGAACAGCTCTTCTTGATTTACTTCACAGTCAAAGCGCTTGCTGGTAGCATAATGCTGACCAAAAGCATCATTAGAGAAAAGTATTTTATCATGCTCACTATAGGTAGCCATACTGTCAGGCCAATGCAGCATTGCCATGGAAGCGAAGGTTAAGGTGCGCTTACCGATATTTAAGGTTGCTCCGTCTTTAACGACCTCAAAAGCAAAAATATCTCCGTAATGCTGAATAGCCTCGTTTTTGCCTTGCATCGTAATATAGAACTTTGCTTTGGGGCAAGCCTTGGCTAACGCAGGCATAGCACCGGAATGGTCAGGCTCAACATGGTTGATGACAATATAATCAATGGTATCCAACGGTGTTACCTTACTGATATTGTTGAGCAGCTCTTCGGTAAAAGGCGCTTTAACAGTATCAATCAAGGTAATCTTTTCATCCATAATCAGATAAGAGCTATAGGTTGCACCTCTCTCTGTTTTGTAGCCGTGAAAATCACGCACAGCCCAATCCTGAACACCAACGTCATAAATATTTTCTGCAATTTGCAATGGCAACATAAGAAAACCTCCTTACAATTTTTCAAGAGTAACTTGACGAGTTGATTTATTTAAGCGTAAAACAAGCTCGTGATATTTATTCAGGGTACTGCGATGACCGACACTTACAACAGTAGTCTGCTGTAAACGCTCCTGTAGCAGGCTGTACATAGTCGCCTCAGTGTGTTCATCCAAAGCAGAGGTTGCTTCATCCAGGAAAAGCCACTGTGGCTGCTGGATATGGGCACGTACAAAGGCCAAACGCTGCTGCTCACCGACAGAAAGCACATGGCTCCAGTCAGCCTCCAAATCGAGCTTATCCTTAAGATAACCAATCTGGCACAAATCCATCAGATAAATCAATTCAGTATCATCTATCAGTTTATTTCCCGGGTAATTAAGCGCAGCACGCAGTGTGCCTAATGGTAAATAAGGCTTTTGCGGAATAAACATCAGCTTATCACGTGACGGAAGAAAGATTTTGCCGTCGACGAAGGGCCAGATACCGGCGATAGCACGCAGCAAGGTACTTTTACCGCTGCCGCTGACACCCTTAATCAAAACATTATGCCCCGGATGCAGTGTAAAGCTGATATTTTCCAGAAGCGGTTTTCCGTCCGGCAGATTTATCTGCATATCGTTAACCTCAACAACATCTGCAGCAGCAAAGCGTTCCACATGAAAGCGTTCAGCCTGCTGAGAAACCTCGTGCATATGATGGCCGAAGTAAGTTAAACGCATGACAACAGCCTGCCATTGAGCAATACTGCTGTACATATCAACAAAATACGAAAGCGAATCCTGTACGCGGCCAAAAGCACTGGCAACCTGCATCAGTCCGCCTAGTGTTACTTCTTTCGTAAGATAACGGTTCATGGCTACAACAAAGGGAAAAATGATAGCGATTTGAGAATAACCGGAATTTAAAAAGACAAGCTGTTTCTGTTTATTAACCAGTTTCCAGAAGTTATCAAGAAGCATCTTAAAGCGTTGTTTAAAGACACTGCCTTCCTGCGCTTCACCACGGTAGAAGGCAACGCTTTCCGCACTTTCACGCAGGCGAATCATACTGAAACGGAAATCCGCTTCATATTTCTGTTGGATGAAGTTGATTTTTACCAGCTTACGGCCAACAATGTGGGTAATATAGGTACCAATGACAGAATAAATCAACGATGCCCACAGCATGTAACCATTAATCGTCCACGTCTTGCCCATAAAGGTAAAGCTAAGACTGCCGGAAAGATTATAGAGAATCACAACAAAGGAGGCAAACGTGCAGAAGGCTTTGAGGATACCTATACCAAAGCTCAAGGTCATTTCAACAAACTGACGCACGTCCTCACTGATACGTTGGTCAGGGTTATCAGTATCCTTACCGAACATCTGCAGATTGTAGTAGGTTTTGTTTTGCAGCCAGATGTCGATAAAACGCGTTGTCAGCCAACGACGCCAATTTAAAATCAATGTCTGTTGCAGATAATATGAGTATACTGCCAATAAGATATAGATAGCAGCTAACCACGAAAAATGAATGAGTTCATCAAAAATCTTCTTAGCATCATAGTTTTGCAAGGCACTGTAGAAGCTGTTATTCCACTGGTTAAGCAAAACAAGCATATAAACCACGCCAAGTGTAAGTGCTATAATACAGCCCAATAAAAAGAAAGCCTTTTTCTTTTCTTCCGACTGCCAATAGCTTTTAGTAAGATACCAGACATCCCTAAAAAACTGTCTAGTTAAATTAAAACGTTGCATATACTCAAGACTCCTCTAGTAAAGAAATGCTATTCAATTCTTGAACAGTTCCTTTTTATTATACTATAAATGTGAAGCTAAGAGTATCACCGGCAGTAAAATTTACATTTTAGATACAAAAAAGAGCTCACACTAATGTGTGAGCTCTTGAAGTTAGCTAATGATTATTTGCCAACAGGACCGATCATAGCCAGCATGGTACCTGCAGCAACTGCAGTACCGATAACGCCTGCTACGTTAGGACCCATAGCGTGCATCAGCAGGAAGTTAGCCGGGTTAGCTTTCTGACCAACTTTTTGAGATACACGAGCAGCCATAGGAACTGCGGAAACGCCAGCGGAACCAATCAACGGGTTGGTCTTGCCACCGTCTATCATGCACATCAGCTTACCGAAGATAACGCCGGCAGCAGTACCAGCTACGAATGCAACCAGGCCGAGAACGATGATCAGCAGAGTCTTAGCGTTCAGGAAAGACTCAGCGCTCATGGTCAGACCAGTACCGGTAGCCAGCATGATGGTAACAGTGTTCATCAGAGCATTTTGTGCGGTGTCGGACAGACGATCCAGGCAACCAGCTTCTTTGAACAGGTTACCAAGCATCAGCATACCAATCAGAGCGGTTACGGAAGGTAACAGCAGGGAGATAACGATGGTGCACATGATCGGGAATGCAACTTTTTCGAAGTGAGAAACCGGACGCAGCTGCTCCATAACGATTTTACGGTCAGCTTCAGTGGTGAACAGTTTCATGATAGGAGGCTGAATCAGCGGAACCAGAGACATGTAGGAGTAAGCAGCAACTGCGATTGCACCTAACAGCTGAGGAGCCATTTTAGCAGCCAAGTAGATGGAAGTCGGGCCGTCAGCACCACCGATGATACCGATAGCAGCAGCTTCTTGTACGGTGAAGCCGAGCAGCATAGCGCCCAGCAGAGCTACGAATACACCGCCCTGTGCAGCAGCGCCCAGGAGCAGGGTTTTCGGGTTAGCCAGCAGAGGACCAAAGTCAGTCATAGCGCCTACGCCCAAGAAGATCAACGGAGGGAATACTTCGTGGTGAATACCATACATGATAACGGACATAACACCAGGTTCTTCGAAACCGTTTTTAGGAATGTTAGCAAGAATACAACCGAATGCGATCGGGGACAGCAGCAAAGGTTCGAAACCTTTACCAATAGCCATATAAAGCAGAACCAGACCTACAACGATCATGATTACGTGACCGCTGGTCAAAGCGGAGAAACCGGAATCTGCCCATACGGAAGACAAAGCAACGAGAAATGCTTCCATTTAATATCCTCCCAATTTTCAATTTGTGGAAGGGGCTCTGCGAAAAGCCCCCTCCAAAGATCAAGGGTATTTAAGACTTACTGATATTGCGAACTATCGAGTAAGAATTAGAGAACGATCATAACGTCGCCGGTAGCAACAGTTTGACCTGCGGAAACGCGAACGTCGGAAACAGTGCCATCAGCCGGAGCCATGATTTCGTTTTGCATTTTCATAGCTTCCAGAATCAGCAGAACGTCGCCGGATTTAACAGCGTCGCCAGCTTTTACGTTAACGGACAGAACTTTGCCCGGCATAGGAGCGGAAACGGTGGTTGCACCAGCAGCAACCGGAGCAGCAGCTTTCGGAGCCGGAGCCGGAGCAGCTTTCGGAGCCGGAGCAGCAGCCGGAGCCGGAGCAGCTTTCGGAGCAGCTTTCGGAGCGGAAGCAACAACGCCTGCTTCTTCAACTTCAACTTCGTATGCGGTACCATTTACGGTGATAGTATACTTTTTCATGGATATAATCCTCCTTAAAATCTCGTTTTTTAATTAAAATTGCAAACTATATGCATTAGAAGCATTCTTTACGAACGCTAATAGCTTCAACACGACTGCTTACAGTCCATGCAGATTTAGCATCAATACGACGTACGCAAGCGATTTGGTCTGCGCTAACGCCGCAAGCTGCTACTGCTGCAGCGATAACAGCGATAATTTCGTTATCATCTTGAGCTGCTGCAACCGGAGCTGCAGCGGGAGCTGCTGCCGGTGTAGGAGCTACTGCCGGTTTAGCAACTTTTTTTTTAGTCGGATCGATAACTTGGAGTAAGTTCATCAATATGCCCAGAGCGATCAGTACGCCGAATACGATGGTCATATTGATTAAAGCAATCAACCAAGGATTAGTAGTAACAGGACCCATTTATTTCACCTCATCTTATCTTAAAATAGGTTGTTTAAGCACTAAGCAACTGCTTGTGAATTACAAAGGAATGTTGCCGTGGCGTTTTGCCGGACGGGTTTCGCGTTTGCTTTCCAGCATTTGCAGAGCGTTGATGATGGTGGGACGAGTATTTTTCGGTTCGATAACCATGTCAACCATGCCGCGCATTGCTGCTTGGTACGGAGTAGCGAAGTTGTCGATGTACTCTTTAGTCTTAGCTTCAACATCAGGATCTTTACGGAAGATGATGTTAGCAGCACCAGCAGGACCCATAACTGCGATTTCAGCGGTCGGCCATGCGATAACTTGGTCAGCGCCCAGGTCTTGAGAGCACATTGCCAGGTAGGAACCGCCGTAAGCTTTACGGGTAACCAGAGTGATTTTAGGAACAGTTGCTTCAGAGTAAGCATACAGCATCTTAGCACCGTGACGGATAATGCCGCCGTATTCTTGGTTGCAGCCAGGCAGGAAGCCAGGAACGTCAACCAGGTTCAGCAGAGGAATGCCGAAAGCGTCGCAGAAGCGGATGAAACGAGCGGATTTATCGGAAGCGTTGATATCCAAGCAGCCAGCCATAACTTTCGGTTGGTTAGCAATGATACCTACGGTTTGACCATCCATACGAGCGAAGCAAGTGATGATGTTGGTTGCCCAGTATTTTTGGTTTTCATAGAATTCGCCGTTATCTACGATAGATCTGATTACATCATACATATCGTAAGCTTGGTTGGAGTTGTCCGGCAGCAGAGTGTTCAGGCTGTCGTCGGTACGCATCGGGTCATCACCAGTCTCTACGATCGGAGCACCTTCAACGTTGTTGGAAGGCAGGAAGGAGAGCAGGTAACGGATTTGTTGCAGGCAGTCTTCGTCGTTTTCAGCAGCGAAGTGAGCAACACCGGAAGTGCTGTTGTGGGTCATAGCGCCACCCAGTTGTTCTTGGGTTACATCTTCACCGGTAACGGATTTAACTACTGCAGGGCCGGTAATGAACATTTTGGAAGTGTTCTTTACCATGTAGATGAAGTCGGTCAGTGCCGGGCTGTATACAGCGCCGCCAGCGGAAGGACCCATAATTGCAGAAATCTGAGGAACTACGCCGGAAGCAATGGTGTTCTCGAAGAAGATTTTACCATAGCCAGCCAGAGCGTCGATAGCTTCTTGGATACGAGCACCGCCGGAATCGTTCAGGCCAACCAGCGGAGCACCCATTTTCAGTGCCAGGCGTTGTACTTTAACGATTTTAGCAGCATGCATTTCGCCGAGGGAGCCACCTTCAACGGTGAAGTCCTGTGCGAATACATAAACCAGACGGCCATCGATGGTGCCGTAACCGGTGGTTACGCCTTCACCAGGCAGTTCTTTCTTTTCTTGACCGAAGTTGTAGCAACGATGACGTACAAAACGGTCGAGTTCTACGAAGGAACCTTCGTCGAGGAGAGCAGCGATTCTTTCACGAGCAGTCATTTTGCCGGATTCATGTTGTTTAGCAACACGTTTTTCGCCACCAGCAGCCAGAATTACTTCGGCTTTTTTGAGCATTTTCTCAATTTTTTCTTGAGTAGACAAATCTTACACCTCCATCATTATTGGGAGAACAAATTTATACACAGATGCTGAAGATATATCACTTGTATATCTCCAGCATTATGTAGCTTAAATTATGGGACCTTAAATCGCCCTGAATCTACGCAGCTAATAAATTAGTCTTTGTAGGTTGCAGCCGGTTGGCACAGCTCGAGCAGCAGGCCAGCGGATTTCGGATGAACGAAAGCAATTTTCATTTGGCCAGCACCATTACGAGGAGCTTTGTCGATCATGCGAACGCCAGCTTCGGTCAGGTCAGCGATAGCTGCTTTGATGTCGTCAACGCGCAGAGCCATATGTTGGATGCCAGGGCCGTTTTTAGCAATGTATTTGCCGATAGGACCATCGTTGTTTTCAGTGATATCAACAAGGAGCTCAATCAGGGTCTCGCCGCAGGGAACAAATACGGTAGCAACACCTTGTTCTTTAACTTCTTCAGTACCGGTAGCTTTCAGGCCCAGTACCTCAGTGTAAATTTTTGCAGCTTCTTCCAAGGTACCAGCGCAAGCGATACCTACATGGTCAACACAAATAGTTTTGAATGCCATAATAAATTCCTCCTAAAATTGTTTTTTTGGCGGTTTATTTTAAAACCTTGCCAACAATATCATCAACGACAGAGTACGGCTCAATCTCGCGGGACTGCATTTTTACAACTAAGTTGTCAAATTCATCCGTTTGAATGACGTTCTTGTCGATGTAGCGATTTACATGGTCATTAAGCATAGCGGTAACCTCGTTTTTAATACGAGCTTTACGGATATCGTTTAATTTACCACTCTCAATCAAATATGCCTTGTGAGCCTCAATAGAGTCCACAACAGCCTCTATACCTTCACCCTTGCTGGCAATGGTCCTGTTAATCGGAGGACGCCAGCCAACATGTTCGGGATTTAATTCGAGCATCATCTCAATCTCAATGTTGAGCTTGTCTGTACCTTCACGATCAGCTTTGTTAATCGTGAACAGGTCACCGATTTCAAGTATACCTGCTTTAATAGCCTGGATATCGTCGCCCATGCCAGGAATTACTACTACCATAGTAGTATCTGCGGTCTTAACAATGTCAACCTCAGATTGTCCTACGCCTACGGTTTCAACGATAATAACATCCATGCCGAAAGCATCCATTAATTTAACAGCGTCACCTGCTTTTTGGGACAGGCCGCCAAGACTGCCGCGTGTTGCCATAGAGCGTACAAAAATGCCCTCGTCTGCGGTCAGATCCATCATTCTGATACGGTCGCCTAAGATAGCGCCGCCAGAATACGGGCTAGTGGGGTCAATTGCTACGATACCTACGGTCTTGCCGCGTTTACGGTATTCTTTAGCTAATTTATCAGTCAGAGTACTTTTACCAGCACCCGGAGGGCCAGTGATACCAATTACATAAGCATTACCAGTATGAGGATAAATCTCTGTCATAATTTTGACAGCATCATCGTATTCATTTTCAACAGCAGTGATTGCTTTAGATAATGCAAGACGAGAATGATTTAATAACTTATCTACTATTTCCATAATTCACACCGCCTTGTTTTGGATAGTGAATATTTTATAAGGCAAGCCGGGACAAACCCGGCTTGCTTTAAGGGATAAAATTATTTTACGTTAGCGTTGATGAAATCAACAATTTTGCTGGTCGGGGTGCCCGGAGTGAATACTTCAGCAATGCCAGCAGCTTTCAGGCCAGGGATGTCAGCGTCAGGAATAACGCCGCCGCCGATAACCAGAACGTCGGTCAGGCCTTTTTCTTTCAGCAGTTCAACTACTTTCGGGAAAAGGGTGTTGTGAGCGCCGGACAGCAGGGACAGTGCAACAACGTTTACGTCGTCTTGCAGAGCAGCTTCAGCGATTTGTTCCGGAGTCAGACGGATACCGGTGTAGATAACTTCAAAACCAGCGTCGCGCAGAGCACGAGCTACAACTTTAGCACCGCGGTCATGGCCATCCAGACCCGGTTTAGCAACTAAAACTTTAACGTTAGCCATTATAGTTTACCTCCGTATATTGGTTGTGTTTACAAATTAGAGAGTGGTATGAGGTTGGTATTCACCGAATACTTTTCTCATAACGCCGCAGATTTCGCCTTCGGTTGCGTATGCACGAACTGCATCCAGAATCAGAGGCATCAGGTTTACATTTTCATCTGCGCAGCCAGCTTCCAAAGCAGCCAGTGCTTTTTCTACAGCAGCGTTGTCACGGCGAGCTTTCAGAGCAGCAATCTTTTCAGCTTGCAGCTTGCCTACAGAACCGTCTACGCGCAGCAGGTTTTTCGGAGCTTCTTCTTCTTGAGTGAATTTGTTAACGCCAACGATGATACGGTCGCCTTTTTCGATTTCCATCTGCCATTTGTAAGCAGAGTCTTGGATTTCTTTTTGGATGTAGCCTTTAGCGATAGCTTCAGGAGCGCCACCGATTTCGTCAATTTTCTTAATGTATTCCCAAGCTTCAGCTTCGATCTTGTCGGTCAGAGCTTCTACATAGTAGGAGCCGCCCAACGGATCAACGGTGTCAGCCAGGCCGGATTCGTAAGCAACGATTTGTTGGGTACGCAGAGCGATGGTTACAGACTCAGTGGTCGGCAGTGCCAGAGCTTCGTCTTTGGAGTTGGTGTGCAGGGATTGAGTACCACCCATTACAGCAGCAGCAGTTTGCAGAGCAACACGAACGATGTTGTTGTTCGGTTGTTGAGCGGTCAGCATGGAGCCAGCGGTTTGGGTATGTACACGCAGCATCATGGATTTCGGTTTTTTAGCACCGAAACGCTCTTTCATAACTTTGGACCATACACGACGGGAAGCACGGAATTTAGCAACTTCTTCGAGTACGTTGTTATGAGCATTCCAGAAGAAGGACAGACGGCCTGCAAATGCGTCAACGTCCAGACCAGCTTTGATAGCAGCTTCTACATAAGCGATACCATCAGCAATGGTGAATGCGATTTCCTGAGAAGCGGTGGAACCAGCTTCACGGATATGGTAACCGGAGATGGAAATGGTGTTCCACAGCGGTACGTTCTTGGAGCAATATTCAAAAATGTTGGTGATCAAACGCATGGACGGTTTCGGCGGGAAAATGTAAGTGCCGCGAGCAGCATACTCTTTCAGAATATCGTTCTGAATGGTACCACGCAGTTTGTCAGCGGAAACGCCTTGTTTCTCAGCTACTGCAATGTACATAGCCAGCAGTACGGAAGCAGGAGCGTTGATGGTCATAGAAGTGGATACTTTATCCAGGGAAATTTGGTCGAACAGGATTTCCATGTCAGCCAGGGAGTCGATAGCTACGCCTACTTTACCAACTTCGCCTTCAGCCATCGGATCGGTGGAATCATAACCGATCTGGGTCGGCAGGTCGAATGCGCAGGACAGGCCGGAACCACCGTTTGCCAGCAGGTAACGATAACGTTTGTTGGATTCTTCAGCGGTGGAGAAACCAGCGTACATACGCATGGTCCAGAAACGCCCACGATACATGGTCGGTTGAACACCACGGGTGTAAGGATATTCACCAGGGAAACCCAATTTAGTCATGTAGTCAAAGTTTTCACCAAGATCTACCGGGGTGTACAGTCTGTTAGGAACCAGGTTTGCGCGTTCAGGGTTTTTTACCAGTTTAGCTTCAACTTCAGCATGATATTTCTCTAAACCGGCTTTAATTTCTTCAAATGCCATTCTCAAATCCTCCTTAAAATATTTGTGTTTCATATTTCGGATTGGACGGTTCCGAAATTATGGTGAGAGTGTTCCGTCTATGACGGCTATATATGGCAAAGTCTAGGGTGAGACTTCGTCAACTGAATTTATTGGGCAAAGCCTTGGGTGAGGCCTTGTCTGTATATACCTGCCGGCGGGAATCTCACCCACCGGCAAGCACATTACATAGTTTAACCTATTTTGCAAAACTTAACAAGGGGTTTCGCAAAGTTTTTTTAAAATTATTTACCTTCAACCATGCCTTCCATGGAACCGGTTTCAGCAAACAGTTTGTAGCAATCGAATGCTTCTGCCAGGATGTGCGGGGTTTGGCTGTTGCCGCAAGCTTCGCAAGCGCGTTTGAAGTAATCATACAGCCAAGGTTGATATTTCGGGTTAGCGATTTGATCGATGATGATCGGAGCTTTTTCTTTCGGGCTCAGGCCACGCAGGTCAGCAACGCCACGTTCGGAAACGATAACGTCAACATCCAGGGTAGCATGGTCGATATGGCTGCAGAACGGAACTACGGAAGAAATCTTGCCGCCTTTTGCCAGGGAGTTAGTGAAGAATACGGTCAGGTAGCCGTTACGAGCGAAGTCGCCGGAACCACCAACGCCGTTCATCAGCTTGGTGCCGCAAACATGAGTGGAGTTTACGTTACCATAGATATCAACTTCAATAGCAGTGTTCATTGCGATTACGCCGATACGACGAGCAACTTCAGGGCTGTTGGAGATTTCTTGCGGACGGAGCAGCAAATATTTTTTGTAGAAGTCTACGTTCTCGTAGAATTTCTTTTGGCACTCAGGAGACGGAGTCAAAGCGGTACCGGAAGCAACGCGGAGTTTACCAGCGTCGATCAGGTCGAACATACCATCTTGAATAACCTCAGTGTAAACGGTCAGGTCTTCGAAATCAGAGTTAACCAGACCATTGATAACTGCGTTAGCAACGGAGCCTACGCCGGATTGCAGCGGCAGCAGGTTTTTCGGCAGACGGCCTTCTTTAACTTCGTTTTTCAGGAAGTTAACGAGGTTAGCGCCCATATGTTTAGCGTCGTCGTCGATTTCGCCCAGCGGACGAACGATGTCAGGACGGTCGCAAGGAACTACTGCAACGATTTTTTCTACTTCGCAAGGAATGTAGGTGGTACCGATGCGGTCTTCCGGAGCGGTGATAGGAATCGGTTGACGATTCGGGGGATCCAGAGGAATATAGGAGTCATGCATGCCTTCCAGGCCTACCGGTTGAGTGGTGTTAACTTCAACGATAACTTTTTTAGCACCAGCTACATAAGAGGAGCTGTTGCCCATGGAAGTGGTCGGAATCAAGCCAACCATGCCATTGCCGAGGTCATTGATTTTGCAAACTTCAACGATTGCAACATCCGGACCTGTCGGACGGCCAGCCATGTAACCATAGCGAACCATTTGAGCCATGTGAGACAGATGAATATCAGCGTATTTTACTTTACCAGCGTTGATAGCTTTACGCATGGTGCCGTTGGTCTGGTAAGGCAGACGACGGTCAATGATGTCAGCTTCAACCATTGCTTGGTCGATTTCAGGACCAACAGATGCGCCAGTCCAAACGTTAACTTTGAAAGGAGTTTTTTTGCCCTTTTCAGCAAGAGCCAGAGGAACAGCTTTCGGATAGCCAGACGGGGTAAAACCGCTGACACCTAAATTGTCACCATCTTTTACGAATTCTGCAGCAGCTTCAGCGCTCATCACTTTGTCAGCTACTACGTCACAAATGCGATCTTTAATATCGATCATGTTTACCTTCCTCCTTTTAATTAGGACATTGAGTTTTTATAAGGGTATTACCCTTTTGCATATAACTTATCAGCAATACCTTGCGGCATTACGAATAAGATATTACCCTATATTAAGCACTTCACAAATATTTCATACTTGACTATATAGTCATTTCGACATATAAGCGAAAATTCCTGCTTATACCATAAATATTTTTCAAGGGCTTCTTTACTATCTGCTACAATTATAACACATTTTCAGAAAAACTTCACTTTTTTCTGTCAAATTTTTCTTGTGTTTTACATAGCAGGCAAATTGCACTCAACGATATATATAATACCAATAAAATTGTAACACTGCAAGCTTTTTCTTTACAAATTTACAAAATACCCCCTTCTTTTCAAGGAAAAAAAGGGGGATTTGTATTATCCAGATAGAACAATTAACGGTTTTGGGCGTGGTAGTGTGTATGCAATAGACTATGAGCCTTCTCAGAAAGATGTTTGCCTAACCAAGTATCATAAAGTGTTTTTATTTCCGGGTTTTCGTGCGATTTTCGTAATTCGCTTGTATGGTCGCAATTAAAAATCGCTTCACGGCGTTTTTGTCTGATAGAAGCATCAACCGGAACAGGCTGACCGCCGCCGCCGATGCAGCCGCCGGGACAAGCCATAACCTCGATAAACTGATAATCTGCGGTACCTGCTTTAATTCGCTCCAGCATCATTTTAGCAGATTTGAGAGTATGTACTACGGCAACCTTCACGGATACGCCGGCTACATCAATAACAGCCTCACGGGTCTGCTCCATGCCGCGTACCTCATTATATTCAAGCTTCGGCAGCTCCTTGCCGGCAACAACCTCGGCTACAGTACGCAAAGCCGCTTCCATAACGCCGCCTGTAGTACCGAAGATAACTGCGGCACCGGTACCGGTTCCCAGCGGAGAATCAAACTCTGCTTCCTCCAGCGCGTTAAAATCTATACCTGCCTCGCGAATCATGCGTCCAAGCTCACGCGTGGTAATAACTACGTCTACATCACGATAACCGCTGGCGCACATTTCTTCGCGCGCAGCCTCAGCTTTTTTCGCAGTACAGGGCATTACCGATACACTGACGATTTTAGCCGGGTCAATGCCTGCGCGTTCCGCAAAGTAGGTTTTGGCAACAGCACCGAACATCTGCTGCGGAGACTTGGCAGTAGACAGATGCGGCAGCAGCTCGGGATATTTCAGCTCAATCATATTTACCCAGCCGGGACTGCAGGAGGTAATCATCGGCAGCACGCCGCCGTTCTGCAGACGTTGCAGGAACTCATGACCTTCCTCCATAATAGTCAGGTCGGCAGAGAAGTTTGTATCGAAAACCTTGTCAAAGCCTAAATGACGCAATGCCGCTACCATTTTACCGGTAACAACCTGACCTGCCGGAATGCCCAGCTCCTCGCCCAGGGCAACACGCACGGACGGAGCTGTCTGTACTACAACGACCTTTTCAGGATTGTTGATTGCATCCCAAACCTTGTCGGTATCATCCTTTTCCACGATAGCACCCGTCGGGCAGACATCGGCGCACTGGCCGCAGTAGGTGCAGGCACTGTTGAGCAGGTCATGCTCAAAGGCAGTAGAAACCATGGTGTTGAAGCCGCGGCCGGCAAAGCTGTAAACACTCATACCCTGCACATCACGGCAAACACGAATGCAGCGGCCGCAGAGAATGCATTTTTCCTGGTCGCGCACCAGCGACGGATTGCTGTTATCAATAGTACGCGCCCTTGTTTCGCCACCCTCGAAGCGGAGCTTACGCACGCCTAAGTCAGCAGCGATTTTCTGCAGCTCGCAGTCACCGTTCTTCTGACAGCACAGGCAGTCCTTCGGGTGATTAGTCAAAAGCAGCTCCAGCACTGTTTTACGTGCTTCGCGTACCTTGGAGGTATTAGTTTTTACTACCATACCCTCGCTTACAGGATATACGCAAGAGGCAACCAGAGTACGCGCACCGCTGGCCTCTACCATACACAGGCGGCAGGCACCCTCCGGACGCAGGTCCGGATGATAGCACAGCGTAGGAATATAAATACCCGCGCTGCGTGCAGCCTCCAGTACGCTGGAGCCTGCCGGGGCCTGAATCTGTTTTCCATCTATTGTCAAATTAACCATCTGCATCATCAGTCCCCTCCTTATGCCTTGCTGATTGCCTTAAACGGGCACGCTGTCATGCAGGCACCGCATTTAATGCATTTATTCTGATCAATAACATGTTTTGTTTTCGGTGAACCGCTGATAGCCTGTACCGGGCACTGACGGGCACACAGACCGCAGCCGCGGCAGGCATCGCTGATTTCGTAATGCAGCATCTTTTCGCAGACGCCTGCAGGACAGCGCTTCTCTTTGATATGCGCCTCATATTCATCTCTGAAATATTTCAAGGTGCTCAAAACAGGGTTAGGAGCGGTTTGTCCTAAGCCGCACAAAGCTGTTTCCTTGATATTCTTGGCCAGGTTTTCCAGCAGCTCGATATCGCCCTCACGTCCCTGACCATCCGTAATACGGGTAAGGATTTCCAGCATACGCTTCGTGCCTTCGCGGCAGGGAGTGCATTTGCCGCAGGATTCCGATTGCGTAAAGTTCAGGAAGAACTTGGCAACGTCAACCATGCAGGTATCCTCATCCATAACAACCAGACCGCCGCTGCCCATCATAGCACCGGCAGCAATCAGAGAATCATAATCTACCGGCAAATCCAGCATGCTTTCAGGCAAGCAACCGCCGGACGGACCGCCGATCTGTACAGCCTTAAACTTTTTGCCGTTGGTAATACCGCCGCCGATATCATAGATAATCTCGCGCATGGTAATACCCATCGGCACCTCTGCCAGACCGGTATTATTGATTTTGCCTGTCAGTGCGAAAACCTTTGTGCCCTTAGATTTTTCTGTACCAAGCTGGCAGTACCAGTCTGCGCCGTTAACAATAATCTGCGCAACATTGGCAAAGGTTTCTACGTTGTTGATATTCGTCGGCTTGCCCCACAAGCCGCTGACCGCAGGGAAAGGCGGACGCGGACGCGGCATGCCGCGCTTACCTTCAATAGAAGCCATCAGAGCAGTTTCTTCGCCGCAGACAAAGGCACCGGCGCCCTCTTTAATATGAATAGTAAAGCTGAAATCGCTTTCAAAAATATTCTTGCCCAACAGGCCCAGTTCTTCTGCCTGAGCAATTGCGGTACGCAAGCGTTTGATAGCCAGCGGATATTCCGCACGCACATAGATATAGCCTTCGTCGGCACCCATAGCATAGCCGCAGATAGCCATACCTTCCAATACACGGTGCGGGTCGCCCTCTAAAACGCTGCGGTCCATAAATGCGCCAGGATCGCCCTCGTCCGCATTACAGATAACATATTTTTTATCGCTCTCGGAGTTTTTAGCAAACTGCCATTTCATACCGGTCGGGAAGCCGCCACCACCACGACCGCGCAGGCCGGATTTTTTGACCTCGTCCACAACCTCCTGCGGAGTCATCTGCGTAACAGCCTTAGCCAATGCCTCATAACCGCCTACGGCGATATATTCTTCAATAGCTTCCGGATTGATAGCGCCGCAGTTAGCCAATACCAGGCGATGCTGCTTTTTGTAGAAGCCGATTTCCGAATAACGCGGAACCTGCTCCTGATTGATGGGTTCACGATAAAGCAAACGCTGCACGATGCGTCCTTTATATAAATGTTCTTCAACGATGGTTTTAACGTCCTCCGGCTTTACACCGCAATAGAAGGTGCCTTCCGGATAAACGATAACCAGCGGTCCGTGCTCGCAGAAGCCATGGCAGCCTGTTTCGACAACCATAACCTCATCCTGCAGACCGAACTTTTGCAGCTCTCTGGCAAAAGTCAGCTGGATTTCCTTCGAGCCGTTAGCCTTACAGCCCGTACCGCCACACACTAAAACGTGAGCTCTTATATGCTGCATAATATTTTTCCTCCACCTGTTTTGTTTACAAGCTACGATACATCAGCTTCTCCAACTGTTGTGTACCCTGCCTGCGGCTTATTCCTGATCCAGCCTGCCTACGACAAGCTCTTCCACAATATGACCGTTTACCACATGCTCTGCGATAATTTTGGGCACAGCCTCCGGAGTTACCTTGCCATAAGTAATACGCGCTTCACCCGGACGCACTACGTCAACGAGCACCTCTTTTTCGCACATGCCGATACAGCCTGTCTGCTGCACCTGCACATCAAATAAATGACGCTTGTTCAGCTCCTGCAGGATAGCGCTCATAACATCGCGCGCACCGGCAGCAATGCCGCAGGTACCCATACCTACAATAATTTTTGTACCTGAGCTCTGACGCAGCTTGATATCTGCTTTCAGCTTATCTCTCAAAGCGTGTAAATCCGCTAAGCTTTTCATTCGTTTATACCTCCTCACCCTGCACCTGTGCCAGCTGCTCTTTTAAATAAGCTCCCAACCAGGCATATATTTCAGGATTGGCAAAGTCACACGCTTCGCCTAATATTTCTCTGACCTCCTGCGTTCTGAACACCAGCGAGCCGTTAGCGCCGTTATAGGCAAATTCCAGCTCGAGCTGCGGCGCCCCCGCCAACAGCACCTGCACACTGCTCACAATATCTCCCAGCGGCGGCCTGTCAATATTATCTGCCGCAAAATATGCAGTCAGCCCGGTTCCCTGTCCGGGAGCAGATTGCAGCTCCAGATGTCCGCCGCATTGCTGCGTAACCATATCGATAAAGGGAATTCCCATGCCTACCTTTCTGGTAGTACGGCTGGTAACAAAGGGGTCACGCACCCGCTGTAGCATTTCGCTGTCCATACCCTTGCCGTCATCGCGGACGCTGAAAACAAAGTACCCCTGTTCATTTTCGCTGACAGTCAGCCAGATGTGACGAGCACCGGCAGCCACAGAATTTTGGGCTATATCCAAGATGTGTAATGCCAGCTCCCGCATTTTATTTATACCTTGCCAAGATACCTGCCAGCTTGTCGGTGGTCAGGCGTCCATGCGTATCATCATTAATCTGCATAACCGGCGCTAAGCCACAGGCGCCGATGCAGGCTACAGTTTCCAGGGTAAAGCGCAGGTCATCGGTCGTATGTCCGGCCTTAATACCCAGCTGCTTTTCCAAAGCCTGCAGAATTGTTTTGCCGCCACGCACATGGCAGGCAGTTCCCTGACAGACACGGATAACATTGCGTCCGCGCGGATTAAGATGGAACAATGAATAAAAGGTTACTACGCCGTAAATTTCGGAAATAGGCGTACCGGTTTTATCGGCAATATACTCCAGTACATCCTTAGGCAAATAGTTGTACAGGTTCTGCACTTCCTGCAGAATAGGAATCAACGGTCCCTTAACATCTGCGTACTTTTCCAGAATGGCATCTATGCGCTGCTTTTCCGGATTTTCGCCGCCGCAGCAGCTACATTTACGCTCAAGACGGTTTTCACTATTGTTCATACTACCCCTCCTCTAAAGGATTTTTTGTAAACTTACCAACTCAGTATACCATTTTGCAAGCAAATGCACAATACTATTTATGTTATTTCTGCTATATAGTGTACTCTATTTGCGCTATTCTTTACAAAAATCTGAAAATTGTCCCGCCAGGACATTACGCATCCCTTTGCCTGCCAGCGCCAATTTCAGCTCTGCTATCGTTAATTCCTCCACCTGGAGTAAATTTTTCGGTCCCTGTACAAAATCATAAATATTATGTGCATCGGAATTCGTAATAAACGGCAGATAGCCTGCCAAACGCTGCAGCTTTGACTGCAGCTTACGCTGCCAGCCTGCTGCAGAAATTTCGGCAGCAGCAAAGCCAAAGTCCGGCTCAATAAAGCCCAACTGTCCCAGAATGCTGTAGGAAGGACGGTCGATGTGAGCGGCAATGGTAAGGCCGCCCAAGGCTGCAACCTGCTGCACAATCTGGGCCGCTGTCAGCGACAATGGTGCGTGCAGCAGACGCTGCTCCTCGCGCACAAACTCGTCCTCGGCATCTACTACATACTGAGCACCGAAACGTTCGACATCATTCAGCATACCGTTCATATGCTCATCAACCAGCAGCTGCCAGCTCTGCAGCTGCTCCAGCGTATCAAACAGCGCCACAATATGCGCCTCTTCACTGCTTTCCACTTCCATACCGGGGAACACCTTCACGCCGTAGCGCTGCGCTGCCTCCAGCGCAGCCAGCACGTTGGCACTGGCGTTATGATCGGTAATAGCAACAGCGCCAATGCCATACTCGGCGGCACGCATCACAATATGATGCGGTGTCATCTCTACCTCTGCGCAGGGCGAAAGCAGCGTATGTACATGTAAATCCGCCAGAACTGTCTGCATTGCTTAGTCCTTCTTGCCAACACCCAATGCGTACAGCTTGCCGATAACCTCAAAAGCAGGCTCCTCGGTTGCCGCAACAACAACATCATTCAGATTTGCCTTATGCAGCGTATCCTCTGCTACCGGACCGTCGCCTGCTACAATAACTGCCGCAAAGCCAATTAGCGAAGCAACCGCAGCAACATTCTGATGTCCCTGCATCGTTACCCAAACCATACCTGGCTGGCCCTGACCCATTGCATTACTCAATAAATCGGAAGCATAACCGCCTTCTACCTCTGCATATAACGCGTCCTCGCTTACATCCTTAGTCAGAAGCTTCAAATCGAGCTTCTCAATCATTTCTTTAACCTTCATCGTTGTCTGCCTCCGTTTTATTTATTTCTGCCGGCTCGTGATAAATAGGTATCTGCTTAGCCAGCTCCAGCATGCCCTGTGACAATTTATGTACACTGGCACGCAATTTAAAAATACAATCTATTTCATGCGCCTTGCCCTGCACGATATCCTCCGCCAGTCCCTGACAGCTGGGCGCACCGCAGGCACCGCAGTCCAGTCCCGGCAAAGAGCAAAGCACCTCTTCCATACGTTCAAACTTTTTCATCGCTTCCATGATGTCATCATCAAGCTGCATCATCGGACGCGCCACCAGCTTCTTGCGATAGGCCTCAGAATGCGGGAAATCCTCCAGCACCATCGTACGCGCCATCGCCTCACGCCTGTCCGCCGGCTCCTGCTCTCGCAGGCCTGCGATACGCCTGCGCAGGTTACATTCGGCTACAAACTTGTTTTCTGCTGCAAGAAGGCCGCCCAGACAGCCTCCTTTGCAGGCACTGCATTCCACATAATCAAGCTGCGGCATTTTATTCATAGAAACCTGCTCCAGCAGGTCATAAACATTATCAATCCCATGAATTGCCAGGCCGTTGGTAATACCGGCGCTTTCTATTTCGCCGCCATAGGTTCCCCAGGCCATGCCGTAGGAGGAACCGGTGCGCACATTCAGCTCATGCGTGCCGCCAAGGTTCTTAAGCAGCAGTCCGTAAATCTCCGACAGGCTGAAGCTGCCTGTCAGCTCTGTATGATGCACATCTACTGACTGGCGGATATTAGTTTCCTTGGACGGACAGGGCGAGATAAACCACACGCCTATCAGCTCCTTCGGCAGCTGCTTGCGCGCCGCTGCTTCACGCTTCACGTAAATTGCAGCAGCCTCTGCCGGCGGCAGCGCAGGCACTACCTGCTTAATCAGCTCGGGGAACTTTACCTGAATCAGACGCATAACTGCGGGGCAGGTAGATGAAATCAACGGCTTGCGTCCGTTGCTGTTCTTCTTTACATATTCTTCTATTTCCAGAGCTATATACTCTGAAGCCAGTGAAACATCAAAAATTTCATCAAAGCCTATATTATGTAATCCCTGCCAGATGCTTTCCAGCGGGATATTATCCGGGAACTGCGCATACAGCGAAGGCGCAGGCAGCACAATATTATAAGCATAATCTGCCAATCCATCCAGCGTGTCGGTTTTTACGTTAAAGGCATGATAGGGACAGCCTGCAGCACAGGCACCGCAGTCAATACAGCGGTCGCCCAAAATCTCTGCCTTGCCGTTGCGCACGCGGATGGCCTCTGTCGGACACAGCTTGACGCAGGATACGCAGCCCTGACATTTATTCCGCTGCAATTCCACCGAATGGAAATATGTTGTTGGTTGAGGAGCCATTGCGTATCACCTCGTTTCCTAAAATCTCTTACAAATCCTCGCTCTGGTGCTTGAACTGCATCGTGATGCAGGTTCCTTCACCCACCTTGGACTGAATATCAAACTTATCAGAGCACTTTACCATATTAGGCAGGCCCATGCCGGCGCCAAAGCCCATCTGACGCACATAATCAGGCGCAGTAGACCAGCCCTCCTGCAAGGCCTTGTTGATATCAGGGATGCCGGGGCCGTGGTCGGTTACAGTAATAACCGTAGCATCCGGGAACACCTCGGCCGCTACATTGCCGCCGCCGGCGTGAATGATAACATTCATTTCCGCCTCATAGGTGCCGATGGCAATACGGCGTACAATATCTGCCGGAATACCTAAGCGCTGCAGCATCTTTTTTATTTTAGAAGAGGCTTCGCCTGCGCGTTCAAAATCTCCGCCAACGCAGTCAAAGGCTAATTTTACTGATTTACTGTCTGTCATTTTGCTTACTCCTTTTTGCTGCAGCCACGGATACCTGCTCCGTAAAGAATGCCGCAGGCTTCAAATAAGGTATAATCGGTAGCCAGAACCGGCAGATTATTTTCCGCCGCCGCTGCCACAATATCAGCATCAGGCACCTTCCCGCGCACAAATACCAGCGCGCTCAGCTCCGTCATATCGGCGGTACGCACTACCTGCATATTTGTCAGTCCCGTGCACAGCAAGGTGTTGCGTTTGGTAAAGGCCAGAACATCGCTCATCATGTCACTGCCGCAGCAGGACTCAATTTGGCGGTGCATCAGCTCGCTGCCGGTCAGAACCTTGGCCTGCAGCAGCTTTTGTACATTATACAAATCCATACACATAGCCCCTTCCTCCATTTATTACAGCTTTATCTAAGCAAAATATCTGTTTTTTTGCCAGACTTGATTACATTTATTGTACACTTTAATACGCAAGATTTGACATACTCCCCACGCCTAAAGGCGGGGGATTCTGGGATGATAGCGAGCTTTGCCTACTAGATGCAGGTCTTACGAGCTCTCTCCACAATGGTTGATGCCCCAACCATATAGATCTATTTATCCGAGGGCGATTCTTTCGCCTTCGGTCTTTATGTTTATGGCTGCATTCGTATCTCGATTATGCTTTGTATTACAGCTAGGGCAAATCCAACTGCGGATTTTCAAGTCTTTCGTTTCTTTGTTTCGATAGCCACAATGACTGCACAGCTGGCTAGATGGATAGAATTTATCTACTTCTACGACTTTTGCACCTGTTCTGCTTGCTAAATACTTTAACTTTTGTACAAAGTCTGCAAAACCCAGGTCGGAGATTTTTCTTCCGAAACGCTTTTGCATAGCCTTTAGATTTAGATTTTCCAATGCTACAAGTGCATATTGTCCAACAATTCGTTGTGCCATTTTCCAGAGGAAATCACTACGCTGATTTGCAACTCGTTTATGTAGTCTAGTAAGCTCTAACCTAGCTTTTCTACGATTATTTGAGCCTTTTTTCTTCCTGGATAGGTTACGATTAGCTTTAGCAATCGACGTTGCATTTGCCTTGAAAAAAAGTGGAGATACAATATCTTTTTTGTCTGACGCATATAGAAATGTTTTTAGTCCGAAGTCGTAGCCGACGCTTTTACCTGTTCTTGCCAATACTTCGTTCTCATTTATATCGCATACGAAATAAATGTAGATATCTCCTAATGTGTCCCGTTTAATTGTGACTGTTTTCACTGTACCTTCTATTTCACGAGACTTGAAATAGCGATACTTCTGCTTTGCTATCTCAATGATATTGCCACTACGGAGCTTCCAACCTGCCTGTTTCAACGTGTAGGACTTATATTTCTTTATTTTCTTAAATGATGGCGGAGCTGTGCGGATATTGTGTTTCAAATTTCTAAAAAACAATTTGTATGCCCTGTCTATGCGGTCGGTTATATCCTGTACCGCTTGTGAGCCTATATCTTTGATATAGCTGAATTTATATAGCTTATTGAGCTTCGTCAGGTGCTTTTGTAGCTGATATTTATTGAGCGATTTCCCGTATAGAGAATAGTATCTCTTATGAAGTGCAATACAATGATTATAGATGAGCCCTGCTGCACTAATTTGTTTATGGAGTTTTTTATTTCTTTTCGCTCTATACAACTTAAAGCAATAGGTTTTCATCTCTTGCACCTCCCTACTTCATTTTCTGATTCTCTATATACTGCTTAATAACAGATTTAAGATTTTTATCTGTATTTAGGACACTAAACCATATTATATTTATACGAGTACACTATGTTATTATTGAATTTGCAGGTTGTTTTTGCCATATTTAAAGTATAGCAGAAAGATGGTAGATTGCAAGTATCTATAAATTAAAATGTCTAGCTCTCAACACTTGCGTAAAGGTCGCTAGATACGCCTTATATCCCCATACCTAAAAGCAGAGGCTTTACGGCGTTTTTGGTAAAAAAGAAGACCGGCCCAATGTCCAGCCTTCTTGATTCATTATAGAAGCCTTACTCTGCAATGCCTGCCAAAGCCTGCTGCAAATCTGCCAGCAAATCTTCCTTATCCTCCAAACCGCAGGACAGACGCACCAAGCCTGCAGGAATGCCAGCCTCTGCCAGCTGCTCATCCGTCATCTGGCGATGCGTTGTAGTTGCCGGGTTCAGGCAGCAGGTGCGCGCGTCGGCAACATGTGTTTCTATTGCCGCCAGCTGCAAGCGCTTCATAAAGGCTTCCGCTGCCTTGCGTCCACCCTTAAGGTTGAAGGATACAACGCCGCAGCCACCGTTGCCCAGATATTTTTGCGCAAGAGCATAATATTTATTGGACTTCAGTCCGGGGTAATTGACATATTCCACCTGCGGCTGCTGCTCCAAAAATTCCGCTATAGCCTGAGCGTTTTCTACATGGCGTGGCATACGCACATGCAGCGATTCCAGGCCAAGATTCAGAATGAACGCGCTTTGCGGTGATTGCACAGCGCCGAAATCACGCATCAGCTGCGCCGTAGCCTTGGTAATAAAAGCACCCTCCTTGCCAAACTTTTCGGCGTAGGTAATTCCGTGATAGGATTCATCCGGTGCGCACAGACCGGGGAACTTGTCGGCATGCGCCAGCCAGTCGAACCTGCCACCGTCGATAATCGCACCGCCCAGGCAGGCAGCATGACCATCCATATACTTCGTAGTAGAATGCGTTACAATGTCTGCGCCCCATTCCAGCGGGCGGCAGTTAATCGGTGTCGGGAAGGTGTTATCCACAATCAGAGGCACACCATGACGATGCGCAGCGTTGGCAAATTTTTCAATATCCAGCACCGTCAATGCAGGGTTAGCAATAATTTCGCCAAACACGGCCTTAGTATTATCCTGAAAAGCAGCATCCAGCTCCTCGTCCGTAGCATCGGGAGAAACAAAGGTCGCTGTTACGCCCATCTTCGCCAGCGTTACATCGATCAGATTATAGCTGCCGCCGTAAATAGAAGAGGAAGCAACAATGTGGCTGCCTGCCTCGCAGATGTTAAACAGCGCAAAGAAGTTCGCCGCCTGACCGGAAGAGGTAAGCATCGCCGCAGCTCCGCCCTCCAGCTCCGCAATCTTAGCTGCTACGAAATCGCAGGTCGGGTTTTGCAGGCGGGAGTAAAAATAACCAGTGGCCTCCAGGTCGAACAGCTTGCCCATCGCCTCGCTTGTATCGTACTTAAAGGTAGTGGATTGGATAATAGGAATCTGGCGCGGTTCACCGTTGCCCGGTTTATAACCGCCTACTAAACATTTGGTATTGATTTTAAAATCACTCATTTTCTATCGCTCCTTCAAAAATTTATCATCTTCACATTACTGGTTAGCAGGAATTGCGGCACCCATGCGCTGCAGCTGCAAAAGAATTTTGTTATATTCGCCTATAGCCTTATCCAGCTTGTTACCGCTCGCCGGTGACAGCTCGTGCAAATCATACGGCGTATCCTGATAAACGATGTTCAGCCAGTTCATATAGAACAGATGCGCGTAGCTGCGCCATTTAAACACAGGCTCCTGCGTTGTATCGCCATCGGGGAAGTAGAATTCCGGCAAATCAATCGGCAAATTCTTTTTCTTATCGCGGAAATATTCATTAGCCAAAGTATAGCGATCATATTCGAAATGGCCTAAGACGAAGATGCGGCGCAAATCCTTGGTAGCACAGATGTTGATGCCGTTTTCTACCGAACGTGACAGCACCTGCAGCGCCTTGCAGGCATCAATCGCATCATCATCAACCGCGGTATGACGTGACTGCGGAATAAAGTATCTGTCGTCAAAGCCACGCAGCAGCGGATGATTTTTCACCGTCAGGCCGTAGGGGAAGATGCCAAACATCTTCGCCGGCAAAATCGTTTTGTTTACGCCGTAATAATGGTACAAGGCAGCCTGTGCACCCCAACAAAGTGTCATCGTAGAATAACAGTGATATTCCGCCCAATCAAGATAAGCTTCGATTTCCTTCCAGTAATCTACAGCCTCAAAGGGAATAGTTTCTACCGGCGCCCCCGTCATTAAGAACGCATCGTAATAGCGGTCCTTAACATCGTCAAACTCTAGATAAGCGCGGTCAAGATACGAATTATCGGTGTGCGTAGTTTCGCGGCTCACAGTACGGCAGAAATCAACCTCTATCTGCAGCGGAGAGTTCCCCAAAAGACGCAGCAGCTGGATTTCAGTCGGCTTCTTCAGCGGCATCAGGTTCAGCACGCACACCTTCAGTGGACGAATACGCTGCGTCGTCGCACGCTGCTCTGTCATGGTAAAAATTCCTTCCTCCTGCAGTTGGCAGATAGCGGATAAATGGTCATTGATTTTAATCGGCATTGTTTGTTCCTCCTACATTTCCTAACTCAGATTTTCGACTTGCTACAGGAGGAAGAGCAATAAAAAAGCTTCCGTTCCTGTAAAAATACAGGGACGAAAGCGTTGCTTCGTGATACCACCCTAATTCATCCATATGTCACCACACGGACCTCATCAAGTACGCAGGGGTTGTTTACCCTTTAATACTCCAGCACTGTAACGGGTGCACCCGGACGGCCTAAATGCAAGCATCTCAGCCCATCGGCTACAAGACCATCTTCAATGTCACCACCTGCTCCCTCTTGCACCGTCACGAAGGCTCTCTTTGCCAGGCTCGTACATTTACTCTTCTCTTCATCGCCCATTATTAAGTTATGTGCATGATAATACAGTAATTCTTTGTAACTGTCAACAAAAAGTTGCAGTTTTCTCGAAGAAAAAGGAAATAGAGTGTATTTTGTAAAGTAGGTTACAGAAATTTGCACAAAATTGGTAATACCTATGGTATCCGAACTTTCGGATGCTATGTGTACTGCTTTTTTGTTTGGCAGCTTATGTTGTATTTTGTAGTAGCAAATATTATAATTAAAGGAGAGAAAACAGTATGCTGTTAACATCTTCTTTATATGGTATGTACATCAATTCGCAAGATATTAATTGTCTTTTGGAAAATCAGCCTTTTTTACCAAAGACGTTAGCTGTCTTTTGGAAAATCGGCCTTTTTTACCAAAGACGTTAGCTGTCTTTTGGAAAATCGGCCTTTTTTACCAAAGACGTTACTTGTCTTTTGGAAAATCGGCCTTTTTTACCAAAGACGTTTAGTATCTTTTGGAAAATTAGCCCTTTTTACCAAAGACGTTAGGAGATAATATGAAATACGAACCACTAAAAAAAGTATATTACACCAACGAAAGCGGCTATGAATTAGAGTATTCCAAACGCTATGCCGCACCTTTTACCCAACATTTTGATATGCCCATCAAAGAATATAACCGCAAAAATACTTATTCAGCATTTCTCATTTACACACAAGAAATAGCGCTGCTCATGGAGCAGATATACAAATCATACGAAACGCTGTTGTATGTAATACATTCTGTACCTAATGTAGTATTAGACCAATTTGCGTTATTATCTATACTTGAAGAAGTTAAATCTACTAATGAAATAGAAGGTATCCATAGCACAAGGAAAGAATTGCGTGATATCATTGACGGTACTGCACCACGTTCGGCACGTTTCACTTCAGTAATTCATAAGTATGAAGATTTGCTGGGGAGAACTGATATAAAATTCAAAACATGTGAAGACGTAAGAGCTTTTTACGATGATTTTGCACATGCTGAAGTTATTGCAGAAAATCCTGACAACGAATTAGACGGTAAATTATTCCGAAAATCTTCTGTTGATATTGATTCCGGCACCGGTAAAACCATTCATCAAGGAGTTATGCCTGAAGAACGGATTATAAGTTTAATGCAGTATGCTTTAGAGCTTTTAAACGATGAAAGCGTTCCATTACTTGTCAGGGTAAGTATATTCCATTATTTTTTTGCTTATATCCATCCCTTTTATGATGGTAATGGCAGAACAGATAGATTTATTACCTCTTATTTTCTATCTAAACACTTCCACCCATTAGCTTCATTAAGGTTATCTATTTTTATAAAAAAAAATCGTGCAACTTATTATGCTCTTTTCAAAGAAGCTGACAGTGAAAGAAACAGAGGCGATATGACTCCGTTTGTCACTGGCTTTATGCGACTCTTGTTATCTACTTTTAATGATACAATTGCAGTACTTCAACGCAAAGAGACTCAGTTGGAAACATACAGAGCTAAAGTTGATAAATTTATCAGTGATGATGATTTACTGCAAAATATTTACTACATTCTCTTGCAGGCAGCTTTATTTTATGGTCAAGGTATTCCGATGGCTCAACTAGTAAAACTGACGGACAAATCTCAAAAAACTATAAAAATACGCCTTGAGTCAATGCCTAAAGAACATTTGATAATTACTACTGTCAACAGAGTCAAGTATTACAAGTTAAACCTTTTGATGTTTAAATAATTAAGAACGGAAGATTTTTGCATTAGTTCATTACTTGTGGTTGTGTCGTAAGCATCAAATATGACGCGGATATAAAATCTCAATTCAATAATATATAATATGATTTATACCAGGACCGCTATATGGTCCTGATTTTTTCATATACGCAAGATTGGGAGCTTCCCCTACTACAGCTCATCAGCAAAAAAATCACTGTCAACTCTTTTGACCTCATAAACATGTTCAACGGAAACACCTAAATTATGCTTTATCATCAAGCGAGCTAAATTGTTGCCATCTACTAAAGCTACTTTTTGTCCAAGCAAATTACGTGCATAATCAATTGCTTCGTTAGAGAATTTCGTTGTAGTTATAAACAATCCTTTTTGTGCCTGTTTTCCTGCCAAAGCACCAACAAATTTTTGAATTTCAGGTCTACCAACAGTTTGTGTATCAGCCCACTGTTTCGCTTGTATATAGATAGCACTAAAGCCTAATTGATCTTCTTTTATAATTCCATCTATTCCGCCATCCTTAGACGCCTGCGTAACTACACCAGCGTTATCAAATCCATTACCATATCCCATACGCAATAATAACTTTACTACAAGTTTTTCGAACTCCGTAGACTTTAATTGCATTATTTCGTCCATAAGTTGGCTTACAAGAGTATAATTCACTTGTTTAAAAGCTGCATCCAAAATCTCCATTGGTGATTCATCCAGCTTTTCTTCTGCCTTATTCTCCGATTCATCAACTACAGTAGATGAATGAAACTGTTTAAATTTTTCATACTGCTCTAAATATGTTAAATCGATTTTCGCACCAGAAGCCAATGCTTTTAGTCCTTCATCAGTAATTTGATATTGTCCTCGCAAAGGAGTATTTATTAAGCCCGCTTTATTCAAATATGTTCTTGCCCAAGCCACACGATTATCATATGTGCTTTGCTTCCCACTTGGAAGCATCTCTGTTCTATCCTCATCCTTAAGATTCATTTTTTGAGCAATACTTTCACGTACTTCTCTAGAAGTATGCAATTTGCCATCTTTTACAGCCTCTAAAAAAACTTTGAAAAAATCGGAAAACTTAGGTATTGGCATAAACAACAACTCCTTACTTGCATTTTAAAGCGAAACTAACTTTTTAACTCTTTGCCATACTGCTTTGCAGCATCTTTCCAATTCAGCAAACACGCAAACCCATTTTCAATATATCCTTACTAATCATGCTACTCTTTGATCTGATAGCCTTTGTAGGATATTCAGCAATTGTAATATGGCTAACCTCATCGATTTCCATACATCTTTTCATAATAATTCTGGTACTCGCCATTAATGATATCCTGCCACCACTTCTGGTTCTCAAGATACCATTTAATGGTCTTTTTAATGCCATCAGCGAACTTCGTCTCCGGCAGCCAGCCAAGCTCATTATGAATCTTAGTCGGATCAATTACATAACGCATATCATGATCTTTGCTGTCCGTTACATGCGCAATCAGGCTCTCAAAATTGCCAAGATCCTTACAATTTTAAATAACATTTTCTTAAATGTCATTAATTTAATGATTTGAGAGTTTCTCTTGTGCGACCTGCTTAATCAGCTTTTCCCACATATCCCAAATTTTGCCAGAATCATATTGTTTCATGTCTTCTTTTGCAGCTTTTCCCATCTTATTACGCAATTCATCATCACTAATAAGCTTTTCTAAAGCTTGCGCAAATGCATCTGCTCCATCTTCGCATAAAAAGCCATTCACACCATCTTTGATAAGTTCGTTAACAGAAGGACAATTCTTATAACCAACTGCAGGCAATCCTGCACTCATTGCTTCTGTCAAAGCTAGTCCAAAACCTTCAAAAGCGCTTGGGAAAGCAAATATTTTAGCTCTGAAAAGTTCCTGTGAAATATTAATTGTTGTTCCCTTAAATAAAACTCTATTCTCTAATTTTTTCTCAAAAACCAATCTCTTTATATCTTTAAAATAATTTGCATCACAATCAGTATCCCCGTAAAGCTCTAAATTCCAATCCGGATACTTTGCAGCAATTAAACTAAACGCCTCTACCAACAAACATTGCCTTTTCTGTACTTTATCAAATCTTGCAACATTGATAATTACATTTTCTTTAGCACCTACGAATTCTCTGGCTTCATACTGAGGAACAACATTAGGTATATAAAATACATTTGCATTTTTAACATACTTCAATACTTCCTTACAAAAGCTTGGCATAAGGACTTGTATTGTACTACTCTTCGCAAGAGCCTTAAGCGTATCTGCAGAGGCATTTTTTAAGATAAGCTCAGCACTATTATGAAACATAGTTATCACAGGTATTCTAGTGTGAAGATTATTTTCTAATATGCGTGTTGCAGTATCATTAAACGAAATAATGACATCCGGATTTTCTTCTGCAATAATCTTTTCTATTCTTTTCGCTTTTTTAAAATCGTAAATTCGTTCACGATACAAACCACGTTTATTTTTATCAATTATGAAAAAAGTCTTTAGTTTTTCAAATACATTTAATGATGCTTTAAAAGCTATTCCCGCATTAATAAACTTTACTTTTCTATCTAGCGGATAAAACAGCTTTCCTTCTTTATTTTCCAAGCAAACACCAACTACCTCATGCCCTCTTTCCACCATTTCATTCGCCATATTGCAAAATACTTTTTCTGCTCCACCTTTAGCATCTATCATAGGCAATAAATTAAATAATAAGATTTTCATCCTGCACCTCCATTAACAGCACAAATCAATAAATTAATAATACTATTATTTTTTGCAATCTATATAACATTAAGTTATGTAGCTTTCAAATCACCATCTTGCTTTCAAGTTACCTTTTCTTACAAAAAATATATTATCCCAATTTATGTAAAACAAATCACAAAAATCGGGATATATTTCATTAAACATTTTTTTAGTAAATTTGCATACCGCTCTACAGCATCTTCCCACTTCGGCAAACGTGCAAACCCATTTTCAACAAGCTTATCTTTGCTCATTCTGCTATTCTTCGTTCTGACAGCCTTCGTAGGATATTCAGTACATTACCTCAACGATTTCCATACATCTTCTCATAGTAATTTGGGTACTCGCCATTAATGATATCTTTCCACCATTTTTGATTTTCCAAATACCATTTAATGGTCTTTTTGATGCCATCAACAAACTTTGTTTCTGGCAGCCAGCCCAACTCATTATGAATCTTAGTCTGATCAATTGCATAACGCATATCATGACCTTTGCGGTCAGTTACGTACGTACGTAATCAGGCTCTCCGGTTTACCAAACTCCTTGCAAATCAGCTTTACGATGTCAATATTGCGCATCTCATTATGACCACCAATATTATATATCTCGCCTACTCTGCCATTATGAATAATCAAGTCAATAGCCTTTCAATGATCTTCAACATACAGCCAATCGCGTACATTCAGGCCTTCGCCGTACACCGGCAACGGCTTATCTGCCAAAGCGTTTACTATCATCAGCGGTATCAGCTTTTCCGGAAACTGATAGGGACCATAGTTATTGCTGCAACGCGAAATCGAAACCGGCAAGCCATAGGTTCTGTGATAAGCCATAACTAGCAAATCCGCACTTGCCTTAGAGCTGCTGTAGGGCGAGCTCGGCCGAATTAAGGCTTTTTCGGTAAAAGGCTTAGCATCTGTAGAAAGCGTTAAATCTCCATACACCTCATCCGTAGATATCTGATGATAACGCCTGATGCCGTATTTACGGCAGGTATCCATCAAAGTTGCTGCACCAATAATGTTCGTCTGCAAGAAAATTTCCGGATTTTCAATGCTGCGGTCTACATGTGATTCTGCAGCAAAGTTCACCACAATATCAGGTTTTTCTTCCTCAAAAAGCTTGTCTACAGCTTCTCTGTCGCAGATATCTGCCTGCACAAAGCGGAAGTTCAATTTGTCCATCACAGATTCTAACGTAGAAAGATTACCTGCATAGGTCAGCTTGTCAAGGCAAATAATGCGGTATGCAGGATGCTTTGACAGCATATAAAATATAAAGTTGCTTCCGATAAATCCGGCGCCGCCGGTTACGATAATATTAATAAGAACGCCTCCATGGAGAAAAGATAATTTATAGCAACCCCATCTAGCAGTATAAACAACTGTGCTTTCTGTTTTTAAACAACACTAAGCTTAATCTTCATTGATTTAATGATTTTAGAGTTTTCCTTGTGCTACCTGCTCAATCAACTTTTCCCACATATCCCAAATTTTGTCAGGAGCATATTGTTTCATATCTGCTTTTGCAGCTTGTCCCATTTTCTCACGCAATTCTTCATCACTCATAAGCTTTTCTAAAGCTTGCGCAAATGCATCTACTCCATTTTCACATAAAAAACCATTTTCCCCATCCTTGATAAGTTCATTAACAGCTGGACAACTTTTGCAACCAACAGCAGGCAATCCTGCGCTCATTGCTTCAGTTAAAGCTAAAACAAAACCTTCATAAGCGCTTGGAAAAGCAAATATTGCAGCCTTATTATATACATCTAATACATTATCCGTTGCCCCTCTAAAAAACGCTTGTTCTGATAGCTTGTAATGAGATATCATATTCTGACATTTTTTATAATATTTTTTGTCATAATCTATATCTCCCCAAAATTCAAGTTTCCAATCAGGATATTTTGTTTTGATTTTATTAAACGCCTCTATTAATAAGATTTGCCTCTTTGTCTGACCATCAATTCTAGCCACATTAACTATGCATTTTTCTTTATGACAATCCGAATTACTATATTGAGGAACAATATTAGGTATAACTACAATTTTATTATCAATATATTTTCGGGTAATATTTACATAAGAAGGAAGTAGAACTTGAATAACCGAACATTTTTCCAATGCTATTTTCGTTAAAAAACTCATATCCTTCAATATGGTTTCCGGATACACATGAAACATAGTTATAATAGGTATTTTAACTTTTAATTTATGGATTAAAATACGTGTTGCCGAAGGATTGTAGGAAATAATAACATCAAAATCTTTTTCATTAACAAACGGAGCTAAGCGTTTTGACCTAATGTCATCATATATTTCTTCACTATATAATTCCTTTTCATTTTTACTGTAAAAAGAGGCTCTTATTTTCTGCCACCAATTTTTTCCTAATTTGCAATCTTGACCAGAATTTATAAATTTAACATTTTCGTTAACAGCGTAAAAAGGTTTACCTTTATTCTTATCAAAAGCTATTGCAGTTACACTATGACCACGCTCAGACAGCATATTAGCCATTTCACAAAACACCTTTTCTGCCCCACCTGCTGAATTGATCATTTTCCATAGATTTACCATTAATATTCTCATAAGATATTCCCTTCTTAATTAAAATCAGTTTATGATTTTATAAATTAAGCATCATGCTATCATTGCAAATCACAAAATCTAAAAGAGAAATTTATATAGATAATTCTCCCTATATTAATGTTTCTCGTTTAAAATATTTTCCATCAGCTTTTCCCACGTATCCCAAATCCTATCAGGAGCATATTGTTTCATGTCTTCTTTTGCAGCTTTTCCCATCTTCTCACGCAATTTCTCATCACTCATAAGCTTTTCCAAAGCTTGCGCAAATGCATCTACACCTTCTTCGCACAAAAAACCATTCTCCCCATCCTTGATAAGTTCATTAACAGCAGGACAATTTTTGTAACCTATTGCAGGTAATCCAGCACTCATTGCTTCAGTTAAAGCTAAACCAAAACCTTCATAAGCGCTTGGAAAAGCAAATATTTTAGCTGTTTCCAGTTTTTTTAAGACGTTATCGCACGTTCCGCAAAATAATTTCTGCTTGTTTGTTTTGGTATCAATCAATAACTTTCTGCACTTGTTATAATACTTGTCATCATATCCGGTTTCACCCCATATCTCAACTCTCCAATCCGGATACTTATCTTTAATCTTAGCAAAAGCTTCTATTAACAAGTGTTGCCTTTTCTGCACACCATCAATGCGAGCTACATTGATAATAACATTTTCTCTGCTCTTGTCTTTGCATAACTGATATTGCGGAACAATATTAGGAATACACACCACATTGTCATGCTTAAGATATTTTTTTGTAATATTTATAAAAGAAGGCAATAACACTTGAATGCAAGCACATTTTTCCAATGCTTCTTTAGTAGCATTAGTTGCACTACTTAATATTGTATCTGGATCATAATGAAACATAGTAATAACAGGCATATTTACTTGTAAGTTTTTGACAAGTATGCGTGTAGCCTCTGCGTTATAAGAAACAACAATGTCCGGTTGAAATGAATCGATAACCGGCTTTAACCTATTTGCCTTAACATAGTCAAAAGCCTTTTCTTCATACTCGTGTCTTTTTTCCCAAGAACCACAAATTGCTCTTCTAATTCGAAAAGCTAAATTTCTCTTTTCTTCATAGCCAATACCTACATTAACAAAATTAACATTGTCATTGACATTAAATCCAGGTTTTCCTACAGTATTGTCTAATCCTACTGCAGTAATATCATATCCCCTATCTGCAAGAGCATTAGCCATCGAAAAAAATACTTTCTCAGTTCCACCTTTAGAATTAATTACTCTCCATAAATCAAGCAGTAATACTTTCACAACAAACACTCCCACATATTTATTTTTACCACATACCAGTAAAGTGATGAATACAATGCGTATTTTCTGTAGTCAGCCATTTATCTTTATCCAAATGAGGAGAAAAGAAATCCCTGGGGTAAATATGTAAGCCACAAGGCAATATCTTATCTGTTCCATCTAACTTTACACCATAATGCATTCTGGTAATTTTACTTACAACCTTAGTATTAGCTATTTCCGTATAGTCATCATCACAATGAACGCAGCTATACCACAACAGCATTTCTGCTACCCATGGATGATATTTTTTAAACCCTATGGCAGCCATAGCTATTAAATTTAATGACTCATACGATGTAAAACCATCTTCTGTCAAAAAACCATCAAAATCCTTTAAAAGCTCTATATCAGTGTCTAAATAAATGCCACCTTCATAGTACAAGGCATGCAATCTGGCAACATCAGCTATAAACGCCCATTTTTTATTTTTCAGAGCTTCCTGCGCAAACGGATATTTTTCAAACGGGAAATTGTCTTCACTCCAGCATTTTAATTCATATTCCGGCGCAGCCAATTTCCAAGTATCAACATAACGCTTAACATCCTCCGGCATCGGCTTTCCTCCAAACCAGCAATAATGAATGACTTTGGGTATACGCTCTTGGGAATTCAATACTTCTTTATAAGGATTGAAGTACCTTCTGACTATTGAATGCTTTATCAAATCCTTATGAAACTTTATTTTTTGTCTAAGCTCATTTAGGTGATGTCTCCAGCCTATATATTTTCTTTTGTTATTTATATGAAGTTTTAATATTTCTTCAAGTTTTTCCTTTTGTAAAAAATGCAGATTATACATTTGGGGAATATTAGCCAAATTACCTGAATCCTCTAATAATCCAATATGTATATTTCTAAATCTATCAATATATTTAACTTGTTCTATAAAAGAAGTTATATTTATCCCCTGCAAATTCGGCAATACAAATATCACATGCTTATCAGTAAGCTGAAGATAAGATTTTTTTATTGCCTCCAATAATTGCCAATTATCGATAGGCACAATAAATGCTTTCGTTTCAGTTTCTATAACTAATTTATATAATAAATCACAAACTTTTACGAATGCTTTTATGCCATATTTGTCAGATATGCTTTGTTTTATTGCACGAACAATTTGTTGAACATCATTTTCGACACTAAGCTCATAATCATCTAATAACACAAGGCTGTCATTCGTCTTGTTTAGATATTGTTCTAAAGTAAAAAAATGCTCTGGTGTATTTTTATATAAATTAATAAGTCCGATTTCCATTCTTATCACCTACATATTAAAACATTAATCTATTGAACCTTTCGTGGCTCTTTATCATCGACCAATCTCATTTTTCCCAGTTCCGTAGTCAAATTCTCCCTTTTATACTTATACAAACTGTTCAACAAGCTTTCATGCTCATTGTAACGATTAGATTTAATCTGCAGCAAATTGCAAACAACCTCATACATCAAATCATTCGTAAAGTAAGCGTTTCTATGTTCCTTAAATACAGTAACACTATCCCTGAAAATCTGCTTGTATTCATCAGATACATAAATAAACATGGGAATCTGCAATGCTTTAAAGCCAGCAGCGTCAGGATTACGCTTACGGTAAGGATCACCGCCATGGTCGCTAAAATACAGCATAGCCTGTAAATTCAAATTTGCATTAGCATACTTATAAACTTCACTCAAAACATAATCTGTATAAGCAATGCTGTCATCATAGTTTAAAACCATATCAAATTGACCAGGTTGGCTGAATTTGGCAAAGCTTTGCGGATAACGGTTAATGCAATCCTCATGACTGCCCATAAAATGCAACACAACAAAGTTATTCTTCGTCGGATCAACCTTTTTTAAGCAATTAAGCAAATCACCATCATATTGATACTTGCCCTTTAAGCTTTTATCCTCGCTAAGCCATTCCGCATGGTCCGCAGTTTTAGCCACCATAGTAATAGGAGTATCTGCATCACTGATATAGCCTTGGTTGCTGAACCAATAGGTTTCATAGCCGGCTTTCTTAGCAATATCAATTACGGTAACACTTTGATTGAATTCTTTATTATTATACTGATTTTTCTCCGTCAGAGCGCGCTCTAACGCCGGCACTGTCTGGCACCTGCTCGTATAAGCATGGTTGAAGAGAATAAAATTATCATTGCCACGCATAGATTTCAGCCAAGGCGAATTATCATTTTTTACATCACTATATGCACTCATATAGTAAGCAGAAGCAGATTCGCCGATAACCATAATAATCGTAGAAGGTTTAGAGAACGCAGGCTTAGACGGCGATACCGTCAAAGCAGCAAAATTTTGCTCATGATAAGCTTTAAAGCGGTTAGCACCTTCAAAATATTCTTTGGCAAATACATATGTCTGCATTACACCGGTATTAAAGAACATCTTACTGCCATAAACAACGGTAGCTAAGCATATAAGCATCGCTGCAACAATATACTTCCTGCTTAGTTTTACAGTACTATTATTATGGAATTTGTTTAAATGCACAAAGCACAGTAACATTAAAACTAAAGCTACCACTGATGCCGTAATTCCAAAATATCCCATATTAAGCAGTAAATATTCCTTGGCTTCTTCAGGATTAGTCTGCAATAAAGCAATAGAAGCAGCTTCCGTAATAGGATACTGATAATTTGCAAAGTAAACTAGCTGCAGGCATGGTATTAAAGCTACCATTGTATCTGCCCAGCCAAAGCCAAAAGCTATTATCCTGCTATCTTGCCACTTAATTAAAAGCAGGCGCAAGCATACAATAAAAGCGAAAAAATACGCACCAAAGGATTCATCATAATGCTTATCGATAAAGGTCAACGTACTATGATAAGTCAGCCAATAGCATATAGGATACACTAGAACCCATGCAAGGCCAACTATTGCATGAGGCAACAATTTTTTTAAATTCAGCCCGGCATGCTCCCACGCCGAAACAGCTATAGCTACTGCCAAGGCACACGGAAGATAACGACGCATTTGTAAAAATAACGTAGTTGGACGAATACCAACGGAAGTAAAATAATACACTCCGACTAAGACAATATATGTTAAAGCTAAACTAGCAAAAAATATTTTAGATTTAGATAAAAACCTCATATTTGTGATTTTGCACCCTTCACAACATTAAAAATGACTGATAAAGTCAGCTATATGTATTCTAAGCATCTGTCTGCCCAGTGATTTTCCCTGCATGTTTTTTCCCGGCTGAGGCATATCTACATCAGCAAAGGCAGTGTTTTTGAGATATTTGTAATACTTATCATTAAAGCCCGGCTTTAAGACAAATTCCCAAGGCTTATAGCGCCCTGCGTAATGTAAAATAGCAATATTGTTTCTTGCTTCAATAGCTGCTGCTCTAAGGTTATTGTTAAACAAAACCTTAGGTAATAAATCAAAAATCGGCGGAATTACATTCCACGATAACGGTAATTCCGTCCAATTATACATAAAGAGCTTGTTCAAAGCATCCTGATCGTGGTGCGGAAAATTGCCTGTTGCGGCAAGTTCAATCACTTTAGCGGAATAATCATTGGCACGCCACTGCTGTAAATCCATTATGACAACTCCGGAATTAAAGTACTTTTTGTCTAAGGGCAAGCCAATAACCTCATGCTTCTGCTGCATCAGTCGCTTGGAAGCCATAATGCCATAATCTGGCACAGCAGCTATGGCTTTACCTTGCATATCAATGTTCCATAAACCAGCTATATCCTGCAGAACCAGCAAATCTACATCCAAATAAATTACCTTTTGCACATCTGCAGGCAATATATTAGCCATATCCAATCTGAAATATGCAGCCTTACTGATATGTCCGCTTGTATAAAGCTTTTCAAAGCCCTTGTATGCTGACAAATCGCAAACAATAAGCTCTGCATTCTTTCCAGCAATAGTCTTCTGTAAATCTGTAATTTTTTCAGCAGTAATAGCGTCACTCAATAAGAAAAAACGCACTTTATTTGCTTCGTCAGTATTCTCTAAAATTGACTCCATGACTACAGCAACATGCTGCGCATAATTATTATCTGCCGCTAACGCAATATTTATCGTTTCCATAACGAATCTCCTCATGGTTTTTTATTTATTATACTATAAATAGCATTGTTATGCTGACTTTTTCGCAATCACTAGGCCTCAACTTATTTGCATTACAGGCCTGACTATATTATAATAATTTTTAGATGAGTTTATAAACAGAAAGGAAGTAACAGAATACATGTCCATTTATATTATAGCAGGCATCTGTCTTTACATCGCTTCTTACGCGTTTTATGTTACATTTTCCCATGGCCTTGGCCACAAAGCAGAATACCTGCAGTTGCGCAGATTTATTCCTTGCGCTATTTTAGCTGTGTTGCCTACTGCATGCTCAAACATTACTTTGTCCAGCCCATTAATAATTTCAAGCTTTATAGTAGGATTATCCTGGATAATTACCTATCCATTATTATACTTTAAAACAAACCATATCAGGTCAAATGATTTTGGTTATCATCTTGATATAGTATTTGGACTTTATGTTATAGGCTGGCTTACTAGTATAAAGGTTATAATTTTATATTTTAATTTTTTACCAACTGCTCTCCTAGCTATAGAATCAACAATTGAATTACTTCTTTTGTTGATACCATTAGCACAATGGGGTTATTACTATCTTTATGATACTTGCATTGATGATAATGGAATGATGATGATTCAAGAAACCAACTATAATGAAGTTATTGAATACTTTTCTTCTTTGCCAAAAATCTTTTTATATACATCATTTGCTTTTCTAGTATCAATCTACAGTCTTTTAATATATACTAATATTAACTTTTTACATATAAAAAGTAATATTAGCATTAATAACCTCATTCCCATTTTTTTGACATTCATTTTCTTAACAGTTTACTTATGGAAGAAGAAAAAAGGCGTATTCATCCGTACCGGTATAGTAGAATTGTACCTTGATGTAAAGGAATACTTCGAAACAACAAAACTTTATGTCCATAACATGAATGAGCGTGTTGCTAATCTGACAGTTACTCCCTCAAAACCTCTTTTTTCCAAACCATCAACTATAATCCTAGTAATCGGCGAATCAAAAGCTCGCGATTATATGAGTGCATTCTGTGATTATCCTCTAAATACAACACCTTGGTTAAGAAACAAGAAAAATGATGATAATTTTATACTGTTCCCTCATGCCTACTCTACAATACCACACACTGTATCGGCATTAGAACGTGCATTAACCGAATATAATCAATATAATGACAAACAGTTCTATACTTCCTGTTCTATAATTGATATCGCACATAAGGCTGGTTATAACACGTATTGGTATAGTAATCAAGGACATCTTGGTTGTGCAGATACTCCCGTAACATTAGTAGCAAATACATCAAATGTTGCCAAATGGACTAAGCAAAATTTAAATCAACTGCAATTTGACGAATCATTATTAGAATACCTTCCAGAAATCGATCCTTCAACAAATAACTTTGTTGTCATTCACTTAAAAGGTAATCACTTCAACTACATAAATCGTTATCCTCAAAGCTTTGCTAAATTCAGCAAACCAGACAAATATGATTTGATTCCAAATTATTTGGACTCTGTTGCATATACAGATTATATTCTTCAACAAATCACCGAATACGCGAAAAAAAATTTAAATCTACAAGCACTTTTATATTTCTCAGATCATGGTGTAACACCTGACCAAAGACGTTCTCCAAATTTTAACGGCTTTGCTGCTGTTCGTATTCCAATGTTTTGTTATTTCTCTGAAGAATATAAGTCTTTATATCCACAAACATTCGAAACTTTAAAAAATCACTCCGATTATTATTGGACTAACGATTTGGCCTACGAGTTGATTTGTGGTATTTTAAACATTACTTCTAATCATTACGATGAAAGTAACAGCCTTGCTTCGCCAAAATATAAATTTACTAAAGAAACTCTTAAGACTGACCTTGGAAAACGATATTTAAAAGATGATCCCAATTGAATATAGCATTCTAGCCTATTTATTTTTTGCTTTCTGCAGCTCATACAGCTTCAAATACTTCATCATAGTATAAATAAAATGCTGCAGACTGGAATATAAACCACTCCAGCCATCTATAAAACCAAACTGCAGTATATAAGCCCGTAGAAAGCCATAAGCCGAATGCACAAAACAGGCTGCAAGTGAAGTCCGCTTTCCCTTGGCAAAATTATCCTCTGCCCAAATGGTAGTATAATGCCCTGCCTTATCCCACCATTGCTGCCATGAATCATAGGTATAATGTTCAATATAGCCTGCCAGCTTTTCTTTCGGCAAATCACATACCGGTCTTTCATGCACTTTATTTTCCCAATGCACCTTATTTACAGGAAAAAGGCGCAACACCTCATCCGGTTTAAAAATGCCATGCTTGTAATTAAAGCCAAATGCATGTATTTTACGCATAATGCTGTACTGCTTTTGTGCTTTTGTTACCATTGCTTTTTCTACAGCGAAGCAAAGTTCATCATTCATTCTTTCATCAGCATCCAAATACAGCACCCACTCGGTATTTACATGTTGCAGAGCGAAATTGCGCTGCGCTGAAAAATCGTTATCCCAAGCACGATAAACAACTCTTGCGCCATTCTCCTCTGCTAACTGAACTGTTTTATCAGTACTGCCGGAATCAACAATCACCACCTCTGCTGCTACCTTCTTGGCATTCTGCACAACAGCAGCTATATTTTTTTCTTCGTTTTTTGTTAAAACAACTACAGTAACGTCACTCATGCTTATTTTCCTCATATCTAAATATCATTTTACTTTAAACAGAAATATCAGTGAATAGTATTTATTCTACTACCATATACTTTTTTACGTAAATACATTATACCATAGCTGCATATTTTATCCAAAGAAAAAGTGCTAAACACTACGTCTAGCACTTTTTTGGCATTTCGCACCGTATTCGCAATTATTGCATGCCTAATTTTAATTCTATTTTCAGCACCGTGTACCAAAACAGGTATTGCAGGCAATTGCCCAGTTTCTTCTTTTGCCATGAACGCTCCATTAACAGCTTATAATTAAAATAATGCTGAGGAGTTTTCGGGGGTAACGGATCCGGCATGCTATCCCAAGGTGATAAATCCAAATAATGACGCCATAATGCGTCAGCATCATTCAAAACCATATGCCAGGGCTTATTTCTACCGCAAAAATGATAAATTAACGTCCCCTTATCAGAACCGCCATTATAGCGTCTGTCAATAAATAATATCTCACCATCCAAAACGAGATTCATAATATCTTGGCTTTGTCCGGAAAAACGGCTGGGATCAGCACCTTGATAAGAAAAAACCTTTTCCGTAATCTGTTCTTTTTCCCATTCGGCAATATCAATCCACATCAGGCCATCGTTAAAATGCTTGCCGCTTTTTTGATGCAGGAAATTTGTTTTATATGCCACAGCCTGAGGCGTTTCACTGGCAGCAGCAAATGGATAGCCTTGTAAGTCGATATCAGTAATTTCGTTAATATCACCAACGCAAAGCATATCTGCATCCATATATAAATACTTATCGATTAAAGGCTTAAGTATTTTAGGCATTACCGAGCGCAAATAAGTCACTCTTGAAAAATGTCTTGTTTTAATATGAAACGTCTGAAAAGGCTTCATATCCATAATATATACATAAAAATTTTGCTGATATTTTTCTGCCAGTTGCCTAGTCTTGGTCAAATTCTCTTTGCTCACACCGTCACAAAAAATGTGGATAGCAAAGGCTTTATCTGGATTATTTTCCAGGACAGATGTTACTGTTACTCCCATCTGCATAAAAAAAACGTCATTGATATTAAATGCAATATGAATAATTTTATTAGTATCTTTACTAGCTAAGCATTCATAATTGATTTTTTCTTGTATAAACTGATTTTTTGCAAACTCTTCTTGATTAAACATTGTTTGCTCCTTTTCATACTATCTGACAAGCTCATTTAAACCTGCTTCCAACCTCTACACACAGAAAGCAGCATAAAGCGGTACAGACTTAATATTATTCTCAAAGCCAAAATTACGCATTGAAAGGCGTATACTCTGCTTAATCCCATATCGCTTCACAAACGAATCCAAGCTTTTGGATTTTACATGAATATTCGCCTTACATTCTATAGGCACAACCTCTCCGTTTTGCACAATAACAAAGTCAACCTCTGCAGTTGCTGTGCTGGTCCAATAATTCAGCTTATACCCGTTCGTCTTTAACTGGATTGCCACATAGTTTTCTGTTAAAGCACCCATATATTGCCGCGCTGCCGCCAGGCTTTGTTTCGTAAGCTGCAAGCGACTGTTAAAAAGTCCAGTATCACTAAAGTACAGCTTAAACGAGCTTAAATCCTCATAAGCAGCCAAAGGCATTAACCCCTGCTCACACTTAGTACATTTTAGAACTATGCCTGACTGAATCAGCCAATCAATAGATGCTCCATAAAGCGAAGAACGCGCACCGGTACGAATAAGCTTATATTGAAACTTATTATTTTCCCTAGCAAGCTGCACCGGTAAAGAATCATAGGCTTCTGCAATTTTCACGCTATCGCCCTTGCCTGCATATTTTGCCATATCCGCTACATAAGAATTATAAATCAGGCGCTTCAGCTCATCTGCATCGCCATCATTCAAGGCAGCAGCTACAACTGCAGGCATTCCACCGGTAAGCAAATAATCCTCATATAAGTTTAAAGCTTCCTTGTGCAAGGCTTCTGGCAACGGCTTATTGGTAGTATAGCATTGGCGAATTAAATCTACCAGCATATCCTTATCCCTTGCCCAAAGATATTCCTCTAAATCTAATGGATATAAGTTTTCCAACTGTACCTTGCCCACTGGGAACGAAAATTGCTGACGATTAATTGCTACGCCAAGCAAGCTGCCTGCCGCAACGACACAATATTCCGTAGCCTGCTCCGCAAAATACTTTAAGGAAGTCAAGGCATGCTCGCAGCTTTGTATTTCATCAAAAATAATCAGCGTCTTCTGCGGATAAATTTTTACACCATACTGTTCTTCAATAACCTTAATAATATAAGCAGGCGTCAGCTTTACTTCCAAATATCCGGCTAATGCTTTATCCTCTTCAAAATTAACATACACCATATTTTCAAAGTAGCTTCGGCCAAATTCCCGAAGAATATATGTTTTACCTACCTGCCTTGCTCCATACAGCAGCAAAGGCAATCTATTCTTAGCATTACGCCATTTTTTTAGGCGCTCCATTATCTTACGGCGCATCACTTCACCATCTTTCTAAAATCTTCTATATTCATCATTCTAGACCAGAACCACCCATTCGTCAAGAAAAATGTAATTCATTGCACTTTTTCCTACGAAAAAATGCAATTTTTGACATTTTTCCTAACGAATATTATGTGCGTACATTGTTCTACTATACAACTACATTCTGAATTTAAAAATAATGAATTCGGAAAATTAACTACCAATCGTCAAAACAGATATTTTCATTAAGGAATAAATTTAATCACTACTAAATCTCTCCGTTTACCTCTCTCCAATGCCAATCGCACTAAAAATCCCCTTGACAAATCAATGGCAAGGGGATAATACTGTATAAACTTATATTATTTCAGATACGGAAGCAGCTTTTCTATTAGGCAATATACTTCTGTTCCAGGTGTGGATTGAGAGTATTATCACCTACACCGATGATATCTAACTGCACTCTGCCACGATATTTGCTGTTGATAGTGCTTTTGACACCTTGGAAGTAAGCTGGCTCTGTGCTTATACCCTCGGTAGTTATAAGATGATACTCAGGTTGAATCTTTTTAGGAGTGTCACGTCTAGGCTTAAGCCAGGATTTCTTCAAGTCGCCTTTTTTCGGAGGTTTTAAGCTCATTGCCATTCACCATCCTTCAGCATATTCTGCAAGTATGGGTCTGCGCCGTAACGTCCTTCGAGATACTGTTTGTCATAAGCTGCGGTATTGTTGATACGCTCGTTATTTTCTTTGCGGATCTCATAGAGCGAGTACAGCTCACTGCTGTGGTTATCTCCTTCAGCGGCAAACCAAATCTCGTCACGGCGGTAAACAGTATTTTTCATAGTTGCTATATCGTGAGAGGTGAAGATTAGTTGCGCTCCATGCGCATTTAGCTTAGGATTTTTAAACAGAGCTATGATGTAACGCAGCAGCTTCGGGTGAAGCTTGGCATCTAATTCGTCAATAACTGCTAACCGGCCTTCTGCTAAAGCAATCAGTAGTATCGGCAATGCTGCAATGAGCTTTTTAGTACCATCGGATTCATCTTTATAGGATAACTCGTAGGTTTTTCCATGCAGCGTCCTTTGCATGATGAGTTGTTTGCTATCGTTGTCGTAGCGATAGCCGTTGATATCAATACCCATATCATTTAAGGCACTGATAAATTGCCGGCGTATGGTTTTGTTATCAGACAGCATTATCTGTAATTCAGCTTCAGGATTAGCATAGCTGCGGATAATGCAGCTTTCAAACCATTTTTGAGCGTCATTGATAGCAGGTATATCATAGTTGATTGCCAAGAACGATAAGTAGGGCATCTTTGGATTTACATCTCTATTTATTGATGCTTTATTTATACTGGAGCCTAAAGTAATAACTTTTTCTTCACGGTCAAAAACATGGGCAGTGCGTTTGCCGCCTATTTTTTTTCTGTCCAGTGCTTCGGCCATGATTTCATCATGAAGCATAGAAAGGTAATAGCGATACTCGTAGCCATTGGTACGGAAGTAAAGCAGGAATTCTGTAGGCTCACTAGAGGTTTTTTCATCAAACAGGAAGGGCGTGCAAGATACTTTTTGCTGTACTATAAGCTTAGTACGAGTTTTTTCCATATCGTAGATGGGTTTTACCACGGTGGAGATAAGGCAGGTTAAAGCCTGCAGCATATTTGTTTTACCGCCGCCGTTAGGTCCATAGATAGCTGCTACAGGTAAAAGATTACTCGCTGGCTTGCAGTAAATAATATTTTCGGCAAACTCAGGCAGATTAGCTGCCTGCATATCAAAAACTGTTTCATCTTTATATGATTTGAAATTTTTAAATGAAAATCGACAGAGCATGAAATCAACTCCTTTCATGCTCATTGTAACATTAAAAACGGCAAAAATCAATTTTATAAGCTTGTTTTAGAAAATATTTTACTGAAAACGGCATATAAAACTTCAAATTTAATTTTTTACCTGCTACTAGAAGTGCGTTTAGGCGTTTTTTCACCCAAACTCTAAACTATTGGCATTGTTTAATATTCTATCATTTTTCCTAACGAATATCATACGCGTACATTATTCTACTATACAACTACATTTAAAGTATAAAATAAGGAGCAGCTTGCGCCGCTCCTCAATCATTCTTCATCCTTCTTTATCCTGCGCTGCAGCAAAACAAGACGCAGCGATAAAACAACAGCACTGCAGATTACACCGATATCCAGACTCTGCCAATAAGCAAAGGCACCATTATTAAACTTGTAATCCAAAAGCAGGCCAACTGGCAGGCAGATTGCCCAATAAGCCAGCATGCTGCACCAAAACGTAGCGTTAACGTCCTTATAGCCACGCAAAATTCCCTGAATCGGCGCCGCGATTGCGTCGCCTCCCTGCCACATAATAGCGTAGACAATAAACACCTTCACCAGCTCAATAACGTGCGGATTCGTTGTATAAATAAGCGCGATATATTCGCGTGCCACCAGCTCCAGCCCCATGTAAATCATAGCTATACAAAGGCTCATTTCCAAGCCGAGTGCAGTGTAATCGCGCGCTCCCTGATAGTTTTTCGCACCGTATTCAACGCCCACCACAATCGTCAGCGCCAGCGAGAAGCTCATGGGGAACATATAAATTAGCGAAGAGAAGTTAAGTGCCGCCTGATGCGCAGCAATAACCTCGGTGCCGAATTTGGCAATAAACAGCGCCACAACGCCGAAGATGCTTGTTTCCATGAAAATAGCAATGCCCATAGGCACGCCAATGCGCAGATATTCCGCTACCAGCTGCTTAACAGGGCGCACAAAGCCCAGCACATCGTACTGCTTGAACGGATGCAGCTTCGTCACCACCGCCGCGAACATTACAAAAAGCAGCCAAAAGGTGATTCCCGTTGCTACGCCGGCGCCAATGCCGCCCAAGCGCGGCAAGCCCAGCTTGCCGAAAATCAGCACATAGTTCAGGCAAGCATTCACAGGCAGCGCCAAAAGATATATCTTCATCGACAGCTTGGTATAGCCAAGTGTATCAACAAGACTGCGCAGCGGCGTAATGAGAAAGAACGGCAGCACGCCTATGCCAAGTCCGGCCATGTACCACAGCGCAATGTGATAAACCTCAGGTGCCAGGCCCATGCCCTGCAAAAACGGTGGCAGAAAGATAATACCGCCGACAATTATCAGCGCAGAAAAGGCTACCGCCAACAGCATGCCATGACGTACTACCGTAGAAATCTTTTCTTTTTCGCCTGCACCCAACAGGTTGGCAATCAAAGGCATCGCCGCGAGCAAAATGCCTGCAAAGCAGGTCTGCACCGGCATCCAGATATTACCGCCAATCGCAGCGCCCGCCAGATCCGCATCACCTGCCTGCCCGGACATACTGGCATCAAAAAAGTTCATGCCCATAATTGCAATCTGCGTACCGATAATCGGCAGCATAACACTCAGCAGGCGGTTAACCTTGTCCTTATAATCCTTGTGTAAAATTTTTAGCATATCCTTACTCCCATTTTCCCTAATATAACAAAAGCCACACGGCTGCAAACACAGTCGTGTGGCGAAAAGATGACTATTGAATCAGAAAAAATCCACAACAATTTTTCAAATGTTATTTTAACAATAAGCAGCGGACTTGTCAAGCTCAGCCTTCTGCTTCTGCCAGCTCGGAAAGATAGGCCCAGCGTTCCACCATCTCGTCGAGCTTTTGCTGCACACCCTCCTGCTGCTTGGTCAAATCAGCCAGACGGGTAAAGTCGCTGCCGCATTGGTTGATTTCTGCACCCAACATTTTCAGCTCTGCCTCACTGCGCGCAATCTCCTGGTCCAGTCGCTCCAGCTCCAGGCGCTCGCCATAAGTCATTTTCTTCTTCGCAGGCTCTTCGGCAGGCTTTGCCGCAGCCACCGGCTTAGCCTTTGCAGGCTGCGCCTGCTGCGCGCTTTCCTCCTGCATAGCTTCTGCATAATCGCTGTAGCCGCCAATATACGGCTTAATGCTGCCATCCTGCTCCAACGCGAAAATCTTTTGCGCAAAACGATCAAGGAAGTAACGGTCATGGGACACAGCGATAACCGCACCGGCGAAGCTGTCGAGATAATCCTCCAAAACAGAAAGCGTAGGGATATCCAAATCATTCGTCGGTTCGTCCAAAAGCAGTACGTTCGGTGCCGTCATCAGCACGCGCAGCAGATACAGGCGGCGTTTTTCACCGCCACTGAGCTTGGACACCGGCACCCATTGCAGCTCCGGCGGGAAGAGGAAGCGTTCCAGCATCTGTGCCGCACTGATGCGCTGACCGTCGGCCGTTTCAATGTAATTATTCGCTTCCTTGATATATTCCAGCACACGCATATTGCTGTCCGGAAACTCGCTATGCTGTGCAAAATAACCAATCTTAACTGTCTGACCTACGCGCATTTCGCCGCTCGTAGGCTGCAGCTTGCCGGCGATAATATCCATCAGCGTTGATTTGCCGGCACCATTAGGACCGACGATACCGATGCGGTCATTACGCAGCAGGATATAGCTGAAATCCTTGATATAATCCTTGCCGTCCCACACCATGCCGATGTTTTCCAGCTCGATGATTGTTTTGCCAAGACGACTGCTGACGGAGGACATTTCCAGATTTGCTTCCGTCTTGACGTTCTTTACTTCCGCTTCAATTTGAGCAAAGCGCTCCACGCGATCCTTCTTTTTAGTACGGCGTGCTTCCGCACCACGGCTGATCCATGCCAGCTCGCGGCGGTAGATGTTGCGCAGCTTTTGTGCTGCAGAGGCCTCCGCAATGCGGCGTTCCTCACGCTTTTGCAGGAACAGGCTGTAGTTGCCGACATAAACATAGCCCTTGCCGCCATCTATCTCCAAGGTGCGGTTAACAACGCGGTCAAAGAAATAACGGTCATGGGTTACCATCAGCAAAGCGCCCTTGCGCGCTAACAGCTTTTGCTCCAGCCAGGCAACAGTGGCGTTATCCATATGGTTGGTAGGCTCGTCCAAAATCAGCAGGTCCGACGGACGCACCAGCACACCTGCCAAGGCCACACGCTTGCGCTGGCCGCCGCTCAGCTCGCCCATCTGCTGCTGCAGGTTGGTAATACCAAGCTGCGTAAGCACAGCCTTCGCTTCGCTTTCCAGCTGCCAGGCATATTTATCATCCATCTGCTGCTGCAAATCAAGCAAATGCTTTTGCAGCTTTTTGTTGTCAGACTCCGCTGCAGCCTGCTCCACCGCAGTTTCGTAATCGCGCAAGAGCACCATCAGCGGGGAATCGCCTTTAAAAACCTGCTCCAGAACAGTTGCGTCTGCCTCAAACGGCGGATCCTGCGGCAGATATTCCATAACTACGCCGCCGGGAATCGTCAGCTTGCCGTCACCGGCCTCGTGATTGGCAATCATGCGCAGCAAGGTACTTTTACCGGTGCCATTGACACCGATAATACCGTACTTGTCGCCTTCCTCTACGTTAAATGTAATATTTTCAAACAACAATCTGTCGCCATAGCTGTACGACAAATCCTCTGCACTTAAAATCATTTTACTTATCTCCCTGTAAAAAATTTACACTCTAAAATTATAACACGCCTGCGGATAAAAGTAAAAAGGACGAACCGCCAAGGCTCGCCCTTCGTATTGCTATTTCACTGTTACCTGTAAATTTTCGTTTTCTTCCGCTGCGTCCTGCAAAACCTGCAGCAGCTGTTCGCCATACCAGCCCAGCTTTTCATTATCCGCAACGTTGGCAGGCACAATAATCTGCGTTGGCTCAACGATTTCTGTAAGGCAGTCATACAGAGCGTCTAAATTGGCACCGTAATGCGCAGGCAATGCCAGCGCGCTGCGCAGATATTTATGCAGCGCAGGCACAGAGGTCATGCGCTCAAGATCTAATGTAATTGTTCTCATGTTAATCTCCTTATTTTCCGTAAAGCTTGCTGAAGGACTTGTAGTGATCACCGGTATAGTAAATCAGACCATCGTTAGAAAAGACAATGCGCTTCGCGTTACGATTGCCCTTCACATAATCAATGTCACATTCCTTCCAGTTGCGGCCGTTTTTCTTCGGCAGCTTGCCTTCGTAATTGCCATAGCGGTCACCGCCGATGGATTTACCTGGCGCAACCTTGTCGAGTGTGCCTTTAGTCTGCCAGCCCAGCTTTTTGGCCTCGTTTTTCGTAATATAGTTGTGCGGCAGACGCTTATATTCGTTGATGTAGGCAGCAACGTGCTCCTTATCGGTGTAGGCAGCGCTTTCGCTGATTTTGATTTTGCCGCTATTGGCCTTGACGTTGGCCGCAATATTCTGGCCGTTGTTGCTCTTGGTTGTATTAACAGTTGTTGTCTGGGTTGTCTGCTTATCGTTAGTCTTGGGGCTGTTACTGCCGCAGCCGGCAATTATGCTAACGCTGAGCAGTATCGCCAGGAAGAACGCTAAAAGTTTTTGCATAAGTATGCTCCTTTCGTTTTCTTCCCATTATATCACATAGCCAAAACTGGCGCACCATTACCAATGCGCCGCACCCAAAAGTTCACAAGTAATTCCTTGAAAAAAACTCTGCTTCATGTTATATTATAGATAAAGAAGACAACCGCCCACAAGGTGGGTTGCCGCTTGAATTTGGTTTGAAAAACCGCCTTGTAGCTGCAAATTACAGAGGTGGTTTTTCTATGTCTAGACTATCTGCTGTACTGAAAGATAAAAGTCAGCAATGCCAGAACGAACATGCCAAAAGCCATCAGGTCTTTGAAATCATAGTTCCTCATAGACATCACCTCGATTCTCTTAGAGAATTTCGGCAATGCCCCCCGTAAACGGTTGTCTTAAAACATATTTTAGCATATAAAGCAAAACATACAACGAACAAGCTGTGAAGTTTGCCGTTGTATGTTTTTTATTTATATTTTGTTTTTATCTTACATCTCTGCCATGAGTATAAACCGGCAGCAGCTTAGGCGACAGCTCGCCCTGCACGCCGGCAGCCTTTTCTTCCTCAGCGTAGCGACGTACATGCTCCAGGCTCAGCTTGCCCAGCTTGACGCTCTTCGCTGCTTCGGCAGCCTTAGTACCGGCAATGCGGCCAAAGACGATGATATCCAGCAGGCTGTTGCCCATCAGACGGTTAGTACCGTGAATGCCGCCAACAGCTTCACCGGCAACAAACAGTCCCGGCAGTTTGGTTTCTGCATCCTTGTCAATCAGGATACCGCCATTTTGGTAATGCAGCGTCGGATAAATCAAAATCGGTTCCTTGCGCAGGTCAATGCCGAACTTAGCATACATACGCAGCATACCCGGAATGCGTTTGGCAATCGTACCTTCGCCATGCAGCATTTCAATCAGCGGCGTATCGAGCCACAGCGCTACACCATCGAGCGCCTTCACGCCCTTGCCGCGGGCAGTACACTCACGGATGATGGACGCAGCCGCCACATCACGGGTTTCCAGCGGATGCATAAAGATTTCGCCCTCGCTGTTTACTAGCTGCGCACCAATCGAGCGCACCTTTTCGGTAACCAGCGCGCCATAAATCTGCGCCGGATAAGCAACACCCGTCGGATGATATTGAATAGCATCCGCATAAATCAGCGGCGCACCGGCACGATAAGCCATAACAAGACCATCGGCAGTAGCACCATAATGGTTAGAAGTCGGGAAGCCCTGATAATGCAAGCGTCCTGCACCGCCGGTTGCCATGATTACGCATTTTGCGCGTACAACCTTGTACTCCTGCGCATCAAAATCCCACAGCACCGCACCGGCAGTTTTGCCCTCCTCGTCGAGCAGCAGCTCAACTGCGGGCGCAAACTCCAGTACCGGAATACCGCGGTTCTGCACCTCGTCACGCAGCACGCGCATGATTTCAGCACCGGTGTAATCGGCGCAGGCATGCATACGCTTACGGCTTGTGCCGCCGCCATGCGTCGTCACCATAGTGCCGTCCTGCTCCTTGTCAAACATAACGCCCAGCTTACTCAGCCAGTCAATCGCCAACGGTCCGTTGGTTACCAGTTCTTCCAGCAGCTCGGGAATGTTTTTGTAGTGACCGCCGCCAAAGGCATCCAGATAATGCTGCGCCGGGGAATCGTTGCCCTTATCCGCAGCCTGAATACCGCCCTCTGCCATCATCGTGTTGGCATCGCCCATACGCAGCTTGGTAACTACGAGGACGTTTGCACCACCGTTATGCGCTTCCAACGCAGCAGAAGCACCAGCGCCGCCGCCGCCGATAACCAGAACATCAACGTCATAGTCCACTTTTTCCAGATCAAGCTCTACATCCTGCAGGCGGCTTTTACCCTCCAGCAGCTGTGCCAATTCTACCGGCACCTTCTGTCCCTTGTTCGGACCAACCTCCAGAACCTTGAAGCCCTTAGATCTGTAGTCTGGATGGAACTCCTTCAGCAGCTCTTCCTTCTCCTCTGCCGTAAAGCGTTCGATAGAAGCATGCAGACGTTGGGCACGTGTAGCTTCAACCTTAGCCATAGATTTTAACATATCTTCAGTAAATGCGCTCACCTTGCCACACCTCCTTATTTTTCAATCTCACGCTTGTTATAAAGGTCTTTGATTTCGTCCAAAGGCATCTTTTTAAGCTTTTCCAGCAGCGTTACATAATCGCCGTTTTCAATCTCGGCAACACGCTGCGCCAGATGCTCGCACTTCGGCGCAATATATTTGCCGGTCAGGCGACGGCACAGCAGGCCAACAGCACTGTGGCTGATTTGTGCCGGGCAGCGGGATGCGCAGATGTTGCAGCCAACGCAGTCGAAGGAAGCATGTGCTGCTTTCTCGTATTCGCCGCGCTGAGCGTAAGCAATATACTGCATAACATTCAGGCCCTGCGGACAGCCCTTCGTGCAGGCATTGCAGCCGATGCAGCTGAAGATTTCCGGATACAGCTGACCGACAATGTTATCGCTTGCCTTAATCTCTTCGATATTAAAGGTACGCTTGTTAATCGGGAAGGAATCAATCTTGCCAACGCACATGCCTTCCTCAACCTTCGTCTGGCAGGAAAGCACAACCTTCAGCTCCGTGCTGCCCTTCAGGCGATAAATTACTGCGCAGGCTCCGCAAAAGCCGCTGCGGCAGCCGCAGCCGCGCACCAGCTTAAAGCCTGCATATTCCATGGCATCCATAATGGTCAGGGTTGCCGGGACACTGTACTTTTTGCCCAGCAGGTAAACAGTTACCATTTCTTCCATATTTTTGCTCCTTATATTTTCTTCTCCAAAAAATGTATATGTGTAAATTAAATTCTGTAGAACTACAAGCGAAGTGCCTACAAGACACCCCCAGTCATCGCCGGCGGCGATGCAAGCATCCTTGCATGAGGCAACAGAACTCTAGAGGACTCACAACGTAAGCAATTATAATATCGTGATGCGAATAAAAATTTTAGTAAATAAGTGTCCGGATTCACAGAAGTGTCGCAACTGTTTGAGCGATAAGCAAACTAATATAGAAAGATATGTAAGCATAGCGCGAGTTTTGCGGCACTTCGTCTTGAATCCACACGAAATTTGCGTTAAGAAATTTTTCCTGAGCTAAGCGATATTTAATTGCGAAGAATCAATACTCGTCCGGCATCTCGTCCAGCTCATCGCAAGTAAATACCGGCCCATCCTTGCACACATACTTCTTGCCGATATTACAGCGACCACACTTGCCCACGCCGCACTTCATGCGCAGCTCCAGCGTCGTATAAACCTGTTTCTTCTCAAAGCCCATCTCAATCAACGCCGCTAGGCACAGCTTAATCATAATCGGCGGACCGCACAGCAGCACAGTCTTATCCGGCGTAAACTTCAAATCCTTCAGGAAGTTAGGCACAAAGCCTACATTGCCCGTCCAGCCCTCCTGCGCACGGTCAATCGTCAAATGCACGCGCGTATCCTTTTGCGCCGGCCACACATTCGTCAGCTCATCGTAACGCACAAAATCTTCCTTACTGCGTGCGCCGTAAACAACATCAATACTGCCGTAATCGTCACGCTTATCCAGCATATAATTGATTACACTGCGCAGCGGCGCCAAACCGATACCACCGGCAATAAACAGCAAGTCCTTGCCCTTTAACTTATCCTCAACAGGGAAATGATTGCCGTAAGGTCCGCGCACTGCTATCTGCTGGCCGGGTTCAATATCAAAATGCAAAAAGTTCGTAATCGAGCCGCAGCGTTTAATGCTGAACTCCATATATTTTTCGTTCGTCGGAGAGGAGGTAATGGAAAAAATCGCCTCACCCTTACCGGGAACAGAAAGAATAGCGCATTGTCCCGGCATATGCTCAAACAGCTTACCACCGCCGATTTTCTCCACGCGGAAGGTTTTTACATCAGCTGTTTCCGTGCAGATATCCGTCACCACGCCAATCTGCGGAATCAAGGTATCCTGACAATTACACATCCTGCTTCACCTCCGCTTTTTCCAAGGCCTTGGCAACCTTGACAATATTCAGCTGCACCGGACACTTTTGCAGGCAACGTCCGCAGCCGACGCAAGCATATTCACCCTCATTGTTTTCAGGGAAATATACCAGCTTATGCATATAACGCTGGCGGAAGCGCTCCACCTTCGTCTTACGCGGGCTGCCATGCGCCATCAGCGTAAAATCCTTCGCCATGCAGCTGTCCCAGCAGCGATAGCGTTGCGTGCGCTCTTCCGTCTCCTGATAATCGCGGATATCATAGCAATGACAGGTGGGGCACACATAGGTACAGGTACAGCAGGACAGGCAGCCTGCAGCCAGCTGCTCCCAGATTTTGCTGTTGAATACCTTCAGCTCATCCTTCGTCAGCTCGTCATTCACCTTGAAATCATGCAAAGGCAGTACGCTCAAAATCTTCTGCGTCTGCTCCTTTTGCTCGCTGACTGCTTTTGCAGAAGCAGCTTCCGCCTCAGCCAGCACACCGCCCTCGACGAGCTTCGCTGTCAGCTCCTCGCCCTTGGCAGTCACAGCCTGCCAGCAAAGCTCCTCGCCTGCCAGCCAGGTCTGCACATCCGTCTCCGGAGCGCCTGCGTCAATGCCAAAGGCGTGGCAGAAGCAGGTTTCTTCGGGAGCACTGCAGCCTAAGCCGATGAGCACGCATTGCTCGCGTCTTGTTTTATAATATGTATCAACAGGCGCTTTTAAAAACACCTTATCCAAAATCTTAAAGCTGCGCGCATCGCAGGCACGCACGCCCATGACGATCGTCACGCCGGCAGGCGGAATATTTTGCTCTAACGCCAGCTCCTTGCCGCTCGTCTTAAAGGTCAGCAGATTTTCTACCTGTGGGAAGGAAACGTCCTTGGCGCTGCGGTTTGTCAGTGGCGCATCCAATGCAACCGCCGCATCCTCGCGGTACGGTGCAAAGTCCGCATGACCGCTCTTGTTCTTGCAGGGCAGCAGCAGCGTACCGATATTTTGCAGGGCTGCATATAACTTCGGCAGCTTATCCTTTGCTATCTTATACATGCTGCTCCCTCCCTTCTACCGCACTGTTGGCCTCGGGATCATTCTGCTTAAAGCTTACCTGCGGTGCAGGTGTTTCACTGTCCGCACCGGCCTGATACTGGCCGAAGAAGCTGTTGATATCCTTCATAAACTTCATATTCAGCAACTCCAGATGAATGCCCTGCGGGCAAACCCGCGCACATTCGCCGCAGCCTGTGCAGCGACCTGCAACGTGGAAGGCGCGGATGATATGATACATCTGCTCCTCAACCTCGTCGGCATGCGCCTTGCCTGCTACCGGAGTATCTGGCTTATCAAAAATGCATTGCTCACAGCTGCACGCCGGGCAGATATCACGGCAGGCATTGCAGCGGATGCACTTGGACAGCTCGCTTTGCCAGAAAGCGAAGCGCTCCTCAGGGCTCATCGCTTCAATCTCCTTGACCTTAGCGAATTTATCGCCGGTGAACTGCGGTACAGGCAGCGGCTCGGCCAACTCCTCATCCGCAATTTTATAAGCTGCGCCCTTGCACATCAGACATTTGTTCAGCAGCACGTCAGCCTTTGCCAGACGCTTTTCGCCATAGGCAGTGTTGACAACAACCTCGTCACCGTCCACGCTCACGCTGATGATGCCCTTAACGCCGGCAGCCTTAATCTTGTTGATATCAAGCATCCCGCTGCAGGGAGTGCCGATGGCGTAACCAAGCTCACGCTTAATACGGTTATCCTTCAGCAGCTGGTTTACTCCGTATGTATCACAAGGCTTTAAGAAAACTGCTGTCTTCTTGTCTGCATGGCTCGTTTCGATTAAATATTTGCAGAGATTGGCAGGGCAGAACTCGTTATAGACAAGCTTGTCGCACTCGTCCGCACTGCTTACGGCAGCAGGTGCGTTATCGTAAAAGAATTCGCCTGCCTGCCATGCCAGCACACGCTCTACTGTGCCCTCTGCCAACAGCTCAGCTGCACGCTTCTGCAGCAGCTTTTCTATTTTTTGCATCGCAAATCCCTCAACTTTACATTCTCACCCAATGCCGCAATATGCTCGGCAAAATCGTTCATCACCTGTGCAAAGCGTGCGCCCTCGGCCGCACTAACCCATTCCACACGGAAGCGTTCACCGGCCACTCCCAGATAATCAAGCATACTGAGCAGCAGCGTCATACGACGACGTGCATAATAGTTGCCGGTAGAATAATGGCAGTCACCAGGGTGGCAGCCGCACATGATGACACCATCCGCGCCACGCTGAAAAGCGCGCAGGATAAAGAGCGGATTCACTCTGCAGGAGCAGGGAACCTTGATGATTTTGATATTAGCAGGATAATGCTTGCGGGCCGTTCCAGCGCCGTCAGCACCGGCATAGCTGCACCAGTTGCAGCAGAAGGCCACGATTTTCGGTTCAAAATTTTTCTTCTCTAGCATAATGCATCCACCTCTGCCAGAATTTGTTGATTAGTAAAGCCCTGCAAATCCATAGCACCGCAGGGGCAGGCTACCGTGCAGGCACCGCAACCCTGGCACAGCGCATTGTTTACCACAGCAACGGTGCGTGTTTCGCGCACGCCCAGCTTCGTGATAACCTGCTTGCTCTCGCCGGTAATCGCACCATAGGGGCAGACATGCGTGCAAGCCAGACAGCCGCTGCAAATGCTTGTATCGCACTGCGCAGTGCAGGGGTTCGTCAGCAGCTTATCCTTCGCCAACAGGCCGACCACCTTAACAGCCGCTGCACCGGCCTGTGAAACAGTTTCCGGAATATCCTTCGGTCCTTGGCACATGCCGCTGAGGAAAATGCCTGCTGTCGGACTTTCAACAGGACGTAGCTTCGGATGCGCCTCTACGTAAAAGTCATCGTTGTCAATGCTGGCAGTCAGCATCGTCGCCAGCTTGCGCGCATCGGGAGAAGGCTGTACAGCCGTTGCCAGCACTACTAAATCAGGATTCAGCATCAGCTTGCGACCGCTGTTCAAATCGCTGGCAAAAACCGTCAGCTTGCCATCGCCGTCAACAACAACCTTGCCTACCTGACCGCGTACATAATGCACGCCGTACTCCTCCACTGCACGGCGTTGGAACTCGTCAAAGCCCTTGCCCGGAGTACGTACATCTATATAAAATACAGTTACATCAACATCAGGATATTTTTCGCGGATATACATCGCATGCTTGGCATTATACATGCAGCAGATTTTGCTGCAGTAGCTCTTGCCGCGACCGCTAACATCACGCGAGCCTACGCAGGAAACGATAATAACCTTTTTCGGCTCCTTACCGGTAGAAGGACAAACAAGATGACCTTCTGTCGGTCCTGCTGCATTCGTCAGACGCTCCAGCTCCAGCGAGGTGATAACATCCTTGCTGGCACCGTAGCCATATTCACCGAACTTGTCGAGAGACAGCGTTTTAAAGCCTGTTGCCAGTACAATCGCGCCGTATTTTTCCGTAATCAGCTCATCGGTCTGCGTATAATCAATAGCTCCTGCCGGACAGAGCTTGGAGCAGATTCCGCATTTACCAGTTTTAAACTTGATGCAGGCCTCACGGTCGATAACAGGCACCTTAGGAATAGCCTGCGCAAAGGGAATATAGATTGCGCCGCGATTCTTCAGTCCCATATCGAATTCGCTCGGAGTTTTGCGTGACGGACATTTTTCGGTACAGATACCGCAGCCGCTGCACATATCAGACTTCACGCTGCGTGCCTTTTTGCGGATTGTCACATCGAAATTACCCACGAAACCGCTTACGCTTTCTACCTCGCTATAAGTATAAAGCGTAATATTTTCATGGTTTGCTGCATCCACCATCTTCGGTGTCAGGATGCAGGCAGAGCAGTCGAGTGTCGGGAAGGTTTTGTCGAGCTGCGCCATACGGCCGCCGATTGTCGGCTCCTTCTCCACAATATCTACCTTGTAGCCTGCTTCCGCAATATCCAGCGCCGTCTGAATACCGGCGATACCGCCGCCGATAACCAGTGCGCGCTTCACTACCTGGCTTTCGCCGGGCTTCAGTGCTCCGTTAAAGCGCACCTTGGCAATTGCTGCCTTAGCTAATTTAATCGCCTTCGCTGTCGCTTCGGCCTTATCCTTCAGCACCCAGGAACATTGCTCGCGGATGTTGGCAATCTCTACCATGTAGGGATTGATGCCAACGCCCTCAGCACATTTGCGGAAGGTTGCCTCATGCATACGCGGCGAGCAGCTGCAGACAACAAGTCTGTCCAGCTTATAATCTGCCACAGCCTTGCGAATCAGCTCCTGGCCCTGCTCGGAGCACATATATTTATAATCGATGGCATAGGCAACGTCAGGAATTTGGCGCACTGCCTCTACCACCCGGGCAACATCTACCGTGCCGGCGATGTTGCTGCCACACCAACAAACAAAAACACCAATCTTTTGCACGTAGCTTCCCCCTATTTATTATATTTTCTAAAGGCTGCAACCAAAAGCTGCTGCGGCATATCGCTCGGATAATGCTCCACACTTTCGGCAGGCAGCTTGTTGTTGCCCTGCTGACGAATCTGCAGCAGGCGCAACGCCTCCATAACGCGCGCCGGACTCACGCCGCGTGGGCAGCGCTCCTCGCACGCCATGCAGGACAGACATTGCCACGGTGCATCAGCCTCCAGCAGCTCGGATGCATAACCGCTGTTTAAGTCCCAAACTACGCGGTGGGGCAGCAAATCCATTTTAGACGCAGCTTCACAGTTCGCACTGCAGCGGCCGCATTGCATGCAGCGACGCACGTCGGTAGCAGCAAGGCGCAGAATATCCTCTGTCAATTGCTTTTCATCAACAGCCATTATTCCGCACCTCCTTCGCTCTCCGCAACACCAAGCGCTTCAGCAAGAAGCTCCGTAAAGTAGCGTGTCGGCAGGCTGCCTGCGGCACCATTGGCCGTCAGGTTATACGCACACAGCGGGCAGGCAGTAACCAGCTCCTGCGCACCACAGCTTGCAGCATTATTCTTAATTTCGCTGACGAGCTGCTCGCACTGCGCCTTATCCTTCAGCGCCAGATAACCGCCGCAGCATTCGTTGCGCATGCTGTAAATAACAGGCTCCGCACCCAGCGCTTTAATAAAGGCTTCCATAACAGTTGGACTCTCTACGTCATCGAGGGCCAAAACCGCTCCCGGTCTAAGCAGCAAACAGCCATAATAAGCGCCAACCCTGCGTTCCTTCAAAGGATGGCTCACCAGCTGCGCCAGCTTTTCCCAACCGATTTCATCACGCAAAACCTCCAAGTAATGCAAAACCCGTGTTTCACCGGCATAAGGCTCTTCAAGTTGCAGATAATTATTCACCTTTTGGCGAATCTCCGCATTCGTCGCCATATCGTGATTCACACGTTTGATGACATGGTAGCACGCACTGCACAGCGTCACTAATACGCCGCCGTTTTCACGCGCCGCCACAAGCGCACGCACCGCACTCAGACGCTCGGCAATAGCATCAGGCGCCATCGGGTAAACCGCACCGCAGCACTGCCATTCCGGCAGCTCCACCAGCGGAAAGCCCAGCACCTCAGCACAGCGTCGTGCTGCCATATCCAGCTGCTTCGCCTTCGTCGACAGCGTACAGCCAGGATAATAATTATAAATCATCGTCTTTCCCTCCTTCGCAAAGGATATAAAACAACCTTGACCAAAAAATTGCTTTATTACGTATCTATTCTACATTAATTCCGAAAATACTGCTAGTAGCAAAGAAAAATTTTCTCGGTTTCCGTCAGACAGTACGTATCGACGGCGCACGGGATTGCTATAAGCTTGTAAAAGCACAAAATATTCACAGCAAAAAAAAGCACCGCCTGCACTGCAAAAACGTAGTACAAACGATGCTTTATTGATAAAATTATTTAGCTTCGCTGTTATACAGCTCAAGCTGCTTTTGCAAATATTCCCTATACGCCGAACGTACATTGTCGGGGCCAGTTATAATTACATCGCCGTCAAAACCTGCCACCCAGCCAAAAAAGCCCTCGTCAGACTGCACATCAACGCTCGTAGAAAAATAAGCCTTATCATCCGGGCAGTCGTAATAATATACGCAACTGCTAAGAAAATCAATACTGTCTATACCTGATTTCCGCCTGCTCTGAATGAATTATCGCCACATACTCGCGTGGGTTCACAAACCTGATAATCTCCTCCACTACCTCTTTTGACGCGTGCCCGCTCGTATGCAGCTGCACAGTATTGCAGGCAGCACAGGCCTCAGCCAGCTTCGCATTATAATACTCTGCATCTTTGTCCTTAATATAGCCTGACCATTGGGAATAAATTACCAGCGGCTGCAGGTCGCTATATTTCGCCGCCAGCCTTTGCAGCTTCTCCGCAGCCTGTGTTCCGCTCAGAAAAATCAGCGCGCCACGTTCACGCAGCTTTTTTTCCTGCAACTCGTAGGCTGTTTTATCCTGTAACTCTTCCTTGTCCAGCAGCAGGCTGTACATTCCCGGCAATCTGACCTGTCTGTCCTGTTTGGAATCATTCAGATAGGCATACAAATCCAGCTTATATTGATAATAACTCTTCACCTGCTCCAGCATATATCTGCTTGCTAGCACAATTTTATGCGCATCCCGTGCAGCACGATAAAAATTGCGCAAGCGGATAAAATTCGTCGACGAACAGATGCAAAAGACCAGCTTATGCTCTCGCATCAACGCACAAGCCTGCGTAAAAAGTTCATCTTCCGTCAGCAGCTCGCCCTCCTCGCGCGTCATATTTGTGCCTTCGGTAATCAGAATATCCACAGGCTTATAACGCAGCTGCAAGCCCAAGACATAATGCAGCAACAGCTTTTTAAGCTTCTCGCCCATAAAGCCATGCGTGCGGAAATCGCCCATGTGCAAAATACGCTTATCCGGCGTTTCAATCAAAAACATCATCGCCGCCTCTGCCGAATGGTCAATGGTGTAAGGTGTGACTTTAATATCGCCAACCTGCACTGTCTGCTGGGGCCAGAGCACATGATTACGCGTTTTGTCTTCCAAAATCTCAATCTGCTTCTTGTACTGCGCATCGTGCTTCGCCAAAGCGTGGTAAATATTGAGCAGCGCATAGCGGCACATCTGGCTCATGTACAGTGGAATCCCCGGCAGAATTTTATCGAAGCGCCCGATGTGGTCGCCATGATAATGCGTGAAGAATACCGCATCGTATTGTTGCTCACCAGAAGTCAGGCCTTCGACATCCAGCGCTTCTTTATGCTTGCTGCCCGGCAGATTCTCGCCAAAGTCAATGCAAATTTTTGTTGTATCCGTGCTAATCAAAGTTACGCAGCCACCAATCTGGTCGGCATGAAGAAATTCTATGTTAGTGGGCATGGGCGTACACTCCTTTTCGTTCATTTATAAAGCTCTGTATGATTCAAGCTTGGAGAACTTTGTAAGGATAGTATACGGCAAGCGATGTGGCAATAATGGTATAGCTGATGCTTGTTTTTGGGGCAAAGAAAAGCTGCGGCACTAAGCCGCAGCGAGTGAATAAATTTACGGATTTCTTATTTTTACCATATACCATAAAATTCATTGGACCGAAAACGCTAGAGCGCCTACCACAGAAAGCCAAAAATAAACTGATACTATTTTACAATACATCCTGCTGAAATATTGTATTTCACAGGTTTAACATAGTATAATTTTGATTTTGTTCTATTTTTATTCATTATTTCAATTATATTACTCATCGCAAGCAATGGATGAAGATTAGTATCATCAAACAAAATGCTACCCTTCACCTTTTTAGTTACATTTCTCTTTGCAAATAGATATATATAATCATAATTACGATAATTTTTATCACTAGGACTACTAATATCAAATATTTTTTTTACACATAAATCATACATGAAGTTAGCATAGAAGAAAATCTCTGTTAATGCACCTACCATCGTTTTTTTTGTTTTCAGTTCATAAATTGTTAATTCATCTCCGTCAACAGAATTTAATGACCACAAATCAAGAAATCCACCAGAAAATATTCTGGTGCCTTCAGACACAAATCCTTCAAATAAGCTAACAGGAAATTGTCTACCTATACATTCAGCATTATTTACATACAATTTCAATTTGCCATCCGCCATTTGTTGTTCAACAAAATACTCCTTGGAAATCTTAGATTTATCATCATATTCTGTAATTGAAGATATTCTTTTAGGCTCACACCGAGGTATATTATTTAAAAATAAATTATTCTTTAAATATCTATCAAAACATTTGCACAAGCACTCTAAATTAGCATCTAATTCAAACCATCCTGAACCCTTTACCTTACCATATTGTTCAGAAAACCTTAATACTCTGTATAAAAAACGTCCAAAATGGCATCTATTTTTATCAGATATATTCCAAAATAACTTATGGAACAACCAATCGGTCAACTCATTCATTGACAACTTACCCAAAACTAATTTATCAATCCACTTCTCATTTTCCACAATTGTAGTTTTTTCAGCAAAATCATCATCTTGATTCATAGATTTTGATAAACCCCTCAATTCCTCATCTAATCCAGAAACACATAATTTTATATTTAAGTTTTCATTAGCAGCTCTAATGGCTAAAACCCAACCTTCAAAGCAAGCATTATTATCTTGCATATTAGTTACTTTACCAGACTGATTATTTATTATTCCAGTTGCTTCTAGAAGAAGAGTCATAGTTAAATTATTTTTTCCATCAAAATCTATGGATATTTCTTTAGGAAAATCCTTCATCACTACGTCTAATTCTTCTTTCAAAATTTTTACTGCATCTTGATTAGCCATCTTCAAAACCTCCAATCACAACTAAGATACTTACATATTCTCTGCCATCAACTGAAACTCCTGCAATCCCATTCCAGCACACCGCATTCTCTCTGTAAATAACAAATCACGCAAAATACATCATCAATAAAAGCCAGACGCAGAACGACTTGTTCCCCATCTTCGCCTTCTATAATACCCGAACCCCTTAACATTATAAGAACTATATTAAGGCACTTTACGCAAAAACTCCTTCGTTATCTTAAAGCCTGCTGCATCTCCAATCACAGTATCTGTCGCACAATACGGACACAATGCTGTATTACCACCATCTATCCAATCCCATTCGCTTAAATCCTGCGGAGTAAAAATCTTCTTACATTCATAACAACCGCACAATTTGCTCTGTTCAATAATCTTCCTGTTGCAATATGAATAAATTAAGGCTCTTATATAGTCAGGATCATATTTTTGAGAAATCTCTTGCCATTCTTTAATTTTGTCAGTGGTAAACGGGAACCAATGCTTACGTTGAAGAAGAAAGAAAAGATAAACGCCGTAGAAGCCCAACCTATCTTGATTCATTATTACCTCTTTTAGTTTGCTCCTATCCTGCTTTACGCCCAACCCTTGATAATAAAGCGTGCTCAAAAGCAATTCCGCACTGCTTTTGATATCAGCAAAATCATTATACTTCTTGTCCTCATCTATCTGCAAAACTTGCTCATAAAAACTTGTTGCCTTGCAATAATCAACTGGCACGCCAATGCCTTGGTAATACATATTCGCTGTCAATAACAGTCCATACGAATCTTCTTTACGCGCTGCATTATTGGCAAAGTAAAATGCTTCGTTTAAATTTTGCTGCACCCAATCACCATCTAAATACAGAAAAGCTAAAGTTGTCATTGCTTTAGCATTGCCATCAACCGCTTTATTCTTCAAACTGATTATTAATTTTTTTACATCATCATGTTTAGGAAATTTAACTTGATACATTTAGCTCCACCTTTCTTACCGAGAAAAAGTTTTAGCAGTTATATTTGCTATGCTGTTTTCAAAGAACTTTGTAAGGATAGTATACGATAAGTGGTATGGCAAAAATAGTATAGCTGATGCTTGTTTTTGGGTAAAGAAAACGCCCCGACGCGCGGGGCGAGTGGATATTCTTATTTATAAACGTTTATATCAATTTTTAAATCATATTGTTTTTTATTATACTGTAATTCACTTTTTATTCCATTATCGTTCATAATATTTATCACAGCATCTGTAGCATCTGTAATAAGAGGATGAAACTCATCAGCTAAAATCCAGCCTGTTATCTTTGTAATATTTTTAATTCCATCACATAGCTTATTGTAGCTTCTATCTATCTTTTTAGGATTAAGAATCTCTACATTTTGTTTTGTTTCCAAGCTATTATGCCAATACACATCGCGCATATAATTGCTGTAGAAAAATATTTCTGTCAAAATCCCCACCATTTTGTTTTTAGCCTTCAACTCATATATATTAAGTTCATTTTTGTACAATAGCCAAAAATCTATGGCAGACTTTTTACCAGTAAAAACAGCAGTTGCATCAGACTTTTTATCTTTAAACAACCCTACAGGCAGTTGTCTGTTCCTAACAACATCTTTACCTTCAAAACCTAATATCAACTTTCCAAGACTATCATCATCACAAAAACGTTTTTCAACATAGCCCTCTGTACCCAACACATCTTCATCATCTTCTGCTTCTTTTGAAGGTTCATTATTGACAAACTTACCACTACTTAAAAAATCAGCAAAATTTTTTCTCATAGCTTCTAATTCATCAGATAAGAAAAACCATGTGCCATATTGCTCTTTAAATTTTAAAATACGATACAAAAATCTGCCTAAATGCCCATTCGATGGTACTCCACCAACATATTTATCATTAACTACGCCATCTATATCTAGCATAATTTTTAAGTTCTTAATATTTGTATAAGCTTTTATAATAAAGCACCATGCTTCAAATGCTGCTGCATTATCTTGCATATTTACATAATCACCCTTAACTAATCCGACGGCTTTAGGTAAAAGCATCATATTTAAAATATGTTCTGAATCATTATAATGTATATGAATATTTTTGGGAAAAGATCGCAAGCCTTTAACGTCTAATTCTTCTTTCAAAATTTTTACTGCATCTTGATTAGGCATCTTCAAAACCTCCAATCACAACTAAGATACTTACATATTCTCCGGCATCAACTGAAACTCCTGCACACCCTCTTCAGCACACCTCATTCTCTCTGTAAATACAAATCACACAAAATACATCATAATAAAACCCAAATGCGAGATGACTTGCCATCCCGCATCAGGCTAATTATAATAAAGCCTACTGTGAAACGGCTTCTATATTTTGCGGAGATACTCTTTTCTCAAGAATAAATCCCACACTCCCCATCCCCCAAACTTCTCATATCATCTTTATCCTTATAAATCTTATCATTAACCAAAAATCCGCCTTTTGGCAGCATAAACTCCCGCGCCAAAAATTCCACTACCTTTGCAGAATTTAACAACCTCTTAGAGCCATAAATCACAAACTTCTTCTGCTGCACTTCGTAAAGTATTCTGCCACGCGAAAAATAGTCAAACTCGCAACCTGTAAACTCAGGATATTTTTTTAATACATCTTCATACCAAATATCCATGTGAAAGACATTATAATCTATCTGCAAATCATCTGTATTGCTCTGCTCATCATAATCCTGTCCCATCTCCACCACAGCATACTTTGCATCAAGCAATGGAGCTTTATAAATGATAAACTTACCCTTGCCTACGTGCCAATAAATCCCTATAAACGAATCAAGCAAATCTAGCGGAATAAGTTGCTTCAATGTTACAGGTTGTAAATCTTCTACCGTTCCTTCTACACGTCCCAAACCTTTAATCAGCATTACGCGACCTCCTTGAGCTATTTTCTGCAATAAATTTTTATAGCTTCATTTTAGCGCAACAGCTGTGGCAAAAATGGCGCGATGTAACGTGTATAATGTTTGCTTATTTTCGGTAAACAAAACGCAATCCGCAAAATAACAAAAGCCAGACGCAGGATGACTTGCCCATCCCACGTCCAGCAGTTATAATAAAGTCCTCTGCAAAACAGCTTCTGTATATCATGTAAACCAAAGATTAGCTATTTACGCTTAACGTAACTACGAATAACGATTATCGTGTTTAGTCGCTTGGTGTTTGGCAGTATAATAATATGTATCTAGCATATTTATTATATCATCAAGCAAGTTGCGATTTTTATCCTAGCTCTGCACTTTTAACGACCAATAATCATATCATAGGTATCTTAACCTCTCCGACAAGACAGCTTAATATAGCCAGAATTTCTTTGTTTCCCATAATTTAGGAAGAAATATGGTTGCAATCTATAAATCAAAAGCTGTTTGCAGTTAGCTTTACTATCAATATTTAATTGCTTGCAGACATAAACAAATTACGCCTACGTATAAACAAGTTTATTTATTTTGCAGCTTCTCCAGATGTGTGTAAATATAATCAAGATCAGCAGTAACAGGGAAAGCAGGCACAGCCTTGTTATCTATCCTGCTTGTGAGCGCAGCTGCTTCAATCGCATCACTCAACTCACTCGTCAGCTCTAAAAGACGGTCATATTCAGTTTTAGCAGCCTGTACCGCTTCAAGTATAGGCGTTTTAACATGCGTTACTGTATATTCTGCTATCAGCTTCTCATTATTACGGCTAAAGGCAAGCTTTTGAACCTCGTCCTTTTCCGTTTCGCCCATATTTGCAATACAATCGTATAATGTAAGCGTCTTACGCAAATCATTAGCATAAATAACTGCTGCATCATAACTGTAAGCATTAGCACCAATCTTTAAACTAAGCTTAGTTTTAGCAATCGCTTCCGCCAAAAGTCTGCGGCAATCTGCCAAATAATTATAAACAGCAATCAGTTTTGGCAATGCATAACCTTTGGTATTATATGATTTTAATACCTTTACTTCATCCTTATAGATTTGCTGCTCCGTAGGAAAAAGGTAGTTTAATTCGCTACGTTTATAAACTTCCTTATTCACTAGAAACTTATTTGGATTAGCAGCTGCTGTTGTTTTAGTGTTAACAGGTGTTTTTATAATCTCCAAGTCATCACCAACAATATCAGTCATAAGTTTGCCAATCTGTTTTTGATATTGAAATGCCTTTTTTAAGTTCATGTTTTGCACCCTCTCTTATCTCATACATATAAAACTTCTACCAACAACTCAGTATTTGTCTTACTTCTTGCATTCATTATAACAAGCAGGCTAGGGCAAAAATAGTAGTTCACTAAATATGTTTTGTGCTATTTAGTTTTCAAAGAACTTTATGAGCATATTATACGATAACAGGTAGGGCAAAAAATGCCATAGCACGCAACCGACAGCAAAACCTCGGTGAAAACAGTATTGCGATGTTGTTTTCACCGAGATTTTGTTATATAATGAACTTGCAATAATGAGAAACAGCTATCGTTCTATATATTTCTAAAGGAGGATCTGTCATGTATATCAAACGCTATGTTGAGCAAACCATCCTTGATGCAGCAGCATCGTTCCCTTGCATAGTCATCTATGGACCACGACAAGTCGGCAAATCAACAACAATTAATATGCTATTCGGTGATAAATTTCCTATGGTCACTCTTGATGATGCAGAGGATCGCGCTCTAGCCATTAATAATCCACGCTTGTTTCTTGAACAATACAGCTGGCCCGTAATTATTGATGAAATTCAAAAAGCACCTAATCTGCTGGATGAAATAAAAATAAAAATAGATGAACAGCGTTTGATCTGGTTGCGTAACAACGAAAAAAGACAAATTATGTATATTTTGACCGGTTCTAACCGTTTTGAGCTACAGGAAGGTATCAGCGATTCCCTTGCAGGCAGATGTGGAGTAATCGAAATGCTTTCTCTTTCCCAGGCAGAAAAATATGCTTATCCCAATAACCTGTTTTCTGCTGATATCCAAAAATTAATAGCATTGGAACGCAGCAAAAAAATTTCTTATAGAACCAGGCGAGAAATTTATCAGGATATCTTTAATGGCGGCATGCCAGATATTTTTACCGGCATCTCTAAACGAGATATTTATTTTAAAGCATATGTCGATACATATATTGAAAAAGATGTCCGTAAGCTTATTGCTGCTTCCAGTGAAATGCAGTTCAGAAACTTTATTTCTATTGTTGCTTTAAGAACTGCGCAAGAGCTGCATTATGACGAAATCGCCCGCAATGTCGGCATAGACGTAAGAACATGCAAAAAATGGATTTCGATTTTAGAAACATCCGGTATTATTTACCTGCTGCAACCATATATGGCTAACATTTCTAACCGCATTATTAAAGCACCTAAAATGTATTTTTTAGATACGGGTCTCTGCGCTTATCTCTGCAAATGGCCTGATGCGGAAATGTTGGAGAAATGCGCTATGAGCGGCGCTTTTTACGAAACATATATTGTCAGCGAACTCGTCAAAAATTTTTACGCACATGGTAAAACTCCTAAGGATTTCCTGTTCTATTATAGGGATACTGACCAAAAGGAAATTGATCTATTATATGTTGACGGTTCTAACATCTGTCCAATTGAAATAAAGCAAGGTATAGCGCCTAAAAAAGCAACAAAAAACTTTAGCGTTCTTGATAAGTATCATCTTAATATTACTACCGGTTTAGTTATTGATTCTTGCGATAAGATAAGACCTATCAATGAGCAAACCTACTATATACCTGTATATCTGATTTAAACTTTAAAACTTCGCTGAAAATAGCATCGCGATGTTGTTTTCACCACCTAGTTATCGCCCATGCTGGGCGCACATAAAAAACCAGTGGAAATTTACCTGACGGTAAAACTCCACTGGTTTTCTTTTTTAGGCTGGGTTTTGTCCCAGCCTCTTTATCATTTTTTCATCTCTTCAATCAAACATTGATGTTTTTTGTTCTTCTTATCGTAATTAATGCCTACCAACAAAATATTTCCTGTGTACTGCACAAGTGACTCAGGATATTTCTTCTCTTTTATCTGTGCAAGCGCAGCTTCAGCAGATTGATTCCATTTAAGCTCTACCAATAGCGCAGGATAGCCTTCAGCATACTCTGCTTTCGGTAAAAATACAAAGTCAGCAACCCCTCTACCAGTTGGCAGCTCTCTAATTGGCTTAAAATAATACTCCATAGCACTCAGATAAGCTATCGCCAGAACACTGCTAAGAGAGTTTTCATCGTTATATTGAATAACAGACGCATATTCCTGGTGAATTTTCTCAACATATTTTGCAACTGCTTCTGCATCCATATCCAACGTAGCATTTAAAAGAGCTTTTGAAGCACGTTGAAAATCAACTAACTCATTCCACTTTTTTCGCTTTACTGCTGCCAAAAACTCCTCGCGAATTTCTTCGTTAGGAATAAACGCCACCTTGAGCTTCTGGTTATAAGCAAGATAGCCAAGATGAATCAAAAGTGTCAGCACATCATCACGATCTGTAAAGTTAACCATATCGTTTTGGAAAGTTTTAGCATTGACGCTAACAATATCTCCTGACAGCATCTCTATTATAGCAGCCTTTAAGCCATCAAAGTCCATATTAATCAATGGAACTATCATTGCATAAGTTCCTGTCTGTGACCAATAACTTTGAAATTCCTTGCGCAGCATCACGCTGACAACTGCTTTAGGATTATAGATATGCTCATTACCTAAAAAATAACCATCATACCAACGCTTTACTTCTGTAAAATCAACATTGTATTTTGCGCACAATCCCTGTACTTCTGCTTCCGTAAAGCCAAAATAGGAAGCTAAACCGCCAGGTGCAAGCATAGTAAATTCTTCAAAGTTATTTAATGCGGACTGTGTTTTAATTTTCTTAATCGGCAAAATACCTGTAAGATAAGCTAATGCAAGATATTTTTCCGGTTCTGCTCCTTTGAACAAGCCTCGCAAAAAATTAATATATTCTTCCTGAACAGCAGTATTTGTGGCTTCATCACGCACCAAAACATCCCATTCATCAATAATAATAATAAATTTCTGCTTTAAGGCAGCATTTATTTTGGAAAGCGCACCATAAAGATGCTGAACATCCGCAAACTCTATCTCTGGATATAATTTTTTCAATTCACCAATGACATTTTTGTTTATATAACTAACTGTATTCTCTGCTGACCCAGCGTCCATCATACACCACTGAATATCAAGATGAATCACATCATATTTATTCAAGTATTTAGAAAAATTTTTGTCATTGCTAATCTCATAACCAGCAAACAACTTCTTAGAATCAGCCCCTCTGCTATAATATGCTGTCAGCATATCTGCAGTGGTTGATTTACCAAAACGCCGCGGACGACTGTTGCATATAAGAGCCTGCTTCGTACCCAGCACTTTATTAGTATAAGCCAGCATACCAGTTTTATCTATATATATTTCTGAAGCAACTGCTACCTGAAACGCACTATTATCAGGATTTACAAATCTGCCCATCATGCCCTCCTAAAAATTTTTCTTACTTATGATTTTATCATTCACTATGATAATTCGCAAGCAAAGCTTTTATCACTATTTTACGGTGAAAACAGCATCGCGATGTTGTTTTCACCGAAGTTTTTATATTTATGTCCCACTTCTCTGTCACCGATAAGCAAAATTAACTTTACAAGCAAAAAAAGAGCTGCTACAAAATCTCGTAACAGCTCAAACGAACAAATATTAATCCTGCCAGTAGTCCAGCTTTTGAGCCAGACCAATCTTGCTGGCCTTAAACTCAGGATTCTTACCGGCATCGCGCTGCTCGGTGTAATCATCAAGCGCACGCAGAGCAGGACCGCCCAGAATGCAGATAACAGGCAAGTTGATGATTGCCATGAAGCCCATGGTAACATCTGCCAAATCCCACATTGTACCCATGCTGGAGCCGGCACCGATGAAAATCAGTACGCAAGCCAGAATGCGGTAGCACAGAGTAAAGGTTTTGCCCGGAACATGCTTCAGAACATAAGCAAAAGCATTATCTACATAATACAGGTTGCCCAACAGAGTAGTGAATGCAAACAGTACCATAGATACAGTGATAAACAGCTTAGCATAATCGCCCATGCTTGCTGCCAGAGCTGCCTGTACATAAGGCGCACCGGCAAGCTCCTTAGTCGGCTCGATGCCGGAGCTCAGGCACATGAAAGCGGTAGCGGTGCAAATCAGCAGAGTATCAATAAATACGGACAGCATCTGAACCAGACCTTGCTTAACCGGGTGAGAAACGTCAGCAGCAGCAGCAGCGTTCGGCGCAGAACCAACACCTGCTTCGTTGCTGTACAGACCGCGTTTGATACCGAACATCATGCAGCTGCCGGCAAAGCCACCGAAAATTGCAGTGAAGTCAAATGCTTCAGCAAAAATTCTTCCTACAACACCGGGAACCAGATTGATATGCATAATAGTCAGGATAAATGCTACAGAAATGTAGATAACGCCCATCAAAGGAACCAGAGTAGAGGTTGCTTTGATAACGCGCTTGCCACCGCCCAGCAGGCAATAGCCTACGAGCACAGCTTCTACAGCACCGATAATCCAAGGAGTAGTATCCGGATTATAGAAGCTCAAAGCAGCAAAGGTGGATTGCAGATTGTAGGAGCACAGCATATTAAAGCCGCAGCCATATGTTACAATCAAAGCCACAGCAAAGAGCACTGCCAGACCGCGGCTGCCCAAAGCAGCTTCGATGTAGTATGCAGGGCCGCCGTAGCTGCCGTGCGGACCACGTTTCTTGTAAATCTGTGCCAGGGTGCTTTCAATAAAAGCAGAAGCGCCGCCAACAACAGCAATAACCCACATCCAAAACACAGCACCATAACCGCCGAGGCAGATAGCTGTGGAAATGCCGATAATATTACCGGTACCTACACGGGACGCAGTAGATACCATCAAAGCCTGGAAGGATGATACCGCACCGGATTCAACAGGCTTCTCCAAAATAACACGAATAGTTTCCTTAAACATGCGTACCTGCACCAGACGCGTACGCAAAGTGTAGTACAGGCCTACACCGATGAGCATGATAATCAGCAAATAACTATACATAAAATTGCTGATTGCTCCAATGATTTCTCCGAACATAAATGTTGCTCCCCCTTTTTTAGTTTGTTTGTTAATTATAACATATTTATTTGCTTTTCCAAAATTCAGAAAGGACGACAGCTAACAAAGCTAACACTTTTGCACAATATAATAAATCAATTAAGTTATTTTGATAACCTCGCATTCTGCTGCTCTAGTTTAAGCCTTGCAAGCATTCCTTAAGACTCGCATAGCACGGATGCTCCAAATCAAAGGCTCCTGCCAGAGCCGCCTCGCCCAAGCGCATGCCCACATACCTTTCTGTTCCTGCCAGATAGGTGTACAGTAAATGCCTGCTATAATTCACTAATCTGTTTTCTCGCCCACGGCAGCAATTTACTGACTGCAAATACTCCGCACTCATATTATACAGATTATAATAATCACTGCACTCCGAGCTTTCCAGCCGCAGCGACTGCAGCAGCATATCCTCAAGATAACCCTTTTGCCAACGTTTAGTAGCTTTTTTGCCGGGAAAGAAAAAGTGCGTGCAATACTCCACTCCTCTAAAGAAAGTATTGTCACGCACTGCAAAAAATTTCTGCATTCGGCGTTCGCGCTCATCAGCCGCGTCAGCAAAGAATACTGCCTTCTGCACTATTTCTCTGCCTTCCAGCTGTATAAGGCGTTTAGTCAGCAAGTCTAACTTATCGATACTCTGATAATTTACAATCTGCATGTTAGGCAAGCTGATACCCTGCTTAAATAAATGCCGGAGATAAGCGTGCATAAACTGCGCCATCTCCACTCTTTCACACAGCAATAAAACCTCTCCGGTAATAATGCTTTGCTTACTCAAAATTATTTCTCCTTTTGCTGCAGCATCTGTTCAGCAGCCTGCACTACCTGCTCCACCGTCAGACGTGTCATACATTGCATATCATCACACTTATGCTTCATGCCATCCGCACAACCAGGGCAGGGCGGCAACGCTGTCACAATAGTTGCATCCTTGGTATAAGGACCGTACAGCTTCGGACTGGACGGACCGTACATCGCTACGATAGGCACCTTCTGGCTGATTGCTACGTGCATCGGGCCGCTGTCGTTGGTGATAATCAGGCTGCAGCGACGCATTGCCGCCGCCAGCTCGCCAATACGGAAGCTGCCAGTTGCTACCACAGGAGTTGTCTTCATGAAGCTGACTGCCTCCTGCACCATTTCTTCGTCCATCGTACCGCCGAAGAATACAGGCTTATAGCCCTTTTCCGCAAGAATATCTGCTACCTTGGCAAAGCGCTCCGGCGCCCAACGCTTTGTAACAACAGCACTGCCGATATTAAAGCCTACCAGCTTATCGGTAGCGAACACGCCGTGCTCACGCCAGAATTCCTCTGCATGCTGCTGATATTCCTCGCTCGGAAAAATCTCCAGACCGTTATGCTCCAGCTTTTGTACGCCAAGCTGCGTCAGCACATCAAGATACATATCAGCCGCATGAATTTTGCGGTTGAGCGGCGTAAACACATCCCAAAGCGGTTTGAACAAAGTGTGTGTTGTACCGCAACGCAATTTCACTTTGGTAAAAGCATCAATAAAGCTGCAACGCTCATTCGGATGCAGGTTAATCAGCACATCAAAATCCATCTTGCTCAGACGACGGGCGCAGGCCATCAGCGCCAGCAGGCTGTTGTCCTTGCCCTTCTTGTCAATCGTGATAACCTCATCTAAATACGGATTATGCAGTACTACATCCTTCAGCTTCTCATCTGCCAGAAAAGTAATATGCGCATCCGGTGCTGCCTTACGCAGCGCATGGATGAAAGGCGTGGTCAGCGTCAGGTCTCCCAGATGCATCAAAAATGTTACCAATATTTTTTTGCCATTTAATTCTACAGCTTGTGCCATCAGCCTTTTGCCACCTTTTCCTGATAAATTTTATAGACCATATCCGGCGTTATATCATGCATACAATGCCAGTTATCGCACTTTTTCTTCAAGCAGCCTGCACACTTTGCCGGCGAAAGCAATACCGTGGAATTTTTGCTGCCGTATGGCCCGGTGCGGTCAGCCTTCGTCGGTCCGTACATTGCTATAAGCGGTTTTTTCAAAGCCGCCGCAAAATGCAGCGGTCCGGTATCCGCACTGATGTAGAAGCTGCAGCCCTTAATTAACGCCGCCAGCTCACGCAGGCTCGTCTGTCCTGTCAAATCGATAACCAGCAAGCTTGCTGTACCTTCGGCAATCTTCTGTCCCTTGACTGCATCATCCGGACCGCCTGCCAGCACTACAGCAGTACCATCAGCCGTAAGCTTTTTCGCCAGCTCGATATAATGCTCTACGGGCCACTCCTTCGTCCACCAGCGCGCACCGGGGACAATAACAACGTAATCGCCGCCCTTCCAGCCGGCCTCCTGCAGTTTATGCTGTACAGAAGCGGTTTCCGTGCTTAAATCCGGCATTGGGAATTCCACATCATCCAATGACTCTACCTTGGCACCAAGATAACGCGCCACGTCAAGATAACGCTCAATAACATGGTCCTTGCTATGACTTCCGCCAATCGCCTTGCTGATAAAGCCGCTACCCTCGCGCATTTCGCAATAGCCGATGCGGTTATCGCAACCGCTGATAGCAGCCAGTACCGCGCTTTTGAAAAGGCCCTGCATATCTATCACCAGGTCAAAATGCTTGCTGTGCAGCAAAGAGCGCATTTCGCAAAAATATTTCAGCTTATCACTGAAGCCCAGCTTATTAAATTTTACCTTATCAAAATAAAGCACCTCGTCAATCACCGGCGGGTCCGGTACAAAGCCCGCAAACTGCGGATGTACCAGCCAGGTGATTTTCGCCTTGGGATAACGCTTGCGCAACGCTGCCGCAAATGGCAGCGTATGCAGGATATCACCCAAAGAACTCATTTTGATTAACAGGATATTCTGATACTCCATTATCATCTCTCGCTTACAATATTTTTTACGAAATCCAACAGATTACCGCCCGTGAAAAGATATCCTTTCACATCGGCAGCCTCCGCTGCTTCCACATCACGCTTGCTGTCGCCGACCAAGAAGCTCTGCTCCTTGTCGATATCATATTCTGCCAGCGCCTGCAGCAGCATTCCCGGTTTGGGTTTGCGACAATCGCACACACCGGTATATTCCGGCACGCTGCCCTCGGGATGATGCGGGCAGTAATAGATTTTCTCTATTTTACCGCCTGCCGCAGCAATTTCACGCTGCATATAAGCATGCAGCTCATTCATCTGCTCTACTGTATAATAACCACGCGCAATACCGCTCTGGTTCGTTACAATAAAAATTTTATAGCCAAGCTGCGACAGATACGCCACAGCCTCGCGTGCACCGTCAATCCAGCGCAGGTCCTCAATTTTGTAGAGATAGGCTACATCAACATTGAGCACGCCATCTCTGTCAAAAAATACCGCCTTAGCCTTCATAAACGTAATAACCGCCGGTCTTGTCGAGAAGCTGGCAATATTCCTCTGCAGCCTCTTCAATCGGAGTAAAGCCTCCGTCATAGCCTGCTGCCAAAAGGTTGGTGTCATCTGCTTCGGTAAAGCTCTGGTATTTGCCCTTCAGTACTTCAGGGAACGGTACATATTCCAGCTCGCCGCTGCCAAAATGGTTCAGCACAGCCTTAGCCAGAGTATTGAACTGATGCGCATGGCCGGTACCGCAGTTGAAAATACCGCTGATTTCCGGATGATCCCAGAAGTAGAAGTTTACCTTAACAACGTCTTTTACATAAACAAAGTCACGGGTATGCTCGCCCGGGCCATAGCCAGCGTATTCACCGAACAGGCGCACCTTGTGCTCTGCCTTCCACTGATTGTACATTTGGTAAATCATGGAAGCCATTTTGCCCTTATGGTTTTCCTGCGGACCGTATACGTTAAAATAACGCAGGCCTACTACCTGGCTTTGTGCCTGCGGCAGCAGACGGCGCAGATAGTTGTCGAAGAACAGCTTGGAGAAAGCATAAACGTTCAGCGCTTCCTCGCAGGCAGGCTCCTCACGGAAGCCATGCGCACCGCTGCCATAGGTGGAAGCAGAGGAAGCATACATCATCTGAATCTTTCTGTCGAGGCAGAAATGCAGCACGTTTTTAGTATACTCAAAGTTGTTTTCCATCATGTATTTGCCGTTATATTCCATAGTATCGGAGCAAGCGCCCTCATGGAAGATAACGTCGATTTTTTCATGATTGAATTTGCCTGCCTTCAATGCATCCATGAAAGCATACTTATCCATATAATCCTTAACCTTCAGGCCTTGGATATTTTTGAATTTAACCATGTTGGTCAGGTTATCAACAACAAGAATGTCATCAATACCACGGTCATTTAATCCTTTAACAATATTACTGCCGATAAAACCGGCACCACCAGTTACGATAATCATAATTTGCCCTCCTTAACCATTTTGGCAATTTTTTCCACCACACCGGTTGTGGAATAACCATCTTCAAATTCTATAATGCGCACTTCACCGGCATATTCACGTCCGGCAACCTCCTCAGGCTTGTAATCGCCGCCCTTGACAAGAATATCGGGACGAATTTTTTCAATCAGCTCGGTAGGCGTATCCTGGTCAAACAGCACTACCGCATCTACGCAGGCCAGCGCTGCCAGTACACGCGCACGGTCCAGCTCATGCACCAAAGGTCTTGTTTCACCCTTCAATCGGCGAACGGAGGCGTCCGTGTTCAAGCCGACAATCAGGTGCTTGCCGAGATTGCGTGCCTTCTCCAGATATGTTACATGGCCTACATGCAGAATATCAAAGCAGCCGTTGGTGAAAACAATCTTTTCGCCGCAGGCTCTCCAGGTTGCTGCCAAAGATGCAATTTCCTGCCAGCTCAGCGTGCGATAGCCACGGCCCTGCTTGCGTTCCTCCGTCAGCAAATCTTTCAGCAGCTCGTCACGGTGCACCGGATAAGTGCCAACCTTGGCCACAACAATTCCTGCAGCACGGTTCGCCATATAAACAGCATCAGCCAACGCCAGCTTGCCTGCAACACCTGCCAGAAGCGTAGCCGCTACCGTATCACCGGCACCGGAAACATCAAACACCTCAATAGCGGTAGCAGGGCTGTGCAGCACCTGCTCAGCGTTAACCAGGCTCATGCCGCGCTCACTGCGGGTAACAACAACATTCTTAATATGAAATTTTTCGCGTGCAGCCTGCGCCATGCTGACAACAGCTTCATCAGAGTTTTCACGCTGACAGCCTGCAGCCTCACACATTTCTTTTAAGTTAGGCGTAATAAAGTCGCAGCCGTCATACTTGGACCAGTCTGCTCCCTTAGGATCAATCAAAACCGGTATATCATAGGCCTTGCCCTGAGCAATTACCCATTGGCAAAAATCATCCGAGCAGACACCCTTGGCATAATCGGAAACAATAATGCCATCCAAGCCTTCATCAAGCAGTCCTGCTAGCCAATGACGCAGCTCAATGATTTCTTCCGGGAATAAATCGCCGGTTTCTTCAAAATCAAGTCGCAGCATCTGCTGATTGCCGCCCAAAACACGCAGCTTGGTAATGGTCTTGCGGAGTTTGCTTTTCACCAGTCCCTGATGATTGATGCCTGCATCATCCATCAGCTTTTCCAGCAGCAGACGGTTTTCATCATCACCTGTCACACCGCCCATAAAAACCTGACATTCCAGATGTGCCAGATTGGCAGCAACGTTTGCCGCACCGCCCAACACAGAATTTATCTTTGTAATACGTGTTACCGGTACAGGTGCTTCCGGAGAAATGCGTTTAACCTCACCCTGAAAATATCTGTCCAGCATCACATCGCCGATAACAGCAATACGTACATTTTTAATCTGTTCCGCTAAAAAAGTTGTTACAGCTAAATCAGCCAAATTATTCACCATCCACCAGCTCACATAAAATGTGGCCTATCAAAATATGCATTTCCTGCGCACGGGCAGTAACCTTCACCGGCACAGCGATGCACTCGTCGCACAGCAGCTTCATTTTACCGCCGCCCTCAGCCGTCATGCCTACGCAGAAAACACCCATGCTCTTGGCCAGCTCAACAGCTTCCACAACATTAGCGCTGTTGCCGCTAGTAGAAATGCCTACCAGCACATCACCGGGACGTGCAAGCGCCTGTACCTGACGCACGAAAACCTTATCATAGCCGTAATCATTGCCGACTGCAGTCAAAATGGAGGTATCTACCGTCAGTGCGATAGCAGGCAGACCTGCGCGTTCCTTTTGAAAACGGCCTACAAACTCGGCAGCCAGATGCTGGCTGTCAGCGGCACTGCCACCGTTGCCGCAGAACAAAACCTTGTTGCCATTGGCCAACGCCTTTTTTACTTCTACAGCAATGCGCTCAATCTGTGCCAGAATCTCGCTGTTCATCACAGCATTTGCCACCTGCAGATGGTCCAGAAAGCGTTGCTTAATAATCTCTCTCATTTTCTACCTCATTACCAGTTTACAAAATCAAACTTAGCTTCAAAAGCACTATCTTTATTATCAGTATCCTTATGCTTATAAATCAGGGAAAGCTGCCAGCAGCAGAACTTATGCGTCCAGCTGTATCTTGTTTCATAGTTTTCCTTTTGGTCTAAATCATAACGGTTGACAATGGTAAAGCTGTTCTTGTCATCCATAATATACTGCAGACCATTACGCAGCTCTTTGGCCATATCAGGCTGATCGTAGGTAAATACATCTGTCGTAAAATCTTCACGATAATAGCCAACCCAGGTATTCCACTTCGGGCTGATTTTCTGGCCCAATGTTGCATAATAAACATTGGTAGACTGCAAAGAATCCTCTGCACTCTCACGTGTCCATTTCTTGCCAATCGTCAAATCCAAAGAAGTATTTTTGCTGTTGAACAGATAAATGCGGTCATGGTTAAGGAAGGCACCATATTCTGTATGCCAGCTCTTGCGTCCAGTATCATCATTTTTCCACAAACCACGCTCAAAGTAAGCACTGTAAGTCAAAGGCAGGCCAGGAGCGATATGATGAGTTTTATAATTAAAGCGTATATTGTTCTGCTTCTCTACCCATTCGTCATCGTCCTCATACCAGCCGTTTTCGTAGGTAACCTTAAAGTTACGCTCGTTATGCTCCAGGCCGTAAACAGGCTTATAGCCAGCCTTGCTGTAATAATTTATATCAGCATAAATTGTATCCTTGTCTCCTAACGGACGCTCATAGGAAAGATTGACATAAGTTCCCTTATCGCTGTCCTTGAAGCCGATATGCGGCAGGATACGTTCCTTGGATTTTTCCGTCAGGCTGTTTTCCCAATAATCACGGGAATAGATATGCTTACCGCGCACAAAAACCTTGACGTCGCGTGCTACCATTTTATCATGCGGATAAATTTCAAAGGTCTTAGCCTTGATTTCCAGGCACTTGGGATGCTTTACTGCTGGACAACGGCTCGTAGAACCGCCCTCGTCCAAAATCATCTTATCGGGATAAATTTCGGCATGAGGCGCAGCAAAGAAATCCTTGCCGTTTTTACCGGTCAATTTTTTCATTTCACCGGTTTTATTGTTAAAGTTATAATGGCCCCAGGCAGCCTGAGTTTCACTTTCTCCCTCTACCAGTTTGCCACCTTCTAATAACCAGATATCGCCAGTTTTCATATTGCCTTTTACCTGCGTTGTATAAATATCCTGGCCATTTTGTGATACCCTGATATTACCCTCGGCATGAAAATCGCCGCTGACAGTATCGTATACTGCATGCTCACCTGTCAGGTGAATCGGCAGTCCCTGCTGCTTTTCTGCATCCAGCTTTTCGCGATGAGGCAATGCAACATTCGGCTCACTGACAGAAACCGGGCTCAGCATACTGTCGCTGTTGCTGTTGCTAAACTGTTCTGCATAAACAGGCATGCACATGCCCAAAGCTAATGTGGCAGCTATAAAAGTCTTCTTCATACGAAAAAACTCCTTCTCTATAATTGCAAATGAAAAAATTCATAATAATCCACTTAACATTATACCATAAAAAAAGCAAAAGCTCACTCGAAAGAGTGAGCTTTTCACGTATAATTTTCGATTTTATTCCTGATATACTGCACCCTGCAGGGTAGTATCTGCAGCAGTTTGCACATAGGTTTCACAGCCAACCGGAATAGTTACACTGTTGCCCTTAACAAAGGCACCGCCAACCAGGCCTACAGGACCAAGAATAATCATACCGCCAATAGCGGCTCCGGCTGCACCGGCAATGCTTTCAGCCTTTTGTTTGGCTAGCTCGCCTACGGTAACAGGAATCTTAGTACCATCTATACCATAGATATATGTAAAGTTGATATCAATACGGCCATCCTTACCAAAGATACCAGGCTGAACAACCTTTTTAACTTCACCGACACCGGTTGCACCCTTCGGCAGCACCAGTACATCATTTACGTACAGGTTATCAGCAGCTTTGAAATGCACTGTATCGCCCTGGCGACTCATTTTAGTGCTCAGCTCTGAAGTAAAGGTGATTTTCAAAACAGAATCCTTCGGCAAAGTTACTTCCTGTACAGGCACATTGCCATCTTCATAGGAGGCAAGCTTCAACAGATTTTCCAGGCGTCCGCTCAAAGAACCGGTCTGGTTCTGACCATAGAGAAGCTTTTCAGTTGCTTCAATACGGTTTTTGGCTGCGCCACCGGACATGCTTTCGTTCATCTTCCATTCTACTACATTAAGCTTAGTAGCAAAGGAAGCCTCTCCGTTATCAGGAGTGCCCTCAAGGTAATCGTACATATTATCAACGCGGTTGATTATTGCATCACTTGTAATGGTTCCGTAAACGTCATCCTCAAGGCTGTCCATACGCTGCAGCAGGGAACCGCTTTGCTCTGTACCGTAAAGCATTTTTTCCATAGCACCAATTTTTTCAGCCATGGGAACAGCAGCGTCAGCTGCAAAGCCCGGGATTACCGTTGTAAAGCAAAAGATAAAGGTCAACAATAAAGTTGCAAGCTGTTTTTTCAATTTTCTTACCTCCAATCAGAGCTATATATTTTTATTATAGCACGAAAAGAAGATTTTCTAAAGGGAAAGCAGGTGAAATCCCTGTATTATTTTACGAACACAACAGCCATTTTACTCAAAAGCACATTATTGGGGGCAGTAAGAATGTTTTTTATAGTCAGATTTTCCTTGCAATAACAATATGTAAATCAAAAAAATTAGTGCACAAAGTCTATTCCATACGAAACTGATGCTTTATCCTTAGCGGGTACCTTCATCAAAGTTTTATAGATTTCATCAGCATCAATATCATATTTGGAAGTAAATACAGCTCCTTTATTACCACGACGGATAACAACAACCTTGTCAATCGGCATATAAAAAACATCTTCAAAAGGCTGATTGGATAACCGCGAAACCTTTTCCACACTAGCCTCATCCATACCACCCATATAAACTAATGTATCGCAATTGTTGGAAATCGTCTGTGCCTTTTTGTCCCCATACATGCTGTTCAATTGGCTGAAATCCTGCAAAAGCATCGTGACGCTGATTTTCTTTTGTCTGATAATGCTAATTGTTTTCTCAAATCCCGGAACAACACCGCCGCAAGCGAAATCATCAAACATCAATCTAACCGGTACTGGCAACTCACCATTAACGCAATGATCCTCAGCATACTCAAACAGGTCTTTGAAAATCTGGGAAAAAACTATGTTGGAAAAAATATGCGTAGATTGATTCAGCGGCGGCACCGTAATGAACAAAACAGTCTTTTCTTTTCCCAAAGCTGTTATATCAAGTTCAGGTAATGATGCGCTAATGACACCAACGACTTCTTCTGTAAATACAGCATTAATCGCAGAAATCATCGTTGCCATGATACAGATTCCTGTATTTCTGCAATTACGTCTGAAGCCATAATAGCCACTGGCCATGCTTGCCTCACATCTTTTGGCAGCATAAAAATCTACTGATTTCAAAATATCTATCGAGGTCTGCTCATCTTCGTCAAATTCTGTTTTCTCAGAATGGAGAAGCTCAAAAGCAACATTCAACGCATTTACCACACAGAAGAAGAAATTCAAATCAGGTTTCTCAAAGCAATCTCTTGTAAATCTCACCACAAAAGCCAGTAAGTTTGCTGCCGAAACACTCCAATAGGGATCCTTCTGATTATCCTTATCTCCTAAGGATGCATTAACAATATTAATAGCAAAATCGCGGATATCCTTATCTGTTTTAAGATATTGGAAAAGATTAAAGGAAACATTGCTTGTCTCCGGATGTGCAATGTTTAAGTCCAGGACCTTATAGCCTCTTTCGGCAAACAGCGGAGCATATTTGTCAAACAAGCTACGTTTATTGATGCTAATAACAAGACTGCTATTTTCTGTATGCAGGAGCATCGGCTCAAGGACATAATGCGTCTTGCCGCTGCCAGTACCACCGACAATCAGCACATTGTTGTTAGCGCTGTTTTCATCCATCTTGTAAACACAGTTCTTAGCCATTACCAGATTATCTTTTTGGTTCATCTTGCAGTCCTCCTTATCTATTCCGCCAAATCAGCAACAGAAGCCAGGCCATCGCAAAGCTTATTGGCAATCGCCTTCACCGAATCAAGGAAGAGATCCTCGTCCGTAACAAACTTTTCGCAGATATCAATTGGCAATTGCGTATTTGCTGCCAAGACCTTAATCAGTTTTTCCTTTGTCTCCTGCAGATTTTTGGAAAGCTCCCGAATTGAGGTAACCGTACCACCTGCATTGTCCATAATACGTGGCTCGTGCAGCATCAGCTTACTGTTCTTCATCATATAACGATGGCCGATTTGCCCTGCAGTAAAAATTATAGCAGCCATGCTGTAGGCGGTCCCCAGGCAATAGGTATGCACATTGAGCGATTTCATAGCATCAATCACCATCATGCCTGCGTCAATTTCACCGCCAACGGAATGAATCAGCATCTTGATGGGTTTATCCTTGTCCTTTCCTAAAATAATGAGCTGCTTGATAACTTCCAGTGCTGTCTGAGCGTTAATGTCCTTGTCCAAAATTACGATTCTGTTAGCCAACAGACGAGTTTCAATCGGTTCGATTGTGATACCGTTAGCAGATTTTACTTCTACATGCATGTCTTCAGCCTCCCATTATTTTACATATGAAATTCATATAGCTTTAACCTCCGTGATGCTGCCAGCAAGCAGGCAGCACCTCCGGAAGCAGCATTATCTCTATCTGTTATTTACCGGTAACCTTTACATCCGGCTCGGAAGCCATAATGATGAGATACAGGTTGTCGAAGCCGAAATCCTTGTTCTTCATGTAGGACAGTATCATAGTCTTACCCTTCAGCTCCCAGGTGCAGCTTACCTCTGCATCACCAGTTTTTTTTATTGAAGGTATCATTCTCTTTGCCAACACCATATTCAGCTTCCATGCTCTGCAACAGCTTGCTATAATCATTAATACTGCTTTTCTTGAAATTCACTTCAATGAAGTACAACTTGTTGTACGTGAACGCATATTTAACTACGTCAATTTCTGTATTCATGAAGGGATCAACGTGCGTATCAGTGAAGATGAATTCATTGTCCGTGACGCAAATCAAGTTTGCCGGCTTAGCAGTGGTGCTCTGAGCTACGAGTTGCTCGCCGGATTGACCGAAAACAGCCTGGTCAAGAGAAGCGGCTTGAGCACTGAACACACCGCCTAAGGTCAGAGCGAGTACGAGGATTACTTGTGCGATTTTGGTTTTGATAGTGTTGTTCATGGTGAATACTTCCTTTCTTACTTGCGTTGATTATATTTTAATGTAAACCTAACTGATCTTCACGGAAATACAGGTGCGCGATACATATTTACAGAGTAACAAATTTTGCAGTATACATGGTAACTTTATGCAGCTACCTTCAGGATATCCCAGGGTTCTATAATTAAACTGTAGGTCAGACCATCTTCGAAAGCGGCGCAACATCTTTTGTCAGGAGTTATGCAGAGCAGTTTGCCGGTTTTCCCTTCATACGCCAGCTTCCATTTGTAGCCTTCTTCCTCTTCCTTGGACTGGTCGTCTCTGTACTTGTCTACGGGAACATATTTAACTAAATCACCTACCTGCAGTTGCAGCTTTTGGAGGGCTGCCAGACGCTCCGGTTTACGTTTAGCAATGAATACCATGGAGGAGCTTGATAATTTCGCTTTTCTTACTACTTTAGCTTTTGTCATACCAATTACATCCTTTCGTTACCTTTACACTAGAATTATTTATATCAGCGAACCAGGCAGACCAGCTACCTGATTACTAAAGCTAAGCTTATATTCTCTCAGGCCAAGCGTAATCAGGTTGCCAGATACTGGTAATGGATTCAGCCTGGAGCAAGGGGGTATCATCCTCCTCTGCTTTCTTGAGCATACCTTTAATACGGATGAATTCACCTCTGATCAATCCTCTAGCCTGTTCAATGAGCTTTTCATCGAAATACGTAACGCTTTGGTATTTTTCTACAATTTTTTGATAATCATAATCCTTATCGGTAACCTCAGCACTGAATACAATGCTCAGCATGCCCATGTTATTACCATTTCTGCAGATTTTTTCATGAGATAACGTGATAACGTGACCAACCATCTCAACATCACTTGCAATTACCTTGTAGTACTTCTTAGCTTCATTGTTTTCCATGGCGTTTGCCCCTTTCAATTACGTTGTGCAACATGCTACGTAGTTGGTGCTTATCAGGGAATCAAAAAAAGCTGCTCCCATCTGATAACAGGAGCAGCTTCAACGTTGCTATATGCTTCGTATCTTTAACTCCTATTACCAGAAGCTCTGTTTTGACCAGAACCTCTCTATATTAATGTAAGCGCTAATCTTTCTTCCTGTCGGCACAACTGCCGCTGCTAATGTTTCCTCTTGACGACCTGTGGTCGCTGTTTACGATTTTTCTTACGGCACAATTGCCGCTGTTAATGGTTGTACTTAATTACATTTCCAATAGGAGTTTGATACTCTATATGTCATTTGACCTATTGAATTTTACTTGAAAGTTTTACTGATTGTCAGACACAGCCACAATAAAAAAAGCTGTTTCTGTTGATAACAGGAACAGCTTGAAATGCTTGAACACACTGCTTATCCCTATTATCCAAACTCTGTATATCACAGAAATCTGCTGTTGTCAATGTAAGTGCTATCGTTCCTCCTTAACGGCACAACTGCCGCTGCTAATGATTCAGTCCTATACATGTGATAGGGATTGTAGTGAAAATTATTTACTTGACTGCCGAAGCATTCATCAGAAAGCTATATACACCTCTTTAATTGCTTCGTGCATTCATAGTACACCTTGTTTTTGGATTTGTCAAGTACTTTTTAGATTTTTTACAGTATACTTTTAACTTTTCTCGCCATCGCCACGATAAGCAGCATTATCCACCGTTAATTTTATCTTGTTAATGGTAAGGAAAAGATAAACAGCCTTACATGCGCTATAGCGTCTCTTATTTTTTATAGCGTTTCACAGCAGTCTTAACTGCATCCTTCATCTCATCCATTTTAGCAAAACGACGGCGGTGCTGCGCTCTCTTCGACGGCTTCAGCTCCTCCATAGATTTGCGGTGTTCCGCAGTCGGCATAATGTAGAAGCGGCGGTCGGAGCAAATAACACCCTCGCACTCCTGCCAGAAGGCGCCGAAATCTGTTTTCAGCTTGCGGTCTACACGGATATGGTTCATCGCATAGTAACCATCGTTAGTAACAGCAAAAATATTTTCAATGCCTATTGCATCAGCAAAGCAACGCAGGCCATAGAACATCAGGTTTTTGGTACGATAGCCAAAGAAAGCCTTCGTCATGCCTTTAATCAGCTCGTTACCATTCTGTGGTCCCTGCAGGGCGCCGATATAAATAACATTCTTGCCATCTGTTTTATTTTTAGCCAGCCAGAACATGATCTGGTATAAGGGTTCACCTTCGTAAAACAATGCCAGTGACAGACAGCCTTCTTTGCGCTGACCGGAATGAAACCACAGCTGCAGCGTCAGCGGTCTGTCATCGTAGGAATCCTCCCACAGCTGCACCATTTCACCCTTGCTATACAATTTATCCATCAGCTCCGGCTTGAACAGCTCTTCCATAATCAGCAGATGATTTTGCACCAGTTCTATGCGTTCGTCCCAAGTTGAGCCTTTGTAGAAGAACGCTCTGGTAGTCTGTTCCAAAAGCGCAGGTGCTCCCTGCAGCCAAGCCTGACGCTTGCTATTTGCCGCAAAAAACTGCAGCAGTTCGTCAACCTTGCTGCTATGCATAGCACAACGCGCACGGAAAACGACATAGCGCTTCATTTCCTTCAAAATATGTGTCTGATATAAGCTTTTGCCAATATATTCTAAAATATTTTTCTCCATCAGTTACCTCTAGAAATATTATTATTACCTATATTATAGCATAGTTCAGAATGATAAGCACCAAGCATTCTTGCTAAAAATATGTTTATGTGTTAAATTCTGTATGACAACCGTTTTACAGGGTGGCGTTGCCTTCATTCCCCCAAGAATGGAGGTGATGTCTATGGTATATTTTACATTCCAGGATCTTATGATTTTCGGTATGTTTATACTGGCATTACTGACGTTCATTTTTCAGAACAAAAAAATAATTTGCTCATAGAAAAACCGCCCCTGTAATTACCAGATTCCGAGGCGGCCTTTCAAGTCAATTCAACTGGCAACCCACCTTGTGGGCGGTTGTCATTTTCTATATTTAGAATATCACATTCATACTATTTTTTCAAGTAATGACTTAATGCTTTCTCATATGCTCTTCCAGATACTGACCGACAATTTTAACAGCACAGTAATCACCGCACATAGAGCAAGCCTCATCATCGGATTTGTTCTTGCGGCAGCGATATTCCTTAGCCTTTACCGGGTCGATAGCCAGATCAAGCTGAGCAGGCCAATCCAGAACCTTACGTGCTCTTGCCATCTTCAGGTCCCACTCCCATGCCTGCTTGTTGCCGTTAGCCAAATCAGCGGCATGCGCAGCGATACGGGTAGCAATGACGCCCTCGCGCACGTCATTTAAATCAGGCAGGCCCAAATGCTCTGCCGGAGTTACGTAGCACAGGAAGTTAGCACCGCTTACTGCAGCAAGAGTGCCGCCGATAGCGCTGGTAATATGGTCATAGCCTGGAGCAACGTCTGTTACAAGAGGTCCGAGCACGTAGAACGGTGCGCCGTGGCACAGGCGTTTTTGCAGCTGCATGTTAGCAGCAATCTGGTTGTAGGGCACGTGGCCGGGGCCTTCTACCATAACCTGTACGCCCTTATCCCAAGCGCGCTGTGTCAATTCACCCAGGTTGAGCAGCTCCTGAATCTGCGCTCTGTCGGTAGCATCAGCAATGCAGCCGGGACGCAGACCATCGCCAAGGCTGATGGTTACATCATATTCAGCACAGATATCAAGAATTTCATCATAGTATTCATACAGTGGGTTTTCAGCGTCATTGTGCAACATCCAGCCGGTAATAAAGCTGCCGCCACGGCTGACAACGTCCATAACGCGGCCTTCGTCAATGAGTGCCTTCAGCACATTTTTGTTGATACCGCAATGAATGGTCATGAAGTCAGCGCCATCTGCAGCCTGTTGGCGGATAACGTCGAAAATATCTTCCTTAGTCATCTCAACCACTGCGCCACGCTTCTTAATGGTTTCTACAGTTACCTGATACATCGGCACAGTGCCAACCATTACGGTAGATGCAGCAATAATTGCCTGACGGGAAGCACTGATATTGTCGCCGGTAGAAAGGTCCATAACAGAATCTGCACCTGCATCAATTGCAGCCTGCAGTTTTGCCAGCTCCGGTTCCGGATCAGGATAGCTGCTGGAGGTGCCGATGTTAGCGTTAACCTTTACGGTAAGACCAGTGCCTACACCGCGCGGAATAATATTTTTATGATTAATGTTGCAGGGAATAGCGATAGTACCGTTTGCTACGCCTTCGCGAATAAATTCTGCAGTTACATGCTCCTGCTCTGCGACAATTTTCATTGCCTCGGTAATCACACCTTGGCGTGCTAATTGCATTTGTGTTGCCATGATTTTTCCTCCTTATAATTAAAAGACCGCTTTCCTGTCGGAAAGCGGTTGAATTATCTTTTTGCAGAAATCTGCTCGCTTTCCTACGCTGGTTTTAACCAGATTCAGGTTCAAAGGGTCGGATGTCAGTCCTCTCAGCAAATTGCGCCCCTAGCGGTTACGTTATTTTGTTTACATGCTTACTTTAACATGAACAGCGAAAATACGCAAGTTAAATATGCACAACTTGCAAAAAAAACGGCAGTGTGCTATATTATAGATGAAAAGTGACAACTGCCCACAAGGTGGGTTGCCCGCTAAGAAACAGAAGAGCTGCCCTTACCGGTCAAAGTATTGGGGCAGCTTTTCTATGTGCATTTTACTTACGGTTCTGAAACACGAACGTCAGCAATGCCATTATAAACATACCGAAAATCATAAGATCTTGGAATGTAAAATATACCATAGACATCACCTCCATTCTATAAAAGAAATGGAAGGCAACGCCACCCTGTACCACAGTTGTCAAAGCCATTCTATCACATAAACAAATTTTTAGCAACTTTTCTGTAATCTACGTTACAAATTCACTAAAAAAATTGTATACATAAAAAATATTTACAAAAACACTTGACTCTAAAAACAGGCGTGCTATAATCATCTACAAATCACATTACACAACGCAATGATGGAGAAGCAATGTGCAGGTCTTTTCAGAAAGCTGGCGGTTGATGCAAGGCAGCAGCGAAGCACACTAGTTCCGCTCCGAAGCGGCAAATGACGAATTTGACGGGTGCGCCCGATACAGCGTTCAGAGTTGGCCATAGGCAAATTGGGTGGCACCGCGAGCAGTCCTCGTCCCAAGATAGGGATGATGGGCTTATTTTTTTAGGTGAAGCAATTATGCAATGGCAATTTGGGTGGTACCGCGAGATAAAGGCAAGCTCGTCCCAAAGGGATGTGCTTGCCTTATTTATTTTCAGGAAGAAGGAAAGAATACATGAAAAGAGCATATAACTTCAACGCCGGTCCTTCCGCTATGCCGCTCGAGGTATTACTAGAAGCGCAGGAGGAGTTCTTAAACTACAAAAACACCGGCATGAGCATCATTGAAATGAGCCACCGCAGCAACGAATACGCTGCCCTGCACGCAGAAACAAAACAGCTGCTGCGTGAGCTGATGGAAATCCCCGAGGATTACGAGATTATGTTTATCCAGGGCGGCGGCAGCACCCAGTTTTTGATGACAGCTGCTAACTTCCACACTAAAAAATACGCCGCTTATGTCAACACCGGCGTCTGGGCCAAGAAGGCCATGGCAGAAGGAAAATTCTACGGCGAGGTTTATGAGGCCGCTAGCAGCGCTGATAAGAACCACAGCTACATTCCGCAGGAATTCACGCTCCGCCCCGATACTTCTTATGTACACCTCACTGCCAACAACACGATTTACGGCACCGAGTACAAGGATTTCCCCAAGTTTGATGTTCCCGTTATCTGCGATATGTCCAGCGACATTCTTTCGCGCAAGGTGAACGTCAAGGATTTTGACCTTATCTACGCAGGAGCGCAAAAGAATCTTGGTCCTGCAGGCGTAGTCATCGTCATCGCCAAAAAAAGCTTTTTGGCAACAGCACGCGAGGAGCTGCCCACGATGCTGAAGTACAGCACCTTCGCCAATAACGATTCGCTGTACAATACACCGCCTGTCTTTGCCATTTATATGGTGAACAAAACTCTGCACTGGATTAAAAAGCAGGGCGGCGTAAACGCTATTGCCAAGAACAATGCAGCCAAGGCTAAGCTAATTTATGACGTTATCGACAACAGCAACGGCTTTTACAAGGGACACGCTGCTCCCGAGGCCCGCAGTAATATGAATATCACTTTTAATCTGGCTACACCGGAAATGGAGAAGGATTTCGTCGCCAAGGGCAAAGCCGCAGGCTTCGTCGGCATCGGCGGTCATCGTCTTGTCGGCGGCTGTCGCGCCAGTGCCTATAATGCTGTGCCCCTGGAGGCCTGCAAGGCGTTGGCAGAGTTTATGGAAGAGTACATGAAAGCAAACAAATAATACTTTTGAATATATGCGGCACAATTAATATATCGTTCCGCTCAGGAAAAATTTTCCCGTGTCTTAAGGACACAACGCAAATTTCGTGCGGAACCAGAACGAAGCTTCGGTAAAATTTGCCAGACATTAAAAGTTAGTTACGTACCCTTGCTTCTATGGTTCCAAGCACTCATTTGCTAAAATTTTTATTCGCTGCACGATATATAAATTGCTTACTTCATTCTAAAAACCTACAAATTATACATAAAGGAGATAAATCACCATGAAAATTTTTGTCAGCAACGATATCAGCGAAAAAGGCGTAGCTCTGCTGCGTGAACACTTTGATGTAGATGTAATGCCCAACATGAAGCCGGAGGAGCTTATCAAGGTTATCAACAATTACGACGGCCTGGTAACCCGCAGCATGACCAAGGTAACCAAAGAGGTTATCGAAGCCTCCACCCGTCTGAAGGTTATCGGCCGCGCCGGCGTTGGCGTTGACAACATCGATATCCCCGCCGCTACCGCTAAAGGCATTGTTGTACTCAACACCCCGGAAGGCAACACCATGGCAGCTACCGAGCACACTGTTGCTATGATGATGGCTATGACTCGTCACATTCCGCAGGCCCATCAATCCATTCAGGAGGGCAAATGGGACCGCAAATCCTTTGACGGCATTCAGGTTCAGGGCAAAACCCTTGGCATCATCGGCGTTGGCCGTATCGGCAGCCGCGTTGCCAAACGTATGCAGGCTATGGAAATGACCACCATTGGTTATGACCCGTATATTACCGAAGAACGTGCGCATCAGGTTGGCGTTGAGCTGGTTGATTTTGACACTCTGCTGGCTAAATCCGATTACATCACCATCCACACTCCGCTCACCAAGGAAACCGAAAAGATGCTGAACGCAGACGCCATTGCCAAAATGAAGGACGGCGTGCGCATTGTCAACTGCGCCCGCGGCGGCTGCATGGATCCCGAGGCTATTGCTGAGGGCGTTAAATCCGGTAAAATTGCCGGCGCCGCTATCGACGTTTATCCGACTGAACCGCTTACCAAAGAAAATAACCCCTTCCTGGGCCTGTTCAACGTTGTACAAACTCCGCACCTTGGTGCTTCCACCATTGAAGCGCAAATCGGCGTAGCTGTTGACGTTGCTTACGGCGTAATTGATGCTCTTGAAGGACGTCCGGTTATGACCGCAGTTAACATGGCACCTATCCCGAAAAGCGTGGCAACAGTTATCCAACCTTACTTTAAGCTGGCAGAGCGCATGGGTACCGTGGGCATCTACCTGGCAGACGGCCCGATTAAGAGCGTAGAAGTAGAATACACCGGCGCACTTGCCGAAACCGAAACCCAAGCACTCACTACCGCCTTCCTCAAAGGCCTGCTGAACCCGATTCTGCAGGAAAGCGTTAACTTCGTCAATGCTCCCGGCATTGCCAAAAAACGCAATTTAGAAGTTAAAGAGGTTAAGGCCAACAAGCCAGGTTACTTCACTACTGCTATCAATGTAAAAATTGCTACTGCCAAGGGTGCACATAAAATCGAAGGCACCCTGTTCGACGGCAAGCAGCCTAAGATTGTACAAATCGACCAATATCATGTTGACTTCAATCCCGAAGGCTACCTGCTGCTGGCACCGCACGTCAACAAGCCTAATATGATCGGTCAGATGGCGACCATTTTGGGCAGCGCCGGCATCAACATCAACGGCATGCAGGTTGGCAGCACTCCTAAATCCGACACCAACATTATGGCAATTGCTGTCGGCGACGACATTCCGAACGATATCATGCTGCAGCTGCGCGGTGTTGAAGGCATTATCGACGTTAAGCTCATCAACTGCGAAGGCTAAGGCCGTTATCTAAATAATTTACAGCGAGGAATTTCTATGAGAATAATTTTAGTCCGACATGGCGAAACAACCTGGAATATAGAAGGCAGATACCAAGGGCAGGAGGATACGCCGCTGAGCGAGCGTGGCCTGCGCCAAGGCCACCTGCTGGCCGAGGGCTTGCACCATATCCCTATTGATGTGTGCATCTCCAGCCCGTTGCAGCGCTCCTACCAGACCTGCAAGTTCTGCGCTGACCTGCACCAGCTGCCGGTAGCAACAGATGAGCGTCTGCTGGAAATCAATCATGGCAGCTGGGAAGGCGTGCTGGCGCCGGAAATTGCCAAGCAATTTCCGCAGGAGTTTGCCCTGTGGCACACCCAGCCGCACCTGGTAAAGATGCCTGACGGCGGCGAAAGCCTGGAGGATGTGCGCAAGCGTGCGCGCGCTGCCTTTGACGACTATGCAGCAAAATACGCCGGCAAAACAGTGCTGGTTGCTGCGCATGACGCTGTGAACAAGGCGATTATCTGCGATTTGCTTGGCCTTGATATGTCGCATTTCTGGCAGATTAAGCAGGATAACACCTGCATTAATGTGTTGGAATATAACGAGGGCGTTTGGCGCGTAGTGCTGCTGAACTCCACCAATCATTTAGGCTTCCTGTTCAGCGGTATTGAACAGGCTGGCCTGTAATTAAACAAAACAAAACTACCGTCCTACACAGCAAAGCTGCGAGGGCGGTAGTTTTTTCTTCCTTGTCAAAAATTTGTTTACATGATACAATAATAAGGACAACCGTGTTGCAGGGTGGCGTTGCCGAAATTCCGTTGGAATGGAGGTGATGTCTATGGTATATTACACCTTCCAGGATCTTATGATTTTTGGTATGTTTATACTGGCATTGCTGACGTTCATTTTTAAGAACAAAAAGTAAAATGCACATAGAAAAACCGCCTCTGTAATTTGCCGTTCACTGAGGCGGTTTTTCTTTACTCTATGAATCGGCAACCCACCTTGTGGGCGGTTGTCTTTCTATTTTTATTATACCACATTCAAATGTTTTTGTAAAACAAAGCCCCCTCACCTTGCGGTGAGGGGGTCTTTATACGCGCGTGTATTATTTTGTGTTACTTGCTAATCGTTAAATTAGAAAGTGAAGGTCAGGTCAGACCAGAGGATACGGCCTTTATCGCTGGAATCCAGTTTGTTTTCGGTTTCGTAGAAAGCTACGGTACCAACGATGTTTTTAGCGAAGGTGTAGTTAGCGCCAACGCCATAGCCTTTGAAGCCTTGGCCATCAAAGGTTTCAGCATCAGTGGTGTGTGCAATGTAGGTCATGCCGCTTTGATCATAGTAGTTAGCGAACAAGCCCCAAGAACCAGCTTCGGAAGCTTCAGCACCTTTATAAGTCAGGCCAACAGTCCAACCATCATCATCAACGCCAGTTACGTCTTCATCATCTTTGCTCATGTCGCCCTTCAGGTACATAGCGGAAAGAGCTACATTGCCATCAAAGTCATAAGAACCACCAACATACCAGATAGCATTGTCAAGCTTAGAATCAGCTTCACCTTCTACAGTACCAATGTCTTTGAAGTTAGCATAACCAGCCATAGCATTCAGCTTACCAAATTCTCCAGCCAGCTCAGCACCAGCATAGTTGCCTAAAGATGCAGCACCAAAAACATCTTGGTTATCATCAGTACCTTTACCAGCAAAGCCTCTTAATTGGATTTTATCGCCATAAGTAACTTCTGCACCATCTACTTTTGCATCAAAAACATTACCATCTGCAAATACCGGATTGTAACGACCAGCGGTTACAGCCAAGCCACCGATTTTACCTTCAACATATGCACGAGCAAAGTAAGTCTTTTCATCGCCTTGGTTGTTAGCCAGGTCTTGGGTGTTTTCAAGCATGCCGGTGTAGGACCAGTCATCATTGATTTGGCCGTTAACCCACAGACGGGAACGCAGAGTTTGCTCATAAGTAGCTTTTTTATCGTTATTGTACAGGTAACGAACTTCGCCAGTTACTTTTACATTGTCAGCTTTTTTCTCCAGGTTAGCTACGCGAACGCCCAGGTTGTCCAGTTCGTCAGCGAATTCAGCAGCCAGTTTATCAACGTTAGCACCTTTTGCCATTGCTTTAGCAACGATTTGAGCCATTTCATAACGGGTCATCAGTTTGTCGCCACCGAAGGTGGAGTCGCCGTAGCCTTCGATTACGCCAGCAGCAGCCAGTTTGTTGATGCTGTCATAAGCCCAGTGACCAGCAGGAACGTCAGAGAACGGGTTAGCAGCGTATGCGGAAGCAGTTACGCCCAGAGCCATAGCCATAGCTAATACTAAAGATTTTTTCATTTTAATTTCCTCCTTTAGGAAAATGCATTTGAAAAATCCTGCTCTGCCTCTTCGCCTTGGCTTTGATACTCGGCTCGCCGCAACTTTCAGTAAGAGTTGCCTTGTTTCCTCTACCATACTCCTTACAGTCTGCGTTTTTCGCTGCCCTCAGCAGTTAGCAAAAGCAAATTTTTTTCATATGCTTATTGTACCACGTTTATAACTATACTACAAGGGTTTCACAAATTTTTCTTAAATTCGGCAAATAAAGAAGCTCTTCTTTTCTAATAATCATTTGTATGATATTTTTCCTTTGAAGCTATTTACTCGTAATTAAAAACCGCCTCTGCAGAATTTACAGAAGCGGCTTGGTGTTTAAACTAAAATTAAGCTATGAATTATTTAACACGCAGAGCACGGTCTACTTCGATACGTACTGCACGGCCAAATTCTTCGTGAGTCCAATCCCAACGGCTGGTCAGAGCTTCAGGAATGGTTTTGTCGCTGTAAATGCGATGCTCATAAGCTTTACCGGTGAGCTTGTTGTAAGCAACTGCATAGCCTTGCAGGTCGATTTGCAGCTTACGCTCTTCGCTGGAATCAATAGCTTTGTCATCCAGCTTGTCCAGTTGAACAGCGATAACGATGTCAACATCGCCGTCTTTAGCAATTTTTTCCAGAGTTGCAGCACTGGGAACCTTGTTGCCAATCTTAGCATCATTAATAACAGCGGTCAGCTTGTCGTTTTCTACTACCACAAAGCCTTTTTTGCTGTTCAGCACGGACAGAGCATTTTTGTAGAAAACCTGATTTGCCAGCTCGTCTCCGCCTTCAACGTTGTTAATCAAAGGCAGCAGGGCAACACTTGCAGCTTCAGCAGCGCCAAAGCAGGGGATGCTGAAGCAGATAGCCATAACAGTCATCAATAAATAACGTAAAACCTTTTTCATTCTTATTCCTCCAGACGCATTAAAGTAATGCAGAATATAGGTATATTTTAACATAAATCTATAGAAAAATACAGTGTTTGCTAAAAATTTTCTGACTGTGGAGTCATTGTGGGTAAAGCCTCTTAGCTGAAATATTTTTGATTGGGACTTTTAGGCGTATCAGGCATAGTCATTTTAATTTTTCCACTTTCAATCAACGGCTGTACATATCTTTTAATGGCATAAGACACAGATTTGACTGCAAGGAAATCACAAATTTCCTTTCTGCTTCTTGGTATATGACAAAAAGCAATCAGGTCATTATCATCAACAGATTCTTCTAATGATTTTTTGTAAAACTTGACGATAAAATTACCTCGTTCATCTAAAAAATCTGCCGGCACTAAATTATAAGCCTTCATTTCACGTCTGATAGTTGGTATTCCGGAATATCTGTTTTCAGTTATGCCTAAAACCTCTAATACCAAAGCCAACACCGGATTTCTTGTATCTGCCTGAACCTTCCCAAGCTGATCTATACTCATGCGCCCATAAATTCCGCCAGGATTACGTATTTCCATTCTATCTTCAAACATTAAAATCTGTATAGGCATTCCTTCTGTATGTATACTGTAATCTCTATGAACAAGGGCATTTAAGATTGCTTCCCTGATTGCGGTAACAGGATAATCAGTGCGGTCCTCTCTTTTGCCTGTTGCCGGATTTATTATCGTTTTTTTGCGCATATTTCGTTTTACAAACGAAATAGCCTCTTCCAACATCTCAGGAATTGTTCCCTCAATCCGCGCATTGTCCGTAAAGCGCGCTCCGTCACTATCAACTTCACCTATTTCTTTTCCTGGCACAACAACAGCTGTAATACAAAATTGTGGAAAATAAGCCTGAGGATAAAGACTAAATAAAAGCACACTGCTTAATGTTACAATATGATTGCGGGTTATACTCATCAATTCATAAATACTTTGCTCGTCCATAACCGACAGCTTTGGTTTGCCCTCTTTAAGCAAAATTATATATTTCTCCAAAGCAGTTTTATCAAGTACTTGCAGTGAAGCTCGTTTCACCTCGCGTATATCATCCTGATACTTTTTTCTGTAAGCTTCATAGCTATATATTTCATATTCTGTCATCGGCTCATCACTATCACCAATGCGAGTATATGAACCCTTTAAACGTCCCTTGCCTTTGTAATAGCACGGGCGTTCCGCAAGATCAACACCTGGTATCTCAGCAGCAGCAAAAGTCATTCCATCCTTTTCAACAACTGTCAAAATAGGTCGAACAACAGGCTCCATTTGCAGACATTGCTCATTTATCTTTTTTTGAATATCCTGCGCATCATAAACGCCCACTTCTTTGTAGCCCTGGGCTTCATCAACGCCAAAGACAATTATGCCGCCACTATCTTGATTAGAGAAACTGGATAGCGAATCATATAAACGAGTAGGACAGCCTTTTTCAGCACTCTTTAATTCTAGAGTTTGCGTTTCACACTTCATATTTTGGATAAATTTCAGTTGTTGCAAGAGTTCTTCATTTGTCATTTAAGATTCTCCTTTCAAAATTTCGTATTTCACTATTATATTTCATATTTTAACATCAAATTCAGTTCTTTGCAACAACTAAAACAATAACTGAAAAATTTCACTTGTTATTTTAGTTGCTGCCCCCACACACGCAAAAAACGACCGCCCTTCCGGGCGGCCGTCTTCTTATACGCGCGTGTTAAATGTTAAGTTGTTGTATATGGTTGGAATTAGAAAGTGAATACAACTTGAGACCACAGGGTTTGTGCGTCTTTGTTGCCTTCTTTTTGTTCCAGATCATAGTATTCAACCTGGCCAACGATATTCTTAGCGAAGGTGTAGTTAGCAGCTACGCTGTAACCTTTGAAGCCTTCATCGCCAGTGAACAGTGCATTATCAGCAAGACCGTTCATGGTGTGGTCAATATAGGTGGAAGCACCTTGGTCATAGTATTTAGCAACTAAGCCCCAAGAACCAGCTTTAGCAGCTTTAGCACCTTTGTAGGAAGCAGTTACTACGAAGCCATCATCATCGCCTTTGTAACCATCTTTATCGCCATTCAGGTACATAGCACCAAGTTTGAAGTTCTTGTCGAATGCATAGTTAGCAGCAACAGTCCAAATGGTATCATCAATATCTTTAACTTCTTTTACATCTTCAAATTTGTAGTAGCCTGCAGCCAAGGACAGGTTGTCAAACTTACCGGACAGTTCAGCATAGTAAGTGTCTTTTGCATTATTTTTCTTGCCATCATCAGTTACGCTGTTTTTATTAGCAGCTTTACCATAGCCAGCTACCAATTTAACGTCTTTACCGTAAGCAACTTGAACGCCGTCAAAACGGTTATCATAAACATTGCCTTCGGACCATTTTGCATGATAACGACCAGCTTGAACAGCCAAACCACCGAGCTTACCATTTACATAAGCACGTTGGAATTTGGTATCTTCATTGCCAGCGTTGTCTTTCAGATTTTGGATGTTTTCCAGCATGCCGGTATATTTCCAGTCATCATTGATTTGACCATTTACCCAAATACGGGAACGCAGTTCGGTTTTGTAGCCTTCTACGTCGCCATCATTATCGGTATAGTTATAACGCAGTTCGCCAGTTACTTTTACGTTATCAGCTTTTTTCTCCAGGTTAGCAACGCGAACGCCCAGGTTATCCAGTTCGTCAGCGAATTCAGCAGCCAGCTTGTCAACGTTAGCGCCTTTAGCCATTGCTTTAGCAACGATTTGAGCCATTTCATAACGAGTCATCAGTTTGTCGCCACCGAAGGTGGAGTCGCCGTAGCCTTCGATTACGCCAGCAGCAGCCAGTTTGTTGATGCTGTCATAAGCCCAGTGGCCAGCAGGAACGTCAGAGAACGGGTTAGCAGCGTAAGCGGATGCGGTTACACCAAGAGCCATTGCCATTGCGAGTACTAAGGATTTTTTCATTGTAATTTCCTCCTCTTATCTTAAGAGATTTTTATTTATTACAAAATCCTTTGCAAGTCCCCGCCTGCAAATCCGGTAAGAGTTGCCTTGTTTCCTCTACCATGCACGAGCTTCGCCTGTGTCAAGGATTTCATAATCAAGGGGTGAAATCATAGATTGGAGTATTTCGTTTTTTGACTTACTCTAATCTAAATCATACTTATATTATAATGGCGGGTGACTACCTAGTCAAGAGTCTTTTTTAGAAAATTTTTAACAGAATAAGAATTATTCCTAGTAAGAATGTTTACAAAGACCAGACAGCGCCTTGCACAGGCCTGCCAGCGTTGTAGTAAAACACTTGCAAAAGTCATTTTTAACGTGTTTTAAAGTACACTTCTGAAAATTCCAGAAAAATTGAAAGTATACTTTCAATTATGCTTGTGCTGTGTTTTTCTCCGCATAAATAAAAAAAAGCAACAGTGCCATGCGTTCGGCACTGCTGCTTTCAGAGGGTTGATGTTGTGAAAGGATGTATAAAAAGAAAAGGGGTATTATGTATCAGTCAGTGGGATTTCTAACTGATGAGCTTATTATAAGGCGAACTGACTGATTAGTCAATGGATAATCTGTGAACTTTGCATCGTTTTGATGAACTCTAAAAAAATCATTTTATCGCTGCCATCAGCGCGTAAAAAATTGGTGGCACGATAAGCGCCGGCAGCATATTCAGCGTTTTGCAGTCACGCAGCTGCAAAATCCCCAGGCCGCTGCTCATCAGAAAAATTCCTCCCAAAACAGAGATTTCACCCATTAGCGCCGGCGTCATATAGGGCGCAATTACTCCGGCGAAAAGAAAAATGCTCCCCTGCCACAACAGCAACACCAAAGCCGCCGCAGCAATGCCAACGCCATAGGCCGAGCCAAGAATAATCGACGAAACAAAATCAAGCGTCGCGTTGGTATACAGATAAGTGTTATTGCCATTGAGCCTGCTTTCAATCGGCCCCAAAATAGAAAGCGTGCCGATGCAGAACAGCAAAATAGCGGTTGAAAGTCCTTCCGCCAGCCTGCTTCCACCTTTGGCGCTCGCCAAAAGCTTGTGAAAGCGGCCGTCGATATCCAGCCAGGTGCCTATAACAGTACCGATGGCGATACTGGCGATGAATAATACCGGATAAGCTGTTTTCGGCATATTGCTGACAAAGGCGTTCGCTCCCAGGCCCACGGTCGCCAGGCCAAGACCGTCGAAAAGCGCTGTTTTGTAGCGTTCATTAACACCTCTGCTGAGAAAACTGCCGATTATAGAGCCGGTTAAAATTGCACTTACATTAACGATTGTTCCTAACATTTTTTAGTCCCCTCAAGTTTACAAATACTTCCTGCGCAGGCTACAAAGATTTTACACTTTCCCCGCTCAGGCATCTTTACAGATGCCCTTTTATTTTATACTATTATAGTACCAAATACAATTCCTACAAAGGGGGTAAATACGAATGAAAAAAACTTTTCTCATCTTATTTTTGGCAATGGTGGTAGCAGCGGGTGCTTCGGCCGCACAGCAAACCGAAGTTGACAAGGGCGACCGCTTTGACTATAAATATCCTGTTTTCACACAGGAAAATCCTCGGGCAGCAGAGCGCATGAACCGCGATATCCAGAAAATGGTCAACAAATCCCGCAAGGATTTGCGCCAGCCGGATATGCGTGCTGTCGGCAGCGATTATGAGGTGATTTACGAAAACGACCAGTTTGTCTGCCTCACCTTCAACACCTGGTACTATTATGACAAGGCTGCTCATGGTATGTACTATACACACGGCATTGTTTATGACAAGGCTACCGGCAAGCGTGTTCCCTACACCCGCTTCATGGAAAAGCTGAATGCCGAGCAGCTGAAGCAGAATATCAAGGCCAAGAAGCTGCCTGTATACGGTGCAGATTTGAAAACTGTCAGCGAAGCGCCGTTTATTGACAACATCGACAACTTCAAAGTAAGCAAGGATTATATCATCACCGAGGACGGGCATCTTTATCTGATGTACCAGCCCTACGAGCTTGACTGCTACGCCGCAGGCGTTACCTATGTCAAAGTAAAATAAGCATAAAAAATCAAAGCACTGCTCCGCATCTCCTGTAAGGAAATGTGAGCAGTGCTTTTTTACAGCATATTTACTTCTTATCCAGTACGCAGATTTCAATTCCCGATGCAGCCATCATATCCTCCGCCAGCTTATCCGGGTAAGGATTAGCATAAACAATGCGCTTAATGCCTGCGTTAATCAAAATCTTGGTGCAGACCACACAGGGCTGATGCGTACAATAAATTGTACCGCCGTTGACAGACACACCATGATAGGCAGCCTGCACTACAGCATTCTGCTCTGCGTGAATACCGCGGCACAGCTCGTGCATCTGCCCCGAAGGCACATGCAGCTGCTCGCGCAGGCAGCCTGTAACCTCACAGTGAGGCAAATCCTTAGGCGTACCATTATAGCCTGTAGCTACAATCTGTTTATTTTTGACGATTACCGCGCCCACACTGCGGCGCATACAGGTTGAACGGCTGCTGACTACTCTGGCAATCTCCATAAAGTAGTCATCCCAGCCAGGTCTTGTTTTGCGTTCCATAATTTTTATACCGTACCAAAAATTCTGTCGCCTGCATCGCCCAAGCCCGGAACGATGTAGCCATGCTCATTGAGATGGTCATCGAGCACGACAGTGTAGATAGGCACGTCGGGATGCGCTGCATTCAGCTTTTCTACACCCTCGGGAGCAGCAACGAGACACATAAAGCGCAGATTCTTCATACCGCGCTTTTTGAGCTGGTCAAGAGCAGCAATAGCACTGCCGCCGGTTGCCAGCATCGGGTCAACAACGATAGTATAAGCGTCCATATCCGCAGGCAGCTTGCAGTAATACTCCATCGGCATCAGAGTTTCTTCGTTACGGCTCATGCCGATATGACCAACATTGGCTTCGGGAATAACACTGAGTACGCCCTCCATAAAGCCCAGGCCTGCACGCAGGATAGGCACAACAGTGACACTGCCTTTAATACGGCAGCCGGTGGTTTCGCACAGCGGAGTGGTAACCTTTACTTCTTCCACAGGTAAATCTCTGGTAGTTTCAAAGGTCAGCAGCGCTGCAACCTCACTGATAATGTGGCGGAAGGTTACGCTCTTGGTATCCTTGTCACGCAGGATAGTCATTTTTGCTTGCAGCAAAGGATGGTTTACTACATTGATTTGCATTGGATATATCGCTCCTTTTCTTATTAAGACGAAGCGGATAAAGCTTTATCGGTCGTCTTAATTATAAATTAGTATATAACGGATACTTAGCGCACAGTGCTGCAACGCGTTTTGCAGCCTCTGCATGCTTATCAGTATCTTCAGGGTTATTGAGCACCAGGCCCATAATAGCCGCAACCTCTTTGAAGTCCTCTTCTTTGAAGCCACGGGTAGTAGCAGCCGGAGTACCCAAGCGGATGCCGCTGGTTACAAACGGGCTGGCAGGATCAAACGGAATAGTATTTTTATTGCAGGTAATGCCAATATTATCCAGCAGCTTTTCTGCTTCCTTACCGGTAAGGTTTTTGTTGCGTACATCAACCAGAATCAGATGGTTGTCGGTACCGCCGGAAACAAGACGGAAGCCTTCAGCCTTCAGGCCTTCGGCAAAAGCCTTGGCATTCTTAACAATGTTTTCTGCGTACTCTCTGAATTCAGGCTTCAGAGCTTCGCCAAAAGCAACAGCCTTAGCAGCAATGACATGCATCAGCGGGCCACCCTGAATGCCAGGGAAAATAGCCTTGTTGATTTTCTTGGCATATTCCTCATTGTTGGTCAGAATCAGACCGCCGCGAGGACCGCGCAGAGTTTTATGAGTAGTAGTGGTAACAATATCAGCATACGGAACCGGAGACGGATGCAGACCTGCTGCAACCAAGCCAGCGATGTGTGCCATATCAACCAGCAGCAGAGCGCCGTTAGCATGCGCGATATCAGCGATGCGTTTGAAATCGATAATGCGCGGATAAGCGCTGGCACCGGCAACAATCAGCTTCGGATGATGCTCTTTAACAAGTTTTTCCATAGCTTCGTAATCAAGCAGCTCAGTTTCCGGGTTAACGCCATAATGAACAACGTTGAAATAAGTACCGGAAATATTTACCGGGGATCCATGGCTCAGATGACCGCCTTGGGACAGGTCCATACCCATGATGGTATCGCCGGGTTTCAGGAAAGCAAAGTACACGGTCAGATTGGTGCTGGCACCACAGTGAGCCTGTACGTTAGCATATTCGGCATGGAATAATTTTTTGGCACGTTCAATAGCCAAAGTTTCAACCTTATCAACATATTCACAGCCGCCATAATAACGGTGACCAGGATAGCCTTCAGCATACTTATTGGTCAGTACGCTGCCCATAGCCTCCATTACTGCGGGAGTAACGATGTTTTCGGATGCAATCAGTTCGATTTTGTCACGTTGGCGGTTAAGCTCCGCATCAATGTAACCTTTCAGCTCAGGATCAACTACGCTAAGTTTTTCCAGATTCATTTTAAGTCCCTCCTAAAAATCAAACATTAAATATCAACCAGTTTTATCCACAGGCTGTGGATAAGCGCTCAGAAATTCTGCTCTACTAAAAGACGCAGACGGTGCCTTATGGGCGATTTTCCAGATATTGGGCACGCGGTCCCCCAACTAACGGCGGACGGGTTTTAGCGGCAGTCAGCACTGCTTCGCCAATTTTTTTATATTGCAGGCGTACAGGTACAGCAACTCGTTTGAGATGCATGCCGATGAGCGTCTGGCCAATATCAATACCAAGATGGGCAGAAATTTTTTCTACCACTACAGGTTCAGCAAAATTTTCGTAGGCAGCAGTTGCCATAGCGCCGCCGGCATGAGCCACCGGACGCACGGTAACCTCCTCAAGATTGTAGTGTTCAGCTGTAGCTGCTTCCACTACTAAAGAACGGTTGAGATGCTCGCAGCATTGTACGGCAAGATAAAGCTCGTGTGCATCGCACACTGCCTTCAGCGCCTTGAACATAGCAACAGCTGTTTCACTGCTGCCGCCGGTGCCGATTTTGTTGCCGAGCACTTCGCTGGTACTGCAGCCAAGCACGAAAATCTGTCCCTTTTTAGGCTTTGCTATGCTAATGAGCTCTTCAGCAGCTGCTGCAAGCTCCTTAGCTATTTGCATATTTGTTTCCATTGTTGCTTTACTTCTTTTCTGTTTATTTTTCAGAAACGCAAAAATCGTTTAGGCTACGACGCAAAGACGATTATTTTGCTTCCAAATCCATGATTTTATTTACACGGCGTTCATGACGACCACCGGCAAATTCAGTTTCCAGCCAAGCGTCAGTAATCATTTCTGCCAGGCCTACGCCCAAAACACGCTCGCCCATGCAGAGCACGTTGGCATTGTTATGCTCGCGGCACATTTTAGCGGAGAAAACATCACCGCACAGAGCAGCGCGAATGCCCTTGCATTTATTGGCAGCGATAGAAATACCGATACCGGTACCGCAAATCAGGATGCCCTTTTGCGCACCGCTGGCACCGCTGGTGATATCCTCGCACAGCTTAGCTGCATAGTCGGGATAATCTACGGAATCTTCGCTGTAGGTACCATGGTCAACAACCTCGATGCCTTTATCCTCTAAATATTTTTTGATATGCTCCTTCAGATGGAAGCCGCCATGATCACAAGCCATTGCAATTTTCATAAATAATCTTCTCCTCTCCTGCTTTTAAATGCCGGGATTATCTTTAACCTTTATTGTAACATAAATGACGGTAAATTTACATTATTTTTTAAATGCAAGCTACCATTTTCCAGCGTTATGATCTGATAGCCCGCAGCCTTGCGCAAGCGGTTCATGATTGCCAGTCCCAAGCCGTCCTCCTCTACGCCTTCGGCGAGGATGACGTCAGGACAAGTCCGGTCAAAATCGCGCAGCAGGTAGAATAAATCAGCTGCCAGCTGTTCACGGCTGTCGCCCCAGCAGGAAAGCTGCAGATGCTGCTTTTCGACAAGCGCTGCCAGCTCGCTCTCCAGCTCACGTCCGCAAAGCACGCCGACAGTTTTGCCTTCAGCCAGAGCCTTGGCAATAACCTGCGGCAACCATTTGCAGGCTTCGCCTTCAAACAGGTAAACAGGTGCCTTCGGCGCATAATGACGGTACTTCATCCCCGGTGCCTTGGGCTTAAAGTTTTTATCTCCCTGCAGCGCCGGGTCGATTTCTACCGCCCCCATTACTTCCGTCAGCATTTCATAGGTAATGCCGCCCGGTCGCAGGATAGTGGGGACAGCACTCGTTGTATCCACCACGGTGGATTCCAGACCGATGCCGCAGTTGCCGCCATCAAGCATACCGGCAATTTTACCCTGCATATCCTCCAGCACATCCTGTGCATTCGTCGGACTCGGACGACCGGAAATATTGGCCGACGGCGCCGCGATTGGACAACCGCAGGCACGGATAAAATCCTGGGCAAATTTATTGGACGGGAAGCGTACAGCGACAGTTTCCAGACCTGCGCTTACAGCATCAGGCACAATCGAAGATTTGTTGACAATCAGTGTCAGCGGTCCCGGCCAAAAATGCTCCATGAGCTTTTTGGCATTAGCATTCAAGCCAGTAGTCAGCTGCGCAATATCTTCCTTTTTAGCAATATGCAGAATCAACGGATTATCGTTAGGTCTGCCCTTAGCAGCAAAAATCTTGGCTACAGCCTCATGATTCAATCCATCCGCACCCAGGCCGTAAACTGTTTCCGTCGGGAACGATACAACCTCGCCCGCACGGATCAGTGCCGCTGCCTCCTGCATAATCTCTTGATTATCAGAGTTCTTTTGTAATTTCCAGTAGGAGGTTTTCATATTTATCCTCACCCTCTTTTTCTTTTAAAGCAAAAACCATGCGCGGTATGCCTGCATAGTCCAAGCGCACGGCAGTTTTGGCAAAGCCATGCTCCAGGCACAGCTTCTGCACAGCCTCGCTTTGGTCGATGCCTATTTCAAACGCCAGCAGTCCGTCCTCCGCCAAATGCTCCGCCGCTTCGGCACAGATGCGGCGGTAAAAATCCAGTCCGTCCGCACCGCCGTCAAGTGCAGTGCGCGGCTCCTGCTGTACATCCTGCGCCAGCGTCGCAATATCGGCAGCAGGAATATACGGCGGATTCGAAACGATGATATCAAACTTTTTCTCCACAGGTACGTTGCTGAACAAATCGCTTTGGCGGAAGGCCACACGCTTATCCACGCCGATATCGGCAGCGTTTTCTTTCGCCACCGCCAAGGCTTCGTTGCTGATATCCACGCCAACGCCCACGGCAGCAGGCAGATAATCAAGCAGCGAAACGATAATAGCACCGCTGCCGGTACCGATATCCAGAGCCTTGACGGCACCGTCGGCGCGCAGCATCGGAGCAGCCTTCACCAGGCTTTCTACCAACAGCTCCGTTTCCGGGCGCGGCACCAGGGTAGCAGGCGTAACCTTAAAGTTGTTGCGCATAAAGGCGCGCTCGCCGATAATATAGGCCAGCGGCTCATGCTTAGCGCGGCGCTCTACATATGAGCGCATCTTGTCGCGCTCCTCCTCACTGAGAGGCTTGTCAAACTCGGTATACAGCTTAATGCGTTCACATTTCAAGACAGCACAAAGCAGCACTTCGGCATCAAGGCGTGGATTTTCCACGCCCTTAGCCTCGAAGTGCTGCTTAGTCCAGTTTAAGATTTTCATAATCGTCCAAACCAGCTTATCCATTTTATTTCACCTGCCGTAATTGTTCGCTTTGCTTAGCAGTAATCAGCGCACTCAGCAGCTCGTCCAGATCACCGTTGACAATGCTGTCCAGCTTATGCAGTGTCAGACCGATGCGATGGTCGGTAACGCGTCCCTGCGGATAGTTGTAGGTACGGATACGCTCGCTGCGGTCGCCGGTGCCTACCTGGCTTTTGCGGTCCTCGGCAGTAGCGGCACGCTGCTCCTCCTGCGCCTGCTCCAAAATACGCGCACGCAATACGCGCATACATTTTTCACGGTTCTTCAGCTGAGATTTTTCATCCTGGCACTGTGCTACAATGCCTGTCGGAATATGAGTAATACGAACTGCAGATTCGGTTTTGTTTACGTACTGGCCACCGGCACCGCCTGCACGGTAGGTATCGACACGCAAATCTGCAGGATTAATTTCTACGTCAACCTCTTCAGCCTCCGGCAGTACAGCTACGGTAACGGTAGAGGTGTGTACGCGTCCCTGGGATTCGGTTTCCGGCACACGCTGTACACGATGTACGCCGCTTTCGAATTTCATGCGGCTGTAAACGCTGTCGCCGCTGATCTGGAAAACGACCTCCTTAAAGCCGCCCAGCTCAGTCGGGTTGGAATCCATAACCTCAACGCGCCAGCCGCGGGTTTCTGCATAACGCAGATACATACGGAAGAGAACACCGGCAAAAAGTGCAGCCTCATCACCGCCGGCACCGCCGCGGATTTCCACGATAACGTTTTTGTCATCGTTCGGGTCGGAAGGCAGCAAAAGAATGGTGAGCTTTTCCTCATATTCTTCAATCTGCGGCTTAAGCTCCTTCAGCTCCTCTTTGGCCATTTCAACCAGTTCTTCATCATCGCCTGCTGCCAGTAGCTCCTCTGCCTCATCACGAGCCTTTACCATATCGCGGTATTCACGGTAAGCGGTAACAATCGGTTCCAGCTTGGCATGCGCTTTGGTAGCCTTCAGCCAGTTGGTCTGGTCGGCAATAACCTCGGGGTCACTGATTTTTGCCTCTAAGTCTAAATATCTGTCTTCTAGTGCCTGCAATTTGTCGAGCATTAGAAATTCTCCTCTCAAGTGTTATGTTAGTCTTATAAATTTAATTCAAAGTGATTCGTTAAGAAAACATTCTCTCCTACAAGCGAAGTGTTCAATATAACGTTATTTTAAAGGCAGAATAGTGCAGTCCCCCTCTCAGTCGCCCTACGGGCGCCAGCTCTCCCCAAGGAGAGCCTCATAGATCAGCCTGCAAACCTATAAAATCACTTTTACTCTATAATTTCTTCAGGCGGCAGCACTGCCTTCAGCGAAGCAATTGCCACCTCAATTTGGCTGTCGTCAGGCTGACGTGTAGTCAGCTTCTGCAGCAAAAGTCCCGGCATAATAGCCATATGCACCAGCTTATTGTCGTTATGCGCTCCGGCAAAACGAATTATCTCATAGCTGACGCCTGCAATTACCGGCATCAGCACTACGCGGGAAGCAATGCGCTCCAGCAGGCTGGGCCAGCCCAAGAAGGTAAAAATAAACATGCTTATCAACATAACAATCATAAGAAAGTTGGTGCCGCAGCGCGGGTGCAGCGTGCTGAACGGACGCACATTTTCTACACGCAGGGGCAGGCCTGCCTCATAGGTATAAATAGTTTTGTGCTCCGCACCGTGATACTGGAATACGCGCTGAATATCCTCCATCGAGGAAATAGCCGCAATATAGGCCAGAAAAATAGCCATACGCAGCACGCCCTCAGCCAGGTTAAGCATCATCGGATCCTCTGTCAGCTCATGCAGAAAACGCATAGACCAGGTCGGAACAACAATAAACAGACCTACAGCCAGCAATACGGAAGTAGCAATAGTCATCGCCATCTCCTTGCCTGTCAGCTGCTCGTCCTCTTCGCCGGAAACCTGTGCCGAATAGGCCAAGGCCTTGATACCGTCATATAATGATTCAAATAAAGCAATAACGCCGCGAAGCAGCGGTTTTTTCAAAATAGGATATTTATCACGGATACTGTTGACAGGATTTACATCCACGGCAATTTCTCCGTCAGGTTGGCGCACGGCAACGGCCACCTTATGCGGTCCGCGCATCATAACGCCCTCAATTACGGCTTGTCCGCCTACAGATAATTTTTTCGTGCTCATAGATATACTCCGTAAAACTAAATAAAGCAGAACCCGCATGTGCAAGCTCTGCCTTATTGTATAGATTATTGTTCTTTGTTGTAACGTTTGTTGAACTTCTCGATACGACCACGAGCAGCTACGTTACGTTGTTGACCAGTGAAGAATGGATGGCATTTAGAGCAAACATCCACGCGTAATTCTTTTTTAGTGCTACCAGTTACGAAGCTTGCACCACATGCGCAGGTAGCAGTAACTTCACCGTAATTCGGATGAATCTTTTCTTTCATTCTTTACACCTCTCTTTGCTAAGAACATTATATTCATAATTTAGAAGCTACCTTGCTTGGCAAAGCGGCTTGCATTAACACTAGATTAGTGTAACATATCCTACAAGTAAACGCAAGCTATTTTTTACTAAAATAGACTACAGCCAATAAATTATTTTCAGGCAGCCGTCAAGCTATGTTTTTGCATGCCAACAGCCTATTTTATAAATTCAAATTTCTCTGTATCGAACATACCCATATCTGTAATACGCAGCTTGGGAATAACCGGCAGCGCCATAAAGCTCAAGCTGATGAACGGGTCGATGCCGTCTAAAACTCCCTGTGCATGCGCCTTGGCCGCAATCTCATCAAGACTGCTTATAAGCTCTTCTGCCGGCACGCTGCTCATCAGGCCGCAGATATTCAGCGGCAGTGTATCGACAACCTCGGTGCCATTGACTAAGGTGTAACCGCCCTGTACGCGTACCAGCTCCTTAGCGGCAACATTCATTGCTTCCGAACTTGTGCCGATAACAATCAGGTTATGTGAATCGTGTGCTACCGTTGTCGCTACCGCGCCGTCTTTGAGGCCGTAGCCGCGCAGGAGGCCTAAGCCTACATTGCCGGTGCCGTGATGTCTTTCCAGTACGGCAATCAAATACACATCGCCTTTTTCCAGAGCAGCGGCAATATCCTTGCCCATAATGGTACTTTTCTCGGTAAAAATTTCACCGGGAAGCATAGTAATAACCGGATATTCCCTGTCATCCGCAAAATGCGACAGGGAGAAGGTTGTGACATCAAACTCTGCAGGCTTCACGCTGCCCTGCAGGCTGGCATCAGGTGTAACAGGCGTAATCCTTTCGCAAGCCTTGAGCGCGTCCACGCCCTTATGAAAAACAGCCCGCGGCGTAAGGCTTTGCAGGTCATCAAAAACTACCAAATCCGCCTGCCAGCCGGGAGCAACGGCACCCACACGGTGCAGGCCGTAAATACGTGCGGCATTGATGGTTGCCAGACGCAAAGCACGCACCGGCTCCATGCCTAATTCAATCGCCATTTGTACACAGTGACGGATAGTGCCCTCGCGGCGGATATCGGCAAGATGCTTGTCATCTGTGCAGAAGGCCAGACTGCTTACATCAATACCTTCTTCAATAACGCCGCGCAAAATTGCCGTCAGATTACGCGAAGCACTGCCCTCACGCACCAGCACTGCCAGACCGTTACGCAGCTTTTCCTTCGCTTCTTCCCAGCTGATGCTCTCATGGTCGGTATCAATGCCGCTGGCAACGTAGGCTGCCAGCTCCTTGCCACGCACGCAGGGTGCGTGGCCGTCGATTACACGATCCAAACTTTGGAACAGGTCCAACTTTTTCTGTACCTCGGCGGAATTATAAATAACTCCCGGCACATTCATCATCTCGCCCATGCCCAATACACCAGGCTCATTTACAAGCTTAATCATATCGCGCGCATCCATTACACAGCCGCTATGCTCAAAGCGTGTAGCAGGCACGCAGCTCGGCAGGTTCACATAATAGTTCAGCGGCATCTGTCCGCCGGCTTCCAGCATATAGTGAATACCTGCCGCACCCGCTACGTTGGCAATTTCGTGCGGGTCGGTAATCAGCGTGGTTACGCCCCAGCGCAGCTCCTCGGCACAGTAATGCTCCGGCACAGCCATCGAGCTTTCTACATGGCAATGTGCATTAATCAGACCAGGCGCAACATATGCTCCCTGCAGGTCGATGATTTTTTCTGCCTTATCATAGCTGCCGACACCGGCAATCACGCCCTCGGCAATATCAACATCAGCTTCGTAAATTGTTTCGGTCAGCACGTCAACAACCCTGCCGTTCTTCAAAAGAATATCAGCAGGGCTGTTACCGAGTGCGACCGCTCTTACACGGTCCATCATATTTATTACCTCAATCCTTTTACACGTAAATATATTTCAGGATAAAGATTACTGCCAGCACATACACAATCCAGCTGGTTTTTTTGTTTTTGTATTCACCGCTGAGCAGGTTAATTGCCACATAGGAGATAACGCCCATGGAAATACCTTCGGAGATAGAATACATAAAGGGCATTGCTACTGCTGCGATAAAAGCAGGAATAGCCTCAGTCATATCGTCAAAGTCTACATTCAGCAGACTGCTTACCATCAAAAAGCCTACAATTACCAGTGCCGGAGCGGTAGCAAAGGCAGGAATTGCCAGGAAGATAGGTGCAAAGAACAAGCTGAGGAAGAAGAGAACAGCTGCAGTAACAGCAGTCAGACCTGTACGGCCGCCGACAGCAACGCCGGCGCTGCTTTCTACGAAGGTAGTAACGGTGGAGGTACCCAACAACGCACCACCGGTAGTAGCGATGGAGTCAGCCAGCAGAGCGCCTTCAATCTTCGGCAGCTTGCCGTCCTTGTCCAGCATTTTAGCCTTGGAAGCAACACCGATCAGAGTGCCGAGAGTATCAAACAAATCTACAAACATGAAGGAAAGCATGATTGTAATGAAGTTAAAGGTAAAAATTGCACTGAAATCCAGCTGCATAAAGGTAGGTGCCAGGCTGGGAACAGAAATACCGTTAGCAAAGCTGGGCATAACGGAGAACATGCCGAGCTTCGGATTCGGTACATAAATGCCGGTCAGCTCGCAAATCATGCCTAAGCCCCAGGTAACCAGAATACCAACGAGGATACCGCCAGGAACCTTTTTCGTCATCATTACCGCAGTCAGCAGAATGCCGATAAGCGCCAGCAAAGCACCGATACCGGTGGACCAGAAGGTGCCATCTGCCAAGGCAGCTTTAAACGGATACAGGCCAACGAGAGTCGGTCCGGCAACAACAATCTTGGAGTTCTGCAGACCGATAAAGGTAATAAACAGGCCGATGCCGCTGGTAACACCGAACTTCAGCGCAGGCGGAATGGAGTTAAACAAGGCTTCGCGCACCTTAGTCAGGGACAGAACAATGAACAGAATACCTTCAACAAAAACTGCTGCCAACGCAACCTGCCAGCTGTAACCCATCTGTCCTACAACAGTATAAGCAAAAAAGGCGTTCAGGCCCATACCGGGAGCAAGAGCAAAAGGATAGTTAGAGAACAGCGCCATCAGCAGAGTACCAAGGCAGGCACCCAAAGCAGTAGCGGTAAATACAGCACCGGCATCCATCCCGGCAGCACTTAAAATGCCGGGGTTAACGGCTAAGATATAAGCCATCGTCATAAAGGTGGTGATACCGGCAAGAATTTCTGTGCGGACATCCGTCTGATGTTCCTTCAGGCGGAATGTTTTTTCCAAAAAGTCTGTCATTATTATAGCCTCCTATGCTATCTATTTGCCCAAGCTGCAGGTCCCGGGCACAATAATAAAGATTAAGGCTGCCTGCACAGCCGTCAAGCCATTAATATGTTAAAATCTCCGGACCGTTTTCGGTAATCAGGATCTGGTGCTCCCATTGAGCAGAAAGACTGCCGTCACATGTATAAACAGTCCAATTATTGGTCTCGTCAATGCAGATATCCTTGTGTCCCATGTTAATCATCGGCTCGATAGTGAATATCATTCCCGGTACAAGCACCATACCGGTTTTGCGCTTGCCTACATGGCAGACAAACGGATCCTCGTGGAACTCTACGCCAACGCCGTGACCGCCGAATTCTTCGACAACGGAATAGCCGTGCTTATGCGCCAGCTTGGAAACAGCAGCGCCGATATCTCCCAGGAAAGCCCAAGGCTGAGCTGCTTCAATACCGCGCAGCAGACATTGCTTGGTGATTGCAACCAAATCTGCAGCCGGTTTAGCAACCTTGCCAATCATAAACATACGGGATGCGTCAGCATAATAGCCATTGTAGATAGTAGAAACGTCTACGTTCACAATGTCACCGCTACGCAGCACGTCATGCTCGCTGGGAATGCCATGGCAAACCTGGTCATTGATAGAGGTACACACGCTCTTCGGGAAGCCCTCATAACCCAACGGTGCAGGGATAGCGTTATGTGCTACTGTATATTCGTAAACGATTCTGTCGATATCAGCAGTAGTCATACCTGCCTTAATATATTTGGCAACCTCATCCAATACACCGGTATTGATTTTGCAGGCTGCACGGATACCTGCAATCTGCTCCGGGGTTTTAATCATATCGCGGTCAGGAACCTCGCAGCCCTGAGCCTGCAGCAACGCAATTTTGGCATCATTCATTTTGTGGCAGTCTGCATATGCTTTACCGCTGCCACACCAACATAATTCTTGGTCCAAAGAAAACACTCCTTATCTAAATAATTGTTACAACTTGTACATTACAACCTTATGACTTCTATTTTACCACATATTTAAGGGAAAAATCACATTTTCGGCTTAAAATTCTCTTACAACGTTCGGTTTTTTGTGTTAAAATTATTTTATATGACTCAATGTTAAGAAAGGAAATTTTTATGGAAGCATATGCAATGTATTTTATCGATTTAATTCTGCACCTGGACAAGCATTTGCCAGAAATTATGATGGCCTACGGTCATCTGATTTACGCCATCCTGTTCATGGTAGTGTTCTGCGAAACCGGTCTGGTAGTCACCCCGTTTTTACCGGGCGATTCGCTGCTTTTCGCCTGTGGCGCTCTTGCCGCTGCCGCACCCGAAGGCATGGATATAAAAATTATCGTGCCCATCTTTTTAGTTTCGGCTGTGCTGGGCGACGCCTGCAATTATATGATAGGCGAGCATCTCGGTATACACATGATTAAGAAGAATATCATTAAGAAAGAGCATGTCGACAAGGCCAGCGCATTTTATGACAAGCATGGTCATAAGGCAATTTTTCTGGCCCGCTTTGTGCCGATTGTTCGCACCTTTGCCCCCTTCGTTGCGGGCATCGGCAAGATGCACTACCTGACCTTTGCTCATTACAATGTCATCGGTGCCGTAGTGTGGGTATTTCTCTTTGTCGGCGGCGGTTACTTCTTCGGTAACATCCCTGCCATCAAGCATAATTTTACGCTGGTAACTTTGGGCATCATCGTCTTCTCCCTGCTGCCTGTGTTATATGAATTCGTAGGCAAGAAAATTTTAGGCAAGAAATAAGAAGGTCTTGGAATTTTGGTAACAGGCTCTCCCCAAGGATAGCCTTTACACAGTTAAACTCCAAAGTACATATATGAATTTTAAAAACTGAAGGTGATTTTAAATGACTTATCGTTTTAACAGTGATTACACCGAAGGCTGCCATCCTGCAGTCCTTGAAAAACTCGTGCAAACCAACATGGAGCAGACTGACGGCTACGGCCTTGATCCCTACTGCGACGAAGCGCGCAAATTGATTAGAGAAGCCTTCGCCTGCCCGAACGCTGACGTACATTTTCTCGTTGGCGGCACCCAAACCAACCTGACGGTTATCTGCGCTGCCTTGCGTCCGCATCAGGCTGTTTACGGCGCTGTTCCCAGCCATATTAATACGCATGAGGCCGGTGCGATTGAGCATGTAGGTCACCGCGTACTGCCACTTCCGAGCGAGGACGGCAAGCTAACCGCAGAGCAAATCCGCCACGAATGGAAAATGTACGATACTGATCCAAGCCGTGAGCATTGGGCTCAGCCGAAAATGGTTTATATCTCCCAACCGACAGAAATCGGCAGCATGTACAGAAAAAAAGAGCTGCAGGATTTATATCAGGCCTGCAAGGACTGCGGTCTTTACCTCTTTGTTGACGGCGCACGCTTAGGCTATGTTCTCGGTGCTCCCGACAACGATATGACTGCTGCGGATTTGGCAGCAAACTGCGACGTTTTCTATATCGGCGGCACAAAATGCGGCCTGCTCTTCGGCGAAGCAGTTGTTATTTTGAACGATGCACTTAAGCCTGACTTCCGCACTATTGCTAAGCAATGCGGTTCTATCATGGCCAAAGGACGTCTGCTCGGCGTACAGTTTGGCGCAATTATGAAGGATAATCTTTACAGCAAAATCTGCGGTAAGGGCACACTGCAGGCGCTGAAAATCCGTGATGCACTGTTAGCCAAAGGTTTCAAGTTCGTTACCGAATCCCCCACCAATCAGCAATTTGTGATTATGACTCCGGCACAGTTTGAAAAGCTGAGCAAGGAATTTGCTCTCAGCCATATTGCTTACCTAGATGACGGCAATTACAGCGTGCGCATCTGCACCAGCTGGGCAACCAAGGACGAAGAGGTTGACAGACTCATCGCTATGATTAACGAGCTGTAAGCTTGACAGAAAACGTAAATTTGCTATAATAAAGACAAAGAGAGACTCTGACAGTCGCATGTCAGCCCTCTCTGTTAATTGTGTATATTTGACAAAAGGCTGACATTGACCTCTAATGTCGGTCTTTTGTTATTTTGTAAGCAAACTTACTTACGTTTAGACATAATGGTCGCAACAAGCAAACCAAATGTTAACATTATCTGTAACGCTTCGGCTACTGTCATGCTCCCACCTCCTTACGGAGGAACCGACCTGTCAGAATCTCTAGTGTTATTATAACAGTTATCTTATTTATTGACAATATGTTCATGAAAATAAAAAGACGGTCGCCTGGCCGTCTTTTTATTTTGCGCTTTTTACTTCAGCTTTTCTACAACGCTCTGCAGCTTTTCCTGCCAGTCGGCGCAATAATCCGCACCGCCCTGCGCACAATCGCTCTTGCCGCCGCCACGGCCGCCAAAAGCTTCGTTGAGCAGCTTAATAACACTACGGCAATCGCCTGCAGTATCAGCCCCCAAAGCAACCGCGTAGCTGATACGCTCAGGCTGCACTGCTACCAAAAGGCTCAGCGTGTTTTTCAAGGCAGTAACCTTCGGCAGAAAGGCTTTGATATCCTTGGCATCGTGACCTTCCATAGGCAAAGCCAAAACCTTTACTCCATCAGCATTCGCCGGTGCAGCAGCATACGTTTCCTGCAGCTTTTCTTCTTCAATCTTCAGCAGCTTGCTCTTGGCAATGTCAAGCTGTGCAAGCAAATCATTTTTCTGCTTATTTACGGCAGCAGGCACCTGCTCAGGCTTTACGGAAAGACTTGCAGCAACGTTTAGTAAAGTGCTGTTCTTGGCGTCCGCATCAAGCAGTGCTCTGCGGCCGCAGACAAACTCTACGCGGCAACCACCCTTATGCTTTTCATGACGGATGACCTTAACACTGCCCAGCATCCCTGTAAATGGTGGATGCGTACCGCAGCAGGTACAGATATCGGCATCCTCAACTGAAACGATACGCAGCGTGCCTGTCAGCTTGCTGTTGAACTTACGCATTTTATCCTTCAGCTTGACAGCCTCTGTGCTGTCCATATAGCTGATATGTACCGGGCGATTCTCCCAGATGATTTCATTCGTATATAATTCTGCCTGCAGCAGCTCCTCATCCGTAAGCTCCTTGTCAAGGTCAATGAACACATCATCCTCATTCATATGAAAGCCTACATTGTTGGCCTTAAACAGCTTACAGCAGGCGTAGGACAAAAGATGCTCGCCCAAATGCTGCTGCATCCTGTCGAGGCGCACCGGCCAGTCCAAAACAGCCTCCACCTCAGCACCAACCTCCAGCGGCTTGTCGCACTCGTGGTAGATGTGACCATCCTTTTCGCTTACATGGCTTACAACTGCATCAGCCAGCTTGCCTCTGTCACTCAGTTGGCCGCCGCCCTCCGGGAAGAAAACTGTCTGGTCCAGCTCAACCAAATATTTGCCATCCTTCGGCGTGCAGGCCGTAACCTTCGCCACGCACTGTTTGAGCAAAGAATTATTTTCAAAAAGCTTAATTGTCATTTTTTATTCCCCCTCATGAAATCTATCTGTCTCTAATAACCATTATTGTATCACTAATTTGCTAAAGTGTGTTATAATCAGTTATACAAGTCCAAAAAAATTCTATTGTAGCGAATAAGGAGCAATAAATGTTTCAAAATTTACTCTTTGATTTAGACGGTACCCTGACAAATTCCGCCGAGGGTATCACCAAATGCGTACAATACGCCCTGCGCGCTCAAAATATTGAGGAGCCTGATTTGAAAAAGCTGGAGGTTTTCATCGGTCCGCCTCTGCGCGACAGCTTTATCAAATACTACGGCATGACCAGAGAAGAGGCTGAGGCCGGTGTAGAAAAATATCGTGAACGCTATACCGATATCGGCATCTGGGAAAACAAGGTTTATCCCGGTATCATGGAATTATTGGCTGACCTGCAGCAGGATGGCCGCCGCCTCGGCATGGCTACCGCCAAGCCGGAGGTTTTTGCGCTGAGAATTGCCAAACGCTTTGGCTTCAACCCCTATTTGGAAGATATAACAGGCTGCAGCCTGGATGGTAAAACCGATAAGAAAGCTTTAGTAGTTGCCGCCGCTCTGGAAAAATGGCAGCTCACTACACCAGAAACTAAAAAGACTGTAGCACTTATCGGTGACCGCCGCGAAGACGTTCTCGCCGCTCACGCCAACGGCATCGCTTGCATCGGCGCAGGCTTCGGCTTCGGCAGCTACGAGGAACTGTCGGAAGCAGGTGCCGATTACTATGTTGCCGATGTTCCGGCATTAGCACGCTTTCTGCTGAACAAAGCGTAAGAACGAATTTAACACGCAAAGGTGATAATATTATGCATATTTACGCAATCGGTGACCTGCATTTATCAGGCGACCCGGCGAGCAAGCCCATGGAGGTTTTTGGCGAGCATTGGCGCAACCATAAGGAAAAGATTGCCGCTAATTGGCAAAACACCGTAACCGCACAGGACACAGTTATTGTCTGCGGTGATATTTCCTGGGCCATGACACTAGAGGAAGCAGCACAAGATTTAGACTGGTTGGCACAGCTTCCCGGACGCAAGCTGCTGCTGCGCGGCAACCATGATTACTGGTGGAGTAGCCTGAGCAAAATGCAGCAGCGTTACGGCGCTCATTTTGAATTCCTGCAAAATGACTGCATTATGGTAGAAGATATTGCTGTCTGCGGCACCCGCGGTTGGCTGCTGCCCTCAGCCGAAAGCTTCAGTGACGCCGACAGAAAAATCTATAACCGCGAAGGTATCCGTTTGGAGCTTTCCCTGCAGCAGGCACATAAAATGCAGGCACAGCAGATAATTACGGCCTTTCACTATCCGCCGCTTTTTGCACGCACGGAGCACACCTGCTTCACTAACCTGATGCTGCAGTACGGTGTACAGCACTGTGTCTACGGCCACATTCACGGTGAAAACCACATTCCCGTTTTTGAAGGATTGCGCGAAGGAATCAACTACAAGCTGGTTTCCTGCGATACGCAAGGCTTCCGGCTTTACAAGGTAATATAACAGCGTTACTTCGCTGATAAACAGACAGGCTCACCTGAACGAATCGTTCAGGTGAGCTTTTTGTATACAAAAACAAGCCCTCGAATTTCTTCGAGAGCTTGCCATTTACGTTCATTTAATTATTTAGGATAGTTGCTGTTGGAGTTTTCTTTCAGCATAACGTCATGTGCGCCGCCTTCAACCAAGCTGGTTGCGGAAACCAGAGTCAGCTTAGCCTTCTCTTGCAGTTCGCGGATGTTCAGAGCACCGCAGTTGCACATGGTGGAACGAACCTTAGCCAAGGTCAGGTTTACGTTATCCTTCAGGCTGCCTGCGTACGGAACGTAGGAGTCAACGCCTTCTTCAAAGGACAGCTTAGCTGCGCCGCCCATGTCATAACGCTGCCAGTTACGTGCACGGCTGGAACCTTCGCCCCAATATTCCTTCATGTAGGTACCGTTAATGTTAACCTTGTTGGTCGGGCTTTCGTCGAAACGAGCGAAGTAACGGCCCAGCATCATGAAGTCAGCGCCCATAGCCAGAGCCAGAGTCATGTGGTAATCATAAACGATACCGCCGTCGGAGCATACAGGAATGTATACGCCGGTTTCTTCAAAGTATTCGTCACGAGCCTTGCAAACATCAATCAAAGCAGTTGCCTGGCCACGGCCGATACCTTTTTGTTCACGGGTAATGCAGATAGAGCCACCGCCGATACCAACTTTAATGAAGTCAGCGCCAGCCTCAGCCAGGAAGCGGAAGCCTTCAGCATCTACTACGTTGCCTGCGCCAACCTTAACGCTGTCACCATAGTGCTCACGAATCCAATCCAAGGTGATTTTCTGCCATGCGCTGTAGCCTTCGGAGGAGTCAATGCAGAGTACGTCTACGCCTGCATCAATCAACGCGGGAACACGCTCAGCATAGTCGCGGGTGTTGATACCTGCGCCAACGATATGGCGTTTTTTGCTGTCCAGCAGCTCCAACGGATATTCCTTATGAGTTGCATAGTCTTTACGGAAGACCATGTACAGCATACGGCCGTCGTCATCAACGATAGGCAGAGTGTTGAGTTTTTTCTCCCAGATGATATCATTAGCCTGTTGCAGTGTGGTATCCTTCGGAGCATAAACCATTTTGTCAATCGGAGTCATGAAGTCACGAACCTTAGCATCCATAGACATACGGCTCGGACGATAGTCACGGCTGGTAACAATGCCTTCCAACTTGCCGTTAGCGGTACCATCGCTGGTAACAGCAACAGTGGAGTGACCGGTACGTTCCTTCAGTGCCAGGATGTCAGCCAGAGTGCTGTCCGGACGGATATTGGAGTCGCTGCTTACAAAGCCTGCGCGATAGCCTTTAACACGAGCAACCATAGCAGCCTCGTCCTCTACGGATTGAGAACCATAGATGAAAGAAACGCCGCCCTCTTTGGAAAGAGCTACAGCCAGCTTTTCGCCGGAAACAGCCTGCATGATAGCAGAAACCATCGGGATGTTCATAGTAATTGCCGGCTCCTCGCCTTTTTTGAATTTAACCAGCGGCGTACGCAGGTCTACATTGGCGGGGATACATTTTTCGGAGGAATAACCGGGAACTAACAGGTACTCACTAAATGTGTGAGCAGGTTCATCATAATAAAAAGCCATTCTTTCATCATCCTTTTCTTAATAATTTTTTGTTTACCACAGCCAAAGCAATTGTTAATCATGTAACATAATTACTTGAAAAAATTGCTTTTCTGCGGTCCGAGTAGGTATTTTATCTATTTTACCTCTTTAAGGCTCTCCATGCAATATCTTTTCTGCAAAAAGCGCCATCAAAATTAATTTTTTCTACAGCAGCATATGCACGGTCGCGTGCAGCCTTGATATTTGCGTCTACGGCAGTTACACCAAGCACACGTCCGCCGTTGGTAAGAACCTTAGCGCCGTCAGCCTTTGTACCTGCGTGGAATACAACAACGTCTTTATCTGCAGCAGCGTCAGCCAGACCGGTAATTTCCATGCCCTTAGCATAGCTTTCGGGATAACCGCCGGAAGCCATTACTACGCATACAGCAGCCTTGTCGTACCAGCCGAAGTCTACCTGATCCAGAGTACCGGTAGCGCAGGCCAGCATAATTTCAGCCAAGTCGCCGTCAAGCAGAGGCAACACTACCTGAGTTTCGGGGTCACCAAAGCGGCAGTTGAATTCTACAACCTTCACGCTGTCGCCCTTAATCATCAGGCCAGCATAGAGACAGCCCTGATAAGGCATGCCTTCCGCTGCCATTGCAGCGATAACGGGCTTCAGAATCAGCTCAGTTGCTTTTAAACGCAATACGTCGGTCATAACCGGAGCGGGAGCATAGGTGCCCATACCGCCAGTATTAGGACCTTCGTCACCGTCAAATACGCGCTTGTGGTCCTGAGAAGCAATCATCGGCACAATGGTTTTGCCGTCGGTAAATGCCAGGAGAGAAGCCTCCTCGCCTTCCATGTATTCTTCCAGAACGAGGCGTGCGCCTGCATTGCCGAATTTATGGTCAGCCATCATTTCGTCGATAGCGTCAAGTGCTTCCTGCTTAGTCATAGCAACAACAACACCCTTGCCTGCAGCAAGACCGTCAGCCTTAACTACGATAGGCGCGCCCTTTTCTTCAACGTAAGCCTTGGCAGTTTCGATATCCTCGCAAATTTTGAAGAAAGCGGTAGGAATATTGTATTTTGCCATCAGCTCTTTGGAAAATGCCTTGGAGCCTTCCAGCTGCGCTGCAGCTTTGGAAGGACCGAACACCGGCAGACCGCGGCGTTTGCAAACGTCCGCAAGACCTGCAACAAGCGGTGCTTCCGGACCTACAACAGTCAGGTCAATGCTCTTTTCCTCAGCGTAATCTGCTACACCCTCCAGATTTTCAACATCCAGAGCAATGCATTCGCATTTAGGCAGCAGTGCCATGCCCGGGTTGCCGGGAGCAGCATAAATTTTTTCAACCTTAGGGCTTTGCGCCAGCTTCCACGCTAAAGCGTGTTCGCGGCCGCCGCCACCGATTAATAAAATATTCATGGTTATTTCTCCAGTTGCTTCTTCAGATATTCGCTGATCATTGCATCGTATTCAGCAGTATGAGTAAAGGCTTCCAGTGCCAGCTCCTTGCGTGTGCGTGCATCAACGTCGCCTTCTTTAGCGAGCATTTCCATTAAGCCGGCATAACGGCTAGGATAGGTTACGATAACAACGTCCTTGAAGTTTTTAGCGCTGGCACGTACCATTGCCGGACCGCCGATATCAATGTTTTCAATTGCCTCAGCCTCGGTTACGCCGGGTTTGGCAACAGTTTCACGGAAGGGATAGAGGTTAACAACAACCAGGTCAATCGGAGTGATGTCATGCTCAGCCAAAGCCTTCATATGCTCCGGATTGCTGCGTACAGCCAGGATTGCGCCATGAATTTTCGGATTCAGAGTTTTTACACGGCCATCCATGATTTCCGGGAATCCGGTTACATCACTTACATAGGTTACAGGAATGCCTGCTTCCTTAATAGCCTTCATGGTGCCACCGGTAGAAATAATTTCTACGCCGTTGTCACTAAGGAATTTTGCCAGCTCTACAATGCCGGTTTTATCACTAACGCTTAATAATGCTCTTTTAATTTTCATGCTTTAACCTTTACCTTTCTGCCTTCGATTGTCAGCTTTCCTTCTGCCCAAAGCTTTAAAGCCTCCGGCATTGCGATATGCTCCTGTACCAGAATACGGTCAGCCAGAGTATCCTCGGTGTCGTCATCCATAACAGGAACAACCTTCTGCAGGATAATCGGGCCGCTGTCAGTGCCTGCATCGACAAAATGAACGGTGCAGCCGCTGAATTTTACACCGTAGTCCACAGCCTGCTTCTGGCCGTGCAGACCGGGGAAGCTCGGGAGCAGTGCCGGATGAATGTTAATAATCTTATGCTGCCATTTATTTACGAAATCAGCGCTCAGAATACGCATAAAGCCTGCGAGAACTACCAGCTCACAGCCCTCTGCCTCCAGAGCAGCGTTGATTTTTGCTTCAAATTCTTCTTTGGAAGCGCAAGCCTTCCGCTCTACGGCAACGGTTTTGATATCGGCCTTTTGCGCACGCTCCAAAGCAAAAGCATCAGGCTTATCGCTGATTACAACCGCGATTTCCAGCGACAGATAGCCATCAGCGATACGGTCCATAATCGCCTGCAGGTTACTGCCGCGACCGCTTACAAGTACGCCGATTTTATGCACCGAAAACGCCGCCTTTCATAATCGTTTCTTTATGGCCGGGAACAACCTTGCCCAGCTCGTAGAAGGCTTCACAAGCCTCAGTCAGATGTGCGCGTACAGCGTCAGCCTCAGACGGGTCAACAACCAGTACCATGCCTACGCCCATGTTGAAGGTGCGGTACATTTCAGCCCAGGGCACATTGCCCCACTCCTGCAGCTTTTTGAAGACAACAGGAACTTCCCAAGCCTCGGCATTTACCTCAGCATCGCAGTCTTCGGGCAGAATGCGGGGAATATTATCATAGAAGCCGCCGCCGGTGATGTGCACCATGCCGTGCAGGTCGAATTTTTCAATCAGCGGCAGGCAGGTTTTCGGATACAGACGAGTCGGAGTCAACAGCTTTTCGCCCAAAGTGCAGCCAAATTCCGGAACTTCGGTGTCCATGGTATAACCCATAGCCTCGAAGCAGATTTTACGTACGAGGGAGAAGCCGTTGGAATGCACACCGCTGGAGGGCAGGCCCAAAAGCACGTCGCCGGCCTTAACCTTATCGCCGGTAATCATTTTGCTCTTCTCAACTACGCCAACACAGAAGCCGGCGATATCGTATTCGCCTTTGGAGTAGAAACCGGCCATTTCGGCAGTTTCGCCGCCGATAAGAGCACAGCCACTTTCCTTGCAGGCATTGGCAACACCCTTAACGATGTTGGCAACCTTTTGGGAATCAACCTTATCTACTGCAATGTAATCCAGGAAGAACAAGGGCTCTGCGCCTTGTACCAGAATATCGTTGACGCACATTGCCACAGCATCCTGACCAATAGTATCATGCTTATCAGCCATGAAAGCCAGCTTCAGCTTAGTGCCTACGCCGTCAGTACCGCTGACGAGCACAGGCTCCTTGTATTTGCCGCTGTTTAAAGCAAACAGGCCGCCGAAACCGCCCAGGTCACCGATAACCTCAGGTCTGTAGGTAGCGCGTACGCTGTCCTTCATTAATTCTACTGCTTTATTACCAGCATCAATATCTACACCGGCATCAGCATAAGTAAGTTGTTTCTTTTCCTCGCTCATGAGCCTTCCTCCTGTTATTCAATAATGCTTTCAGGTTCTGCTTTGATTACACTATCTGCGTTATCGGGATATTTAGCGCTGAAGCAGGCACAGCACAAACCATCTGGATCAATTTTATCAATAGCACGTTTCATGCCATCCAGAGAAATATAATGCAGACTGTCTGCCCCAATATAACGGCAGATTTCATTTTCCGTGCAACGTGCCGCAATCAGCTCCTTGCGCTCGGAGGTATCAATACCATAGTAGCAGCTGTCTGTTACCGGGGGAGAAGAAATGCATACATGCACCTCACGTGCGCCTGCCTCCTTCAGCAGTTTAACAATCTTGCCGCTGGTAGTGCCGCGAACGATGGAGTCATCGACCATAACAACAGATTTGCCTTCTACAACGCTGCGTACCGGATTCAGCTTCAGACGTACTGCATTAGCACGTTGCTTTTGCGTCGGCTGAATAAAGGTACGGCCTACATAACGGTTTTTGGTAAGACCTTCCAGGAAGGGTACACCGGCCTCCATAGCATAGCCGATTGCCGCCGGAGTACCGCTATCAGGAACGGATATAACGATATCCGGATGAATATCAGGCGTTTCCTTAGCCAACTCGCGTCCCATCTGGATACGTGCATCATATACAGACTGGTTGTCGATGATACTGTCATTACGAGCAAAGTAAACATATTCAAAAATACAGTGCGCAGGCTTTGCCGGTTTGTTTTCAGCCCACATCATGCTGCGCGGCTCGGAGTTATCGCTGTCGATAATAATCATTTCGCCGGGCTTAACATCGCGTACCAGCTCTGCACCAACCAAGTCAAAGGCACAGGATTCGGAAGCAACGCACCAGCCGTTTTCCATCTTGCCGAGTACCAGCGGACGGAAGCCGTAGGGATCGCGTACTGCGATAATTTTGTTATCAGTCATCAGCAGAATAGCAAAAGCACCCTTAATCTGGTTAACAGCCTCTGCTACACGCTCTTCAATAGTCGGACGTGCACTGTAGGCAATCAAGTTCAATACAACCTCACTGTCAACAGTAGTATTAAATACTGCGCCTTCCTTAGCCAGGTTAGCACGCAGCTGACCGGCATTAGTCAGGTTACCGTTATGGCTCAGCGCCAGGTTGCCGCCGTCAAAATAAACCTTCAGCGGCTGAATGTTATACGGCATGCTGGCACCGGTGGTGGAATAACGTACGTGGCCGATAGCCGCATAGCCCTGCAAATCAGCAACGCCATCTTTGAAGACATCGGCAACCAGACCCATGCCCTTTTTAATTTTCATGCGCTCGCCATCAGTTACAACAATACCGGTACTTTCCTGACCACGATGCTGCAGCGCATACAGTCCCCAATAGGTGTTGAGTGCTACATCCTCATTATGGCTGAAGATACCAAAGACGCCGCACTCCTCATGCAGCTTGTCTTCGCTAAAATTTTGCTCCTCGAAAATCTGCTCCACAATTTTTCTCCTTAATTTTAGTTTTTAGTTATCAATTGTCAGTTATTAGTGGTTAGTTATAAGTGATCAGTGATCATTAATTAGTTATTAATGTTTAGCAGTCAGTTTCTATTCACTATCCACTACTCACTACTCACTATTCACTATTACAGGTGTAAGTCCTTGAACTCCTGCGCAGGAACGCCACGCATGGAAGCCAGCTTTTCACCCTTAGCTCTTACTTCTTCACGCATTGTTGCACGATGCTCTGCCAGTTTTTCTACCAGCTCCGGATATTTGACGGAAAGAATCTGAATCGCGAACAATGCAGCATTCTTAGCACCATTGATAGCCATCGTTGCAACAGGTACACCGGAAGGCATCTGTACAAAGCTCAGCAGTGCATCCATACCGGCCAACGGTGTTGCGTTAATAGGAATACCGATGACAGGAACGGTAGTAAAGGCAGCGATGAAACCACCCAGATGAGCAGCTGCGCCGGCTGCGGCAATAATTACCTCTACGCCACGGTCACGGGCACCCTTAGCAAAGTTTTGTACTACATCCGGAGTACGGTGAGCGGAAGCAACTACTACTTCAGTTTCAACGCCAAACTCCTTCAGAGTTTTTTCTGCAGCCTCAAGTACAGGCCAGTCAGAATTACTACCCATGATAATTGCAACTTTCATTGAAATCTACCTCCCAAAAATTACTTGTAGAAACAATAAAACCCAAGCAGAAAGCTGTTCAGTTTCGAAATCCTGTGCAAAATCTAACCCGGGTTCTCAATCACTTAAATAATTCACTTTAATTATACCAATCCAACGCGTAAACGTCAAATAAACTGTGAACTTTTTAACAGTTTTTTAGAAAATCGTTCGGGAAACTTCGGGGTAAAGAAAAAAGCACCTGTCAGACATCAGACAGATGCTAAAAACTCATACTCAAAAATGCTTATTCCACTGTTCAATAATTCTCTTTTTGTTCTGAGATACGAAGCGAAGTATCTTCAGCAAATCGGCATCAGGAATTTTGCTTTTATTATGCTCTAAAATAACACGTTCCCCAACCCATATTTTAGTTGCATTTTCAGTCGGCCTGCCTTTACAAACGTGTACGTGAACCGGCTCACCGGCATCACCTGACCAAAAATATATTGTATAACCTAAAAGCTTATACAGCATTGGCAAGATGATTTCCTCCTTCGCGTGCCATCTCCCAAATCAAGGCTGCATTATCAGCAGCAAAATCTTTTAAATCTTCTATTTCAGCCTCGCTGTATCCCTCAAAAGAAGCTGTATCTAAGTCAGGCAAGGAAATCTGCAAATAGTCAAAGCCAGTATCTACAGGACGTTCAAAATAAACATCAATATGCTCACCGTTCTTATCCTTGCGTATATCATTAAAAGTAACAAGTGTTCCATCAGCGAATTCTACATATGTATATTTCATTTTGCTCACCTCGTTTTATAAACATCATGCATTGGTAACTAATTAATTGAACATCTCTTTTAATTGTATCATTTCCCAACCTGCTGCGCAATAATAAGCCTATTATATATATTAGAAAAAGCACCCTCCACCGCCGCTTTCACGGCAGCAGAGGGCGCTTAAACCCAAAGATGTTTTATTTTACGACAACGTCAATTGCATCGTTTACCAATACAACCTCAACCTTATCGCCATTTTTAATTTCGCCTGCAACAATCTTCTTGCCCAGGATGTTTTCAACAGTGTGGACAATCAGACGTTTCAAAGGACGAGCACCGAAGGCAGGATCAAAGCCGGCCTTTGCCAGGAAAGCAACAGCCTCGTCAGTATAAGTAAGCGTCAGCTCAAGCTGCTTGTTCAGACGGTCGCCCAGTTCATGCAGTACCAGTTTAACGATTTCCTTAATCTGTTCTGCCTGCAGCGGTTTGAACACAACGATGTCATCAACACGGTTCAGGAATTCCGGACGGAAGAAGTTCATCAGCATCTGCTGAATCTTTTCTCTGTCCATAGAGCCCTGCGCTTTCATAATCTCGCTGCTGCCAAGGTTACTGGTCATGATAATCAAGGTATTCTTGAAGTCAACGATACGGCCTTTACCATCAGTCAGACGGCCATCGTCCAGAACCTGCAGCAATACGTTAAAGACATCTGCATGTGCCTTTTCGATTTCGTCCAACAGGATTACGCTGTACGGATGACGGCGTACAGCCTCGGTCAGCTGACCGCCTTCGTCATAGCCGACGTATCCGGGAGGCGCACCGATCAGACGAGATACGGTATGCTTCTCCATGTATTCGCTCATATCGATACGAACCATGTTGCGTTCATCATCAAAGAGTACCTCGGCCAAGGTCTTAGCCAGCTCGGTCTTGCCGACACCGGTAGGACCAAGGAAGATAAAGGAACCAATCGGACGATTAGGATCCTTGATACCGGCACGCGCACGGATAACAGCCTCGCTGACAGCCTTGACTGCTTCATCCTGACCGATAACATGCTCGTGCAGGATTTCCTCCAGGTGAACAAGTTTAGCACGTTCACCGGTGCCTAAGCGAGCAACAGGAATGCCGGTCCAGGTGCTGACAACTTTGGCGATATCCTCTTCGTCAACCTCTTCCTTGAGCATAACATTGTCATTGCCGTTTTCATCCTTCTTGGACAAAGCAGCCAATTCCTTCTGCAGCTCAGGCAGACGGCCGTATTTCAATTCAGCCATTTTATTCAGGTCATAGTCGCGCTCAGCCTGCTCCATCTGGTTTTTCACAGCATCAATTTCCTTCTTTACCTCACGTACACGGGCAATAGAAGCCTTTTCTGCATCCCAGCGTTTAACAAGCTCGTCATTTTCCTTACGCAGCTTTGCCAGCTCCTCGTTCAGCTTAGCCAAACGGTCCTTGGACTGAGCATCATCCTCCTTGCCCAAAGCCTGAGCTTCGATTTCCAGCTGCAGAATACGACGTTTGCTTTCATCAAGCTCGGTCGGCAGCGAATCAATTTCGGTACGCAGACGGGCAGCAGCCTCATCTACCAGGTCAATAGCCTTATCAGGTAAGAAACGGTCATTGATATAACGGTTAGAAAGCACAGCAGCAGCCACCAGAGCAGCGTCTTTAATGCGCACGCCATGATGTACCTCATAGCGTTCACGCAGACCACGCAGAATGGAAATTGTATCTTCAACGCTCGGCTCCTTAACCATTACAGGTTGGAAACGACGCTCCAGCGCACTGTCCTTCTCAATATACTTACGGTATTCGTTCAGCGTAGTTGCACCGATGCAGCGCAGCTCGCCACGTGCCAGCATCGGTTTCAGGATATTGCCTGCATCCATAGCACCTTCAGCAGCACCGGCACCGACAACGGTATGCAGCTCATCAATAAACATGATAATCTGACCGGCACTTTCGCTGACAGCCTTCAATACCTTTTTCAGACGCTCCTCGAATTCACCACGGTATTTGGCACCGGCAACCAAAGCTGCCAGGTCCAGAGCATACAGGGTTTTATTCTTCAGGCTTTCCGGTACATCGCCGGCAATAATACGTCTTGCCAAGCCTTCGACGATGGCAGTTTTACCAACGCCAGGTTCACCGATAAGCACCGGGTTATTTTTCTTACGACGCGAAAGGATTTCAATCGTACGACGGATTTCCTCATCACGGCCGATTACCGGATCCAGCTTGCCTTCTTTGGCTTTTGCCGTCAAATCCTGGCCGTATTTTTCCAGCGTCTTTTTAGTTTCATCATTTGCTTCGCTATTTTGATACTGCATAAATGCCGCCTCAACTTTTTTCTTATCTATACCATATTTACGGAAGAGCGATACAACATCGCTGTCACCGTCACTGGCCATAGCTGCAACCAGCTGACCGATGCCGATTTCTTCCTTACCTTGTCCCAGAATAGCCATTACTCTGGCAAAGCCGGTACCCATCATCAGCTGACGGTCCTGACCTTTTACTCCGGGGATTTTTTGTACTAAAGCCTTAGCATCCTTGCTGAAAGCATTTTCATCAATGTGCAGGCTCTGCAGCAAATATTTAAAGAAGCCGTCGCTGCCGCACAATGCTGCCAGAACATGTGCCGTTGTCAGCTCCTGGTGATAGTTCATAACTGCCTGCTGCTGAGCAGCCTCCAATATAGCCTTTACCTCTTCACTGTAGCGTTCATTCATCACGCTGCACCTCCTTCTATCAGGTTCAATAGCAGTCAATAACCGAATGGACTCTTTTCCATTTCCGGACCACTATTCACTTTCTAATTGCTATTATATCAGTAAAAGTCAAAAAGTCAAATAGTTTTCTGTGTTAATTCAGTGAAAAATTACCATCATTTTGTTGACATATTGTTAGCTTTGTGGCAATATTAATAGCATGTCGTTCTGTCGGCCAAGTACCCTTAACCCCAAAGACCATCGGCTAACCCCGGCCGTTTTGACCTTTATGCGTACTTCCACCAACAGGTCTATAATTATATTATTTGTCATGTTTTATGAGGAGGAAACAAAATGTCACCAACCAGCTTATTGCGCGGTATTGCCTTTTTGCTGCTTTTGCAATGGGTATCCACGCTCATCATCAACGCCCTCGGCGTACCCTTTCCGCCCGCTCTTTTGGGAATGCTGATTTTAACGGCACTTCTCTGCGGCAACGTTATTCCGGCAAGCTCCATCGAGGGCATCTGCGATATCCTGATTTCCAAAATGGGCATGCTGTTTTTACCGGCAGGCGTCAGCGTTATATTATATGTAGATGTTATCAAAGCTGAGCTGCTGCCCATTACCGTTACCATTATCGTCTGCAGCGTTGTTGTTTTGGCTGTCACAGCCTTCTTTATCGAAGCAATGCTCAAAGGAAAGGAGAGTCAATGATGCTTTTTCCCGACGCTTTACTCAATTCACCGCTCTTTGGCATCGGTCTCACGATTATCCTGTACGCTATCAGCGAAATCATCATCGACCGCTTCAGTCTGAATATTATTCCGCCCTTCGTTATTGCCTGCCCTCTGGTCATCGCCGTCATCGTTCTGGCGCCCGGCGTAGAGTACAAGCAGTACGAGGCCGGTGCGGAATTCATTAACTTTCTTTTAGGACCGGCAACCATCGCTCTGGCCCTGCCTTTGTACAAGAACCGTGAAATCATCATGGCTAAGGCCGGTGCTATTGTCGGCGGCGTTACACTGGCAACGCTTTCGGCTATCATAGTGGTTTACTTCTGCGGCAAGGCCATGGGTACCAGCGAGCAGGTTCTGCTTTCGCTCATCCCCAAATCCATTACCACGCCAATCGCCATTGACGTTTCCAAAACCATCGGCGGCATTCCGGCATTGACTACGGCTGCTGTTATCTTTACTGGCATGCTGGGTTCAACCTTTAATCACAAGCTGCTGCGTCTTCTGGGAATCAAAAGCCATTTGGCTGCCGGCCTCGCTATCGGCGCCTCCAGCCACGGCCTCGGCACCAGCGCCTGCGCCAGCGTCAGCCCGGTGCAGCTGGCCATCGGCGGTGTAGCGATTGCCCTTACCGGCATCAGTACCTCCATATTAGCACCGCTTTTACTGCCAATTTTACAAAGCATCTGGTAAGCAGATAAAGCAAAAGCCCAAATTCTCACGTACATATCAGTGGGAATTCGGGCTTTTTTGTTTTTAAAGATGCGGAATAATCCCGCGCAGCTCGGAAAAGATTACTGCCGCCTTATCCGCAGGATAGACACTGCACGGCAGCTGCCTAAGATCCTCCGTGCGCCAGCCTTTGTTTTCTTCCGCCAGCTTGGCCAGTGCTTCTTCCAAATCATGTGCCAGCACAACAGCAATCGCATCAAGATAAAATTCGCTGTTGACGCAGGGCTCATCAATCATACTGTGGCTGTGATATGTTTTGTTGTGTCGCCAAACGTAAATGTTCATGCAGCATCCCTCCGTTCATGGTGATATTTGTTAAATTCTTGGGAGGGAGTTGTTTTTCCTGCCTAAGATTGCTGTCCGCCAAAGATTATCGGCAGAGTGCAGTACATTTTAAGATTTCTTGGTTGGCATGCCCCAGAAAATAATATTCATTAGAATTACAATCAGCGCAACAACGTACATAGCAATCCAAAACTCCTTATCAAGACCGAGCCAGCTGCCCGGTCCGAAAATATTCAGCCAAATTTCTTGCCAGTTCATTATAAAACCTCCTTAAAGCAGTTCGCCGTAATGGCGTACATAAGCCTTCTTCAGGCTGGTAGCCAGTGCCATATAAAGCAGGATGCAGGGAATCAGATAAGCAAAATATGCTGCAGGCAGCGCCACAAAGCCGAGTGCCGTACCAAGCCCGGTAAAGGGAATAATCGTCAGGACAGCAATGCCTGCCATAGTCAGCAATGTTACAGGAGCTGAAGCATGGCTCTGGATAAACGGCAGCTTCGGTGTGCGGATCATGTGAATAACCAAGGTCTGGCTCCACATGGATTCTACAAACCAGCCTGCCTGGAAGAGGCCGATATACTGCGCCTGCATAGTCAGCAGTTCCGTGCCGCTGTAATAGGTCGCCAAATCATTGAACAGCACACCATTAGAAACAAACATCGGACAGAAAACAAAGTACATAAAAATGTAGGTCGTAAAGTCAAAGATGGAGCTTGTCGGCCCGATCCAAATCATAAAATTACCTACGCTGGAGGCATCCCACTTTCTGGGCTTGGCAATAAATTCCTCGTCCACGTTATCCCAAGGAATAGCGGTACAGGACAGGTCATAAATCAGATTCAGGAAAATCAGATGCACGCTCATCATCGGCAGGAAGGGCAGCAGCGCCGACGCTGCCAGCACCGAGAACATATTGCCGAAGTTGGAGGAGGCTGTCATCTTGATATACTTAATCATGTTGGCATAGGTCTTGCGTCCTTCGATAATACCCTGCTCCAAAACCAGCAAATCCTTTTCCAGCAAAATAATATCTGCCGATTCCTTAGCCACGTCTACGGCGGTATCTACGGAAATACCGATGTCGGCAGCCTTCATTGCGGCAGCATCATTAATGCCGTCGCCCATAAAGCCTACGGTGTGACCGTTTGCACGCAGCACAGAAACAACGCGCGCCTTCTGGTCAGGCGTCAGCTTGGCAAATACGTCCGTAAATTCCGCAGCCTTCGCCAGCTCTGTGTCGCTCATTTGCGCTATATCTGCGCCAAGCAGCATATTGCGTACCTCCAGGCCCACCTGCTTGCAGATAGTGTAGGTTACCTTATCATTATCACCGGTAAGAATTTTAGTTGTAACACCATGCTCCTTCAACGCCTTGATAGCCGCTGCCGTAGATTCCTTAGGCGGATCAAGGAAGGCCAGATAACCGAGCAGCACCATATCGCATTCATCCTTCACGCCAAAGGCATCGACAGGCGAGGGATTGCTTTTTTGGGCAATCGCCAGTACGCGGAAGCCCTTTTCGTTAAGCTCGTCTACAGTCCGCAGAATACGGCGACGCACAGCGTCAGTCAACGTCTGCACGCTGCCGTCACATTCCGCATAGCTGCAGATGGCCAGCATTTCTTCTACCGCACCCTTGGTCACCATCTGCGTTTTGCCGTTTTTGTCCTGTACCACAGTCGTCAGACGGCGACGGGTAAAGTCAAAGGGAATTTCATCCACCTTCACATAGTTTTCGGACAGGTCCAGCAGTATGGGATCCTCTGCCTCGGCTTCTTCAGTCTTATTGATAATCGCTAAATCCATCAGGTTCTTATAGCCGGTCTGGAAATAGCTGTTGAGATAAGCGTGACGCAATACTCTTGTATCCTCATCACCATTTACGTTCAAATGATATTCCAATACAACCTTATCCTGCGTCAGCGTGCCTGTTTTATCGGTACAGAGAATATCAATCGCGCCAAAGTTTTGGATGGAATTGAGATTCTTGACGATAGTTTTCTTTTTGCTCATGGAAACAGCGCCCTTGGCCAGACAGGTTGTCACAATCATCGGCAGCATCTCCGGCGTCAGGCCGACGGCAATGGAAATCCCGAAGAGGAAGGCCTCCAGCCAATCGCCCTTGGTAATGCCGTTGATAAAGAATACCAGCGGAACCATAACCAGCATGAAGCGTATCAGCACCCAGGAAACGGCGTTGACGCCTTTGGTAAAGCTGGTTTCCACCGCTTCACCGGCAACGGCGGATGCCATGGAGCCAAACAAGGTGTTATCACCGACGCAGACAGCAACTGCTGTAGCACTGCCGGAAACTACGTTGCTGCCCATAAAAGCAATGTTGTTGTAATCTGTTACGCTTTCCTTTTGCGCGCTCACGTTAGGCATTTTCTCAATCGGCTCGCTTTCGCCGGTCAGGCTTGCCTGACTGACAAAAAAATCCTTGGTTGCCAAAATACGCACATCGGCAGGCAGCATATCACCGGCCGAAAGATGTACAATGTCGCCGACAACCAGCTCATCCATGGGAATTTCTGCCTTCTCCTGCCCTTTACGTGTTACTGTGCAGGTTGTGGTAATCATGTTCAGCAGCTTTTCTGCCGCATTGCCGCTTCTTGATTCCTGTACAAAGCGCAGCACGCCGGAAATCACAACCATTGTTACAATTATTACGACAGTCAACGGGTCAAAGTCCTCCGGCTCGCTGCCAAAGAGCGATAAGTACGGAAACACCATATCCGTCATGGTCGATACCAGCGCCAGACAGAAGAGAATAGCAGTAAAGGGATTGACAAAGGCTTCCGTCAGACGCTTAGCCAATGACTTTCTTTTTTCACGCGTAACCTTATTGCTGCCGTATTTGCTGCGGCTTACAGCCACAGCCTCCGCATCAAGACCACGAAAAGTGGTGTGCATGCTTTTTAAAATTTCCTGCATAGGATTCGTCGCCGCAAACTGCAGACGACGGTTCTGCTCGTCACGGATAACTGTTTTGGCAGCAGCCTGACGCGCAGCCATACGATTTTCTTTCTTCATTTCATCATTCCTCCTTGATTTTCTTGGCAAGCAGGCTTATCCGAAAGGCACAGAGCTCTCGGATACTGCTTGCTGTTTTTGCGGACCACCGTCAGCGTCCATGTCCTTCACCTCACTGTTTAACGTAATATCTATAGGAACCTCCTATAGAATACAAAAATCGCAAGGATAATCACATGGCCAAAGCCTTGCGATTTCCTTGCGATTTGGCAAGAATTAAGGCGGACTGCACGCAGCCCGCCTGTTTTATATTTTGTCATTAAATTTATAGCCTATCCCCCAGATAGTCAGAATGTAAACAGGCTCATCCGGATTAGGCTCGATTTTTTTGCGCAGCTTACGGATGAACGCCATAATATTGCTGTCGTCCAAAAGGTAATTATCCGACCACACTGCTCTATAAATCTGCTCCTTGGTAAAAACCTCACCACGGTTCTGCGCAAGAAAATACAGTATATCGAACTCCTTAGGCGTCAGGCTGATTTCCCTGCCGCCCATAACAACTCTCCGGCTTTTGGGAATAATCTCCAGCTCACCGAGCCTCAAGCCGCCGTTCTGCTGCACACAGGCCGCCTCCGCTTCGGCATCCGTACTCAGCAGCAGCGAGGTAACCTCACCGCTGAGCATATCGGTGACACCGGCAAGCAGCTCGGCAGTGCAGTCACTTGGCGGCGGCTCCTTGACCAGCTTTTGCAGCAGCCACTTGGCCAGGGCGGAATCCATCCGGATAAAGCTGATATTCTTTTTCATGATGAATCCCTCCCTTCAAATAAGCTCACGATAGCGCTTCTGATAAAGTCCTTTAATAAACGTAGTCAGCAGCATATACATCAGTGCAACAGCCAGCAGGAACACAAAATACCACGGCGGCAGCACCGTCAGTCCAAAAAGCGTCGCTGCCTTGGTAAAGGTCAGCGCGGTAAAAGCAACTATACCTGCAAGCGTAATAAAAATAACCGGAGCCGACGGCTTGCTTTGCACAAACGGCAGCTTGCGCGTGCGCAGGAAGTGCAGAATCAGCACCTGTGTCCACATGGATTCCAAAAACCAGCCGGTCTGGAAAAGTGACGCATATTGCAAACGCATGGCAGGCTCGGTAAGCTGCAGATAGGTTACACCGCCGCACAGCATCGGACACAGGAAATAATACAAAAACAGAAATGTCGCGATATCAAACAGCGAGCTGAGCGGACCGAAGGACAGCATAAAGCGTCCCAGTGTTCTGCCCGACCAATCGCGCGGTGACAGCAGCTCTTCTTCGTCCACGTTATCCCACGGCAGAATAATGCACAAAACATCATAAAGCAAATTCAGCAGCAATATCTGCAGCGAGGTCATGGGCAAAAACGGCAGGAAGGCACTGGCGCAGACAATAGAAAAAATATTACCGAAGTTGGAGCCGGCAGTAATTTTAATATATTTAAGCATATTGGTAAAGGTTTTGCGCCCCTCCAAAATGCCCTGCTCCAACACGCCAAGATCCTTTTGCAGCAGCACCACATCTGCCGCATCCTTAGCGGCATCCACCGCCGTATCCACCGAAATGCCTACATTAGCCTCACAAAGCACCGGTATATCATTAATGCCGTCGCCTAAAAACCCGACCGTATGCCCGTTCTGCTGCAATGCCGCCACAACGCGGACCTTTTGCGCCGGCGCAAGCTCCGCAAAAACATGCACTTTTTCGACAGCAGCGCTAAGCTCGCTGTCCGTCATGGCATCCAGCTTATCACCCGTGAGCACGCCGGCAGCAGCGATGCCAACTCTGCGACAGACAGAAACCGCCACATCAGCCTGGTCGCCGGTGAGGATTTTGGGAATTACCTGCAGCCTTGTGAGCGCCGCCACCGAAGCCTTCGCAGTTTTCTTGGGTGCATCAAAGAACGCCAGATAGCCTACAAGAATCATATCTGCTTCATCAGCGGCAGTAAGCATATTTTGCCGGCCGATATCCTTACGGGCAACGGCAATTACCTTCATACCGTCCTGCAGCATTTCATCTACCACAGAGGCCGCGCTTTGCCTGCTGTCAGCTTCTATCCGAAAAATTTGTCCGCGATATTCCACTTGACTGCAGCGCTGCAGCACATGGGAGATATCACCCTTCATCAGCAGCTGTCCCGCACCGTTTGCATCCGTCACCAGCGTGCTGACCAGCTTACGGTTATAGTCAAAGGGTATCTCATCTGTTTTTTTGTACTCGGCAAGCAAAGCATTGTAATGTGCTTCGCGTCCGGGCATTGTCTGACAGGCAAGAATGGCATTATCAACAGGATTGCGTACACCGGAATGATAAAAGCTGTTCAGAAAGGCTAAATCCAGTACCTCACTGCTTTCGTTGCCGAGTACATCCATATAATATTCCAGCAGAATGCTTTCATTGGTCAGCGTGCCAGTCTTGTCCATGCACAGCACATCCATGCTGCCAAACACCTGCATAGCGTTGATATCCTTGATTATCGTCTGCTTGCGGCTCATGCTCAGACTGCCGCGCACCAGGCAGGCCGTAATCACCATCGGCAGCATTTCCGGCATCAGGCCTACGGCAACCGACAGCGCAAAGGCAAAGGATTCCAGCCATCTGCCGCCGGTAATTCCTAAAAGCACAAACACTATCGGAATCAGCACTGCCATAAAGCGCAGCATTACCCAAGCGATAGAATTGGCGCCCTTCTGAAAGGACCTTTTGTCACCGGTCTCCGGTTTGGCAAAGCTGCCGTAAAACGTATCCTTTCCCACGGCCAGCACAATGCCCTCACCCTTACCGCTGATAACAACCGTTGCCATAAACGCAAGGTTTTCCAGCTGCGTCAGCGTTTCCGCACTGCTGTAGCCGAGTGTCAGGGCCTTTTTTTCCAAAATAGCGCTTTCGCCCGTTATAGCAGCCTGCGAAATAAACAAATCGCTCACTCTTGTCAGCCGCACATCGGCAGGCACCCGCTCCCCGGCGGAAAGCAAAACGATATCACCCACCACCAGCTTTTCAGCAGGAATTTCCGCAAGCTCACCATTGCGCCTGACGGTCACTCTTTCGTGAATGAGCTTTTCCAGCTGCTGCGCCGCACTCTTAGCGCGTATTTCCTGCACCAGACGGATTGTGCCGCTAATCAGAATCATAGTAAAGATAATAACAGCTGTAGTAGTATTTTTAGCCATACCGGAAGCAGACAAGGCTTCCGTTGCCAACGAAATTATACCTAAAACAAAAAGAATTATATTGAACGGATTGATAAATGCCCGCCGCAAGCGGTAAAGCGCCGCATCATTTTTACGCGCTGTAAAGCTGTTGCTGCCATAGCGTTCCCGCATTGCCTCAGCCTGTGCCTGCGACAGGCCTCCCGGCGACCCTCCCAGCTCATGGTATATCTGCTCGGCATCACAGTAAGCGTATTTTTTTATGCGACTGTCAAACAATGTTGTTCTTGACACGGGACAGTCCCTCCTTTTGACATTCAGATACTATTATTGTAACATTACCCGTTCAAAACGCCACGCCTATATTCTTGCTTTTTTCTTGCGATTTCACGAATTATCATTACGCAGAAAAAAGGACCGCCATGCTAAGCATGGCAGTCCTCAAATTATCTGTATATAAATTATTTGCCCAGGATTTCGTTGACGTAGTTTACCGCACTGACAGCGTTCGGTGCATAATGCTCGGCACCGATGGTATCAGCGTATTCCTGCGTGAGCACCGCACCGCCGACAACAACCTGACAGTTACATTCATTATGCAACGCAGCAATAGTTTCTTCCATTGCGCCTACTGTCGTTGTCATCAATGCAGATAAACCAACAACCTTGGCGTCAGTTTTCTTGGCTGCCTCCACAACTGCTTCCACAGGCACATCCTTGCCCAAGTCAAGCACGCGATAACCATAGTTTTCCAGCAGTACCTTAACGATGTTTTTGCCGATATCATGGATATCACCGTGGACGGTAGCAATAATCACTGTTTCTCCCTGTGTTTCACCCACGCCGACAGCCTCACGGATAACCTCAAAGGCTGCCTTCGCCGCATCAGCACTCATCAGCAGCTGCGGCAGGAAGAGAGTTTTCTTTTCAAAGCCATGACCGACAAAATCAAGCGCAGGAATCATATACTTGTTAATGATATCCAAAGGCTTTTCGCTTTCCAGAGCCTTGGCTGCGGCCTGACGCGCAGGTCCCTGCAGTCCTTTGACAATGGCATCGTAAAGACCCATTTCGCTTACCGTTGTGGCCGCAGTCTTCGGAGCGTCCGCATAATGCTGTACGTATTCCTTGCAGCCCTCGTCATAGCCTGCCAGCGCACGATAACCGTAATAAGCATCCATCATCGGCTTGCTCTGCGGATTGATGATGCCGCAGGAAAGACCTGCTGCCATCGCCATGCTGAAGAAGGTACTGTTGACAGCATCACGTCCGGGCAGACCGAAGGAAATATTGGAAACACCCATAACAGTGTTAATACCACGTGCCTTCATTGTGCGGATAACCTCACAGGCAATCGCCGCGTTATCAGCACCGGTGGAAATAGTCAGTGCCAGCGGGTCTACAACTATATTGCGGCTTTCAATGCCGTATTCGGCCGCACGGGCGATAATTTTTTCAGCCACAGCGATACGTCCTGCTGCAGTAGCGGGAATACCGTTGTCGTCAAGACACAGTGCAACCAGCACAGCACCGTATTTTTTAGCCAGCGGCAGCACATGCTGCAGGCTGTCCTCCTTGCCGTTGACGGAATTAAGCATCGGCTTGCCGTTATAAAGGCGCAGTGCTTTTTCCATTGCTTCGTAATTAGATGTATCAATCTGCAGCGGCGTATCGGTAATCGCCTGCAGCGCCGGCACAGCCTTTGCGGCCATTGCCGCTTCGTCAATGCCCGGCGTTCCAACGTTAACGTCCAGAATCTGCGCGCCTACGCCAATCTGCTCCAGACCGAGGCGGCACACATAATCAAGGTCGCTGTTGACCAATGCTTCCTTCAACCGCTTTTTGCCTGTAGGATTGATGCGTTCGCCGATAATTATAGGACCTTCGCCAAGATGCACTGCCTTGCCGTAGGAGGATACCGCTGTCAGACGGCAATCACGCGTACCTCCGGGCTGCAGAGTTTTGCATTTGGCAATCATCTGCGCAATATGCTCCGGCGTTGTACCGCAGCAGCCGCCGACGATGCTTGCTCCCTTGCCTGCAAGCTCGTACATCAGCTCCGCATATTCCTCCGGGCCGACATCAAAGCAGGTTTTACCATCACGCTGTACCGGCAGTCCGGCATTCGGATTGATAATCAGCGGCAGGCTGGTTGCCGCCAGCATCTGCGGGAACAGCTTACCCACCTGCACCGGTCCCAGACCGCAGTTAAAGCCGATGGCATCTACGCCCAGGCCTTCGCACATCAGAGCGGCAGCCTCAACCGTAGCACCGGTCAACAGCTTGCCGTCCTCATCAAAGGTCATGGTTACGCAAATCGGCAAATCGCTGTTTTCCTTAGATGCCAGAACCGCAGCCTTGATTTCATAGGTATCGCTCATCGTTTCGATAAGAATCAAATCCGCACCGGCAGCAGCGCCATAACGTACCATTTCGCCGTAGGCTTCTACTGCCTTTTCAAAGGGTAAATCGCCATAAGGAGCCAACAGCTTGCCTGTCGGTCCCAAATTCAGCGCAACAAATTTATTTTCCCTGCCACCGCAGGCCTTCTTGGCAATCGCCACAGCCGCTTCGATGGTTTCCTTGCAATCCAGGCCGGAGCCTGCCAGCTTCAACGGATTAGCGCCGAAGGTATTGGATTTTACGATATTGGAGCCTACATCAAGATAACTGCGATGCACAGCCTCTACAATATCGGGGTGTGTAAAATTCCAGCTTTCGGGCAGCTCACCCGGCTGCAGACCGCGTGCCTGCAGCTGTGTGCCGGTGGCACCATCAAAGAACAGCATTTGCTTGCCTAACAATTCCTTAAAATTCATAAATTAAATCTTCTCCTCAAACTTTCTTAATATCAGTATCTCTGTAAGGACAGTTTATATTACTGCAGGTCATACATTTATTCTGCACGCAGGCAGCATCTTCCGATAAGCCGATGATTGCCGTCACCGACTTGGACGGAGCCATCATCAGTCCGTCCGTCAGCGTCAGGCCAATGCGTTTGGCGCAGTTCAGCACTGCGAACAGCTGACGCTGCTCCTCCAGCGGCCAGTCTCCGTAACCAGGCGAAAAGCGCGGACGCTGCAGCAGACCGTCGGTTTCAGCCTGCGCCTGCACTTCATCGCAATAGCTTTCAATCAGCGCCGCTGCCACAGCCTGAGCCGCCGCACCTTCAGCAACGCTGATGAGCGCAAGGCGGCGGATGGCTGCGTCCACCCTGCTGCCGAGCGTCGCGCCCATAAGCAGCACCGTGTCGCAGCCCTTTAAATGACGCGCCAGCGCACGCGAATGAAAGCGCACGCCGCAGTCCAGCGTTACGCCTGCCTCATCTGCCGTTATCGCATGCTTTTGCATGATATAACGCGCCTGCACCTCATTGCGCAGCTTCAGATAAACCGTATCCACTAAAATTTCTGCTGCCTTATCTCCTGGCTTGGCCCGCAGATAGCGCAGCGCTTCCTTTTGCTTATATTCCATAACAATAACCTGACTTTTGCGCCACAGCGCAGGATTATTTATCTACAATCTCTCCGAGATTATCCATAATACCGGCAAAAATTTCCGGCTTGTTCATCGTATAGATGTGTACATTGTCAAAACCATTGGCAATCAAATCAATAATTTGACCGGTAGCATAGGCGATACCTGCCTGCTTCAGTGCCTCCGGTTTATCGGCAAATTTTTCTACCATCGCACGGAACTGCGGCGGCAGCTTAGTACCGCTCAGCTGGCAGATACGGATAATCTGCTTAGCATTCGTCACCGGCATAATACCCGGTACTACCGGCACATTGATACCCGCACGCAACAGGCGGAACATATAGTTGTACAAAATCGTATTATCAAAAAACATCTGCGTCACTAAAAAGTCAACGCCTGCATCCACCTTATACTTGGTGTTTTCTATATCCTGTTCCAAGGAACCGGATTCGGGATGGCCTTCGGGATAAGCAGCGCCGCCGACGCAGAAATCGCCCTGCTGCTTTACAAAACGCATCAGCTCACTGGCATGGGCAAAGCTGCCGATTTCCTCGCCCTGCATATCTGCCGGTATATCGCCACGCAGTGCCAGAATATTTTTTACGCCAAAGCCATGCAGCTGTCCAAGTACCTCTGCCAGCTTTGCTTCGTCAGCCTTTACACAAGTCAGATGAGCCAGAGCCGGCATACCGTTATCCTGTACTTTTTTGGCCAGTGCTGCCGAATAGCCTACCGTGCTGCCGCCTGCGCCATAGGTGACGCTCATATAGGACGGCTTGCTGGCAGCAATCCGGTTGACAATCTCCAGACTGTTTTGCAGTTCTGCGCCCTGCTTAGGCGGAAACAGCTCGCACGACAGATGGATTTTTCCGTTTTTTAAGATATCAATTATTTTTTCCGATGTCATAATAATCCCCCAAAATCAAAAGCATTCGTATGACATTTTAACAGTTAGCGACATCTTTGGCAAACAAAAAGCAGAAGAAATTAACTAATAGGCGATAAAACCTACCAAAATGATAAATATGTTACACACTAAAAATCCCGCAACCAAATAAGCTGCGGGATTGAATTTCGTTGGCGGAGACGGTGGGATTCGAACCCACGTGCCGCGCAAACGGCAAACTGATTTCGAGTCAGCCGCGTTATGACCACTTCGCTACGTCTCCATTATTCTGTTGGCGCGAATATATTCGCATCATGTTAACATTAATATTATATAGGAAAAATCCCGTCTTGGCAACCGTCTGCCGAAATTATTCCTGCAACACACCAGCTTCACTCCTGCGCTTCGCCTTGTTTTCCTGACGGCGACGGCGGAAAAAGTCGCGCATCACCTGCGCGCATTCCTCCTCACAGATGCCGCTGACAACCTCCGCGCAGTGATTAAGATTAGGATTCGTAATGATATTGAAAATGGATTCCGCACCGCCGGCCTTCACATCAGGACAGCCATAAACAACGCGGTCGACACGGCCGTTGACAATGGCACCGCTGCACATCGGGCAAGGCTCAACGGTAACGTACAGCGCACAACCGCTCAAACGCCAACGCCCCAGGCGCTCGCAGGCCTTGCGGATGACGATGACCTCAGCGTGCGCCGTTGCGTCATGCCACGTTTCACGCATATTGTGCGCAGCGGCGATAACCTCGCCCGTTGTCATGTCCGCCAGCACCGCGCCGATAGGAATTTCACCAAGCTCTGCGGCCTTGCGTGCTTCAGCCAGCGCCAGCTGCATATACTTTTTATCGTCCATCAGGCATCCTCCGCCGCTTCCATCAGCAGCTCCCATTTTTCCATCAGCTCGGCAATGGTTTGCTCGTATTCCTCATGCTCTGCTGCCATAGCTGCACTATGCTCAGGACTGGTGTGATTTGCCGGGTCCGCCATCTGCTTTTCCAAAAGGCCCATCATAGCCTCCTGCTCACGAATCTGCAGCTCTACCTTGGGCAGCAGTCGCGCAGCCTCATCAGGACTGTAACGGCGCTTTTTATCCTCCTGTTTTTTCGCTTTCGCCGGCGCAGCAGCAACCTGCTGTTGCTGCTTTTTAGCCTGTGCCTCCGCATAGGCCGCAGCCTTTTCCGCTTCCTCCTGTGCCTGCGCCAAAGCAGCAGCCTTTTTCTGCTTTTCTTCGAGGTAAAAATCGTAATTTCCCTTGTAGTCCTTAACCTCTAAATCCTCAATCTCCCAGATGCGGTCCGCAACCTCGTTGACGAAATAACGGTCATGGCTTACTACCAGCACTGTGCCGTCAAAGGCCTCCAGTGCTGCCTCTACCGCTTCACGCGCCATAATATCCAGATGGTTTGTCGGTTCGTCAAGCACCAGACAGTTGGCGCCGTCCAGCACCAGCTTCAGCAGCACCAGGCGTGCCTTCTGACCGCCGCTCAGCTCACCGATTTTTTTGAACACATCATCACCGTGGAACAGCATACCGCCAAGCATCGAGCGTGTATGTTCTTCCGTAAAGCCGTATTCAACAACAAAGTTTTCCAACAGAGTCTGCTCCGGGTTCAGGCGCTCATAGCTCTGTGAAAAATAACCTATCTGCACTCTGCTGCCAATCTTGGCCTTGCCCTTCAGCGGTGCGATTTCGCCCAAGATAGTACGCAGCAGCGTCGTCTTGCCGGTACCGTTGGCACCCAAAAGCGCAGCCTTTTCACCGCGGCGCAGTGTCAGGTTAATACCCTTGGCCAACACCTTCTCCCCGTAGCCTATGGTGAGGTCCTCCATAATCAGCACTCTGTCCGCACATTCGGCAGCAGGCGGCAAACGCAGCTCAAACTCTTCATGCTGCACCGGTGCGTCAATGCGCTCCAAACGGTCGAGCTGTGATTGACGGCCACGCGCCATTTTACTCTTGATGCCTGCCTTGAAGCGACGGATATACGCCTCCGTGCGCGCAATATAATCCTGCTGCGCATTATAGGCAGCAGTCAGCGTACTGCTCTGAATCGCCTTCTGCTCCAGATAGCGGCTGTAGTTGCCCTTGAAGGATTGCAGCTTGCCGCCCTCCATCTCCAAAATGCGCATAGCAACGTTATCAAGGAAGGCACGGTCATGGCTGACAACGAGCAGACCGCCCTTAAATTCCTGCAGATACTTTTCCAGCCACTGCGTCATTACAATATCCAGATGGTTTGTCGGTTCGTCCAAAATCATAAAGTCGGGATTTCGCACCAGTGCCGCCGCCAGCATCAGACGTGTTTTCCGCCGCTCAGTGTTGCCGCGTCATGCTGCCACCAATCCTCGGTGTAGCCCAAACCGATAAGCACACGCTTAATGTGGTTTTCGTAATTATAACCGTCGATAAACTCATAGCGTTTGAGTACGCGGCCGTATTCCTCAAGGCAGCTGTCGAGCTTTTCGCCCTGCAGCTTGCCGGAATCAGCCTCCAGCTGTGCCAGCTTTTGGCGCAGGCTGCCGATTTCCGGGCAGGCTGTCTGCATAAACTGCCAGATAGTGCCGCGGATATCGGTAAAGCCCTGCTGTACATAGCCGACGCTGATACCGGGTTCAAACTTCACTGCGCCGCTGTCAACCCATTCAGGCTGCAGCAGGCAGCGCAGCAGCGTCGTCTTGCCGCTGCCGTTGACACCGACAAGGCCAATATGCTCGCCCTGCTCCACCATAAAGCTGACGTCTTTAAATATTTCATGAATGCCAAATGCTTTGGCGATTTTATCTACTACTAATTGCATAACCATTCTCCTTTTAACACCTATTATAACACCTTCCGGCATTATACTCAAAAGGCTCTGCTATATTCTTATATTTTCGTGCATTACATAAAAAGAGGCTGCCGCATCTGCGGCAACCTCCATATACTTTTAAGATTTATGAGCCATAGCAACCTGAGTTTTGGTCTGAACCAAGCTCTTGTGATGCTTGCGCCAACGATAGCAAAGCATCGGCACCACCAGCATCGGTACGCCGGCGTACAGCGTCTGGCGTAAATCCGGTGTCAAAGCAATTACTGCCAGGCAGAAAACCTGCGACCAGATACCGAAATGCGTAACATACGGGAAGAACGGTGTTTTATACTTCAGAGTATCCTCCTTGCCTTCGGCAATCAGACGGCGGCGGAAATTATATTGGCTCCAGCAAATGGAAATCCAAGCCATTGCTCCGGTAAAGCCGGATACTGCCAGCAAATAAGTATACAGTGTAGAATCGGGATTAAAGGTGTAGAAAACGATAACTGCCCAGCAGGCGCACACAGAAACGATAATAGAATTCTGCGGCATACCGTTTTTATTGAGCTTGCCCAAAAACGCCGGTGCCATATCCATGCGAGCCAGTGCATGCAGCGCACGAGCACCGCCGTACAGGCCGGAGTTAGCGCAGGAAACACCTGCAACCAGCACTACAAAGGCAATCGCAGAGGCTAAGCCGTCAAAGCCATATTCCGACAAAGCAGCAGCGAACACGCTCTCCTTCAAGCTGGCCTTATCCCACGGCATAATGGACAACAATAACGTAATAGGAATGATATATAAAGCAATGACACGCCAGGAAACATTGCGAACCGCAATAGGAATGCTTTTAGCAGGATCCTTGCATTCGCCCGCAGCCAGACCGATGATTTCGGTACCCTGGAAGTTAACCAGAATAATAACCATGGTCAGCACAATCGGCCAATATCCCTGAGGAGCAAAGCCGCCTTGGCCCAACAGCACCTTAGCACCTAAATAGCCCTGGTCACCGACAAGACCGCAGACTATTAAACCGGCAACGCCGCAGAAGCCCACGAGGGCAGCAATTTTGATAATGGAAAGCCAGAATTCGCTTTCGCCAAAATTATCAACATGAAAAAGGTTAATTACAGTCACCAGCAGGCCAAAAAGAATTGCCCACCACAGTTGACTGACGGCAGGTACAAAATTATTCATAATGATACCCGCAGCAATCATTTCAGACGGCACGTAAGCCATCCAGTTCAGCCAATAGGCCCAGCCAACGCCGCAAGCCCAGGTTGAGGATATATTCTCACGTGCATAGGTAACAAAGGAACCGGAAATAGGCTTAGCTACAGCCATCTCCGCCAGGCACAGCATAACGCATAAGACGATTGCACCGCCAAAAAGATAAGAAAGGATAATAGCAGGTCCGGCCTGCTCAATCGCATATCCGGCACCTAAAAAATAACAGCTGCCGATGATGCCACCTAAAGAAATCATCTGTAAGTGTCTGTTCTTTAAACTTCTATTCATGGATTGCTCGTTCATTACCTTAATAACACAACCTTTCTTGAGCATATGTGTGGAACCTTACGTTCCGCCTTAATTCTTGTGATATGATTTTACTACAAAAAACCGCGTTTGTATAGCAAAAAATGCACTAAAATCAGCGATTTTACAAAAAAAATCTATTTTCCTCATTTTTCCGCTATTTTGCATCATTTTCAAGCGTACTTCTCCACAATTCTATGCAAAAAATACTCCCCCGCCATCCCAGCAATGACAAGGGAGTAAACAAAGAAGGCTCCTTTAAAGATGGTTGAAAAGACTCCAGCAATGCATGCAGATACAGCCAAGCGCACTGACGAGCAACATGCAGATTACCGAAATCTTGATACCGTTTTTCAGTAAATCGTCAGGATTCAAACCGTAGGTTACACCCACGGCACGCGTGCTGACCGGCAGGATAAAGGCACAGTTTACGGCAACGATTGAGGTCAGGATATAAGGAATAGGATTTAGCCCCAGCTGCTGCGAAATACTTTGTACTACAGGAATCGAGATGGAGGCCGCCGCGGTATTGCTGCTGATTTCCGTCAGGAAGGTAGCAAAGAGCGTCAGGCTGAACATCGTTTCCCAGCCTCCGCTCAACGGCAGCAGCGTAATTACCTTGGCAATCTGCGTTGCCGCACCGGTCTTTGTAATCAGCTGGCCCAACGCCAGACCGCCGGAAAAAAGGAAAATCATACCCCACATAATGCCCTTTTCAGCCTCACGCCATGTAAGGAGCAGCTGCCCTGTTTCGTTACGAAGCATAAAAGTGAGCATGCCGAAGGTGAAGAAAACATAGGCAGGCTTCATCAACGGCAGATACTGCACGTAAAGCGGACGGACGAAGGCCAAACCTGTTGCGAGAACAAAAAGCAACAGTCCTAATTTTTCACCGCGGCTCATCGGCCCGAGCTTATCATAAGCAGCACGAAAGTATTCCTTGCCGCCGTCCAGACGCTTAACAGGCAGCGGCAGATGCAGCAGATAAGCCATAATGAGCAGCATGATGATGAACAGCAGCGGCAGAAAGCGGATAACCCAATCCACATACATGAATTCGTGTCCCGTGAGCTTTTCCAGATAACTGATTGCTACCAGGTTAGAGCTGCTTCCTAAAGGTGAACCAAAACCGCCGAAGCCTGCGCCCCAGACGATGGCCAGCAGAATCGGTGTTGCTACGGGATTATTTGTAATCTGCTGCTGCCCCAAAAAGCGCAGCATGCTTACAGCCACCGGCAACAGAATCATAACAACGACGACGTTTGGCAAAAAGATGGACAGCAGCGTTGAAGCCACCAGCCAGACGCATATCTGCTCGCGCATCGATGTTCCCAAGCCGCAAAGACTTTTTATCGCCAAACGCTTATCAAGATGTGTTTTTTCCCACACCAGGCTGATAAGATCACTGCCGACCAGCAGCACGACGATTTCCGAAAAGTATTTACTGATAATACCGTCCATCGGCACCATACCAAAGATGGCGTTCAGGGGAATCGGCAGCAGCGAGGTGACGGCGATATTTACGGGACGCAGCACCCACCACAGGCCCATCCAAAAAATCGTGGCAATGGCGGCCGCCTGCTTAAATTCAATCACAGGTGCCAATACAAGCAGGACAACAAGAAAAAGTAAAGGTCCCGACAAAACGTTCAATGAACGGTGTTTTTTCATAATAACAGCTTCCTCTCTAAGTTCAATAGAAGTTTAATTCTATTTTTTCATTTACTTAATTCTACTCCCGTTCTATAATTAAGTAAAAGACTTTATTTTGATTAATATAATCATATTTTTTGATATTTAAGGAGATGCTGCTATGGATTTCGCATTTTACCGTAACTTTATCACTGTTGCCGAAACAGGTAATCTCAGCGCCGCAGCGAAACGTCTGGGGATTGTACAACCGGCGCTAAGTGCGCAGATGAAGGCTATCGAAAGAAACTACGGCGTACAGCTTTTCAAAATGCAGCGCGGTAAGCGCCACATTGAACTGACGGAAGCAGGTGAAACCTTTTTGCAGCAGGCGCGTCAGCTGTGCAATACGGAAGATGATATCAGCCTGCGTATGCAGGCCTTCGGCAGGCGTGCCGCAGGTACGCTGCGCTTCAGCGTGTCACACGTGCGTACCGACTATTTCCTGCGCAGCTATCTTATTCCCTTTGCCAAGGAAAATCCCGGCATCAGCTATCAGTTTCACGATGCTACGGTAGAGCAGCAGCAGCAGCAGCTGGAGGCGGGCAGTATTGATTTTGCCTTTGCCAATGCGCCGTTGCCTGCGGCGCACAATTTCGCTACTATCAAGGTGCAGCGGGAGAGTTTTTATGCTTTCTATAATGCTGAATTTTCGGTTCCGTGGGCAAATAAAAGCATGCTTTCGCCAGAGGATTTGGCAGGTGTGCCCTTGTGCTGTAATTATGGCAGCTATGCGCTTTTGCGCAATGTGTTTAAGGATTATGCGGTTAAGCCTATTGTCGCCTTTATCGCTACTACGGCAGAGAGTGCGCTTACCTTTGCGACAAGCGGACTGGGAGTTGCGGTTGTTGCGGCGGTGGAGAGTGATGCTGTGCCGCAGGGGATGGTGCGGCGGCAGCTTGTTGATGAGAAGCTGCATTTTGATCAGACGTTATATTGGAGTAAGGGATATAAATTATCGCCTGCGGCGGAGGGGTTTTTGGAGTTTTTCCGAACTTTTAACTAAACAAAAAAACGCCCGCGTTCTTCAGAACGCGAGCGTTAATTTTTTGCTTTTATTCTTTGGGTGCTTCTTAGTCTGCATTCGCAGCGGATTTCGGTGCATCTGCTTCGGCGGCAGGCGCTTCAGCCTTTGCGTCAGCTTCGGCAACGGGAGCAGCAGTTGCTTCCTCATCCACAACAGATTGCTGTACTAATTGCAGCTTTTCTTCTGCGGTAAGGATATGACCGTATTTTACCAGCTGGTTGATTTCTTCCTCTTCCAGAGTTTCCTTCTCCATCAGAGCTTTAGCAATCACATGCAGCTTGTCGATGTTGTCGGACAGCAGCTTTTCAGTAGCAGCATAGGCATCTTCCATAAAGGAGCGTACCTCTTTATCAATTTCGGCTGCCACTTCTTCACTGTAATCCTTGTCGCGGGCAATGTCGCGGCCCAGGAATACCTGATCCTGACGATGACCAAAGGTTACAGGTCCGATGTTTTCGCTCATACCGTATTCGCAAATCATCTGACGTGCCAGTTGAGTTGCACGCTGCAGGTCATTGCTGGCACCGCTGGAGATTTCCTTCAGCACCAGAGCTTCGGCAACACGGCCACCCAGCAGCACCTTCAGCTCATCGAGCATTTCACTGCGGGTTGCATAATACTTATCTTCCTTCGGCAGGCTCAGGGTATAACCACCGGCACGGCCACGCGGAATGATAGTAACCTTATGTACAGGGTCAGTGTGCTCAAGCAGCATACCAACGATAGTATGGCCGCCTTCATGGTAAGCAGTCAGGCGTTTTTCCTTATCACTGATGACACGGCTCTTGCGCTCCGGTCCCATGATAACACGCTCGGCAGCCTCTTCCATTTCCGGCATATTGATGGCCTTCTTGTCCTTGCGGGCAGTCAGCAGTGCAGCTTCATTAACCAGGTTAGATAAATCAGCACCGGTAAAGCCGGGAGTACGCTGAGCGATTACGTCCAGATTTACATCCGGTCCTATCGGCTTGCCCTTAACATGTACCTTCAGGATTTCGGTACGTCCCTTGATATCAGGACGGTCTACTACAATCTGACGGTCGAAACGGCCGGGACGCAGCAGTGCCGGGTCCAGAATGTCCGGACGGTTGGTTGCAGCAATCATAATGATGCCTTCGTTAGCACTGAAACCGTCCATCTCAACCAGCAATTGGTTCAGAGTCTGCTCGCGCTCATCATGGCCACCGCCAAGACCGGCGCCGCGCTGACGGCCTACAGCATCAATTTCATCGATAAATACGATGCAGGGTGCACTTTTCTTTGCCTGGTCGAACAAATCACGTACACGGGATGCGCCGACACCGACAAACATTTCTACGAAGTCAGAACCGGAAATGCTGAAGAACGGAACGCCCGCTTCACCGGCAACTGCTTTCGCCAACAAGGTTTTGCCTGTACCCGGAGGGCCATAGAGCAAAACACCTTTAGGAATCTTAGCTCCCAAGTCATTATACTTCTGCGGATGCTTCAGGAATTCGACAACCTCTTCCAGCTCCTGTTTGGCTTCCTCGGCACCGGCAACATCCTTAAAGGTTATCTTCAGTTTTTCCTCATCGTAGCGACGCGCACGGCTCTTGCCAAAGTTCATCACCTTGCCGCCACCGGCACCGCCCTGATTCATCAGCATGAACCACAGGCCTACGATAATCAGCATCGGCAAAATAGAGCTGAGAATGCTCATCCACCAAGGTGGTTGCGGCGGCAGCTCTGCCTTAATGTCTACTTTCTTTGCTTCCAGCTTTTCTACCAGCTTGCTGTCATTAGGCGCAACGGTAGAAAATTCCTTGCCATCCTTTAATTTACCGCTGATAACATTATCAACAATAGTTACCTGTTTGATTTCATCCTGCTGCACATGCTGCATAAAGCTGGTATAGCTTATATCGGCAGGCTTAGAATTCTTTTCACCGTAAAGGTCAAACATCCAGATAATTACCATGATAATCAGCAGATAAAAAAGTACGTTCTTAAAAAATTTATTCAAGCACGTAGCCTCCTTCCACTTAGCTCATAATATTTTATTATATTATAGATAGGAAAAACTAGCAACTGTTTTATGCAATTTACAGGCTTTTATTTGCGTGCGTATACAGCAGGCTTCAGGATACCGATAAATGGCAGATTGCGGTAATCACCTGCATAGTCCAGACCGTAGCCTACAACGAATTCGTCAGGAATTTTAAAACCTACATAATCAGCCTCCAGACCGTTTACAC
>ERZ791619.27-NODE-27-length-142130-cov-6.07262_pt1 | contig 142130 bp, 129 predicted proteins | sample MGYA00510271_ERZ791619 | MGnify/ENA primary metagenome ERZ791619 (study PRJEB30046, sample SAMN00715209) | human gut metagenome | study: EMG produced TPA metagenomics assembly of the A metagenome-wide association study of gut microbiota in type 2...
GCACACGTCCCAGCAAAAAGGAATTGATTTTTTGCAGGAACAACTGCTGCATCATATACAGCTCATTAGCCAGCATACTGTTAGCCGTACGCACATAAAGCTCGTTGCCGCTGATTTTCTCAATCGCACAGCTGCGCGCCAGATTTTCGCCAACAATCTCCGTCCATCTGCTTTCCAAATAATGCTGCAGATAGGCCAGCTTGATTTCCGGCGAAATATAAGCCTTTTTATAGGTACGACGCGGATCAAACAGACGGCGGATTACCTCCTCCGCAGCCTCTAAATTTTCAGCATACATAATCAGGCCTCGCTTATACAGCCACCGGAAATTTTAAAGTAAGCATTGCCTGCAAGCTCCGGTATCAGCTCGCGGTCATTTACTGTGATAAAGGTCTGCACTCTGCCGTCAATAAACAGCAGCAGCTGAGCGCGGCGGCTGTTATCAAGCTCGCTCATGACATCATCTAAGAGCAGAACAGGGAATTCGCCCAGCTCGTTTTTGACATACTGCAGCTGCGACAGCTTCAGTGCCAGAGCACCGCTGCGCTGCTGCCCCTGTGAGCCAAAGGCCCGCAAGGAAAGACCGTTGAGCAATAGCTGCAAATCATCGCGGTGGGGACCAATGCCCGTATTACCGCGCAGAATATCTATGCGCTGACGCTCCAGCAGTCTGTCGCGGTAAAAATCCTCTGTGGCCTCCGCAACAGACTGCGGATAAAGCAGCTCGCTGTTATTGGCCTTCTGCTCATAGCGCACCTGCAGCATTTCGCTGCCCTGGGTAATCGAAGAGTAAATCTCGCCGGCAATAGCCTGCAGCTTTGCCAGCGCTGCCAAACGCCTGCGTACAATAGCTGCTGCCAGACGAATAAATTCCTCATTCCAGGGCTGCAGCACCTCAGCACTGCCACCGTTATCACGCAGCTCCTTTAAAAGACGGTTGCGCTGCAATAGCACGCGGTTATACTTCAGCAGCAAATCATAGTAAACAGCATCAGTCTGCGCAATCTGCATATCAAAAAAACGACGTCTTAAGGCAGGCTCACCCTTGACCAGCTGCAAATCCTCCGGCGAAAACATTACGGCATTCAAAGCGCCATAATGCTCCTTAGGACGCACGCGCGCACCATCAAGCAATATTTCCTTGTGCCAACGCTCATGCTGCCGGTATTTTTTGATTTTTACCTCATGGCTGCCGCTAAAGCTGGCATATTCTACGCCTACAGCCATCGCCTCTGTACCCATTTTCAGCATTTCCTCTTCAGCCGAGGTACGGTGCGACATGCCGAAGGCCCCATAAAAGATAGCCTCCAGCAGATTAGTCTTTCCCTGAGCATTCTGCCCGTAAAAAACATTAATCATAGCGGGAAGCTGCAGCTGGCAGCTTCCATAATTGCGGAAATTAACCGCATAAAGACTATTGATTTTCATTAAGCTTCTTTGGCAACGGTCAGCTCTATCTGGTCATCAATATTAACTACATCGCCAGGATGTACCTTTTTGCGTTTTTCCGTTACCAGCTGGCCGTTCAAGCGGACAACGCCATCTTCAACCATCATAAATGCCTGGCCTCCGGTGTCAGCAACACCGGAAAACTTAAGCAGCTTATCCATAGTAATGAATTCTGTTCTGATTTCTACAGTTTCTTTTTGCATAATAGCAGCTCCTTAGAAAACAACGCGTACCGGGGTAACGATATAGGTATAATCAGGCTCTTCAGCGCAGGTAACGCAAACAGGGCTGAGAGAGGTATTCATGGATAAAACTGCTTCCTCTGCTTCCAGGTTCTTCAGAATATCCAGGATATACTTAGCATTAAAGGCAACATTCAGCTGGTCACCAACAGTCTGGCAGGCAACAACCTCCAGGCCGGTGCCAACATCCGGGCTGCTGCTGGTAATAGTAATTTCCTCAGCAGCAACGCTCATTTTGATAATGCTGTAATCGCCGTCAGTAGAGAAGAGTGCCACACGCTCAACAGCGCCTGCCAGCTCTTTAATGTTGACCTTGCTGGTCAGAGCAAATTTAGGCGGGATAACACGGCGGTAATCCGGGAACTGGCCTTCAATCAGACGGGAAACAATAACTACATTATCGATAACAACCATAATCTGGTTATTGAGCAGGGAAATAAGTACCTGCTGCGGTACTTCGCCGGTAAGATTACGGGAAATTTCGCCCAGAACCTTGGAAGGAATAATCATGCTGAGCTCTTCATTTCCCTCGTAAGGCAGAGATTTAATTGCCAAACGATGGGTATTGGTGCCGACGAAGGTAATTTTGCCGTCTTTAGCTTCTACCAAAATACCGGTGAACAGAGGTCTTGCTTCATCGGTAGAGCAGGAGAAGATAGTCTTTTTAATCAGCTCCTTAATCATGCTGTCATCAAGAGCAATGGTTCTGTCTGCATCAAAGGTGGGAAATTTAGGATAATCATCTTCATTCATTAAGAAGAGCTGATATTCAGATTTTCCGGAGCTTACTTTAATAGCATGCTTGTCAGCATTTTTGCTGATAGTCAGGCTTTCACCGGGCAATTTACGGATAAGGTCAGCAAAATGCTTGGCAGAAACAACTATTTCCCCCGGTTCGCTGATTTCAGCATCAATGGTGCAGGAAATAGCCATGTTTAAATCCATAGCTTGTATTTCCAGCTTGTCAGCTGATGCGATTACATGAATACCGGAAAAGATAGGTGTGCTTGGCTTGGAAATAATTGCTCTTTGAACTGTCTGGATGGCTTTATTTAAGCTGTTGGTATTACAGGAAATTATCATTTGTTCACAGTCCTCCTTGGTTTTTTAATACTGTTATAATATATAAAAAGTAGTCGACGTAGTAGTAGAGCCTGTTAGTTATGGGGAAAAGTACCGCAAGCTCAGTCGTGGTGGGTTATTTCCCATGTATATAAAGCTGTTGATAACCGGGAAATAATATACACACAATCTACAGGGAAAAATTTTATCAACTGGTACCCCAAAGTTATGCACAGTTTAGGGGCTAGTTATCAACAGTTTTTGTGGATAACTTTTTACTGTTATTGCCGTAAGATTTCTATGATTTCCTGCAGCTCGTTTTGGAAGGCGAGGCTGCTGTTTTTGCATTTGCTGATTTTTTCATAAGCATGGATAACGGTGGTATGGTCACGTCCACCAAAGAGCTCACCGATACGCGGATAAGATAAATCAGCCAGTTCACGGCAAAGATACATAGCTACCTGACGCGGGAAGGCAATGTTCTGGGTACGCTTCTTATTGAACAGCTCATCCTGCTTTACATTGTAGTGGTCAGCAATAACCTTGATGATGCCTTCGAAGGTGATGGTTTTGCTTTTGAGTTTGATATCGTTGCCCATGTCTGCGAGAACCTTTTGCGCAGTCTCTACAGTGATGGGCATATGCATCAGGGAGGTATATGCTACTATTTTGTTGTAGGCGCCTTCAATTTCACGGATGTTGGTGGCGATGTTGGTTGCCAACAGGGTAATAACATCGGTAGGCAGGGTGATATTGTCGGATGCTGCCTTGGTACGCAGGATGGCCATACGTGTTTCCAGGTCAGGTGTCTGGATATCAGCTGTCAGTCCCTGGTCAAAACGGGAACGCAGGCGGTCTTCCAGCGTTTCAATTTCGCGGGGGGGACGGTCACTGGAGATGATGATCTGTTTATCGGCATCCTTCAGTGCATTAAATGTATGGAAGAATTCTACCTGCGTCTGCTCCTTGCCCTTCAGAAACTGGATATCGTCGATAATCAGGCAGTCGATATTGCGGTATTTCTGACGGAAGGCTTCCGTGGTTTTGTTCTGAATAGAGTTGATGATTTCGTTGGTGAATTTTTCACTGGAGGTGTACAGTACCTTCATGCTGGGATTATTCTGCTTGATGCGGTTGCCGATAGCGTGCATCAGATGTGTTTTTCCCAGACCAACGCCGCCATAAAGGAAGAGAGGATTGTAGGCGTGCGCCGGGTCATTGGCTACGGCCTGTGCTGCTGCGTGGGCAAAGCGGTTGGAGTTGCCGATGACGAAGGTTTCAAAAACGTATTTAGGATTCAGGTTGCTTTCATCGGGCTGCTGCACAGAGGTGTTTTCGTTAAACAGCTGCTGCTGTTCACGCTTGGCAGGTATAGCGGGCAGCTCTTCGGCCGGAGAATTGTCGCTGCTGCCGTTGTCCATGGTGTCGATGATGAGCTTGATGTTTTTGCTCATAATGCCTGCAAGGACGCCTTCGATAACCTGAGCGTAGTTTTCCTCCAGCATAGTTTTAAAGAAATCGTTTTTGACAGCTACTTTGTAGTAGGTATCTGTCACCTCTAACGGCATAATAGGTTTTATCCAGACGTTAAAAACCTTTTCATTAAAGGATTCCTTTAATTTGTCCTTACATCTGACCCAGATTTCCGCTAAATCATAGGAATTCATATAGATACATCCTTTCTCGCTAAAATTAGAAAAATAAAAACGACAGCCTGCATTGCCCGCGGAAGGGCGTGTAAGCGCCGGTTAAATTACAAGAGAAGCTAAATTTCCATATATATTTTAGCAGACTGTGGATAACTTCGCAAATTTCCCAAGAAAAATTTCGCAGTTGGCAGAAAAATAGCGGTTTTTACTTGACGAAGTTTTTATTTTCCCATATAATAAGTTAGTAATACCTTGCGTGGTGCTGCAGGTGCTGAAAAAGCGCGTTACAGCCGCGTTGGTAGAACAAATAACAGCTATCAATATTCACATAAATTAGAAATTGATAAAATTTTGCGGTGGATAAGGAGGGAATACTGAATGAAGCGTACTTTTCAACCTAACAATCTCAGAAGAAAAAGAACTCATGGTTTCAGAGAAAGAATGAAAACTTTGGGCGGTCGTCAAGTTCTCAAAAGAAGACGTGCTAGAGGCAGAAAGAAATTGTCTGCATAACATTATAAAATAGGCCGCGCAAGTGGCCTATTTTTTCCATGCGGGCAGGTGTGCATTTGATGCAAAAGAAAAAGTTTACTTTAAAAAAATTAAATCGACTTAAATCGAAGAAAAGCTTTCAGATTGTCTATGTAAAGGGACGTACTGTTGTCGATGCTATGTCGGTTTTTTATATTCTCCCGGATCAGGGCGAAGATATAAAAATCGGTCTGGCGGTAGGCAAGAAGCTGGGCTGTGCTGTGGTGCGCAACCGTGTCAAGCGTCTGATGCGTGAAGTATTCCGCATGCATAAGGCAGAACTCAAAAAGGGTTACCATATAGTCTGGGTAGCTCGCAAGAAGCTGACAAAGGCTGATTACAAGACTTTTGAGCGTGTATTTTTAAGACTGGCAAAAAGAGCAGCTCTGCTGCAGTAATAAGGATAGAAGGCTATGAGCAGGTTACTGATTTTGTGTATAAGATTCTACCAGATTTTTATATCACCGCTGAAACCGCCGACCTGCAGGTTTTATCCTACATGTTCAGCGTATGCTATTGAAGCGATTCAGAAGAAGGGTCCTGTGAAGGGAACGTGGCTGGCGATTAAGCGTATCGCCAAATGTCATCCTTTTCATCCGGGCGGTTATGACCCTGTGCCATAAGCATACTATTAAGCTATAACACTTTGTTTTTTAAGGAGTGATATCTTGGATTTTCTCGCTAATATCGTACAACAGGTGTTAACTGTGCTCTATAACTTTACTGAGAGCATTGGTATACCGAACCTTGGCCTGGCTATTGTTTTAATGACCATTATTATTAAGCTGATTATGTATCCGCTGACTCAAAAGCAGATTCAATCAACTAAGGCAATGATGGAAATTCAGCCTAAAATGAAGGCTTTGCAGGAAAAATATAAGGACGATAAACAGCGCCTGAATATGGAGCTGGCTAATTTATATAAGAGCGAAGGCGTTAATCCGCTGGCAGGCTGCCTGCCTCTGCTCATCCAGATGCCGATCATGATTGGTATTTTCTATGGTATCCGTGATTACAACTATGCAGCACATCCGGAACTCATTACCAGCTTTTTATGGCTGGCTGATATTTCCAAGGCAGATCCGACCTATGTTCTGCCGGTGCTTTCCGCATTGACTACCTTTATTCAGACTAAGCAGACTATGCCGGCAAGCGGCGGCGGTGCACAGAACAAGATGATGATGTATTTCATGCCGTTGTTCATCGGTTATATCAGCTTGACCTTCCCTGCAGGCCTGGTTCTGTATTGGGTTGTAATGAATATTATGCAGATTGCACAGCAGTCTATTATGAACAGAGCTGCGGCTAAATAACATGTAAGCATATAGGAGTTGGTAAAGATGGCTTTTGTTGAAAAGACCGGTAAGAGCGTGGACGAAGCTGTTGCAGCAGCTTTGGCAGAACTGAATGTTACAGCTGATGAGGCTGTTGTTGAAGTATTAGAGGAAGCAAAGAAGGGCTTTTTAGGCTTTGGCCGTAAGGATGCCCGTGTACGCGTAAGCGTTAAACCTGCAGTTGAAGAAAAACCTGCAGAGGCTGCCCCCGCTGCTGAGAAAACAGTAAGCGAGGCTGCTGCCGACGCTGTAGCTGCAGTAAAGGTGGCTGCAACCGTAGCTGCCGGTGCTCTGGCTAAAAAGGCAGATGCTGTGAAGGCTGATGCTGCTGTAGCTGCCGAGGACTTCAAGAAGAAGGCTGCAGATGCTAAGGACGATGCAGTGGATGATGCTATTGCAGCGCTGAATGCTTTGAAGAGCGAGCGCCGTGAGCGTCAGAACCGCGAACCGCGTAAATACAATGTAAGTGATGAGGCAGTTGCTGCTGCTAAGGAATTTTTGCAGAAAATCTTCAATGCTATGCATATTGAGGTTGCTATGGAAAAATTCATCAACAAAAATGACGGCAGCGTTACCTTCCGCCTGCATGGTGATGATATGGGTATTTTAATCGGCAAGCATGGACAAACCTTAGACAGCTTGCAATACCTGACTAATCTTGTTGCTAACAAGAACAGCAACGAGCGTGTGCGTGTAATCATTGATGTTGAGGATTACCGTGACCGTCGTATTGATACTCTTAACCGCCTGGCTGCACGTCTGGCAGATAAGGTTAAACGTACCGGTGAGCGCGTAGCCCTGGAGCCGATGAATCCGCACGAGCGCAAGATTATCCATATGGCACTGCAGGGTGACCGTCGTGTTACTACCCTGAGCGAGGGCGATGAGCCTTATCGTCATGTGGTTATCGAGCTGAAAAAATAAAATATAAAGCAAGGCTGTCGCGTTAAGTTAATTAGAGGCTTATTTGCGGCAGCCTTTTTTCCGTACTGAGCTTTTTTATGCAGTACAGATAAAAGAAGGAGGGTCATATGGCTGAGGATACAATTAGTGCTGTTACTACGGCTCTTGGCGAGGGTGCTGTAGGTATTGTGCGTATTAGCGGACCTGAGGCGCTGGCGGTGGGTGAGTCCTTGTTTAAGGCGGCTTCCGGCAAGGCATTAGGTGCATATCCGGTGAATACGCTTGCTTATGGCCATGTTTATGATACGGACGGCAGTCTTGTGGATGAGGTGCTGGCAGTGTATATGCGTGCTCCCCGTTCCTATACGGCGGAGAATGTGGTTGAAATCCAGTGTCACGGCGGTGTTCAGCCGCTTAAGAAGATTTTGCAGCTTACGTTTGCTGCCGGTGCGCGTCCGGCAGAGGCCGGCGAGTTCACGAAGCGCGCGTTTTTGAATGGCAGGATTGACCTGACGCAGGCTGAGGCGGTTATGGATATTATCCGTTCGCGCAGTGAGGCGAGCCTGAAGCTGGCTGCGCGTCAGCAGCAGGGACAGCTGGCAGGTGAGCTGCGCAGTTTGCGTAAGCAGCTTGTGGATGTGGTTGTTAATCTGGAGGCTGTGATTGATTATCCGGAGGAGGATATCGAGGATGTTACCTATGGCAGGGTGCAGGAGAGCCTGACTACTGTGTGCAGCGGCATTGAGCATTTGCTGGCACATGCGCATACGGGCAAGATTTTGCGCGAGGGCTTGCGTACTGCTATTGTGGGACGTCCGAACGTGGGTAAGTCCAGTCTTTTGAACGCTTTACTGCGGGAGGAGCGCGCGATTGTTTCGCAGTATGCCGGTACGACGCGTGACGTTATTGAGGAACAGCTGCTGCTTGACGGTGTGCCGTTGGTGCTGGCTGATACTGCAGGTATTCGTGCTACCGAGGATTTTGTGGAGAAAATCGGCGTGGAGAAGAGCCGCCAGCTGTTGGCGGATTCGGAGCTGGTTATCTGTGTGATTGACGGCAGCGAGGGACTTACTGAAGAGGATGAGGCGATTTTAGAGGCTGCGGTCGGCAAGCCTTGTGTGGTGATTGTGAATAAAAGCGATTTGCCGCAGCAGGTTGACCTGGCCCAGCTGCGTGAGCGTTTTGGTGCTGATAAGGTGATGACGCTTTCTGCGAAGACGCTTGTTGGTATTGAGGCGTTTACTGCCTGGCTGAAGAGCTATGTTTACGGCAGCAAGGGTACGCTGGAGGACGGTGCATATATTCAGAATGCGCGTCAGGAGCGTTTGCTGCGTGAGGCGTTGCTAGGCCTGCAGGATGCAGAGGCTGCGGCACAGGATTATTTGCCTTATGACTGCATTGTGATTGATGTGCGCTCGGCGATTGACCTGTTAGGGGAGATTACGGGTGATACGGTGCAGGATGAGATTATCAATGAGATTTTTGAGCGGTTCTGTATCGGTAAGTAGGGGTTGTTCTGATGATAAGCCCCCTTTAGTCGCTGGCGCGACAGTTCCCCCGAGGGGGAACCAAGGAATTCCATTTATTTCTGTCTTCTTGCCTGCCCCTTGGGGAAGGTGCCGAGCACAGCGAGGCGGAAGGGGGTTGTGCGTCGCAATTAAATATCGTTTCAGTCAGGAGCAATTTTTTAACGCAAATTTCGTGTGGAACCATGACGAAGCTTCGGTAAAATTTGGCAGACGATAAGAGAATGCTACATACCCTTGCTTCTATGGTTCCGGACACTCATTTGCTAAAATTGCTATTCCTTACACGATATGTTAATTGCTCGTTATGGCGTTTAGCTACCCTGATGTTTTTCTGCTAATTTTCTGGTTACATCCCCGGTAAAAGGGAAGAGCCAGTACATATATTTTTAAGAGGTCAATTAAGATGAGTTATATTACAGATACATTTGATGTAATTGTCGTTGGCGCCGGCCACGCAGGCGTGGAGGCGGCGCTGGCTGCTGCCCGCCTGGGCGGCAAGACGCTGCTGGCGACGCTGTCGCTGGATAATGTGGCGCTGATGCCATGTAATCCGTCTATCGGCGGTCCTGCTAAGGGACATCTGGTGCGTGAGCTTGATGCTTTGGGCGGCCAGATGGGTATCAGTGCGGATTTGGCGTGTATCCAGATGCGTCTTTTGAATACCGGTAAGGGCTATGCCGTGCATGCTCTGCGTGGTCAGGAGGATAAGCCTTTTTATCACACTTTGATGAAAAAGATTGTTGAGGATCAGGAGAATCTGGAGCTGAAGCAGCTGATGATTGATAAGCTGCTGGTGGAAAACGGTGCGGTTGTTGGCGTAGAGGCCGAAACCGGTGAGGTTTTCGAGGCGAAGTGCGTTATTCTGGCTACTGGTACTTATCTGCGCGGTCGTATTGTGTATGGCCAGGTTAATTATGAATGCGGTCCTAATGGTCTGCGCAGCGCACAGAAGCTTTCGGCTTCGCTGCTGGAAAACGGTGTGGAGCTGATGCGCTTCAAGACCGGCACGCCGGCGCGTATTGATGCCCGCAGCCTGGATTACAGCAAGATGGAGCCGCAGTATGGCGATGAGGAGGTGCGTAACTTCTCCTTTATCAGCGATATCAAAACGCGTGAGCAGGTTCCTTGCTACCTGACTTATACGAATGAGGCTACACATAAGATTATCCGCGATAACCTGCATTTATCCGGTATGTATAATGGTATGATTGAGGGTGTCGGCCCGCGTTACTGCCCGTCTATCGAATCTAAGATTGTGCGCTTTGCCAATAAGGAGCGTCATCAGCTGTTTATCGAGCCTGAGGGACGCAGCACCAATGAAATGTATGTACAGGGCATGAGCTCTTCGCTGCCGGCACACATTCAGCTGCAGTTTATGCAGACTATTCCCGGTCTGGAGCATTGCAAGATGATGCGTGCAGGCTATGCCATAGATTATGATTGCCTTGATCCGCTGCAGCTGCGTCCGTCTTTGGAGCATAAGGCTATCAGCGGCTTGTTCAGCGCTGGTCAGTCCAACGGCACCAGCGGCTACGAGGAGGCTGCTGCCCAAGGTCTGATGGCAGGTATTAACGCAATGATGAAGATTAACGGACGCGAGCCGCTGGTGCTGCGCCGCGATGAGGCATATATCGGCGTGCTGATTGATGACCTGGTTACCAAGGGTACATCCGAGCCTTACAGAATGATGACCTCGCGTGCGGAATACCGCCTGCTGCTGCGTCAGGATAATGCAGATTTGCGCCTGACGGAAAAGGGCAGGGAGATTGGCCTGGTTGATGATAAGCGCTACGGCATTTTTACCGAAAAGCGCAGTGCTTTGGAGCGCACCGTTAGCGAGCTGGGCAAGCAGAATATTTCGCCCAGTGCGGAAAATAATGCCAAGCTGGAGGCTATGGGTACGGCACCGCTGCGCAGCGGCAGCAGTCTTTTGGATTTGCTGCGCCGCAAGGAGGTTACCTACAGCAAGCTGCAGCAGGCATTTGATTTGCCGGAGCTGGCACCGCAGGTTGCGGAGCAGGCCGAGATTTTTGCCAAGTATGAGGGCTATATTACCAAGCAGCGTCAGGAGGTTGAGTGCTTTATGAAGCTGGAAAACAAGCGCCTGCCTGATGATATAGATTATCGTGCGATTAAGGAGCTTTCCAGCGAGGCCGCTGAAAAGCTGGACAAGGTGCGTCCGGCGAATATCGGTCAGGCATCGCGTATCAGCGGTGTTTCGCCTGCTGACATCAGTGTGCTGATGATTGCGCTGGAGCTGAAGCGCCGAAAGGAGCAGGAAGAATGACCTTTGCAGAAATTTTAGCCGAAAAGGGTGCGGAGGCCGGTTTAAGCTTTACGCCGCTGCAGCTGGAGCAGTTCAGCCGTTATTACGAGCTGCTGGTGGGAACCAATAAGGTGATGAACCTTACCGCGATTACCGAGCCGGAGGAGGTTGCCGTAAAGCATATGGTAGACAGCCTGCTGGCCTACGAGGCGGAGATGGCCGGCAAAACCCTGGCAGACGTGGGCACGGGCGCCGGCTTTCCCGGTGTGCCGCTGAAAATCTACTGCCCCGAGCTGAAGGTGACGCTGATTGATTCTCTAGGCAAGCGCCTGCGCTTTTTGCAGCAGGTGATTGAGGAGCTGGGGCTGAAGGGAATCCGTTGTGAGCATTTGCGTGCGGAGGATGCCGGTCGCGATAAAAAGCATCGCGAAAAATATGATTATGTAACGGCACGCGCGGTGGCACGTTTGAGCGTGCTGAGCGAATATTGCCTGCCGTTGGCCAAAAAGGGTGGTCAGTTTATCGCCCTGAAGGGCAGCAAGTTTGCTGAGGAAATTACCGAGGGTGAGGCTGCGGTAAAAATTCTCGGCGGCAAAATTATTAGTGCAGAGCCTGTCAAATTACCCGGTCTTGACGATGGACGTGCTATAATAAAGATAGCTAAAATCAAAACAACACCGGCGCAGTACCCGCGTAAGGCAGGTACGCCGGAAAAACAGCCCTTAGGTGCTAGATAGGGGGAAGCAAATGTTAGTAGATGATGGATTTTCGGTATTAGATACAGATTGCGGTATTATTGGTGAGCGTAAGGCCGTCAATGAGGTGAAGGTTGTGAAGGTGCCTATCGGGCAGATTTTCCCTAACCCGTATCAGCCACGCAAAAGCTTTGACGAGGCAGCCTTAGAGGAGCTGTCTGCTTCCATCGCCCAATATGGCGTGCTGCAGCCTCTTTTAGTATCCCCGACAGAGGACGGTCGTTATCTGCTGATTGCCGGTGAACGCCGACTGCGTGCTTCCCGTATGGCGAAGCTGACGGAGGTACCGGTGATTATCAGCGATTATACTACGCAGCAGATTGCGGAGATTGCGCTGATTGAAAACCTGCAACGTGAGGACCTGCATTTTCTGGAGGAGGCAGAGGGCTACGAACAGCTGATGGAGCAGTTCCACCTGACGCAGGAGGCTATGGCTGCGCGCGTAGGCAAGAAGCAGTCCACCATCGCCAACAAGCTGCGTTTGCTGCGCCTGTCGCCTGCTGTACGCAAGGTGCTGGTGGATGCCGGCCTGAGCGAGCGTCATGCACGCGCCTTGCTGAAGCTGGATGATGATGCCAAGCGTCTGGAGGTGCTGGAGGTTATTGTGGCCAAGAACTACAGTGTGCGCCAGACTGAAGAATATATCAGCAAGCTGCTTGATGACAAGCAGCAGGAAAAACGCCGCCGCATGGTAATTGTCAACGACATCCGCATCTACTTGAACAGTATTAAGCAGGTTGTCAACGCTATTAAGGACGTTGGTATTCCCGTTAACATGGAGCAGACGGTAGAGGGCGATGAGGTTATCGTCAGCCTGCGCATCAAGAACCAGAAGAAGCCGAAGGGTGGCAACAGCAAGCCCCTGTTCTAAAAAAGATAAGGCAGGAAGCTTCCTGCAGTAACGATAAAAGCAGAGAGCTGTGTTTCACGTGAAACACAGCTCTCTGCTTTTTTATGACTTATGTATAGCATCGAAGCGGACTGGTGAATTTTACATAGTTAGATAAGGGAACATTATACTTACTATAATCTGCTTATAATACTGGTATTTCTATCTTGGATATGAATTTGTTATGCGAATCGGTTGACCAGTAATCTCTCAATATTTTGATATAAATAACATTATTGGTTTTTAAATTAAGTGCTTGGCAAAATTTAGTTAAAAACGGTTTTGCTGTATTTACCGCGTCGTCAAAATTGGTATTAACGCAGATTTGCAGATACAGGCCGTAAGGCTTTATGTAATTGTGCCTTTTTTTATTAGTCTTGCAGAACACTTTGTAGGATTCCGGAGAAAAATCGGTAATTGTGTCATTAAAAATAAAACCGCCGATACTATATTCTTTAAGCCCGTTTTGGTCAACAGCCGAATTCAGCAGGTTGACAGCAGCTACAAAACGCTCCTTTAGCGGTAACGAAAGCAGAATATCCTCGCTTACCAAAAAATATTCCTCTTCTCTGTAGGACAGGGTGATTTCGTTCAGCTTACATTCATTGCAAGTATTTATGGTATTTATTTTAGATTTTATGTTATCGCATAATTTGGCAGTCAGTTCTATTTGTTTTGTCAATCTATGTAATTGTTTGTTGAGCAGAGAAAGAGTATCGTCAGGAGTGCGGTGGTCCAAAAAATTCTTTATATCGTTAAGGTGGAAACCCATTGTTTTCAAATCCAAAATAATTCCCAAGATGAAAAACTGCTTCAGCGAGTACATGCGATAACCGTTCGAATCTACATAATCAGGTTTAAACAAATCCTTTTTATCGTAGAAAATCAGCGTCTGTTTTGATATGTTATATAATTGCGCCAAGTCACTTGCGTAAAAGAAATTGCTTTTGCCTATCATTTAAAAATCTCTCCTATTGACATTATAGTTACTATATGGGGTATACTGTATCATCATAACATAAACAACATAATAATGCTAGAGTATTAGCATTGCGTTAGTGTATGAGTGTATGGTGAAGTTGTTAGGAGGTATTATATTTTTATGCTTTTAATTTTTGTTTGCAAGTGAAACACGGCAAGCTAGGCAGGAAAAGGTTAAAAAATATATTTATATGAGGTGCATTAAATAATGAAAGAATTCCGCAAGAAGAACCTTTGTAAATCTCTTGCTTTAGGTTTGTTGCTTGCTGGTGCAAGCGTTCAGTACAGAGGGGTCGCCTTTGCGGCAGAACTGATGAAAGAATTTACGCTTGACCAAATGATAGTAACGGCACAAAGAATTGAAAAAAGAGATGTAGACGTACCTGCGAGCACAATCATTATTACTTCAAAACAAATCCAAGATGCAGGCGTTAAGAGCGTTGCCGAGGTTTTAGGAAAGCAACCCGGTATTGTTTATGTTGGTTCTTGATAAGATTATGGTGGAAACTATACCGAAAAGGTTGCTTCCCGCTTTTTACTGGGGTTAAACAATGAAAAACATATTTAAATTTGTGGTATTGGTGCTAGGTCTTATGCTATTGCTTTGTAATAGTGGGTGCGGTTTAGATGCAAATAATGTAGATGGCAGTAGCAATAAAACAGTTCAGGATTATCGAGGTAAAAGAATTGTCTTAAAAAATAAACCGAAGCGAATAATATCTACGTTTTACGTTGGAGATGAAATTCTTTATGGAGTAGCTGATAAAGCTAATGTATTAGCTTATAGTCAATGGGCGCACGATGAAAAAATATCGTTTATCACTGAACAAACCAAGGAGTATACGCTAAATCCTCCTAAGGTAACGGAATTCTACTTAAAAAATAATGTTGACTTAGTTCTTGCTCATGAAGGCTTGTCACCAGATTTTATTGCTAGCATAGAAGCTATGGGAATCAATGTTTATGTATATAAAGTTCCTAACAGCATCGAAGAAATAAGAACGTTGATCAAAAATATTGCTGATCTTATTGGTGAAAAGCAGCGTGGGAAACTGGTTGTAGAACAGATGGATAAGGATTTAAAGAATGTTGCTGATCTGGAGCAACCTAAAGAAGCTAAAACAGTTGCTTTATTGGCTCACTATGGTGTAATTGGCGCTAAAAATACGATTTCAGATGTTATTTTTAAACGTGCAGGACTTGTAAATACAGCAGCTAAAGCAAGCAAGTTGGAGCGCAGTACACTTCCCAAAGAGATGCTTTTAAAATTAAATCCTGAATATATCTTCCTTGTGGATTGGACATATGGTGGTCGTAATCCATCGGGAACAGCTTTTCTTAAAGAAGTTATGAGTGACCCAAGTTTGCAAACATTGCAGGCAGTAAAGAATAAGAATGTAATCCCAGTACCTGTAAAATACAATTGCTGCGCCAGCCAATATATTGGCAAAGCTATTTTGCAAACGAGAAACTATGTCTATCCAATATCAAAATAATGAATAATTATACTGGAGGTACGTTTTCATGTTGAAAAAAAGAATGATAGGAGCCCTAATGTTATCTTTAGTATGTGCTAATGGTTATGCTGCGGAAGTACCGCAATATTCGTTAGACACGATGGTAGTTACTGCAACCCGAGACCAGATATCTGATTTACGAGTTCCGTCAGTAGTTACTGTATTGACCGAAAAAGAGTTAAAGGCTACAGGTGCTAAAGATTTAATGTCTGCATTAAATGGTATAGATAGTATCTATATTACAGTTTCTCCTACTAGCAAGTTCATTAACATGCGTGGATTTGATAAGGGTATTTTGTTATTGATTGATGGACAACCTACCAATGTTCAAGATGGATATTCTCTAGATATGGTTTCTATGTCTAATATTGATAGAGTGGAGATTGTACGCGGCGGTGCCTCCGTTTTGTATGGTAGTGAAGCTTTTGGCGGTGTTATTAATGTAATTACTAAAAAGCGTAGTGAAGTGGATGGAATTACTCACGCAAATATTTCTGCTGGTAACAGTGGTCAACGCTATGGTGAATTAGGGTTGAAAGTTGGCAAATTTGCTGTATCTGGTGAGTATAGGCGTATTGGTGATAATGGTCCTACGTCTACAATTTATTATCCTGGTACTGATCAAGCTATGTATTATCATTCTAAAGAAAATGAGACAAAGATTATTAATGCTAAATATCAATTTAGTGATCAATTTGATTTACAGTATTTTTACTCCAACAAACAGAATGATGTAGATACTGTTTTAGAGAACAGCGGTGCTTTGAAAGAAAAAACTTTAGGCGACTTAAAATATCATATTGCGCAGTTGAATTATGCTAATAAAGATACTAAAGTTTCTTTTAGCTTGCGTGATCGTAATTGGCATAACGACAAAAAAGCACCTAGTGGCGCTTATAAAAGCAAGACAGTATATGATGGACGCACTTATGGTTTGGATATGCAGCATAAATGGCAATTAGAAAAAGGGCATATTATTGGTGGAGCAATGTGGGAAAATGAAAGCTATGCTTTCTATGCTCCTTTGAATAGTGGTACATATCGAGATTTCCCTAAAAGCTCTCGTAATCAATATGGTATTTTTGGACTGTTACAATATGATGCAGATGAAAAGAATACTATGTATGTAGGCGCACGTCAACATTATGTTAAAGGTGCTGATAAAAAAGACGATGCTTTTTGTCCGCAGGTAGAGTATGTACATCTTTTTAATGATGATGAGTCATTTTTTGCTAATGTAAACCGTTCCTTCAGAATGCCAAAAATGCTGGAGATTTTTGGTTATACTGCTTCTCAGATGCCTAATCTTGATTTAGGACCTGAAAAAGGTTGGAATTATGAAATGGGCTATAAAAAGCAGTTTGAGGATGGCGTATTTAAAGTGTCTGGATATTTTATGGATTATACTGATAAAATTGCCTCTATTAGACTTGATGGGAAAAGGAAAAATATCAATGCTGCTGGCTTCCGAAATAGTGGTGTAGAAGCAAGCTGGAACTCTCATATTAGTGATAATTTAGGCTATAGGTTAGGCGTGAATCTGTCTAATCCTGAACAACAAAATAAAAGCACTGATCCTTGGGCTCCTGTAAATAGCCGTGTACAATTAACGGGTGGATTAAACTATAATAATAAAGAGCTGAGCAGTTCAATTATATTCAACTATTTTACTAATCGTGCTGATGCAGAATCTGATCTGCTTTCTATTGATGCAGGTATTCAATATAAGGCTAGTAATTGCAGTACCTTCGCTTTTGGCGTTCAGAACTTATTGGATAGAGATGATATACAAAATGGTAATACTATGCTTGTGCCTGCAAGATTGTGGAATCTTGAATTTCGCTACTCTTTCTAAGAGGTACTTACATGATTAGAAACACAGAGCGCAAGAAGGTCATTCATTGCAATCTAATGGGCATTTACCTGGCTGCAGCCTATAATCATCGTGTTGCGGTAGTGTTCCACGCTCCTCGTTCTTGTTCACATATTGCTTATAACGCCTTTTTAGAAGGGCGAGCCAGATGCTTACGTGAGCATCCGGAGTTAGATGCAGCTAAGGTTGATGGCAGTAATTTGTACGTAACGTGTTTGAGCGATAAAGAAGCTATTTTTGGCGGTGAAGCTTTGTTGCGTCAATGCTTGTTGGACGTTGCCGGTTTAAGCAACTATGATTATATCATAGTTGCTGCAGGCTGTGTTGCCAGCGTCATTGGCGACGATGTTGCAGCAATCTGTAGTGAGGTGGAACGTTCTACAGGAGTGCCTGTTTTACGTGCCGAAGGCGCAGGTTTTATGAGTAAAAATGAAATTGACGGAATGTTGAATATAACTAAAGCTTTGTGTCAAAGGTTTGTGCAGGTAGATAAGGCTCCTAAACAAAAGAATACTGTTGCCGTCTTTGGTATGAATTATTTTGCTAGTACTAGAGCTGAAATAGCAGAAGTAAAGCGTTTGTTAGCTTTAGTGGGAATAAAAAAAGTTCTTTTCCCGCCTGGAGCTATGGATATTAAGCAGCTGCAGGAGCTGGCACAGGTTGAAGCCGTCACTGCAATTCATTCCTTACCACATAACCTTGCCGCTGTTGAAGCGTATGCCAAATCATTTGCAGCAAGAAATGAACAGCAATTTTTCCCTTTTAAAATTCCTACTACTATGGAAGAATCCTATAGTTTGTTAAAGGAGCTAGGAGAGTCCTTGGGACGCAGAGGCATGGCAGAAGAAGCTATACGCAAAGAGAAAGTCTCTCATGAGACATTCTTAGGTAGACTAAGAAAAGATTTGCAGGGAGTTTCTTATGTTTTATCTGTAAGTATGCCTGCTAGGTATTTTAAAATTGCTAGAGTATTGCAGCTTTTGGATGATGTGGGTATGGTGCTGCAGGACATTGTTTTTGGAGCAGAGCTGACTAAAGCGGAGATTGCTGCTCACAAAGCTGAGCTGGAATCCTTGCCAGCAGTAAGCTTTTTAACAGAAGATGACTTAAGTAGCTTGCCAGCATCTCTTTTAGTAAGTACCATTGCTAAAGAATGCGACAAGCCGCAGTACTGTATATCCTATAGTCGTTTGGGCAGAACAGGAGTAGAAAGCTTTTATCTTAAGCTTTTAGATACCGTGATTAATGAAAAGAGATTGGTATACGAAGATGAAAGAAGATGGAATTAAGCGTTGGCGTCCGTGCACCAGCTATTGCCAGATGACAGGCGCAGCCGCTGCGTTTTTAAGCGTGTCCGGATGCCATGTATTGATGAATTCTCCACGTTGGTGTGCTATTTTAGCAGAACGTGAGCTAGCTAAGGAACAAAAAGAATATGAGCAAAGATTATTTTGTTCAGAGGTGCTGGAGCCTGATTTGCTTTATGGCGTTTGCAATAAAGTTACTGCAGCATTAGAAGAACTGAGTTCACAAGCAAAACCGACGTTACTTGCTGTGCTTACTAGCTGCTCTTTAAGTCTTATTGGTGATGATTTGAAGGGTATCTGCAGAGCTGCATCTACAAATTGTCCTGTTATTGCTTTAGATGCTGGTGGTCTTAGCGGCGAATTTACCAACGGCTGGGTTAAGGCAGTGCTTGCCTTATTAAAGCAACAATGCTTGCAAAAGCAATCGACCTGCTCTATGTCTGTAAACCTTATTGGCTTTAGTACAGTGCAGTCTGCGTGGAAGGACAGCATACAAAAGCTACAGGAACAGTTGGCTAAGGCGCAGATTAAGGTTAATTGCTGCCTTTTGACTAATAATACGCAGCTAAGTGAAGTGCAGAATTTGGGGCAAGCGCAGCTAAATCTTGTACTTGATAAGGAGCTAGGCTTGCCAGTAGCTGAATGGCTACAGCAGAATTTGCAACAGCCATATATAATTTTGCCTGAGTCCATACTTCTGGAACATGGATATAAATGGCTAGATGATGTTTTGGCTTTTAGGTGTAGAAATACTATATGATGAGCTTGGATTTTAGTCAAAGTATCAGAAGGTCATATAATGTGAACAAAAGTGGTGTAGTACTAATCGTACCACACCACTTTTGGGACAGTCTGTGGTGGCAGCCATTTATCGGCTGCCACCTTTTGGCTTTTTTGTACAAGGAGGTGGCTTATTATGCTCCGGCTATAGCCGGATTTTTACCAGAATTTGAGCATCTGGAAAAGACTCTTTTTAAAGCCCTTCTCCGGCGGAATTACCTCATGCAGGAATTTGGGCTTTACGTAACGCACAATCATTGGCGGTGTGCGCAGTGTTGTTTCGGCAAAGCGCGGCAGCTTGCTGTTGGCAGGCAGCGCTTTTGCTGCTGACAGCAAAGCTGATTTATGCCTAGTTACGGGGAGGCGATAGCGTGGGACGTATAGAATGGACAAGTATGCATTTTTCTCATGAGCTCAGGCTTAGGTGTTTGGCAGTTGCGTGAATGCAAGTTGCTGAATATGCTGCCAGCGCTGGTCATGCCGCAGGTTTTCTAGGCGCTGATGGGGCTGATGAAGTGAGCTTTAGAGAAAAGTTTCCTTTAAAGTAAAATTATTTTTTATTAATATAAGTTGTTGACAGACGCTGGGAATGAGTTATAATGTAAACGATATAATAGTGCTTTATAAAAGGTCAAGGGAGCGCTGTTAAAATTTCATATTGGAGGAGATGATATTGTGAGCAAGCATTTATCAACTTCCGTGAGGGTGCCTATTGAAGCGGATAATCCCAGTATTGTCCGTAATGAGTCATTGTGCATCAAATGCGGTCAGTGCAGTAATGTCTGCACAAGTCCTGTTGGTGTGTTGGGAACCTATGCGCTGGAGCAGACCGGAGACAGAGCTATCTGTATTCACTGCGGTCAGTGTGCTAATGTCTGCCCTGTTGGCAGCATCACCGAGGTATATGAATATCCAGAGGTTAAGGCTGCCGTGCAGGATAAGGACAAAATCGTCATTGTCAGTACGTCACCTTCTGTACGCGTGGCTTTGGGCGAGGAATTCGGCCTGCCTAAGGGGGCGTTCGTGCAGGGGAAGATGGTGGCGCTTTTGCGTGCTCTGGGCGTGGATTATGTGCTGGATACGAACTTTGCTGCTGACCTGACGATAGTTGAAGAGGCAAGCGAGCTCATTACTCGTATTACAGGCCAGGCAGACAAGCCGTTACCGCAGTTTACGAGCTGCTGCCCGGCGTGGGTGAAGTTTGCAGAAACCTATTACCCGGAGCTTCTACTGCATATTTCTACAGCTAAAAGTCCGATAGGTATGCAGGGGCCGACGATCAAAACCTATTTCGCACAGAAAATGGGCATTGATCCGAGGAAGATTGTTAATGTCGCCTTAACACCATGCACAGCGAAAAAGTTTGAGATTCGCCGTGAGGAAATGAAGGCTGCCGGGCAGAAGCTGGGCATAACTGAATTGCGGGATATGGATAATGTTATCACGACTAGGGAGCTGGCACTGTGGGCTAAAGAGGCAGGTATTGATTTTGCCAGCTTAGAGGACAGCGATTTTGATAAGCTCATGGGTGAGGCATCTGGCGCAGGTGTTATTTTTGGAAATACAGGTGGTGTAATGGAGGCTGCTCTCAGGACTGCTTATGCTTATCTTACGGGCGAGCAGCCGCCTAAGGAAATGCTCAGACTCGAGCCAGTGCGTGGCTATGATGGATTGCGTGAGGCCAGCGTGGATATAGCAGGCAGGGTTATCAATGTGGCAGTGGTTCACGGAACGGAAAACGTCCGCAAGCTTATAGCTGGTGGCATTGAAAAATATCATTTTATAGAGGTTATGACCTGTCCGGGCGGCTGCATCGGCGGCGGCGGGCAGCCGAAGGATTTTGCCTATGATGCTGACGTAGCACGCAAGGCCCGTATCGAAGGTCTTTATGAGCGGGATGCAGAAATGGAGCTGCACCTGTCTCACGAAAATAAAGAAATTCAGCAGCTTTATAAGGAGTTTTATGATGCACCCTTGAGCGAGCTGGCTGAAGCAATGCTGCATACTACGTATCAGGACCGCAGCGCAGATTTAACAAAAGGAGCGAGAAAGAAAATGTCGAAGTGGAAATGTTCAATTTGTGGTTATATCTATGAAGGCGAGGAGCTGCCTGCTGATTTTGTTTGCCCTATTTGTAAGCAGGGCGCAGATAAATTTGTAAAAATTGAGGATACTCCTGCTGGCGAGGTGAAAAATCCTTATGCTGGTACAAAGTCAGAGAAGAATCTGTTAGAAGCCTTTGCCGGTGAGTCTATGGCTCGCAACAAGTACACTTATTTTGCTAAGGTTGCGCAGGAAGCAGGCTTTGAGCAGATTGCTGCTTTGTTCTTGCAGACAGCAGAGAACGAAAAGGAGCATGCACAGCTATGGTTTAAGGCTTTGGGCGAGCTTGGCGATACTGCGGCAAATCTGCTGCACGCTGCTGAGGGAGAGAACCACGAATGGACGGATATGTATGTGCGTATGGCCCAAGAGGCAGATGCCGAAGGCTTCTATGAGCTGGCAGAGCAGTTCCGTGGCGTAGCAGCTATTGAGAAGCGTCATGAGGAGCGTTATCGTGCGTTGCTGCACAACGTAGAGGCACAGCAGGTATTTGCTAAGAGCGAGGTAAGAATTTGGGAGTGTCGCAAGTGCGGACATATCGTTGTAGGTACGAAGGCTCCGGAGGTTTGCCCGATTTGTAAAAACCCGCAGGCTTATTTTGAAATTCATACGATAAATTATTAAGAGCGGATGTTAGCTCGGTTTCTTCTGAGCTGCCGGAATTTCCCCTGATGCTTGCTATGAAGCTGGCGTCAGGGGATTTTTAGGTTCTATAAATAAGTGTTGGAATTGTAGTAAAATATTATCGACCAAAACAACATAATCTACAAAGGAGACCAGACACTCTATGCTTTACAACAATTATACACAAAATAACCCGTTTCCTACCAGAATTTGAGCATTTGGAAGATACTCTTTTTGAAGCCCTTTTCTGGAGGAATTACCTCATGCAGGAATTTGGGTTTAACATAACGTACAATCATCGGCGGTGTGCGCAGCGTTGTTTCGGCAAAGCGCGGCAGCTTACTGTTGGCAGGCAGCTGCAGGCTGCGTACCTTGTCCTTGCTGTTGACGAAGCGGGCGCTGGCAGCGCCGGTCTGGCCGTTGACTACGATAACGAAGCGTTCGCCGGCGCTGTTGTCCGTATAGTCAACATAATAAATCGGCAGCATGATGTCAGCCGAATGCTTGCGGATATTGCGTGCCCACTTTTCAATCTTAACATTTTGTAAGCCGTAATTTTCGCAGAGCCTGTTGCAAAGCTGCTCGTTGATCATGCGGTCAAGATATTTTTCTACCGGGAAAAGATTGCTGCGGGTGGTGATATGCACGTCACCCTCAAGAAATACGGGGTCAAATGGGGCGAATTCATCAAAGTTCCAGGGAGCAACCATATCGACGGCGTTTTCGTCAAAGACATAGGTTTGCGGATATACCCAGTTTAAAACCTCCTGATAAATTTCGCAGTCACCCTTGTTGCTGGAGATTTGCGCCTTGACGCGTAAATCTGCCAGTGTATAGGGAGTATAGAAGGCGGTAAATTTTTCCTTAATGGCCTTTTCCGCACCATTGAAGGACATAGGCTCGCGTTTCATCAGCAGCTGTGCTCTGCCAAAGGCCTGCTCCTTAGTGAGCTTGAAGGCCAGGGCGATAGAAGGATAGCTGCGGGAGCCCGTACCAATGAGCTGGTCCTTGTTGTAGCCGCCGGCCTTCAGCTCCTCCTGTGTCAGTCGGTGACCACAGTAGTCGCAGGTAAAGATAGTCTGCGTGGATTCGCCGGTAACATCGGCGCCGCAGAGCGGGCAGGGCAGCTTGATGGTGTGGCTTTCTTCGTAAGTCTTGGTGCTGAGGGCGCTGAAAACGCCCAGCTTATCTTCGATGCTTTGGGTGTTGTTTTTGAGCATCTCCGGCAAGGGCTCCATAAAGTATACGTGGCCCAGCTTCACCAGACCATTGACAACTTCTACAGGCTTATGGCGGTATTTTATTTCGGTATCAAGAATATTTTCGCTGTTCGGCCAAGGCTCCTTGCTGCCGCAGAAGGAGCAGATGAAGCTGGTGCTGGCAGCGTCGGAATACATGGTGCCGCCGCATTTTTCGCATTGTATAGCACAACATTCGTCATTTTCTTTAAACATAGGAATATCTCCCTTCCTTATCTTGCCTTCATTATAGCGCAAAAAGAGTGTCAGCGCCCCACCCGAAAGGGAAATTTTGGGTAGGATAGGGTTGGTTTTATTTTAAAAGATGATAAAATATCGTAGCAATAGCAAAATTCAGCTGAATTTTAGAGATAAACACAAAAATTGTGCGGCTTTTACGACCGCACAATTTTTTTGCTGTTTACTTACAGCATAGGATGTGATTATATGTTGAAGAATTATAACCTATCAGAAGGTCCAGCGCATACCTACGTTCCATTGCCATGGTGTCTTGTAGTCGCCACCGAAGGCTTTAGAAACATCTGCATACAGATAGCTGTTATCCTTGGTCTTGAGGTTGAAGCCAATGCCTGCCTCATACCAGGTGTCGCCCAAATCGTTGCTGTAGGAAGTGGATACACCGTTGTAGCTCAGGCGGGTATCAGCGCTGCCGCCGAAGTCATGCAGCACAGAAGCTTTGGCGTACATATTACCGTTGTCGCCCAGCTTGCTGCCAAGTTCGAAGCCTAAGCGGCCGATGGTGCTGCTCTGGCTGTCCTGACTGATAGCAATGCCGTTAGCGGTAGTGTAATCCTTACCAGAAATACGCAGCCAGGAAAGCTGTGCCTGCGGAGTGAAGTAGGCCTTATCACCCATAGCGATTTCTCTGCCGTATTCCGCGCTGATGCTGCTGCCCCAGGTTTTGTATTGACCATGGGTGAAGCCAATAGGTGCATGGATATCGTAATCATTGCTCAGACGGCCTTCTTTGAGTACGATGTCTGCATAATGTCCCTTGTCGCCCAGCCAGGTGCCGTACAGTGTGAGTGCCAGACTGCGGTTTTTCGCTGTTGCATCGCCGTAGGTGGTCTTACCGCTGTTGCGGCTGATAGCAGCGCCGTAATGCCAATCGCCGCCAGCCTTGTCATAGCCCATCTGGAAGAAATTATTTTGGTTTTTGGCATTGCCATATTTAAATTCGCCGCGGTTCAAGCGTACCCAGAAGCCTTGGTCGCTATCGCCCTGACGCAAATCGCCCAAGCGTTTGCTCAAGGTAGCATCCTCCTGTCTCCAGGACAGTGCTGCTGCGCTTTGCAGATGGCTGATAGCATCTACGGTAGTGCTTTGCGCAATTTTTACATTGGCGATTGTATTGCCGTCAATATGGTTGATGGTATCTGCCTGCATCTGGCCGATTAGCAGACCTTCGTTTACCTGAACGTCAAATTTTGCCGCACTGTCATCGTGAATCTTCAGGCTGTTTCTAACAAGGCCTTCCAAGCTGGCTGCGTCCTTCACGTTATCAGCATTGATGCCTGCATAAGAGGTATGGACTGCGGTAGCGTCGGTGTCAGCGTTGTTTACGCGGAAGAAGCCTGTATTGAGGTTTGCATCAGCCTCCAGCGTCAGCTCGCCGCCGGTGCCCTGCAGGTGATTAATGTCAATGTTCTGCACCTCTTCATTGGTCATGGTGATGCTGCCATCATTCAGGGTGAGGTTTTCCAGATAGCTATAACCAATACCGTATTCACCCATAGCATGCCATGTAGCCTTGTTGGCGAGGGTGAGGTTAATGGTACCGGCAGAATCATCCTTGTCTACATAAGGACCGCTTTGGTCGAGATTGCCGGTGATGCTGGAAGCATCAGTGTTCAGGTTGAGGTTAACGATTGCGGTATTGGCTGCACGTACGTCACCAACGATTACAACATCGTTAGCAGTGCCTTGGTTGATGTTGACAATAGTGTCGGTATGCCAAGTCGGATCCGGATCCTCGCCGTAAGCATTGATAGCGTTGAATTTTCTATTGTTAGCATTGTTGGCACCAGTGATGTTGCCGCCGGCCATGTTAAGAACGGCACCATCTTCGACAAATAACACATCAACAGTACCGCCGTCACTATTGTTCTCGGCTCGGATATCCGTAATGCCCAGGTTGACTTCGGAATAGAAGCCTGCGCGTACACCTATGGCTGAAATCTCGCCGTCGCCGTTGCTTTCAGCGTAAATGGAACTGCCATCGCCGAGCGTAATTTGGGAGCTGTGAATGGCGTTGAGGCCGTAGCTGTAGCCTTCAGTTACAGCGTTGCCTTTTACGTTAATATGTGTTTCTCCTGCGTTAATTTTGCTGTTGCCTGCTGCAAAGATGCCGTTAGTACATGCTTCATCCTCAGCCATAGCTTCGGTAGCGATTGTCAGCTTGCCAAAGTTCATCTTGGCCTGGTCTTGGGCTTCAATACCTGCTGCCCAGGCAGAAGAGCCGTTTTTAGAAACAGCCTTGATATTTGTAGCGCCGCTTACGGTCAAAGTATGTTCGCTGTCTTCATCCTCAAGATCGCGGCCCATGAAAATACCATCAGCAATACTTTTCGGCTTGCCGTCGGCAGTAATGTCGATATTGAGGTTTTCTATCTTGATATCGGCAGCATAAGTATCAATGCCGGAAATATAGATTCTGTTTATATCATAATTAGAGCCTGTAGACTGACCTGTGATATTCACATCTTGGGCAGTGAGCCTGCCAGGAGTATCGTAGTTAGAGGTTGCTGCATGAATACCGCTGGTAGCACCATCTTTAACATCAAGCTGCAGATTTAGCGGCGTAGTAAATTTTAAATGCGTTCCTTCGTCCCAAACCTCAACAGCAGGGTAGGCGTTAGTCCATTTTACTACGTCACCTTCGGCAAAGGTGTAGGTAGATTCTGTGCCGACAGTAGTACGGATACCATGAGCGGCATAAGCGTCACCCGCACCGGTGATTTGGTCAGTGTACTCCTGTGCAGAAGTGATGGATGGTTGTGTCCCCCCCGATGTACAGCGCAAGCATTACAGCTGTTGTCAGGGTTTTGGAGATTAATTTTTTGCGTTGCATAAACAAGACCACCTTTCTTTAAATCGGCCAATATAAAGAAAACTTCAAGAATATTACAATAATTAATCAGCCGATTCTTTTCTACATCTGCATTATATATCAGACAACAGAAAAACACCCCACCCCAAATGGCAAAATCGGGTAGGGTGAAGTGAAAAAAATTGCTACTTTTGCGAAAAATTTTGCATTCACCTTCTCTTCCTACCCCAAATCAGCCTTTCGGGTAGGGACAAAGCTGCGCTGATACGCTATGCTATAAGCAGAAGAATAGCAAAAGGCGGTGAGCAGCATGCGCAAACAAAAAAGTAATAAGCTGAGAATTATTCACCTGCTGTTATTGGCAGCGCTCCTGTTGCTGACAGCAAAGCTGATTTATGCCCAGGTACGGGGAGGCGATAGCATGGGACGTATAGAATGGACGGGTATGCAATTATACAGAAACGGCTCGAATTATGATTATAGCTATAATTATGCGCTGCGTTTGGATGCTAAAAGCGGGCAGATGCTCTACGACTGCAGCTTTAAGGCTCCGGCAAATCTTAACGACAGTATCTGGCGCTGCGAGCTGGAAAGCGTGCCTGTGACGCGCGAGGAGCTGGCGCCTCTTGATGCGCTTATCCAAGGACTGCCGCTGGCACCGCCCAAGGAACCCGCGCCGGTAGATGAGGATTTGCTTGTCTGCGATGAAACTAATGAAATTTTTGATGTGAGCATCGCCAACTATAAGGATAAAAGCGTCAAAAAGCTGACGGCGCCTTTGAGCGGGGAGCAAAGAGCGGAAATGCAAAAGCAGTTTCTGCAGCTTTACCTGAAGGCTAAGGACAGAGCTCCGCTTCGCAATTAAGGCTTAACAAAGGCGGTGAACGGTATGCACAGTAAATTATGGAAAATCACCAAAATGCTGCTGGCGGTGCTTGTACTGCTGACAGCTAATATAGGTTGTGCGCCGGTACAAGGAGAAGATAAGATGACACACGTAGAATGGTCCACTTTTTATATGAGCCGGAACCATCAGTTCCGCACCCTGTGCTATCGCTTTGAGGTTAATTATGATCCCTTTAAGGAAGGGCAGGGAACCTTTAGTTGCTTTTTTGTCGATAAAAATGGCAAGAATTGCCTGCTGTCGTCGGCAGAGGTGACAAGTGAGGATTTGGCAGAGCTGGATGCTTTTATCCAAAAGCTGCCGCTTACGGAGCAGGAGCAAAAGCAGAAGCAGACGGATATGCTGTTTGCGTATGATGCGACAACGAAGGAGTTTTATATTGCTCTTGGCAGCTATAAAAATAAGAACAGACGTAAGGTAAAGCCGCAGCTAAGCAGTATGCAGCAGGATGAGGCAATGGATATTTTAAAAAGGCTGTATACTAAGGTTAGCAAGCGAGAAGGGAAATAGCGCCAGACGCTTGGAGTTTAGAGAACCGCCGTGAGGCGGTTCTTTTTATGTTTGTGTGTATGGATACTATACGAAGAAAAAGGCTCTCCTTGGGGAGAGCTGTCGCCAGTAGGGCGACTGAGAGGGGTTGTACTTATGCATATATTTTATTTTGTTGAACCCCTCTCCGTCATCGCTGCGCGATGCCACCCGCCCCAGGGCGCCTTCTCTTGCCCTACGGGCAATTCACCTTGTCTCCCCAAGGAGAGGCTTTATTGTTTTGCTGTCTAATATTTTAAAAGCCGCTTTTTCCTAAAAATATCCCCGCAACCACTGCCGAACCACCTTACTCGGTGTACTTTGCTCAGTAAATGTGTTATAATAAAACAGGTTATTTGTAAAAATAAAACGAGTTTTTATAGGATGGTGAAAAAATGAAAGTTTCTGCTGAAGACGTAAAGCATATCGCACAGCTTTCCCGTTTGACTGTTCCTGCTTCTGAAATGGAAGTGTTCACCGAGCAGTTCAACCAGATTCTTAACTATGCCGACATTCTTGAAAAAATTGATACCGCAGGTATCGAACCTACCCCGTATGTACTGCCGGTAAGCAATGTACTGCGTGAGGACGTTGTCAAAGAAGGCGTATCCCACGAGGAAGCATTGAAGAACGCTCCTGCTGTTCACAATGACGGCTTTAAGGTACCGCGCGTAATCGAATAAGAAGGAGGCAAACGCTGTGGATTTGTATAAACTTACTGCGCACGAGCTGCATGAAAAGCTCGTCAACAAAGAAGTAAGCTCCGTCGAATTAACTAACGCTGTTATTGCGCGTGTCGACGCAGTTGAAGACCAGGTTAACTCTTATGTAACCCTGGATAAAGAAAACGCTCTGGCACAGGCTGCCAAGGTTGATGCCAAGATTGCCGCCGGCGAGAAAATCGCTCCGCTGGCAGGTATCCCTGGCGCAATCAAAGATAATATTTCTACCAAAGGCCTGCGCACTACCTGTTCCTCCAAAATGCTGGAGAACTTCATTCCCGTATATGACGCACACGTTATCAAAAACCTGCGCGCTGATGAAACCATTTTCCTGGGCAAAACCAACCTGGATGAATTTGCTATGGGCTCTACCACCAAGACCTCTCATTTTGGTGTAACCCACAACCCCTGGAACCTGGACCGCGTTCCCGGCGGCTCCTCCGGCGGCAGCGCTGCTGCTATCGCTGCAGGCGAAGCTATCTGGACTCTGGGCTCCGATACCGGCGGCTCTATCCGTCAGCCGGCATCCTTCAACGGCTGCGTTGGTATTAAACCGACCTACGGCCGTGTATCCCGTTATGGCTGCGTAGCATTCGCATCCTCTCTGGACCAGATCGGACCTATCACCAAAGACGTAACCGACGCTGCTCTGGTACTCAACACCATCTGCGGTAAGGACGAGATGGACTCCACCTCCCTGAACGTAGAGGTTCCCGACTTCACCAAAGCACTGGTAAATGACGTTAAAGGCCTGCGTATCGGTCTGCCGAAGGAATACTTCGGTGAAGGCGTTGATGCTAAGGTTAAGGCTGAAATCATGAAGGCCGTTGAAAAATATAAAGAGCTGGGCGCTGAAATCGTTGAGGTTTCCCTGCCACATACCGAATATGCTGTAATCACCTATTACATCATCGCTCCGGCTGAAGCCTCCGCTAACCTGGCACGCTTCGACGGCGTTCGCTACGGTTATCGCAATGTAGATGCAACCTCCGCACCGGAAATGACCACTATGAGCCGCACCGAAGGCTTCGGCCAGGAAGTACGCCGCCGCATTATGCTGGGCACCTACGTACTGAGCAGCGGTTACTATGATGCATATTACAACAAGGCTATGCAGGTTCGTACCCTCATCCGCCGCGACTTTGAAGCTGCGTTTGAAAAATGCGACGTGCTGCTGACCCCGACCTCTCCGGTTCCTGCTTACGGCATCAACGACAAGATGGATCCGCTGACCATGTACATGCTGGACGTAACCACTATTCCGGTAAACATGGCTGGTCTGCCGGGTATTTCCATTCCTTGCGGCTTTGCTGATGACGGCATGCCTATCGGTATGCAGCTGATCGGCAAGGTTCTGGACGAAGCAACCATTCTGCGTGCTGCTTATACCTTTGAACAGGCAACCGAATATCATAAAGTATTCGCACCGCTGGGAGGTAACAAATAATGACTAAATATATTACCGTTATCGGCCTGGAAGTTCATGCCGAGCTGAAAACCAAAACTAAAGCATTCTGCAGCTGCTCCACTGCCTTCGGCAGCCTGCCTAACACCCATGTATGCCCGGTTTGCCTGGGTATGCCAGGTGCACTGCCTGTACTGAACAAGCAGGTTGTTGATTTCGCTATCAAAGCAGGTCTGGCGCTGAACTGCGATATTCAAAAATACAACAAATTTGACCGTAAAAACTATTTCTATCCTGACCTGTCCAAGAACTATCAGATTTCCCAATTTGATAAGCCTATCTGCCTGGGCGGCCATATTGACATCGTTGTTGACGGCGAGCATAAACGCATCGGCGTTACCCGTATCCACATGGAAGAGGATGCAGGCAAGCTGAACCACAGCGGCGCAACCATCAGCACCTCCGACTCCTCCGCAGTTGACTACAACCGTGCAGGCGTACCGCTGATTGAGATTGTATCCGAGCCGGATATGCGCAGTGCTGCCGAAGCTCGTGCTTACATGGAAAACCTGAAAGCAATTCTGGAATATACCGATGTCTGCGACTGCAAAATGCAGGAAGGCAGCCTGCGCTGCGACGCTAACATCTCCATCATGCCCGAAGGCGCTAAGGAATTTGGTACCCGTGCCGAAATCAAAAACCTGAACTCCTTCCGTGCTTTGGAGCGCGCTATCAACTATGAAGTTGAGCGCCAAAAAGAGGTTCTGGAAGATGGCGGCCACGTTGTTCAGGAAACCCGTACCTGGGATGAAGCTAACGGCGTAACTCTGTCCATGCGTTCCAAGGAAGAAGCACATGACTACCGTTACTTCCCTGAGCCTGACCTCGTTCCGGTACAGCTGGACGATGCCTGGATTGAGCGCATTCGCGAAACTCTGCCGGAGCTGCCGGCTCAACGTCAGGCACGCCTGATGAGCGAGCATGGTCTGCCGGAATATGATGCTTCCCAGATCGTTTCCACCAAGGCTATGGCTGAATACTTTGATGAAGCAGTTAAGACCGCTAAGGACAGCAAAGCAGTTTCCAACTGGCTGCTGGGCGATGTCTCTGCTTACATGAACAACGAAGGCATTACCATTGCCGATTTCAAGGTAACCCCTGCACACTTAGCAGAGCTGGTTAACCTGATTAAAGACGGCGTGCTGTCCAGCAAGCTGGCTAAAAAGGTATTTGCCGAAATGCTCAAAGAGGATGAGGCTCCGAAGGCTCTCGTTAAGAAGCTCGGTCTGGAGCAGGTTAGTGATGAAGGCGCTATCCTCAAGCTGGTTGAAGAAACCATCGCTGAGAACCCGCAATCCGTTGCTGACTACAAAGCCGGTAAAGATAAGGCTATCGGCTTCCTCGTTGGCCAGATTATGAAAAAATCTCGCGGCAAGGCTAACCCGGGCATGGTTACCAAAATGCTCAAAGAAAAAATGCAATAAGGCATACATAGCCTGGCAATATCTGCGTGGATTAAAAGCATAAAAATCAGCACCTCGCTTTGACGTAAATTTTACGTTTGAGCGAGGTGCTTTTTACTGCGCAATATTAATTTATTGGTTGTTGTTGCGAAACAATTTCCAGTAAAATAAAAGTGTACGATAATTATGTTCGTGGTCTATACCAATGACAAAGAAGTTTAAGGTGATTTCACTCTGACTGGCTACGCATATACTAATCCTTTCGTTATTATCATGGTTGATGCAAATAATTGGTTTATAAGCTTCAATTTTTTCGATTTGCTTCCAGGATATTGTTCGTGGTATCTTTAGCGGCTCAAGAAAGTGCCATCTGCTTTTATAATTTTGCTGCAAGCCGTTTTTATCAATACTAAAAATAGGCGTATGCTTTTTTATGGACATTTTAGCAAAATACATATGACGGATATCACAGATTGTTAATCCAGCACCTATTAAAAAGTGAGGAACAGCAAAAAGTATGCCATAGTATAAAAAATAAATGGCAATAAACATGAATACCGCAGCAAATATCAGGTTGAAATAATCGCTTAAATTACAATTGTAGAAATAACTTTGACGAAAATCGCTCTGTAAAAAATATTTACTGTCATTATAATTATGCTTAAGGATAAATGCATTGGCTGTTGCTTCTTCATTAGCGTTACGGCTTTTGGTAACAACTATAAAACTATCGCCTTGAGCAGCAGTGTTTATTATGCGTAAATCGTAGGCTGCTTGCATGAAAATTTGTCTGAAGCTGTTAAAGGTTTCGATGCTGTCAACATGGACAGGGTTTATAGCAAAGCAAATTTTTTCAGGTGTAATGCCACCTCTTTGCATTGAATTTACAAAATTTTGGATGTCTGTGGTATTGTTGGCAACAATAATGTCATGGGGAATGAAAAGTTTGTTGTCTTCGCCAAGTATAACGATGATACTTTGAGTTTCTTCTATTTTTATACCGCCGTAGAGCATGAGGGCACCTTCTTTGCTTTAGATGATATAAGTATAGCATTTCTTTATAGTGAGATAAAGTTACCTATAAGATATACAGATAAATTTTTTTGCATATAAAAATCTGCCTGGCTTAATTTTTTAAGGCTCCCCGCCTGAACGGCAACGTTCAGGCGGGGAGCCTTTAGCTTACGGATTAAACCTAATGGACTTGGCAGATTTTACTACTGCAGCCTTCTGCCGTTTGGCATCATCAAACGGATATTGATAGTCAAAGGAAATAAATTTGCCATCCCTAACGAAGATATAATCCATTTCCGTAGAACTGGACAAATCAAAGCTTACATTCAAGCAATTTTCACCGCCAATAGTGATAAATTGAGCTTTGATATTGTCAAGCTTGTATTTAGGATTTTCTTTTTGCCTTGCTTCTACTTTCTTTTGTATGCGTGCAGCTTCTTTAGCAGCAAGTGTTTCTTTATCTTTATCGCTAAGGTTAGCAAAAGAATTAGGATAAAAGCTTAGCTCTGCTTTATCAGTAATGTTTACAATCATGGGGCTGACGAAAAAATAACCATTAGAATAGGCGAATGTGTGATGGGGATCATTTTTTATAGGCATTAGTATACAGTTAGCTGGCGTAGTAAAGGATGCAGGATAATCTTTTAGAGTTTTTGTGGTAAAAGGACGTCTGTAAATATCATCGCTTAGAGGAGTAATTTTAACGGATTGGATTATTTTAGGGAGAAATAATTTTTCGTCAATAGGATAGATAAATCTATTTCCCACGTAGCTAAATTTATAAGTACCATTTGGTGTAATGATTATGTAATCATCAAAAATAGCTAGTTCTTTCTCAGGTAAGTAGTATGAAAAACGCATTGCCGGGTATTTGGCAATGGAGAGCTGTTCTTTGAGCAGAATCTTATAGCCTTTCGCTTCCAGGTTAGCTAGCTTTTCGTAAAAAAACTTGGTGTTCAGCTTTTTTAAATCTTTAGCTTTAAGGATAAACGGGCGACAATCAACGAGAAAAACTCTTCCATCACCGCGAAAAGAGTATAGGATATTTTTGTTTTTACTTTGATATTCTTTGTAATCTTTTTCAGGCACTGCAAAACTGAAGCCATATTCTTCGTTTTTATAATGCTGCATACTGATATTCGTCTTATCAGGGTTAATGTGGTATAGGTCTAAAATTTGTATCTTTTCTTTCTCGGTAGCAGATTCTTCTGCTTGAGCGATGCCGTTTAGAGCAAAACAGGCAAAAAGAGCTACGACTAAAAATTTTTTGAGCATGGTTAAGACCTCCTTGGATATTCCTGACTAAAGTATAGCATTTCTTTATAGTGATATAAAGCTACCTATAGGATATACAGACAAATTTTTTGGCATATAAAAATCTGCCCGGCTTAAATTTTTAAGGCTCCCCGTCTGAACGGCAACGTTCAGGAGGGGAGCCTTTTTTGATATTATCGGATTTGCTGTTTATTAGTGCAATGCAAATGAGTATAGCATATAATATTGTAACAGAAGTTTTTCTTGAGCTTTAACATGCTTTTCTATATAATAGCTATAAGGAGTGTTGCGATATGAATAACAATATTTTGGAATTAAATGGCTTATCTATTGAAATTCTGCAGAGATTATCTTTTAAAAGTCATTTGCCACTATCGTTAAATCGTACATTGCGTCATTTTGATAAGACAGAGCTTATAAAAGAACTGACTGACATGACTAATTGGCTTGATGAGCAAACACTTCTGGCTGATGTTGCGCTTGACTATAGAATAAAAAGTTTAGAATCAATCGTAGGAAAATATAATCGTTATTATCCTAATAAACCGGTCAAGCAGGTATTTAATGATGTTCTGGGTTTTAGGGCCTTCTGCGATACATATAAGGAAATTTTAGATTTTGACAAAGAGTTATTTCATATAGCCGATATGTCTCATGGAAAAATGGATGATGATGGTTATAGAGGAGTACATGTTTACTTTCAGATTGATAATAGCTTTTATCCAATAGAGATTCAGTTTAATACGTTATATGACAGACAGATTAACAACTGGCTGCATGATTATCTTTATAAAAAGGATTTTCCGAATACTGTTGGTTGTATAATGAGAAAAAAATATGAGAATGGATTGATAAAGACAGATATTGAATTTGAGGAGGTTTTGCGTGATGTGTTATCTGGTTGCTAAGGATACAGCAAAACATGGTTGTTATGCGTTGAAAACTATGCATGGAAAGCATTTAGTAGAATTAAAAAGATTTTTAAATGAGCTTGTTGCTGCCAAAGGCATTCAGTTAGTGACAATTAGCAGACCTACAGCTTTTGGCGAGTATGCACCCTATCATTTTGCACAAAATGAGGAAGAATTTGTTTCTCTCGTCAAAGCGATGCGAGCATAGTATTTTTAAGGCTCCCCGTCTGAACGGAAACGTTCAGGAGGGGAGCCTTTTTAGATGCTGCCTTGCTTACTGATGCAGAAATTTCAACAACTTCATTGGTGATATGTTATAATTTAGATAACAGTTTGTTACAAGGATGGTGAGCAACGTGAATTATCAAATTGAAGATGTTTTTAGTCCGCGTTCTTTTCCTCAAAATACATATATTTCCCGTAAGCTTGATGATGAAGAAACTGTTGATGACAGATTAAGACGCGCTTTGGCGATGAAGGGAAACCTGATTTTTGTTTCCGGTGCATCTAAATCCGGCAAAACAGTGCTTTGTCATAAGGCCATAGCTGCTGAAAGCTACATTGCACTCAGTGGTAACCAAATAAGCACTAAAGCAGATTTTTGGAACCATATTGCAGAACAGCTGCCGCTGTCAGACGCAGTTGTAATGACAACCAGCGGGCAGGATACTGCTGCTAAAACAGGGCAGGCGCAATTTGCTGTTAATTTTGGTGTAGCTAATATGGGAGTAAGCATCAATAAAACTAATGGTGCTGCCTTTAATCAGCAGCTGGCAATGACCAACAACAGAACAGAGCGCCAGATAATCCAGTATCTGATTGATAATGATAAGGTGTTGGTAATCGACGATTTTCATTATGTAGCTCGAGAGATGCAGATGTATATTGCACGTACCTTGAAAACAGAGCTGTTTAACGGTTTGAAGGCGGTAATCATTTCCTTACCGCATCGAAGTGATGAAGCAATTATCTGCAATCCTGATTTAATTGGCAGAACTACCTCGATTGAAATTTTGCCGTGGACTGCAGCCGAGCTAAAGGCTATTGCTGTCAAGGGCTTTAAGCTGTTGGACATGCCGATAGGCGAGGCCGAAGAAAATCTTTTGGCGCAGGAAAGCATTACTTCGCCACAGCTGATGCAGGAGAATTGCTTTCAGCTGGCTTTTGCAGTAATGCAGAAAAAGCAGCCTATCAGCCTGGAGCTGGTGCATTTTGCCTTTAAGCAGACAGCGCGAAATTACGCACATTATGAGCGCCTGGTCAAGGCGATTGTGCAGGGACCTGTGCAGGGAATTGGCAGACGTAAGCTTTATGCGCTTGCACAGGGCAGTGTGGATATTTATCATTTGCTGTTGTTGGCGTTTAAGGCGGATCCGCCTGTTACCGAGCTGAGTATGGTTACCTTGAAGGAGAGAATCAAAGGCTTATTGCTTAGCAAAGAGCTGCTTTCCAGTACGATTATTTCTGCAACCATCAACAAAATTATTAAAATTGTTGAAGTGACAATGCCTGACCTGGATGCGCTGGAATATAAAGCGCAGTGTCTGTATATTTTAGATCCGTTTTTGTTGTTTTATTTGAGGTGGAAGTAGCTTGCGCAAACGCTGTATAATATTCTTGTAAAGCAAATGAGGAGGTTTTGTTATGACTATGAAAAAAATCAACGCCTTTGAGCAGGGCGAAGCAATTTTAAAGACTCTGTCCAAGGGTGCCTTTCTGACTACTTCTGCCGAAGGTAAGCAAAACACAATGACGATTGGCTGGGGCAGCCTGGGCTTTAAGTGGGGGCTGCCGACCTTCACTGTGATGGTGCGCCAAAGCCGTTATACCAAGGAGCTGATTGACGCTAATCCGGAATTTACCGTCAGCTTCCCGGTAAAAGAGGGCTTTGCCAAGGCTCTTGGTCTGTGCGGCAGCAAGTCCGGCCGTGATCTGGACAAGTTTGCAGCTGCAGGCTTGACTACGGTAGCAGGCGAGACTGTCAGCGTGCCTGTGATTAATGGCTGCGGTCTGCACCTGGAATGCAAAATTGTGGAGCAGTACACCATGGCGGAGGATAAATTCGACAAGGAGCTGTGCGAAAAATGGTATGCCAACAAGGATTGGCACACCTGCTACACCGGTGTCATTACTGCAGCTTACGTAGAAGAATAATAAAAATTGTGGACCTATAAGAAACGCAAAAGCAGCTGCCGCTAAGCGGCAGCTGCTTTTAGTATGCGCGTCAACGTGCGTTGCCGCGTAAAAAGTGGTCGGTAATTATTCTTGCTGCTTCCTCGTCCGTCATATCGGCAGCAATATCATCGCTTTGGTTAAAAATGCTCATGGCTACACCGAAGAAAACAAATTTGGTGGTAATCTCAGGTACAGTGTCTTCTTTTAGCAAATTGTCCTGCATTGCCTGCTCGATAAGCTTGGCTAAGATATCGTATTCATCATGCAGTATTTTGTGATAACGCAGGATGCGTTCGATTGTTTCCTCGCTCAGCTTTACAGAATTATAGCGGGGAACAACCTTAAAGCCGTCACCGTCAGACTCAACCTTACAGCCGTTAGTGCCGCCAAGCATTTCAAAGCAGATAATCTGCCATAGGGTGCTGTTAGCAACATAAAAATGCACCATTACTTCAAAATACTTTTTGAGCTTGTCCTCAAAGCTGTCTGCACTATCGACAGCCTGCTGCAGCTTTTCCAAAAAGGGCGCGTTTTTATCGGCAACCAGCTTGTAAAAAAGATGCTCCTTGTTGCCAAAATATTTATAAACAGTACCTTTGCCTACATCAGCCAGAGCGATTATTTCATCAAGCGTAGCCTTTTCATAGCCATGCTGCTAAAAAACCTCCTCCGCTGCCTGCAAAATTCTTATATCCTTAGGTAATGACGCGTCTATAGCCACCGTGAAACCTCCAACTATCCTAAATAGGAAAATTTTTCGTACATTTATTACATTAATTATACCTGTTTATGCGGATAATTGCTAGTGATGTTTACGTGTTTTAATAAGCTGAATTTAGCTTTTGACGATAAAATAAAAAACCCGCTCGCCGCGGGCGTTTTTATTTCGCGTAACTGCTGTCCGGCCCCTCAGCCGTCAGTGCTTTGTGCTTTTAGCATTTCCAAAAGTCCCCTCAATTGGCCGCTTCCACGAACCACCTTCTCTGTTTTTACGGTGGCGATACGTTACGCGATTAAGCACTATTATATTTACGGATTCTCTTACACTAATATATAGTATCTACAGTGCTATGAGAAACAAAAAAACAACAACGGAAATAGACAGCTTGCGCTGTTCCAACTCCGTTGTTGTTTATGGTGAAATTATACAACCAATGTCCATGGTTGTAAACAATTTTTTTGTAAAGAGCGTTAAATTTTTCCTGAGCCTGTTGCTACTGCAACAAAAGTTACAGTTTTAAAGCATTTTCAGAATTAAAAGTCAAACTTTTGACCTGTCAGCAGTTCATATGCTTCGATGTATTTGCCGATGGTTTTGTCGATAACATCCTGCGGCAGCTCGTAGCCTGCATCCGGGTTAGCGCTCAGCCAATCGCGGACAAATTGCTTGTCATAGGAGGGCTGGCCTTGGCCAACCTTGTAGCCTTCCAACGGCCAGAAGCGGGAGCAGTCCGGGGTAATCATTTCGTCACCCAGTACAACCTCGCCGTTTTCGTCAAGACCAAATTCAAATTTGGTATCGGCAATGATGATGCCACGCTCCAGAGCATAGGCAGCACATTTTTTGTAGATAGCGATAGTGTAGTCACGCAGCTTCAGAGCATATTCTTTGCCGCGGCCCGGATACAGTTTTTCCAGGATTTCGATGCTTTGCTCTACGCTGATGTTTTCGTCATGGTCACCGATTTCAGCCTTGGTGCTGGGGGTGAAGATAGGCTCAGCCAGCTTTTGGGATTCCTGCAGGCCTTCGGGCAGCTTAATGCCGCAGATTTCGCCGGTTTTCTTGTAGCTTTCCCAGCCGCTGCCGGTGATGTAGCCGCGAACGATGCATTCGATAGGCAGCATGTTCAGCTTTTTGCATTTCATGCTGTTGCCGGTGAATTCGGGTTTCTGGAAGAATTCGGGCATATCTTTGGTATCAACGGAAATCATATGGTTAGGAACAATGTCTTTGGTCAGATCGAACCAGAATTTGGAAATCTGAGTCAGCACAGTGCCTTTTTTCACAATCATGTTTTTCAGAATATGGTCAAATGCGGAAATACGGTCAGTGGCAACCATAATAATGCTGTCACCAACATCATACATCTCACGAACCTTGCCGGATTTAAACGGTTTGTACTCTTGCATTTTAATGCCTCCTAAAAATTTCTCAACAAGTAAATGCAGGCTCGGTGCCGGAATTTCTTGTCAGTGTTAACTTTGTTATATTTTATGGTAATATCATAGCACAGTCCAACGAAAAAGTCGAACGTTTTTCGCGGTTTAACAAATATTTTTCGGATTATTTTACATCTTGCGGCAAAAGGCCGTCCAAGCGCAGCCTATCGGCAGTGACCAAAGGCTGTCCCAAACGTCTCCCCGGCACAAATGTACCATGGCAGTCGCTGCCGCCGCTGATTAACAGGCCGTGCTTTTTACAATGCTGCAACAGGCGCTGCGTGCCTTCTTCCGAATGGTTGGAGTGGTAGCATTCAAAGCCGTCGAATTTCTCCGTCCGCAGGATGTCGAGCACGCGCTCCAGTCCGGGGCCGTGAAAGCCGCTGGCGGCATGCGCGCACAGCGCTGCGCCGCCGGCAGCGTGAATTGCTGTGATTACCTCGCTGATGGCAGGAAACTCCGGAAAGCCCAGGTCATGCTCCGGCGTAAAGATGCGCTGAAAGAAATCGCCCACGCCCGTGCACAGTCCCTTGTCAATCAAATAGGCGAGGGCACGCCAGCCGCCGCGGCGTCTGTCATAGGTATAACGAGCGAACTCCGCTTCATCGACAGGCCAGCCGTCGCGCGCCAGCAGATGAATGCTGTCCACATCCTTTTGCTCCAACAGTGCTTCGTTATGCTGCATTAATTCCAGCAGCTGTTTATTATGGATATCAATGCCGTAGCCAAGGATATGAAAAGACAAATCCTCCTTTGTGGAGCAGATTTCCGCTGCTGGCAGCAGTGTGATACCGGCGGCCGCCAACGTCATCGCTTCTGCGACGTTGGCTACGCTGTCGTGGTCCGTTACAGCAATCAGCCCCAGCTGTTGCTTTTGCGCTTCGGCTATCAGCTCCGCCGGTGTCCAGGTGCCGTCTGAGGCCGTTGTATGTATATGTAAATCAGCTCTTACCGACATATAAGCAGCTCCCTTCTATAGTATTACTGCTTTTTTGTGCAGTAATGATGTATTTTGTATACTTATAGAATAGTTTATCTTGCACAGCATGTCAACTGCTGGTAAATATATTCTCTCATTGCACAATAGTCCGTTATATTTAGGAGCGATTTGCGAGGTTTTGTAACAAGCTTAACACTTACTTATGTTTTAAGTGTAATAGTCCCTTTTATGAGTACGGATAAATTCCGTGTCTACTCTACAAATACATTACTCATTACAGGCTTGACATTGTTTAACTTATGATATATACTATGAACATCGTTATATACGGGAGTATAAATTTAGGGGGAGTTCATTATGTTTAGAAAATTTGCTGCGATTATCAATGAAGTCGCACTCATCAAGCAAATTGCCGTTGGTCTTGTCATCGGCATTCTGCTGGCACTTTATGTACCGAAAGCGGTACCTGTTGTTACCATCTTTGGTGACCTTTTTGTAAAAGCATTAAAGGGCGTTGCTCCGGTGCTGGTTTTCTTCTTGGTTATGAACGCTATGGCCAAAAAGAAAAGCGGCGGCGAAGCAAATATGAAGCCTATTATCGGCTTATATGTTGTAGGCACCTTCTTTGCATCCTTAGTTGGTGTAACCCTGTCTTTCCTGGCACCTACCACTCTGCACCTGCAGGTTGCTGATGCTAAGCTCAACCCGCCCAGCGGCATCGTTGAGGTTCTGCATAACCTGATTCTGAGTGTTGTAGATAACCCGATTGCTGCTCTGCTGCACGCAAACTATATCGGCATTCTGGCATGGGCTGTAGTATTCGGTATTGCTATGAACATGGCTGCCAACGAGCACACCAAAAATGCTCTGGATGATGTTGCAAAGGCAATCACCCTGGTTGTTAAATGGGTTATCCATTTCGCTCCTCTGGGCATCATGGGCCTGGTAGCAACCTCCATCAGCGACAGCGGTCTGTCCGCAATTTCCAGCTATGTACACCTGCTGGCAGTGCTCATCAGCTCCTACTTCCTGGTAGCGCTGGTTATGAATCCGTTGATCGTTTACTTCAACATCCGTCGCAATCCGTATCCGCTGGTTTGGGCAACCATCCGCGAATCCGGCGTATACGCTTTCTTTACCCGCAGCTCCGCTGCTAACATTCCGGTTAACATGGCACTGTGCAAACGCCTGGGCCTGAATCCTGATACCTACGCAATTTCCATTCCGTTAGGCGCAACCATCAACATGGCCGGTGCTTCCATCACCATTTCTGTACTGGCACTTGCTGCTGCCAATACTCTGGGTATTCATGTTGATATGCCGACAGCTCTTTTGCTGTGCATCGTTTCTACCGTTGGTGCCTGTGGTGCTTCCGGTGTTGCCGGCGGCTCCTTGCTGCTGATTCCGGTTGCCTGCGCTTCCTTCGGCATCAGCAATGATATCGCTATGCAGGTTGTTGGCGTTGGCTTCATCATCTCCGTACTGGAGGATGCTTGCGAAACTGCGCTCAACAGCTCCAGTGACGTTCTCTTTACCGCAACTGCTGAATTTGCAGAACGCGCTAAGGAAGGCACTCTGAAGTCCGAAGACCTGGTTCCGAGAAACAACATTTAATTTAACATAACAACAAAACGGCCGCCGAAGCTTGTGCTCCGGCGGCTGTTTCATTTTGAAAGGATGATGTGGTTTTTATGTATTAGCCTTCAATGGCAATATATTTTTTGTCTTCGACTTTTTTAGGCTCAACCTTAGGAATAGTAACCTTCAGGATACCGTCTTCGAATTTAGCCTTGATATCCTCCTGGGTAACTGCTTCACCGACATAGAAGGTTCTTGCACATTGACCGCTGTAACGTTCACGACGGATGTAAACGCCTTTATCGTTCTTTTCGTCCTTGTCGAGGCCTTTAGCGGCGGTAATGGTCAGATAACCGTTTTCCAGTTTGGCGCTGACGTCCTCTTTTTTGAAGCCCGGCAGGTCGATATCCATTTCATAAGCTGTATCCGATTCCTTGATATCGGTTTTCATAACGTTCTGAGCATGTTTGCCGTACAACGGATTACGATGACCGAAGAACTCTTTTTCAAACGGGAAATCCATTAAATCATCAAATAAGCTTTCACCAAATACACTAGGCATCATCATAAGTCATTCCTCCAGTTTTATTGCGCTTGTTGTAGTCATTTTAATGTTGATGCAGCAAGTATTGATTTGATTTGCCAACGCGGGATTTGTGCTTTGCGGGTGCTGCCCTTGCAGCTCCTGCAGCTCATTTCCTTTGTTGATTATGTTATACCACTATTTGTTAGCACTGTCAAGCGTTGAGTGCTAATTTCTGACGATTTCACAGAAATTACAAAAAGTGGGGGTGTAGGGCCCCCCTTTCGCCTCACTACGTTCGGCACCTTACAGATGGAAAGCAGTACTAAAGAGCCTCTCCTTGGGGAGAGGTGCCGAGCTTGTCGAGGCGGAGAGGGGATATGCTGAAAATAATGCTATTCGTAAGCATAACGATTACAAGCAAATAATCTTTGTGTACGAATTTTCTTCAATCTAAATTCAAATGTAAGCCTATAAACTGCAGTCCCCTCTCAGTCGCCCTGGCGGGCACCAGCTCTCCCCGAGGAGAGCCTCATCTTTCTTTATTAAAGTCTCATCTGCTTGCGGCCCCCTTCCGCCTCGCTACGCTCGGCACCTTCCCCAAGGGGCAGGCAAGACTAATAGCTTTCCATTAACCTTCATTAGCACGTTCTTGGTTCCCCCTCGGGGGAACTGTCGCGTTAGCGACTAAAGGGGGAAATGTGAGAGCAGATAAGAAATTTGCTAGAAGTATAACCCAAAATCTCTAAAATTTTCTCCAAATTTCCCCAAAATTCCTAAAAATTTCCTCTCATCCTACCCGAATTTGCCATTTCGGGTAGGGACAAACCACCCAAAATAAGCTATGATGTAGCCAGAAGCAACGAAGAAAACACTGTTCTTCTTGCAAAAGTCTTTACTAAACGGAGCAGGCACTGCAGAAGCTAAAATGAAACAAGGCAAATTTTGGCAGCAAACAGCGCAAGCCTCCGCAAGGTAAAAAATACTTTACTTAAAGAGGAGGAATTTATCATGAAAAAATCTTTAGTACTCGCAATGGCAATGGCTCTTGGCGTAACCGCATCCGCTTACGCTGCTAACCCCTTCAGCGACGTTCCTGCCGGCCACTGGGCATATGACAGCATCAGCAAGCTGGCAGCTGCAGGTGTAATCGATGGTTATGGTGACGGCACCTTCGGCGGCGATAAGCTGATGACTCGCTATGAAATGGCACAAATCGTTGCTAGAGCAATGGCAAAGGGCGCTAATGTTGACAAGCTGGCAGCAGAATTTGCTGACGAGCTGGACAGCCTGGGCGTGCGCGTAGCTAACCTGGAGAAAAAGGCTGACAATGTAAAAATTACCGGTGAAGTTCGCTTCCGTTATGTTGACCAAGACGGTGCAATGTCAAGAAGGACTTTAGACAGAGGTTACAGAGTTTTGGGCAATGATTCCAACCATGTAGCAGATCTCCGTTCCCGTATCTGGATTAACGGCATGATTAATGATGACTGGACCTACACCGGCATGCTGCAGAATGTGCAGAACCTGAATAATAACACAGGTGATGAAAATACAAGCTTCCAGCGCGCTTATGTAGACGGCAAGCTGGGCGGTATGGCAGTACGTGCAGGCCGTTACAACCTGGTAATTGCTGATGGCAATATCTATGATACCCGTGCTGATGGCTTGGAGCTGTCTTATGGCAACAAGGTTAAGTTAAAAGGCTTTGCAGGCAAGGCAACTGATGATATCACTGTAGTACCGCTTATGATAAATGATGGCGTTAATACTGAAACTGGTGATATTACTAATGGCGGCAAGTATTGGGGCTTGGCAGTAGAAGGCGAGTTGGCTAAGGGCTTGAAGGCTACTGCCGGCTACACTCAATTCAAAGATATGGGAACTGGCTCTGTTGCATTTGACAATGGTAACTTTGACAAAACTGATATTGACAACGGCATCTGGCATGCAGGCTTGAGCTATGATATGGGTCATTTCAATCTGTCTGCTATGTATCTGAAGGGCGATTTGTCTGCTGACAAACCTAATGGTATGATTGACGGCGACATTAACAAAGCTATTGATCAGTATCTGGATGAAGACGGCTTCGTTATCGGTCTGGCTTATAAGGGTGCAAAGGCTGAGGATGCAGGCAGCTGGGGCGCATGGGCTAAATACTATGACCAAGGCGCACAAACCTATGTTGCACACACCACCGATGCTAACACCTTTGGTATGACCGGCTTCAAGGGCTTCGGCGTTGGCGCTAACTACACCCTCGCTAAGAACATCGTAGCTAACGTTGCATACTACAGCACCGAATCCAAGCTGTTGAAAGAACTTCCGGGAATTGCTGCTGATTTGGAACGTACTAAAGACCATCGCTTCTGGACTGACGTAACCTTCACTTTCTAATAAACCTTCATACAAAAACTTCCTAAAATCGGCAGCGCTCCGGCGCTGTCGGCAGAGAACCGCTGCGAGGCGGTTCTTTTGCGTTTGGGTGGGGGATTAGGCTCTTCTAGGGGAGAGCTGGCACCCGTTAGGGCGACTGAGAGGGGATTGTTGTTTATAAACTTATTAATAGCATATGTATGATGGACCCCTCTTCGTCATCGCTATGCGATGCCACCTCTCCCCAAGGAGAGGCTCGTTTTTCTTTCTAAAGCCTTAGCTGCTTACACAACCCTTCCGTCTGCTCGCAAGGCTCGCAGCCATCTCCCCTTTCAGGGGAGATATAATGGTATTGCGAACTTTTAACTTTAGCTGTTACTACGAACTTTTATATGCTCCCTGCGTCGCAAAGCGACATTAGCACGACTAGCAGTTTCTCGCGGCGCATAGCTTGCGACAAACTGAGTCTTAGCGTCAAGGGAGCTGGCATCGCCGTAGGCGATGACTGAGGGTTGTGCTTATTCAACTTAAAATATGTAGAAAAACCTAAAATTTTCTCTCAAACAACCCTAAAAACTCAAAAATATCCCCAAAATCCCCCCTCCTCCTACCCGAAATCCCCCTTTCGGGTGGGGCGCTTTTGCTTTTTTTAGGCTACACTATAGATGTAAACAATCAGCTGCAAAGCAGGCAGCAGGAAGCGGAGGGATTGATATGCTGAAAGAAAGCTGGAAAAATATTTTGCTGGGAGCATTACTGCTTACCGGGTTGACAATGCTCCTGGGCAGTGACAGCTCTGACAAAAAAGCAGACTCGCTGCTCGCCATGCCTAAGGCAGAAGCCGCTGCTATGCCTGCCTATGAGCAGGAATATATGAAAATTGTGGCTGGTGTCTGCGATTATTTGACCACAGGTAATACAGCCGGACTGCCGGCGCAGGGACTGACAGGCTTTGAGGAGCTGGAGGGCCATAATGATCCCGGTCAGGGCGTAAGCAGTGTCGGCTATACGCTACATGATATCAATAATGATAAGGTGCCGGAGCTGATTTTTGGCCTGATTGATTATCCCGAGGGCAATGGCTATTATGGCCGGGATATCTATGCTGTCTATACCTTTGTAGATGGTAAGATAAAATTTGTTGACGAGGGCTGGTCACGCAGCCGACTGCGTCTGCTTCCTCAAGATATGCTGAGCAAGCGCACCTGTATCGACGATAACGATATGGAATGGATGCTGGAAATGAAGGATTTGCTGCGGGACGGCAGTTTGCGTCAGGGAGAAACCTTCTATACAAAGGTCGAGGATGGCAGATGTAATGTTTACCGGAAATATTTAGATGTAAATGATACCTTTGTTACTCAAAAAACCTCCATGCACTTTGACGATATGATGAATATTGACCTTGGTGCCCAAAAGCTAGAGCTTTTACCGCTTGCGGAATACAGCAGCCGTGGCTTTAAGGGACTGGTAATGCAGCATCTTAATTGTATGGGCTTGCATGAGCTGCAGGATAATAGGGTAGATCTTTCCGCATATGAGCATGTTTACGTGGATAATCCCTCCCAGGGAGCAGAAGTGTTGTTTAGCAGCAATACTTCTCTGGCGAGCTTTGAAGTACTGGATTTGCAGGGTGATAGCAGCAGAGTTATCTACAGCAAAGGACTGCTGAAACCGGAAGAAAAGCTGGTACTGCATCTGGAAAGCTTTGAAACTGATCCTGAGCTTGACTATGAAACTGTTATCAAGAACGGTATCTGCTTCAGGGACGACACCGGCAGCCTGCGCAAGTTTGCGATTCGGGCGAAGGTTATGGACGGCAGTGTTTATCTGGAGGAGATTGATTAAGGTAAAATCTGCATGTTGTGCGGAAATTTATAAAATAAGGTTGGGAAATTAAGGAGGTAATAAAGATGAAAATGAAAAAATTAACTAGCTTATGTGGTTGCCTGCTGCTTTCCATGTGCATGGGCGTTGGTGCTATGACTGCTCCGCTGTCTGCTGAGGCTGCAGCACGCGAAAAGGTTATTCTGGACGCAGATATGGTGGATTTGTTTGATGACGGCATCGCTATGATGATGCTTGCCGAATCTCCCAAGATGGATTTGAAGGGTGTTACCATCGTTATCGGCAATACCTGGGTTGAAACCGGTACCGCTTCCGCTATCCGTCAGCTGGAGGGCATCGGCCGCACCGATATCCCTGTATATATGGGCGTTAATGAAACCGTCCGCAAGGACCGTTTTGCTAATATGAAGGAAGAAAAACGCATTTACGGCCGTGGCCATGACTCACATCTGGGTGCTGCAGGCTATCCTCAGCCGGCATCCTGGCAGGCTGAATACCGCAAAAATTATAATGATGAGCCGGTAATGAACCCGCAAAAGGAACATGCTGCTGATTTCATCATTGATACTATCAAAAAGCATCCGGGAGAAGTAACCATCGTTGCTATCGGCAGTGGTGCTAACCTGGCAGCTGCTTTGGACAAGGCTCCGGAAATTGCTCCGATGGCTAAGCGCGTTGTTTATATGGCAGGCGCTTTCTTCTGCGAAGGCAACGTAATGCCGACCTCCGAGTTCAACGTTTGGATTGATCCGGAAACCGCTAAAAAGGCTTACCGCGCTCCCTGGAAGGAGCAAATCTTCCTGCCGCTGGATGTTTGCAGCAAGGAACTGATGAGCCACAATGATTTTAAGGATCTGGAAAGCCGCATTAAGAGCGACCGCTTCAAGGCTATGTGGGAAAGCCATTATGCTACCCCGATGTTTCGCAAGGATCCGTCCTTCAAGAACTACATTTGGGACGTTCTGGCAGCAGCAGTTGCTATTGATCCGTCCGTAATTTTGGAATCCGAAACTCTGCCGATTGATGTTGATGACCAATACGGCTATGGCTACGGCCAGACTATGGGCTTCCGCGGTGCAGCTCCTGAGGGTGCTCAGAATGCGAAGATTGTTTACGCTGTAGACCGCGCTAAGGTTTGGAAGATGGTTGAGGATGTATTTAACAAGCTGTAAGCAATAATTTTGTGGTTTAAAGCTTGCGCCCTACCCGAATTTACTGTTTCGGGTAGGGCGCTTTAGTTTTTTTTAGGGTACAATATAGGTATAAAAGATTAGCTGCGAAGCGGGCAGCAGGAAGCGGAGGGATTGATATGCTGAAGAAAAGCTGGAAAAATGTCTTAGTGGGAGCAATCCTGCTGACTGCCTTGACCATGCTGCTGAATGGCTGTGGTTCGGATAAGCAGGCTGCGGCAACGCAGCCTAAGACCACGAAGGTGGAGGAAGCTGCTGCGGCTGTGGCGAAGGTGCCTGCCTATGAGCGTGAATACGGCAAGCTGGTGGAGGGCATCTATAATTTTGTGAATGACGGCAATATGGATAAGGTGCCGCAGCAGGGCATGACAGGTATTTATGAGCTGCGTGACCGTATGGGTTACGTTGACGCGTTGAACATGCTTGGTTATACGCTGCAGGATATCAATAATGACAAGGTGCCGGAGCTGATTTTTGCTATTTTGGATAACGAAAAGCAGGGCAAGGGCTATTATGGCAAGGATATCTATGCTGTCTATACCTTTGTGGACGGTAAGATAAAATTTGTTGATGAGGGCTGGGCACGCAGCAATCTGCAGCTGTTGCCGAACAATATGCTGCTGACACGCGGCAACAGCAGTAATACAGACTATGTGCTGGTGCTGGAGGATTTACTGCCGAACGGCAATAAAAGATGCGTTGATATGTATTTTACCCGTTTAAAGAACGGTAATGCGTCTGCCAACGGCCTTGATATCTACCGCAACGATGTGGGCAGAGCTGATGTTGCTGTTTCGCAAAAGACTAATATGACTGCGGATGATTTTTTTGATATGGGCGCAGAGATGGCCGGTGACAGCGTGAAGCTTGAGCTGCTGCCGTTGAAGGAATATAAGCAGAGAGGCTTTAAGGGCCTGGCAATGCAGTATCTGGAATGCATGGGCGTACATGAGCTGCAGGATGCAAAGTTTGATCTTTCCAAGTACGAGCATGTTTCCGTGCCTAATCCCTTTAAGGGTGCGGACGTGATTTTACGCAGTACGAAAAATCTGGAAGAGTTCCGCCTGCTGGAGCTTGCTTCCGGCAAGAGCGTTTACAGCAAGGATTTGCTGATGGCTGATGAAAAGCTGGTGCTGCATCTGGAGAGCCTGGAAACTATTCCCAAGAATGGTATCAGCTTTAAGGATGATGCAGGCAGGGAGCGCAAATTTGCGATTCTGCAAAGCGGTAAGGACGGCAGTATTTATCTGCAGGAGATTGAGTAAGGTGTAACGCCTAAAGAGGGCTTAAATTAAGAAATGATGTAAAAAACTTTGGAGGTGTTTTTTATGCGTAAAAGATTTTTAGGTGCAATGTTATTGGCGCTTGGTATTGGTTTGTTTGGCGGTTGGGGCAGTGCTCAGGCCAACATTGTGCCGGAGTCTACTCAAAGCATGCTGCATGTGTGCTGGCTGAAGGATGCTCATGTTAATCCTGCGGCCTGTGAGGTGGTAAGGATGCCGGAGGCTTTTGAGCCGGCGAAGGCTGTGGTGACAAGCTCGGTGGATTTCCCTGATTTTCAGGTGGTGGCGCTGGATTTGCGTGAGGTGACTGAGGAGGGCTATCCTATTTTTAATGTGCAGTCTGTTTATTATAAGGATTTACTGCGTGCAGCTGAACCGATTATTATTGTTATGCGTGATTCGGAGTCCTTCCCGCGCAATGGTATTGCAGTGCGCGATTCCTTGGGTAGAGAGCGTATTTTCGGTATTGCTATCAGCGGTGAGGACGGAAGCCTGCTGCTGAGTGAGGTTGATAGATAGAGGTGTGGCGATGAAGAGATTATTTAGCTTGCTGATGTTCTGCCTGCTGCTGCTTTCTAGTACTACGGCGATGGCAGCGTCTTATGCTTATGGTGCGTATTCGTATATGCGTTATGGTGCGAATGGCAGGGATAATGCTTCTTTGCATCTGATTTATACGCAGTCCGGCGTTTTTGCTTCTGTTGTTACTTATGATTTGCAGGACGGTAATGCGCCGATGTTTAAGGGCGTGGGTATGCTGGAGAATGGTTCGCTGGTGCTGGAGGATTATTCTTTTGATGTGGGACGCCATGGTGAGGATACACGTTATTTTGGTTATGGTTCTCAGCCGCTTGTTTGCGAGGCCAGAGTGCAAGAGGGTAAGCAGGTTGTGCTGCTGCCGACGATTGATGCACGCGAGATGGGTATTGCTAAGGTGAGTGAGCCTGATATCGGCGGTACCTATAGGTTTGAGGGAATGCAGGCGGAAGAGGATTATACTATGGCGCTGTATTTTCTGCGTAAGCTGAATGTGAAGAATACGGGTTTGGATTTGAGCAGTAAGGATTATTGGTTTGGCTATGGCAGTCGTTTTGCCGAGGATCCGAACAGCGTTTTTAATTCGTATATGCCGAAGGATGCCGGCGATTATTTTGGGGTCTATGTGTATAATAAGAACGATGAGCTGGTTATGACTTATTATGTGCATCCGAATTTGTGGGATGCTTATAGTGTGACGGTTGATGGTGAGATTAAGATGCTGTGCAGCAATGATGCTGTAGGTTGAGGCAGTGATTTGAGTTTGAGGTCCTTGCGACGTAAGTTAATATTGCGGAGCAGGGGCCTTTTGGTACGCGTATCGCAACCCTTCCGTCTGCTCGCTGAAGCTCGCAGCCACCTTCCCTTTCAGGGAAGATATAAAGGTGTTTCGAAATTCTAAATTTCGTTGCTCGCTAACTTTATATGCTCCCTGCGTCGCAAGCGACATTAGCACGACCAACAGTTTCTCGCTAACTTTATATGCTCCCTGAAAGGGAGCTGGCATCGCCGTAGGCGATGACTGAGGGTTGTGTGTGATTTATTGCTCAATTTAGTCTCTAGTGTTAACCTTCTTGCCTGCCCCTTGGGGAAGGTGCCGAGCGTAGCGAGGCGGAAGGGGGTTGTGCGTCGCAATTAAATATCGTTTCAGTCAGTAGCAATTTTCCTATGCCTTAGGGCATAACGCAAATTTCGTGCGGAACCAGGGCGAAGCATCGGTACAATTTGTCAGACGGTAAAAGAATGTTACGTACCCTTGCTTCTATGGTTCCAAGCACTCATTTGCTAAAATTGCTATTCCTTACACGATATGTTAATTGCTCGTGTTGGCGTTCTGCTACCTTTCTTGCCTGCCCCTTGGGGAAGGTGCCGAGCGTAGCGAGGCGGAAGGGGGTTGTGCGTCGCAATTAACATATCGCACTACAACGAAAAATTTTCCCGAAAATCGCTTACATAGTTTTGTTGTTCCGGAGAATGTTGTATAAAGCGATTTACGGACGGTAATTTCGTGCGGAATAACGACGAAATTGCAATAAACTCGCGCTAGGGCAAGAGATTTTGCTGTAGTAGTTAGCTTAGCGCTCAAACAGTATTGCAATTTCTGTTATTCCAGGCACTCATTCCCTAAAATTTTTATGTTTTCGCTACGATATATTAATTGCTCAGTTTAGTCTGGAGTGCTACCTTTCTTGCCTGCCCCTTGGGGAAGGTGCCGAACGAAGTGAGGCGGAAGGGGGTTGTGTGCGTTAGTGTAGTGTGTTACCTTTCTTGCGGGTGCTTGCTTGTTGTTTGGAGGTGAGCTTATGAAGAAGCTTTTGAGTGCGTTGGCGTGCGGTGTGCTGCTGATGTGTGGCGGTATGTCGACTGCACGGGCGGACTATTATGAGATGTATAATCCTGCTACACGTGTTGAGGGCGGTGCGATGGTGTACGAGACTACGCGCGGTACCCTGATGAGCTTAAAGGTGCACAGCGGTGAATGGCAGGAAGATCATTACCGTGCTGAGACCGAGGCGAGCGGCGTGGTGCGCTTTGCGCATGACGGCGAGCGTTTTATCGGTTATCTTCATGTGACGGGTCTTACGAGCCGGGAAAATGGTATGGGTTATCCTTCTATGTACAGATATAGTATGCCGTTGTATGAGAAATATGCTTTGAGTAATCCGCAGGGCTATCAGGCGCAAACCAAGCTTTACGGTGAGTGGATTTTGGGTGAGCCTGAGGGTAATGAACGGGTGCAGCCTTCCTTGGCAGGTACTTATGAAAGAAGCAACAAAAGAGGTACACGCTTTGTGCAGGGTGAAACGGAAATGCCTTGGGATGTAGCTGCGCTGTTTTTACAGCTGGTGCTGGAGCCGAATGTTAATTTGCTGGACAGAAATAACTGCTGGTTTACCTTCTGGGATTATCAGTGGGAGCATGAAATGAACCTGTATCCTGATGTCGATAAGCGTTACAGCTATCATACTATGACTAAGGCCGGCAATCCCGATTCTCCTGTTCCGGTTCCGGTGAAATTTAAGGATGCGCGCTATCTGGTAGAGAAAAGCGGCAGGCTGATTTATAATGTTGCTGATGACGGCACGGTAAGGAAGATTTACGATTTGGCCAATGAATAAGCAGCAGATGCTTGCGCACGATTTTGGCAATGGTGTGGCGCTGATGCGGTTACTGAGATTGCTGTTTTTGGCAGGAATTTAGCCGAAAAACAAAAAAATTTTACTTATCCTACCCGAAATCGACAGTTTGGGTGGGGTGCTTTAGCACATTCCGTTGTACAATGAGCTTGTAAGGAAGCAGGCCTGCGTATCTAACAGCGCAGGATAATTCTGAGGAGGTGCAACAAATGAAGAAAGGTATTGTATTAGCTTGCTGCGCAATGCTTTTGGCGGGACAATTGCAATCTGCAGAAGCTCTTGACTGGAACAGAAGAATTGGCGTAGACAGAATGATCGACAGAACCATTGATAATACTATTAACAGGGCGGTGAATAAAGTGGAGAAGCAAGAAAAAACAAGACGTGTAATTTTCCAAAACCTGCCGCAATCGGCAGCTGAAATCGGACCGGAAACCGATGCTCAGCAGGTTGCAGCTTACACTGTAGCAGCACTGGCTCGCTATGAAACTAATCCGACAGAGGCAATTGCAATGCTCAACAAGCTTTTGGGACCTCGTCCGGTACCCAAAAGAGATGAACAATTCCTGGCAGACCGCTTCCGTGGCAGACAATATCTGATGCGTTCTTACTTCATGGGCGCAACTCCGGAAAACAACTATAAGCCGGATATGCCTTATACCGTAGAGGTTAAAACTAATGCCTACACCTATCAGGAAGAAGGCTATGCACGCTTTATGATTACCTGCGGCGGTGCTGACAGCCCGCGTCCGATGACCGTGCGCCAAAAAGCTTCTACCGGCGAATGGTTCCTGTGGGATTACAAGGGCTTGCTGAGCGGCATCAAAACTCCGGCAGCGGATGATCCTTGGGCATAAGAATAATTCAGCTGAACAAAATATTGCAGTATAACATTAACAGCCTTCCGGTGCTTCCGGAAGGCTATGTTTTTTGCTAAGGATGTTATAAAGCTCAATTTAAGTGAAAAATAGGCATAAAAAGCATATATTTTTTGCTCACCCTACCCGAAATTGCCATTTAGGGTGGGGCGCTTTTGCTTTTTGGAGCCTATAATATAATTACAAAAGCTGGAAGGAAGTGATATGTATGAAAAAATTCTGGAAAAAAACATCGCTGTTTTTAGTGACTGCGGCGATGACTGTTTCCGCTCCGTTGATGGCGTGGGCGCTGGAGCATGACATTGTTATTCTGCATACTAATGATATCCATTGCGGTATTAATGATAATATCGGCTTTGCCGGTTTGGCGCAGATTAAAAAGGATGCTTTAGCAAGAACGCCGAACGTAGCGCTGGTGGATGCAGGCGATGCTATTCAGGGCGCACCTATCGGCAAGCTTTCCCGTGGTCTGGCGGTTGTCAGCATTATGAATTATCTGGGCTATGACTTCTGCATTCCCGGTAACCATGAATTTGACTATGGCATGGACCGCTTCATGGAGCTGGCGCCGTTGCAGCGTGCAGGCTACTATTGCGCTAACTTTGTTTATGCCGGCAACAACAAGCAGGTTTTACCCGGCTATAAGATTATGCAGTATGAGGATACTAAAGTAGCCTTTGTCGGTGCGAGCACACCGGAAAGCCTGACAACCTCTACGCCAACCTTCTTCCAAAACGCCAAAGGCCAGTACATTTACAGCTTCTGCGAGGATAAGAGCGGCAGCAAGCTGTACAAGCAGCTGCAGAAGAATGTTGATAAGGCGCGCAAGGAAGGCGCAGACTACGTATTTATCGTTGGCCATTTGGGCATGGACGGCACTACCCCGCAGTGGAGCAGTGAAAGCGTTGCGAAAAATACTCAGGGCGTAGACGCTGTTATCGACGGCCATTCCCACGAGCGCTTCACTCGTATGGTAAAAAATAAGGTTGGTAAGGATGTGCTGCTGGCACAGACCGGTACTAAGCTGAAAACTGTAGGCGAGCTGGTAATTACTACGGATGGCAAGCTGAAGAGCCAGCTGCTTACTAAATCCAACGGCAAGGACGCTGCTATTAGCAGAGTTATTGCCCAGGAAATAAAAACCTATGAGCCTTTGCTGAAGCAGCCTGTGGGCGAAGCCTTGGTACATCTGCGCAGCAATGACCCCGCGACCGGTGAGCGCATCGTGCGTAACCGTGAATGCAGCTTGGGCGACTTTGTTGCCGATGCTTATAGAGCAGTGCTGGATTGCGACGTAGTTCTGGTAAACGGCGGCAGCATCCGCAACGAAATCAAAACCGGCGTAATCAGCTACAACGATTTGCTGGAGGCCTTCCCCTTCGGTAATATGTGCGTAGTATTAGAGACCAGCGGCCAGCAGATTCTCGATGCGCTGGAGATGGGCTCTATGAGCTATCCGGAAGAAAGCGGCGGCTTTATGCAGGTATCCGGCCTGAGCTACACGCTCGACAGCTCTGTTGCTTCCAGCGTTGAGCTGGATGCCAAGGGCAACTTTGTGCGTGTTGCCGGCGCCCGTCGCGTAAGCGATGTCAAGATTGGCGGCAAACCGTTAGACGTTAAGAAAAAATACACTGTTGGCGGCACCTCCTACATGCTCAAATTCGGTGGTGACGGCATGACGATGTTCAAGGGAGCGCGTCTGGTGCAGGACGAAATGATGAGTGACGCAGATACGATTATGGAATACCTGCAGAACCATCTGAATGGCAAGGTGGGCGAGCAATATGCTAATCCTTACGGCGATGGCCGTATCGTAATCAAATAAAAAGCTTTTCCATAGTAAAATGAGGAGATGATTGTTATGTTGAAGAAACGTATTGCGATGGGAATTTTGGCCGGACTTCTGGCCTGCAGCTTTATTGCCGGCTGCGGCGGTGACAAGGGCACCAGCGAGCCCCCTAAACCAAAACCGATTGCTGCTGATTTGAAAGACCTGCCGAATAAGGATGTTAAGGTCGGTGCTAGCACCTTTAAGCTCTTTACGCTGAAGAATAATCCTAATCTGCATTTGGAAAATACTTTTAGCAAGGGCATGAAGCTGGCTACTGTCGGCAGAAATATGATTTATGCCAACGTTAAGGACAGACTCGTGCAGATGCAGTGGGATAAAGACGGTCTGCGCATTTTGGACAATAATGTTGATTCTATGTCCGGTAATGCTAAGATTTCTTCCGACGGCACCAGAGGCATTTTCTATACCAATAAGAGAATGAGACTCAACTATTTCGATAGCGAAACCAAACGTATTGAAGAGGCACAAGGACGCTTCAATAACCTTGTTGTAATTCCTAAGGGCAACGCTGACAAGGCTTTGATTTGGATGAACCAGGGCGAAATGAGAAAGGTTGATCTTCGCAACGGCTACAGAGTAGGCAAGGATTTGGGCACAGTACGTAAGGAATCCAGAAGCCGTGATGCTGACGACAAGGATAAAATCAATATTCCGCAGAGCGTTGTTGCAGACAGAAACGGTGATTTCTATGTTGGCGGCAATGCGCGTATCGGCACTCAGGATGTAGGCCTGGTAAGTGTTTATGACTTCAATGGCAAGCAAAAACGCGTCATCGGCAAGGAAAAACGTGAAGACAGCAAGGCCATCTATTCCTTAACCGATATAGCGTTGACTGATGAATATCTGGTAGTCAGCGATTCCTCTGTAGACAAGCAGCAGCTGCAGATTTACAGAAAGAACACCGGCACGCTGGTTGGTACCGTAAGCTATAAGGATTTGACCGATAATAAGGAAACCAGCATCGGTGCTTGTGTAAACCTGGCAAATATGCCTGATAACAGAGTTCTGGTTGCTCTCAGCAATGACAGAAAAAATATGAAAGATGAATTCTTCATCCTGCAGCTGTAATGTAGGGTAGAAGGTGCGACAGAAGCTGTAAAATTTAAGAAATAAAGATTTGAACACCCCCGAAAGATATATTTTGGGGGTGTTTAAATTGGAGTTGGTTTTAGCAGTGGGTATGGCTATATATGGCATAAAAATGAGCGATAAATGAGCGATAATGTGGGCGATAAAATGAGCGATAAACTTAATATTGAAATAGTAACCCCTAACCCATAACGAAAGCCTCCGACGAATAAATTTGCCGGAGGCTTTTTGTAGAGTGCTGCGCATCAGTGCTCAGTATTGCGCATTAATTCGATATACTGCAGCAGCTCCTTACGGGTTTTTACACCCAGCTTGCTGTAGATATTTTTATTATGATATTTTAAGGTGTTTTCGGTGATACCCAGCTGACTGATAATTGCCTTGGTAGAGCAGCCCTGTACATAAAGATTGAAGATGCCTTCCTCCTTAGGCGTCAGTGTAGCCAGGTTATCGACAAACATCTGATAGCTGTCAGGGTCGACGGATTCCAGTTTCTTTTCGATGGCTTTTTCCAAAGCTGCCTGAGCAAAGTTGAATTGCTGCTGAGCCTGCTCGCGTTCCTGCTGAGCCTGCAGCTTTTCTTGCTGCGTCTGCTCCATTTGCAGGCGTACCTGTTGAATTTCATTCTGCAGGGCGGCAAGCTGTTCCTCCAGCTGAATATATTGGTTGGCGGTCTGCTTTTGCTTTTCCTGTGCCTCCTGCAGACGCATGGCGGCCAGTCCGTATTGTTTTTGTACCTGATTATTTTCGCTTTGCAGCTGGCGCAGCTTTTCGGCCTGCTGCTCGGAATGACTCTGCAGAAATTCAAAGAACTGGTTAAGCTCCAGCACATTGGCTTGCGGAGGGGCATCGGGATTTTGCTGCAGCTGCTGTAAATCCGCTACCAGCGGGTCTACATATCTTTTGCTGAAATAACCGGCAGACAGCAATGAAAGCAGCAGAATAATACCCAGCATTATCAGCAGATGAATTTTTGCCTGCCCCTGCAGATGATAATAGCTGTCGGCAGGCAACATGACTGCTACCCTGTGCTCCGAGGCACCGACCGTCAAGGGAGCGGTGAAGCCGATGAAGCGCTCCTGACCGGCAGTAAATAATTCGTGCTCGCCGTCAGAGCTGGTTTTTATAGTAGAATTGACGAAGGAGGCCGGATTGGAAAGCTGTCCCTGGTATTCGTTGTCCGCCTTTTTATCGAGAATAGCGGTAATCAGAGGATAGCCCTTGTAGTTGGCCGGTTTGGTCCGCTGCTGGAAGTAAACGCTGCTGATTTCAAAGCCGCAGATACCGATAATCCTGCCGTTATTACTGTTAATAGGCATCAGAAAAAGACGGGACTGCTCCCAGCTTTCTTTGAGGTGGGCAACGTCTGTCAGGATATATTGTTGGGAAATATTATTTTCCTTGGCATGCAAAAGCTTATCGGCCTGCGGATAGGCGTGGACGTTAAGCTCCAGCTGCCAGGTGCTGTAAAGGCTGATGTTGTTATTGCGGGCAACCTGAGGGTTGCCGCGGAACATACATGTTTCATTGAAAAGGGTGTTTTCGGAATAGATATTGGTAAATTTGAGAAAAAGACCGTTATAGGTTGGTTCTAACAGATTCGTGTTGACGCTGGCGTTAATCAGATACAAGGCACCGCTGGCCGGAGCCTGCTGCATCTTGGCAGCAAGAGTCTGGTAGGTTGCTTGCTGAATCGCTGTCAAAGCCTCGGGATTGTTGTTCAAGGCATCATAATTATTGTAAATGCCCTGCTCCCGCATAACGCGGTCGATATCATTCTGCAGCTGCTGCGACAAATCGATATTGTGCGCAGCCAGCGCGTTCATCTGGCGTTTGATATCGTTGGTACGGGTGTTAAGCTCATATTCAAGAAAGCGGTCGATATCATGGCTTGGTGGCTGTACTATGCCGATAACGTTTAACAGGATCAGCATAGCAGAACCTGCCAGCAGCACCAGTGACAGCAGGTAAATAATGAAACGGCCGCGCATAGAGCGTTTGTTATGCCATATTTCCTTGCCTATAAGCAGCAGTTTTTTTATTTTGGTGAGCTTATTGAGCATTAAGAGCCTCCTTGGTAGGATTTTTTGGCTTATTGCTTGTAATTCAGCAGCTTCTGATAACTTTCTTCTACTAACTTATCAAGCGTTTGCTGTGGATTGGCACCGCCGGCAATTTCCTGTAAATATTGCTGATGGGCAGCGCGCAGAATATTTTTGCTGCCGTATTCCAGATTCTGCTGAATTTCGGCAGCATTGTGCGGCAGATGCAGCCAGGTGCCTTGTTTGTATACCTGCTGCATGCAGGTATACAGCTTGCGATATTTGAAGTTATGCACATCTTGCGGATTATTCAGCAGTTTTGGCAGTGCTTCCTTATTGGTTGGCAGGTAGCCTGCCTGCATAGCAAAATTCAAATTGCTGTTTTCCTGCGCCAGCCATTTTGCAAAAACAACGGCACCAAGATTTTTGCGTTCGTCTGTGCTTTTGATGGCAAATAATCCTACACCGCGCTGCAGCAGTGTTACCTTACCACCGCTGAAAACAGGGCAGGGATAATAGTTGGTAACGATAGTTTCACGCGTGTTGTCGGGATTAGTGACGTAATCGCGCATATAAAGAATAGCGGCGGTAGAGCCGACGTTGCTGATTAAATCGGCTGTTTTCCAGGCATCGGCCGCATAACCCTTTTCAATGCCAAGACCACCGGCGATAGCAGGCTCGGCTGCGGCACGGAAGATGCGCTTGAAGTTGGAGCTGGCAAGGTCCGGCTTGCCGTCCTTGATTAACGGGTCGCCCAAGGAAGCCATGCTCGTCAGGTAATAGTTATAGAAATCATCCAGCTGGCACATGTTTTTGCCGCCGGTCCAGGTATAATACTTGCGGCAGAGCGCAAAAAGCTTGTCATAATCGGCAAAATCATCGATGCTGGCACCTGTTGCCGCAGCAAAGCGGTCAAAATATGTCTGGTTTACAAAAAGCAGCTCGGTGGATTTTGCTACCGGCAGCATCAGCAACTCCTTATCCTGATAGCCTTCGGCTAAAAATTCCGGCTGGTAAACAGCTAAATCTTCTTTATCAAGGTATTTGTCCCAATGCAGCAGCTTATCGTGCATTGCGGGGATTACACGCGGATAGGCGGTAAAAAGGTCGGGCAGCGGCACAGCGCCGGGCTCCTGCTTGGCCGAAGCGAACAAAGCCTTGTCAACAACATTGGAGCTGCTTACGGAAGCAACCTTGACAATGACGCCCCTGGCCTTACCCTCAGAGGCATTGAATTTTTCTATTGTATCATTAAATGGGGAATTGGTCTGGTTGCCGTAAACGTGCCAGATGGTGAGCGTTACCGGCTTGGCCGGGTCGAGTGATGCCTTATTGCCGCAGCCACTGCTGAAAGCGGTAACGAGACAGAGCAGTAACAGCACCAACATACTGTATAAGGAAGCAGAAAATTTTTTGATACAACGGACATGAAAAAACCTCCTGAAAGAGTATTTTTAGAGAAAAAAGGTAAAAAATAAGGAAAATTTACCCTTATCCTACCCGAAATCGCCATTTGGTGTAGTGACGAAATGCAATTTTTATATTAAACTTAAGGCAAGGAAGCGGAAAACAGCTTACCTGCACAGATAATTTGCAAAGATTGTCTAACAATTAGTTTATCACAAATCAAAGTATTAGTGAATAGTTTTTTACTACAGATAAGGATAAGATAAATATTTTACAATTTCTTGGCTGATAAGTGTACAGCTGTTTTATTCAAAGTCCTGTTAATATTAGGCGGGATTTGATAAAATATAATTGTTAATTTTTTAGTGATACAAAAGGAGGTTGTATTATGGGTTTAATTAAAGCGGCAATGGGCGCTGTAGGCGGCGTACTGGGCGACCAATGGAAAGAGTTTTTCTATTGCGAAAGCATGCCTCCCGAGGTTCTGGTAACCAAGGGTATGAAGCGTACGTCCAGCCAAGGACGCAGCTCCAACACTTCTGCAGAAGACAACATCATCAGTAATGGCAGCGTTGTTGCTGTCAACGAAGGTCAGTGCATGATTATCGTTGAGCAGGGCAAGGTTGTAGATATGTGCAACGAGCCCGGCGAATATGTATACGATACATCTACTGAACCATCTATCTTTACCGGTGATCTGAAGGATAATGTTAAGGCTATTTTCGGTCAGATCGGTAAACGTTTCACCTTCGGCGGTGACCCTGGCAAGGACCAGCGCGTATATTACTTCAATATGAAGGAAATTTACGGCAACAAGTTTGGCACCGCTCAGCCGATTCCTGTACGCCTGATTGACAATAATTTGGGCATTGATTGGGAAGTTGGTATCCGTTGCTTCGGTGAATACAGCTATAAGATTACTAATCCGCTGCTGTTCTACACCAATGTATGCTCCAACATCACTGACGAATATCGTCGTGACCAGATTGACAGCCAGATGAAGAGCGAGCTCATGATGAGCCTGGGCGTTGCGCTCGGCACGCTCACGGAAAACGGTATGCGTTACAGCGCACTGCCGCGTCATGGCAAAGAAATCGCTAACGCTTTGAACGAAGATTTGAGCGACCAATGGCGTGACCGCCGTGGTGTAGAGGTTTATTCCTTCGCACTGGCAAGCGTAACCATGTCTGAGGAAGATGCTCAACGTCTGAAAGATATCCAGATGCTCAGCAATCCGAACCGTGCAGCAGCAGCTATGGCTGGTGCTACTGCAGACGCTATGCGTATTGCAGCTGGCAATGAAGGCGGCATGGGTGCAATGGGCGGTTTTGTTGGCATGAATATGGCCGGAATGGCCGGTGGCGCAAATGTGGCTGGCTTGTTTGCCCAAGGACAACAGCAGCAGATGTATGCTCAACAGAATCCTTACGGCCAACAGCCTCCTTACGGACAACCGCCTTATCCGCAACAGCCGCAACCTCCTACTCCGCCGCCGGCCGCCCCTGCCGCCCCTGCGGCAGCAGCACCGGCAGCAGATGCCTGGACCTGCAGCTGTGGCACTACCAACACCGGCAAGTTCTGCGCTAACTGCGGCGGCAAGAAGCCTGAGCCGAAACCGGCAGAGGGCAGCTGGACCTGTAGCTGTGGCACTACCAATACCGGTAAGTTCTGCGCTAACTGCGGCAGCAAGAAGCCGGAAGACAAACCGGCAGAGGATGGCTGGACCTGCAGCTGCGGCGCTGTAAACAAAGGCAAGTTCTGCGCTGAATGCGGCAGCAAGAAGCCTGAGGGAGCACCGCTGTTCAAGTGCGATAAGTGTGGCTGGGAGCCGCCAGATCCGCACCATCCGCCTAAGTTCTGCCCTGAGTGCGGCGATATTTTCGACGATAACGACAAACAATAACCTCATATATTAACAGCTTGCGTCAGATGCGAATGCAAGCATGATGTATGCTCCTATGCTGCCCCCTTCCGCCTCACTACGTTCGGCACCTTCCCCAAGGGGAAGGCAAGAAGGTTAGCAAAAAAATGAGTGAATCGAAAGCCTTAGTGAGCAATTAATATATCGTGTAAGGAATAGCAATTTTAGCAAATAAGTGTCTGGAACCATAGAAGCGAGGGTACGTAACATACTGTTACTATCTGACAAATTTTACCGAAGCTTCGTCCTGGTTCCACACGAAATTTGCGTTGTGCCCTTTGGGTACTGGAAAATTGCTTCTGACTGGAACGGTATTTAATTGCGATGCACAACTCCCTTCCGCCTCACTGAGGGGAAGGCAAGATGTCGAAATAGGTGGTTGAAGGGGGAGCGGGAGCAATCAAAATCTACGAAACTATATTTTAACGAGGTGATATTATGGCTGAAACCTCTGTAGGCTATAAGTGCCCTAACTGCAGCGCGCCGCTGACGTTTTTGCCAGGTCATGATAAGGTGACCTGCGAATACTGCGGTACCGAACTGGAAGTTAAGACTATAGAAGAAATGTATGCCGCCAAGGAAGTCGCTGCTGCCAAAGCGCAGGCTGCCAAGGAGGCAAAGTGGGATACCTCTGCTGCCGGCAGTGAATGGGAAGCTGACGAAGCAGAGCAGATGAAGGCGTTTACCTGCTCCAGCTGCGGTGCGCAGATTGTGAGCGATGGCAACACTATGGCAACAGAATGCTGCTACTGCGGCAGCCCGACCATGCTGCCGAGCCGTTTCGAAGGTATGCTGAAGCCGGACTTCATCATCCCCTTCAAGAAAACCAAAGAGCAGGCTGTTGCTGCCCTCAAGGAATTCTATAAGGGAAGAACCCTGCTGCCTAACTCCTTTACGGCCAACAATCGTGTGGAGGATATCCAGGCGATGTATGTGCCGTTCTGGCTGTTTGACTCCAAGGTTAGCGCCAGCGGCAGCTATCAAGGTGCCAGCGACAGTGTTTATGAAACCGATGATGAGGTTGTTACGACTACCGTTGTCTATAACTGCGAGCGTGAAGGCACCATGTCCTTTGAGCGCATCCCTGTAGATGGCAGCGAGAAGATGGACGATACCTTTATGGAAAGCATCGAGCCGTTTAATTACAAAGAAATGGTTCCCTTCAGCACCGCTTATCTGACAGGCTATTTGGCAGATAAGTATGATGTGGATGCCGAGGCTGCTGTAGCTCGTGCGGATGCGCGCGTTGTCAAAAGTGCCGAGGGCTGCCTGGCAGATACCGTTACAGGCTATACCCGTGTAACCAGCAACGGTGACTGCGCAGTTATTAAGGATGAAAATGCTGTGCATTATGCAATGGTGCCGGTATGGATTCTGTCCACACGCTTTGAGGATAAGCCCTATACCTTTATGATGAACGGTCAGACAGGTAAGGTTGTCGGCAGTCTGCCGATTGACTATGGCAAGCTGCGTAATTACACTGCCCTGACCTTTATTATTGTAACAATTATCAGCTACTTCATTGTGAAGTTCATGTTATAAGGAGGTGCCGGAATGAGAAAGTTATTTGCAATCTTAACCATGCTGGCAGCCCTTATGTTAGCCAGTGTAACAGCCTTTGCTGCGCCAAGCCTGGTGGATAACGCCAAGGTTCTTACGCCGCAGCAGCGACAGGAAGTTCTGGCAGAGCTGCACAAGCAGGAGCAGGCGCATAATGTGCGTATTGCTGTTGTAACCATGAAGACTATTGGCGGCGCCGTTCCCGGTGAATATGCCAATAAGCTGCTCGATGATGTTTATAATGACGGTGCCAAGGGCAATATGGTATTGCTGCAGGTTACCAACACCCGTAAATGGTATATTGCTACCGATAAACAGCTGAAGCAGGTTATCGTTGGCAATGAAGGCATTGAGTATATGAGCAAGCCGATGGTTGCTCAGTTCAAGAAAAATGATTATGCCCAAGGGTACATCACCTATGCTCAAAAAGCAGGCGAGCTCCTTGAGTATTACGAAAAGGAAGGCGAGCCGTGGGATCCTAATGCAGGCTTCAACTGGTTTGCTTTAGTAATTGCTGCCGGTATCGGCGGTGCTGCAGCCTATGGCTGTCGTGCTCTGCTTATTAGTGGTATGAGCAATGTCCAAGAGGCTGTTGAAGCAAATGCTTATCTGGATAAGCAAACCTTTGCGCTGACGCACAGCAATGATACTTATCTGTACACCAACGTTTCTACTGTTCCGAAGTCTAAATCCCGTGGCGGCAGCAGTGATGATGGTTCTGTAAGCGAAAGCTCTTCTGATGATGATCATGGCGGCGGCGGTGGCAGCTATTGATATTATAATGAGCTGATACTTTTTGCGGCTGCGAGTATTTATCGCGGCCGCTTTTTTTAAAAGGGAGGTTATTATGCGCAGAACGACTATCAATTCAGGCTTTTTTATCTGCTTTATTGCCAACCTGATAGTGAACTGGGAATGGGGGTTTATTGCGGTGCTGCTCTGGGGCTTTAGCTACTGGTTCAATCTTTCGTGGTATCCGGCGGCGGCTATGGCTGTTTTGTGGCTCCTGATGGGCTTTTCTCTGACCTGGATGATTATTTGGGGCTCGTCGGCGCGCGATAATTACCGTCCTAATCAGCAGCTGAAGAATATCAATCCTTATTCGTCTAAGAATGAGGATGTACTGCCTAAGAACAAAAAAGCAAATTAGCTTTGCAGCCTGTCTGACGATGCATGCTGCAACTAAAAAAGCCGCGGCTGCAGCAGGTTTTCGACCTGCTGCGTAAGCCGCGGCGTTTTGCTGTGCGTAGATAAATTTTTGCTGCTAAGATAGCAATTTTTTACTTTTTCAGGCTCTTGTAAATAGCGTCCAGGTTTTCTTCCATGCGGGTAAGATAAGTTTTCTCGCCGTTGCTGCATTCGATAGTATATATCTCCTGCGTAGTGGCACCAACCTCGCGCGCCAGTGTTTCTGATGTTTTGGGGCTTACCGCTTCTTCTACGAAGATAGTTTTTACATTGTGCTCCTTGCAGTAGGCTGTCAGCTTGGCCAGGTTTTGCGCGCTTGGTTCGCCGCTGGCAAAAACATCCTCGATGCTTTGCTGCTGCAGGCCGAAGTCACGGCACAGGTAAGCAAAGGCAGCATGGCCAGTGACAAAGTCCTTTTGCTCCAGCTTGCTGAATTTTTTCTGATAGGCAACAAGCAGTGATTGCAGCTTTTTATTGTATTCTGCGGCATTCTTGCGGTAGAAATCGGCATTGGCTTTGTCTGCGGCGGCCAGTGCTTCGGCAATATTCTTTACCTCTGTCTGCGCGCAGCTCAGGCTCAGCCAGGTGTGCGGGTCATACTGGCCGTGTGCTCTGATTTCATCGGCTTCTGTAAGGCTGATGCGGTCGGTACCTTTGGCTGCTTCTACAATGACGAGCTTGGGATTGGCGGCGGCCTGTGTTGCCTGCTCCACCCAACACTCCATGCCGGGGCTGTTGTAAATTAAGATGTCTGCTTTGCTCAGCGCCTGCATAGTTTTAGTAGTAGGCTGAAAATCATGCGGCTCTGTGCCGTCGGGAATCAGGGAAGTTATATGAATTTTATCCTGACCTACGGCCTGAGTAAATTCTTTCATAGCATTAAAGGTTACTACAACCCGCAGCTTATGGTCCGCCGCCGGTGCAGGCTCCTTGCTGCCACAGCCTGCCAGCAGATTGCTGAGCAGCAGAGTGCAAATACAAAAAATAATACTGAGCTTTTTCATGAGCTGTCCTCCTCATTCTAATGAAAACAAACGCAAATGATTTGCATATTATAACGAATTTTATCATAACACCCGTGAACTTTCTTGTCAAGCTAAATGCAAATGACTTGCATATTTGCCGAGCGAGGTCTATAATATTTACTGCAACAAAAAGGCAGCGCAGGCTGCCGTGAGTAAATGAAGGAGCCAATATGATAGAACTGAAGCATATAGAATTTGCCTATGAATCAGGCAGCGAGCTGCTGCGCGATATCAATATGCATGTAAATGACGGCGAATATATTGCCATTGTCGGCGAAAACGGCAGCGGCAAAAGTACGCTGGTCAAGCTACTCTTGGGCTTGCTGGAGCCGTCAAAAGGTGAATTGAAGAATACCTTTAGCAGCATCGGCTACGTGCCGCAGCGTTTTGAAACACTCAATAGTCAGTTTCCGATAACCGTATATGAGGTAATGGAATATTACCGCAGGATATTAAAAGTAGCGGATAAGCAGGCTGTACGTCGCTGTCTGGAGCAGATGCATGTTTATGACCTGCGTGACCGTTTAATCGGTACGCTGAGCGGCGGCCAGTGCCAAAAGGTGCTGATTGCCAGAGCACTGCTGGGCAGTCCGCAGCTGCTGATTTTTGATGAGCCTTCTACCGGTATTGATGTCAAAAGCCAGCAGGAGCTGTACAAATTTATGCAGGAGCTGCATGAGCAGGGTATTACCATTATCACGGTAGAGCATAACCTGAAATTTGCGGCGCGTAATGCCGATAAAATGTATCATGTCATGAACGGACATGGTCATTTCTGCAATCCGCAGGAATATGTTCAGGAATATATGCAGGATAATGTAGGAGGTGCGGAATAATGCTGGAATACGCTTTTATGCAGAATGCACTGCTGGTTTCTGTGCTGATTTCTTTAATGTGTCCCATGATTGGTATGTTTTTAGTGCTGCGACGCTATTCCATGATTGGCGATACGCTGGCACATGCATCACTGGCAGGTGTAGCTGTCGGCCTGCTTGTTAAGGTAAACCCGATTATCAGCGCCTTTGCCGTAACCTCCGTGTTTGCTGTGCTGATTGAGGTTTTGCGTCAGCGCTTCCGCCGCTATGCGGAGCTTATACTGGTTATCATCCTTTCGCTGTCTGTCGGTATTGCGATTACGATTATTAGCAGCGGCATGGTACATACTAATGTAGAAGCATTTTTGTTCGGCAGCATTCTGACCGTAACGCCTGACGATGTGCTGGCGGTAGCAGTGCTGTGCGTAGTGTCGTTGGCTGCTGTTTACTTTTTGTATCCGCAGCTGGTAATGCTGGCCTTTGATGAGGACGGTGCTAAAATTGCCGGCGTAAAAACGCGCCTGATTAATTATATCTTTGCTCTGCTGGTGGCAGCTATGGTTGCAGTTTCTATCCGCGTGGTAGGCATTCTGGTTATCAGCTCGCTGATTGCACTGCCGGTGGCGGCGGCCCTGCAGCTGGGCAAGGGCTTTAAGGTGACGATGCTGGCAGCCATGGTGCTGAGCTTTATCGCCATTATCACAGGCCTTGTGTCCTCCTACTGGCTGGGTGCGGCGCCGGGCGGTGTAACTGCCTTGGTTTCGGTGGCTTTGCTGCTGCTGATTATCATTTATAAAGAAATACGTGCTGTCTTATAAAGAAGGGATAGAAAGATGACTGATACAAAAGCTGCAGCAGATTATCGCGATTATCTGCATCGCTACGGATTAAAAAATACCCGTCACAGACAGCTTATCCTGCAGCTGCTGCTGGCGAGCGAGGGCGTGCTGACGGCTGAGGATATTTATCAGCAGCTGTGTGAGCAGGGTGCCGAGATAAATTTCTCTACGGTGTATCGCATTCTGGAAAATTTTACGCAAAAGGGACTGACGGAAAAAAGCTTTCTGGCGGATGCGCGCAAGTACGGCTTTGTGCTGCACGCCTTGGGCCACAGGCATCGTCTTATCTGCCTGCGCTGTCACCGCATTGTGGAGGTAGACCATTGCCCAATTGCTGATTTTGAGGAGCATCTGGCGGATAAAACGGATTTTGCCATCGTGGGACATAACCTGGAATGGTATGGCTATTGTCCGCAGTGTCGCAAGCAGAAATAATAAGAAATTTTTTCTGAAAAAGCTTGCAAAGCAGCGTAAGCAATGATATAATTATTAAGCTTGTATATAACTATATATACTTCTTCTGCTCCCGGAGAGACGGGGGCCAAAGTCCAAAGGAGGAGGTGATTTCGTGAACGCATACGAAGTCATGTACATCGTTAAACCTGTTGAGGATGAGGCTTGTGAAGCAGTTGTTGCTAAATTCGAGAAGCTCATCACTGCAAACGGTGGTAATGTAGAAAAAACCGATCGTTGGGGCAAAAGACGCCTTGCTTATGAGATCCAGGACCTGAATGAAGGTATCTATGTTCTCGTAACCTTCCAGGCTGACGCCGCTGCTGTTAAGGAACTTGATCGTGTTATGAAAATTACCGATGAAGTACTGCGCCATATGATTATCAGAAAGGGTGAATAATCAATGAACAAGATTATTCTGTTGGGCAGACTTACTAGAGATCCGGAAGTGCGTTATACGCCGACCGGTAAAGTTGTTTGTCAGTTTACTCTTGCAGTAGACAGACCTTTTGCCAATCAGGAAGGCCAAAGAGAAGCTGACTTTATTCCCATAGTAATTTGGGGTAAACAAGCTGAGACATGCGGTAACAGTCTCACCAAAGGGCAGCGCGTGCTTGTTGAAGGCCGCCTGCAAATCCGTAGCTATGATGGTAAGGATGGCAACAAACGCTGGATAACCGAAGTAATCGCTGATCGCTTCGAGTTTATTGAGCGCAAAGCTGATGCCGCTGCTGCTCATAGCAATCCGATTCGCTCTGCAGCTCCTGCTGCACCGGCACAAGATGGCGGCATGAGTGGTTTCGGACAACAGGTTCCCTTTGATGAGGAAATTCCATTCTAATTTAAGGGAGGTTATGCAATGAAACGCGAAAGAGGCAGAAGACCTAGAAGAAAAGTTTGCAGCTTCTGTGTTGATAAAGTTGAAGAAATCGATTACAAGGATGCAAATAAGCTGAAACGCTATATTACCGAACGTGGTAAGATTTTACCGCGCCGTATTTCCGGTACCTGCGCTAAGCACCAACGCCAATTGACCGTAGCAATCAAACGCGCTCGCTGCGTTGCTTTGCTGCCGTTCACCTGCGAATAATTCGCACGGCGGTTTAAACGAAACTTATAGCCCGCAGTCATTAGGCTGCGGGGTTTTCGTTTGTGTAAAAATTACAAAAAATTTACTTATTTACGCAGGCCTTAACATGATATAATAAGAGTAGTACTATACATACGAGGTGAATTGCATGAAAACATCTTTTAGAACCTTATTTTTGACCTTTGCTTTTACGATGCTTTGCACAGCAATGGCTTTTGCCTATAATCCTGGTCAGCGCACCATCCAGCTTTTGGGTGAGACCTTGAACAGTGATAAGCATCCTGTACATCTGGTTGTAACCCAGACCATTGATATGCGTGAGGTGCTGACGCCTGAAGCATATGCTAAGCTGCCGGCAGCACAGCAAAAGCGCACAAATCGTACGGAATATAATGAAGCTAATGGCATTAACGCTGAGCGCATCACTACTACCGATGGTGATGGCAAGGTAATCAAGGATACTGTTTCCTTTGTGAAGAACGGCTATTGGTACACTATTGACTATCTTAATAAAAACTATGACAGAGTTCCCGAGCTGCCGGGCATGAGCATGCCGTTTGCTGAAACCCTGATTAGCTGGTTCAACGTGCGTCCGCAGTCTGGCAACGATGTTACCACCGGCTATGATTATGATAAGATGACCAAGGGCACCAACAGCCTGAACTTCTATTTTGAAAAGGATACCGCTAACTGGAAGGGCTATGAGGTGAACTACCTGCCGATTTTTAAGGTTGTAGAGGTTTCCGATACCGTGGATGAGGCAACTGCCTTTGCTCTGCCGCCTGCAGATTTCAAGGCCGTTGCTAATCCTTCTATGCGTGCTTACGCTAACAGACTTTTGGAAAGACAGTAAGTCTGGTAAGCTGATTATATTTTTTCAAAGGGGGAATACTTATGTTTAAAAAATTATTAGTTTTGCTTTCTATGCTGGCTGCGCTGGCAATGAGCGCAGTAGCTTTTGCTGCACCTGCTAAAAGCCATCAGCAGATGGTTATTGATGCTGCACGTGCCGAGGTTCCTGCTGCTGCTGTATTTTATGGCTACAAGGAAGAAGATGGCGAAGCTGTTCTGAACTTCCGCGATAATGATAATTATCTGGAATACGAGGTAGAAGTTGTTCTTGCAACTACCAAGGTTAAGGAAGTAGAAATTAAAGGGAGCAATATTGCCGGCAGCACGATGATGGTAAAAACTCCTGAGGATATCAGACAAATCGTTCTGGAAGCATATCCTGATGCTAAAAACATTGTCATCAAAACTGAAAAAGAAGGCAACAATGTACATTATGATGTAGAGTTCATTACTGCAAGATATAAAGTAGAAGCTGACATGAACCCGGTAACCGGTGCATTTGCCAAGAGAGAGCTGGAATATTTCTAAGCTTTTGCTGAATTTTTTAGAGGCAGTCTGCGGACTGTCTCTTTTTTATGCTGCGGAAGAGTGCCATTTTACGTCAAAACATTGCATATCAAAGCATATTATTGTAAAATATATTAGATATAGAGTTTTTAACGCACTAAATATATATGACGAGGAGCGATTTACGTGAGTACAAATTTAGAAGTTGGTATCGTTGGCCTGCCTAATGTAGGCAAAAGTACCCTGTTTAATGCTATTACCAAAGCTGGCGCAGAAGCAGCAAACTATCCCTTTTGCACAATTGAGCCTAATGTTGGCGTTGTTGATGTGCCTGATAAACGCTTAGATGTTTTGAGCGATATGTTTAAATCCAAAAAGATTGTTCCGGCAGCTATGCGCTTTGTAGATATTGCCGGTCTGGTAAAGGGCGCAAGCAAGGGCGAAGGCCTGGGCAATAAGTTCCTGTCCCACATCCGTGAGGTAGACGCTGTTGCCGAGGTTGTACGCTGCTTTGAGGATGGCAACATCACCCACGTTGAGGGCAGCATTGATCCTCTGCGTGATATTGATATCATCAACACCGAGCTGTGCCTGGCTGATATGGAAACCGTTGAAAAGCGTCAGGAGCGCCTGGTTAAGCTGGCAAAAACCGGCGATAAAAAGGTTAAGCTGGAGCAGGCTGTAATGGAAAAGGTTATGGCTGGTTTGTCTGATGGTGTGCCGGCACGTCGCCTTGGTCTGACCGAGGAAGAGCAGGAGTTTTTGGGCGAGCTGCATCTGCTGACCATGAAGCCGGTTCTGTACATTACCAACGTTGCTGAGGGCGAGGTTGCTGATCCGTCCGGTAACGAGCATGTACAGGCTGTAAAGAAATATGCTGCAGAAGAAAATGCTGAAGTTATCGTTGTTTCCGCGAAGATGGAAAGCGAAGTTGCCGAGCTTCCGGAAGAAGAGGCTAAGGAATATCTGGAAATGGCAGGCCTGGAGGAAACCGGTCTGGACCGCCTGATTAAAGCAGGCTTCAAGCTGCTTGGGCTGATGACCTTCCTGACTGCGGGCGAAATGGAATCCCGTGCCTGGACTATTAAGCTGAACACTAAGGCTCCGCAGGCAGCAGGCAAAATCCATACTGACTTTGAGCATGGCTTTATCCGTGCGGAAATCGTTTCCTTTGATGACTTGGTAGCCTGCGGCAGCAAGGCTGCGGCACGTGAAAAAGGCCTGGTTCGTCTGGAGGGCAAGGATTACGTTATGCAGGACGGCGACGTTGTTGAGTTCCGCTTCAACGTATAATTTATAATAGTGTAATATGCAACCTAAGCGCAGCAAGCGAAAGCGTGCTGCGCTTTTTGTGTAGCTATATATCATCTGAAAAAGATGCGCTGTAAGTTTGTGCAATTCAAACTGGAAAGATATGCAAACTAAAAGTTTGTGGAAGTGATTTTATAAACTTCGACAGATTTTCTGTTGGCTGAATAGGAGTTTTCGTATAGGGATATGGTATAATAATGTAAAAATACGAATACGTTTATTGGAGGTGCGGAGATGTACGAACAGATTGTAGCTTGGTGGCAGACGAAAAATATTCAGACGGATGCAGACTTAGAAGAAGCATTTAACGGGCATGTAATTTCTTTTGCTTATAACTCCGGTAATATTGAAAATCCTAATGTAACCTATCATGATACACGCGAAATTTTTGAGCATGATGGCGTTACAAGCTATACCGGTGATATTCGTACCTTGTTTGAGATTCGCAATGCAAAATTAGCTAATGAGTATTTTTTTGCAGCGTTTAATGAGCGTAAGCCTATTGATGAAAATTTGATAAAAGAAATCCAAAAACGCCTGACGCTCAATACTTATGATCCTTTGCGCTGGAAAAAAGGAGAACGGCCCGGGGAATATAAAAAGGGCGATTATGTTACAGGTAAGAATGAGACCGGTGCTTGGCCGGAGGATGTGCCGGACGAAATGCAGGAGCTTATAGAAGATATAAGCGATGTTGACGATAAGAATGCGTTAACGGCAGCAGCCTTTTTTCATGCTAAGTTTGAAAACATCCATCCGTTTGCCGATGGCAATGGGCGCACAGGACGCTTGGTGATGAATTATCTGCTGGTTATACATAATCATCCGCCGATTGTTATCCATCAGGAGGATAGAAAGGCGTATTTTGACGCGCTGGAGGCGTGGGATGAAGAGCAGAACCTGCAGCCGTTGAAGGACTTTTTGCGGGCGCAGACGGTGAAAACATGGGAGAAGCAGGTACTCAGGAGAAGAAGATAGGTATAAACATAGGATGGTTTTCGAGAAAAAAGAATTCCAGCATGGTGGCGCTTATACGCTGGACGAATTTGCAGAAGTAATTAAAAAGTTGTAGCTCATTGCAATCTGAGCGCAGCAAGCGAAAGCGTGCTGCGCTTTTTGCTGTTGGGAGGCGCTGGAGCAGCGTACAAAATTAAATAAACAAAAATTCTTTTCCCATGAGCACGTAAAGTGTGATAAAATAGAATAGATATACTATGACTACGAGGTGAAGCGAATTGGTAAAGGTAATTGCTATTGCCAACCAGAAGGGTGGTGTTGGCAAGACTACTACGGCGGTAAATCTGGCTGCGTGTCTGGCGGCGCTGGAACGCAAGGTACTTTTGATTGACAGTGATCCGCAGGGAAATGCTACCAGCGGCTTTGGCTTTGATAAACGTGATATTAAGCAATGCATTTATGATGCGATTATCAGTGAAGTACCCATGCAGGATGTAATTAAGCACACAGCCTATAAAGGACTGGACCTGGTGCCTGCTACTATCCAGCTTGCCGGTGCGGAAATAGAGCTTGTTTCGCTGATGAACCGTGAAGGACGTTTAAAGAACTCTCTGGAAAGAGTAAAGCATAATTATGATTACGTTATTATTGATTGTCCGCCGTCACTGGGCCTGCTGACAATCAACGGCCTGACAGCTGCCAGCTCGGTAATGATTCCTATTCAGTGCGAATTTTATGCGCTGGAGGGTGTTACTATGCTGATGAACACGATTCAGCTGGTACAGCGTAACCTGAACCCGGCTTTGAAGCTGGAGGGTGTGCTGATGACTATGTATGACAGCAGAACGAATCTGTCGCAGGATGTTGTGAACGAGGTACAGAAGTACTTCAAAACAAAAATGTATCAGACGATTATTCCGCGTAACGTGCGCCTGAGTGAAGCACCCAGCCACGGACAGCCGGTTATCGACTATGACAGCAAATCTAAAGGTGCGCAGGTGTATATGGACTTTGCGCGTGAGGTGATTGAAGATGAGTAAGAAGGGCGGCTTAGGCAAGGGCTTGGGCGCAATTTTCGGCGAAAATACCAGTCCTGCCGTAGAAAAGGCGCAGGAGCCTGCAAGTGCTGCACAGGAGCTGCTTATTAAAAATATCGCAGCGAATCCGTATCAGCCCCGCTGCAACTTTGATGAAGAAAAGCTGCAGGAGCTGGCTGCTTCTATTAAGGAGTTTGGCGTTGTTCAGCCGGTAGTGGTGCGCAAAAAGGGCAGAAGCTACGAGCTGGTGGCAGGCGAACGCCGTCTGCGTGCCGCAGGCTTAGCCGGACTTACCAAGGTGCCTGCTATCGTTAAGGATTATGACGATGCCAAGATGATGGAAATCGCGCTGATTGAAAATATTCAGCGCCATGACCTGAACCCGATTGAAGAAGCGCAGGGCTTACGCCGCCTGATGCAGGAATTTAAGCTGACGCAGGAGCAGACTGCTGAAAAGGTAGGCCGTAGCCGCAGTGCCGTGACTAATATTCTGCGCCTTCTGAACCTGCCGGAGCAGGTACAGAAGCAGATTATCAACGGCGTGCTGACGATGGGCCAGGCTAAGCAGCTTTTGGGACTGCCGAAGCCGGAGCAGATGTGCGAGGTGGCGGAGGCTATTATTGCCAATGGCTGGAGCTCACGCATGACGGAAGAGGTTGTGCGTAAGCTGAAGGAAGGCAAGAAGCTGAAGATTGTCCGTGAGCTTATCGAGGAAGAAGCTAAAAATAAGGATAATAAGGAAAAGAAGCCTAAGCGTGAGCCTACCGAGAATGATATTTTCTGCCATGATTTTGAACAGCGTCTGGTAGAGTTTTTGGGTACTAAGGTTAAGGTTGTGCCTAAGTTGGATGAGCAGGGACGCCAGGGTGGCACCATTCAAATTGAATATTATTCCGCTGAGGACCTGGAGCGCATTTATGAGGTGCTGCAGCAGGGACGCCATGAGGAAAAACCGCTTAACGGCGAGCCTAAACGTTTGAATGTGTGATTTCGGAGTTTTACGCTAAGATAAGAATACCGGTCGTATATGTGCCGGCGGTAATTTAGATAAGCTTTGGTATGAGGGGGCTTTTATTGATGGAACAGGCCAATCTTTTGGTTAATACACATTCGGCAGCAATTATTATTGTGCTGCTGCTTATTGTGTTGGTTGCGTTGGGTATGTGCTTCAGTCTGCAGGGCAGATTGAATAAGCTGCAAAAAAAATATGACTTCTTTACTCAGGGCAAGGAAGCCAACATTGACGTTGTGCTGACAGACACGCTGCAGGAGCTGCGTGCGGTGCAGAATGAGCTGGCAGTTTTGCAGGACGAGCATCAGAAATTGCATGCACAGGTGCAGAACTGTCTGCAGAATATTAGAATTGTGCGTTATGATGCCTTTGACGCTATGGGCGGCGAAATGAGCTATTCTTTGCTGCTTACGGATGCCAATAATAAGGGTATTATTATGACCAGCATTTACGGCAGAGAGGAAAGCCGTTGCTTTGCCAAGGATATTGATAACGGTAAGTCCAGCTATCCGCTGGCAGAGGAAGAGCAAAGACTCTTGTAATTTAAATAGTGATAGTGTAAGAAAATCCCGACAGGTTGCTGTCGGGATTTTTTGCTTTCAATTTTACAATTTAAGTATGTTTTTTTAAGCGCCCTCGAACAGCCTCAGCAGAATAAACATGCTCTCGCCGAAGCAGAGGTAGCGCACCCAGGTGCGGGGATAGACAAAGCCTTCCTCGTCCTCGTCGTAGGCACCGCTGATGCGGGCGTGAATAGCGAGCGATTCCAGTGCTGCAATCACGAGCAGCAGAAAACCCGGGGTCCAAGTATTGTCGTGCAGCATCAGCCAGATGCAGTATAACAGGAAGAATACATCCAGCAGAAAGTAAATTATAAAAGTGGTGGCACTGCCGTCGATAATAATGACCTGCTTGCGGCCGGGGTTGGCACGGCGCTCATCTAAGATTCGGGAAAAGCGTTGCAGCAGATAGGCGATTCTGCGGGAATGAATGAAATGAAACATGCGCACGCACAAGAAAAATAAAGCAATAAAGTTCATAAATACCTCTCGTTCTATAAATAGTCTTGCTTATATTTGTAAAGCAAGTAATTCGTATGCATTATATTATACACTATCTGCAGGCAGAGTGCTATAAAGGCAGCAAGAATACACAAAAGCTACAAAGTTTATTTGAAAAACACAAAAATACTAAAATGATAAACAAGAAATCAGAAAACATAAAAAATGTATCAGTTTATGTGTAAAATTCTCATGTATACAATGAACATGAAAAAATTCGTTGACAAAAGTGTAATACAACAGCTATAATTGGTTACATAAAGTTGCTGGGATAGTGGTTGAATCTGAGACCACTCCCGGTACTGTGTTTTATATTTTATTTTTAAAGGGAAAGAAGGACTCAAAATGAAAAAATGGAAGAAATTAGCATCTGCAGCTATGGCTGCTATGATGTGCGCCGCATTGCTCACAGGCTGTGGCGGAGAAAAGAAACAAGCTGATACCGGAGATACTATTAAGGTTGGCGCAGCATTCGAATTAACCGGTAATGTTGCTAACTATGGTAAATCCATTAACGAGGGCTTCAAGCTGGCTGTAGACGAGCTTAATAAAAACGGCGGCGTGAACGGTAAAAAAATCAGCGTAGTTGAAAGCGATAACAAATCCGAGCCGGCCGAATCCGGTAACTCTGTAACCAAGCTGATTACCCAAGATAAAGTAGTTGCTGTTGTCGGACCTGCAACCAGCGGTTGCGTAAACGCTGCAACTCCTATTACTACTGCAAATAAGATTCCTCAAATTGCTCCGGCTGCTACCGCACCGAGCATTACCGTAGAAAACGGCAAGGTAAAGGATTTCGTATTCCGTGCCTGCTTCATCGACCCGTTCCAAGGTCAGGTAATGGCAGTATTTGCCGATAAAACTCTGAAGGTTAAAAACGTAGCTATTTTCTACGATTCCTCCAGTGACTATTCCAAAGGCTTAGCAGAGGTATTCCAAAAAACCTTGGAAGGCAAAGGCGGTAAAATTGTTGCTAAGGAAGCTTTCCTGGCTAAAGACGTTGACTTCAAATCCGCTCTGACTAAACTTAAAGCATCCAATCCGGAAGCAATTTATGTTCCCGGTTACTATGAAGAAGTTTCCAAGATTATCAAACAAGCTCGCGAAATCGGCATTACCTGCCCGATGCTGGGCTCCGATGGCTGGGAAAGCCCGAAACTTGCTGAAATCGCTGGTAAAGATGCGCTGAAGGGCTGCTACTATGTAAGTGCCTTCAATGCTAAAGACGAAGACAAATCCGTTCAGGACTTCATCAAGAAATTCAAAGAGAAATACCAAAAAGATCCTGATATCTTCGCAATGCAGGGCTACAATGCAGGCCTGATTCTGGCAGATGCTCTGAAACGTGCAGGCACCACTGATGGCACTAAGCTGGCTAAAGCAATTGCCGAAACCAAAGATCTGCCGGTTGCAAGCGGCAAGCTTACCTTTGATGCTAACCACAACCCGGTAATGCCTGCTCTGATTATCGGTCTGGAAACCGGTACTCCTACTCTGGTTGAAAAAATCAGCCTGTAATTGCTAACAAAAAAATAAACATAAAAAATTCTACAAGTAAATATCAGAAAGCATAACAAGACTTCTATTCCATGGATTATTTATTAAGTTAGATCGGGCGCATCTAATCGATGCGCCCTCTATAAAAAATATATTTTTATTTATTTCTGAGGGGGAATAAACCATGAAAAGAGTAACTAAATTGTTATCTGTACTAGCAGCCGGCGCTATGTTTATGAGCGCGCTGACCGGTTGCGGAGGCGGCTCTAAAGGAGCTGACGGCGATACCATTAAGGTAGGCGGCCTGTTGGAAATGACCGGCGGCAGCGCATCCTTCGGTATTTCCGGTAAAAACGGCATCGACCTGGCACTGAAAAAAATAAATGAAAAAGGTGTGCTGGGCGGCAAAAAACTTTCTTTAGTTGTTGCTGATACCAAATCTGAAGCCTCCGAAGCAACTAACGGTATGCAAAAGCTGATTTCTCAGGATAAGGTTGTAGCAGTAATCGGTCCTAACCAATCCTCTGCTGTAATCGCATCCGGTGCAATCAATAATGGTGCTAAGGTTGTAGATATTACACCTATGGGCACTAACCCGGACGTTACTGTTGATCCTAAAACTAAACAGGTTAAACCCTACAGCTTCCGTACCTGCTTTATTGATCCGTTCCAGGGTACTGTAATGGCAAGCTTTGCTTCTAATGAACTTAAAGTGAAGAGGGCTGCTATCTATATCGATAATACAAGTGACTATGCTAAAGGTCTGGCACAGTTCTTCAAAGAGAACTTTGTTAAAAACGGCGGTCAGGTTGTAATTGAAGAGGCTTATCTGCAAAAGGATACCGACTTCAAATCTACTTTGACAAAAATCAAAGCTGCAAAACCTGATTTCATCTACATTCCCGGTTATTACCAGGAGGTTGGCCTGATTGTTAAACAAGCTCGTGAGATGGGTATCACCGTTCCTATGGCAGGCGGCGATGGCTGGGACAGCGCTAAGCTTCCTGAAATTGCCGGCAAAGCTGCTCTGGAAAACACCTTCTTCTCCAGTCTGTATTCTCCGGACGATACCTCTGATCTGAACAAAGAATTCGTAGCTGAATACAAAAAAGCTTACAACACCAACCCGGATGTATTTGCAGCATTGGCATATGATTCCACTCTGCTGGTTGCAAAAGCAATCGAAGATGCAGGCAGTGCTGATCCGGCTAAAATTGCTGAAGCAATGGCTAAGATTAAAGGCTTCAAGGGTGTATCCGGTGAAGTAACCTTTAACGAAGAGCATAACCCGATTAAGAGTGCTGTAATTATCGAACATAAAGATGGCAAACAAACCTTTAAAACTAAAGTTAATCCCTGATAGTTTACATTAGTAGTTAATCTGATTAAAACCAACGAGGCTGTTGTTTTGCGTAGCAACAGCCTTTTCTTTTAAGTAAGCATGTCCCGCTTACACAAATCTTTGAAATCTCTAGGGAGGTAAATTATGGAGACTTTGATCCATCAGTTTTTTCAGCAGCTGATAAACGGTGTATCTCTCGGCAGTATCTACGCATTGATCGCCTTGGGTTATACCATGATCTACGGCATCATCAAGCTGATAAACTTTGCTCATGGCGATATTTATATGTTGGGTGCTTATTTTGGCTTTTTCGCTACTACCCAATTAGGCTTGCCGTTTATTCCGGCAATTATTTTCTCGATGGCAGGCGCTGCTATCGCAGGTATTATTATTGAACGTGTTGCTTACCGCCCCATGCGTAATGCACCGCGTATCGCAATTTTGATTACTGCAATCGGCGTATCCTTCTTCCTGGAATACAGCATGATTCTGCTGGTTTCTCCGCAGCCGAGAACCTTCCCCGCTGTATTCGGCGCTACAGTATATCACCTTGGACCACTGGTTGCTAACAGTCAGCAGCTGGTTATCCTGTTGAGCGCTATTATCCTTATGGCTGTTCTTACCTACATTGTAAATAAAACAAAAGCCGGCAAGGCTATGCGTGCTGTATCCTATGATGCTGACGCTGCAAGGCTGATGGGCATCAACATTGACCGTGTAATTTCCACTACCTTTGCGCTTGGCAGTGCTTTGGCAGCAGCAGGCGGCGTGCTGGTAGGTGTTTACTATAACTCTATTGACCCGCTGATGGGCATGATGCCCGGTCTTAAAGCCTTCGTTGCCGCAGTTCTCGGCGGTATCGGCATTATCCCCGGTGCTATGATCGGCGGTATTATTCTGGGCGTTGTCGAAGCAATGGTCAGCGGCTTTATTTCCTCTACCTTCCGTGATGCGGCAGCATTCGGTATTTTGATTATCATCTTACTTTATAAACCTTCCGGCTTATTAGGCAAGAATGTTCGTGAGAAAGTCTGAGGTGACATGGTATGAATGCAATTAGAAAATTTGATTTAAAAGCCATAGTTGCCTGCGTTATCGTTTTTGGTATCGTACAAGGCCTGCTCTTTGGCGAAATCATCGGTCCCTTCTGGGAGCTGAACATTATCCTTATCTGCATCAACATTATTCTTGCAGTCAGCCTGAACCTGATTAACGGTTATACCGGTCAGTTCTCTATCGGTCATGCCGGTTTCATGGCAGTCGGTGCTTATACCGGTGCTATTATGACGGTTAAGCTGGGCATGCCCTTTGAGGCAGGTCTTGTCGCAGCAACTCTGGCTGCCGGCCTGTTAGGCTTTTTGATTGGCCTGCCGACGCTGCGCCTTGATGGTGACTATCTGGCAATCGCAACCTTGGGCTTAGGCGAAATTATCCGTATCTGCATCCTGAACATTGATTATGTCGGCGGTGCTTCCGGTTTGATGGGCATTCCCCGTATGACCAATTTCGCGTATACCTTCTGGATTATGATAGCTATTATCTTCTTCATCAAGAACTTTAAAAACTCTTCCTATGGCCGTTGCTGCCTGGCAATCCGTGAAAACGAAATTGCGGCAGATACCATGGGTATCAACACTACTAAATATAAAGTAATGGCTTTCACCTTCGGTGCTGCTTTTGCCGGTACTGCAGGCGCACTTTTCAGCCACTACTTCTTCCTGGCGCATCCTGCGTCCTTCACCTTCATGCGTTCCTTTGATATTCTGACCATGGTTGTTTTGGGCGGTCTTGGTTCTATGACCGGTGCAATCACCGGTGCAACACTGTTGACCTTCATTTCCGCTTATTTGTCGGATTATCCTGAATGGCGTATGATTATCTATTCTGTTACCATGATTATCCTGATGCTGTACCGTCCGCAAGGTCTGTTCGGCAGCAAGGAATTGAGCTTGAAAATGTTTAAATTAGGAGGTAAGGACAATGGCAGAACTGCTGAAGGTAGATAATGTATCCATGGTTTTCGGCGGCCTGCGTGCCGTTTCCAATCTTTCCATGCATATCGACGAGGGAGAGCTGATTGGCCTTATCGGTCCTAACGGTGCCGGCAAGACAACAGCCTTCAATATGATTACCGGTGTATATACACCGACCGAAGGCAAGGTATATTTTAACGGTCAGCAAAGCAGCGGTAAAAAATCTTACCAGGTTACGCAGATGGGTATGGCGCGTACCTTCCAGAATATTCGCCTGTTCTCCGAGCTGAGCGTTATCGACAATGTAAAAATTGCTTATAATATGCACGTAACCTATAATCTGGCTGATGCTATCGTCCGTGATGGCAAATATCTCAGCGAAGAGGAATTCATTACACAAAAGGCTCTTGATTTGCTGAAAATCTTCCATCTTGAGCAAGAAGCACATGAGGTAGCAAAGAACCTGCCTTATGGCAAGCAGCGTCGTCTGGAAATTGCGCGTGCTTTGGCTACTGAGCCGAAGCTGTTGCTGCTGGACGAGCCTGCTGCAGGCATGAACCCGCAGGAAACCAAAGAACTGATGGAAATGATTCGCTGGATTCGTAAGGAATTTAATCTTTCCATCCTGCTGATTGAGCATGATATGGGACTGGTAATGGGTGTCTGCGAGCGTATTTACGTACTGGAATACGGTATGAAAATTGCCGAAGGCACTCCGGATGAAATCAAACAAAATGCACGCGTTATTGAAGCATACTTGGGCGAGGAGGTTATCAACTGATGTTAACTGTTGAAGATATCAATGTATATTATGGCGCGATTCACGCTATCAAAGGTATCAGCCTCGATGTTCCCGATGGTGAAATCGTAGCGCTGATCGGTTCAAATGGTGCCGGTAAATCTACCACATTGCGCACCATTTCCGGGCTGATGAAACCGAAGACCGGTAAAATCTTATATGAAGGTCATGATATTGCCGGTGTACCGGCGCATAAAATTGTCGGCATGGGCTTGTGCCAGGTTCCTGAGGGCCGTCATGTTTTTGCTAATATGACTGTTATGGAAAACCTGGAGCTGGGTGCTTACCTGCGTAAGGACAAGGACGGAATTGCCAGGGACATGGAAGATGTCTTTAAAAAATTCCCGCGTCTGCTGGAACGTAAGGATCAGCTTTCCGGTACGCTTTCCGGCGGCGAGCAACAGATGCTGGCTATGGGCCGTGCGCTGATGAGCCGTCCGAAGCTGCTGTTGCTGGACGAGCCTTCTATGGGTCTTGCCCCCTTGCTTGTAAAGGAAATTTTTAATATAATAAAGGAAATCAACGAGAGCGGTACTACCGTTCTGCTGGTTGAGCAGAATGCCAATATGGCGCTGTCCATCGCTGATAAGGCATACGTTCTGGAGACAGGTCGTATTACCCTGAGCGGTACCGCTAAGGAACTGGCAAGTAGCGAGGCTGTTCGCAAAGCATACCTCGGCGGCTGATTAATATACAAATTTGTCGGGTTGCTTCTTAGCTGCTTTAAAGTGAAAATGATTATATTAAGATGATTGCGTTTTCTAGTCAAAGGAGGTAAAACTCATATGTTAGTAAAAGATATTATGACAACAGCTGTTGTTACTATACGTGAAGATCAGTCTATTTTGGAAGCTCGCGAGATAATGCGCGGTAAAAGATTAATCAGTCTGCCGGTTGTAGATGATATGCAGCGTGTACGCGGCATTATTACCGGTGATGATATCGGTAAGGCTTCTCCCAGTGACAGCAGTACTCTTTCCCGCTATGAGGCTAACTATCTGCTGGGACGTCTGAAAGTTAAGGATGTTATGAAACGTACTGTTGTAAGCGTTGAAGCGGAAGATACTATCGAATATGTTGCTTACAAGCTGTATAAATACAGAGTTAATGCTCTGCCTGTTGTAAATCAGGATAACAAGCTTTGCGGCATTGTTTCCCGCAGTGATATTTTCCGTTCCATCGTAGAAATCATGGGTATGGACCGCAACTGCCTGCGTATTACTATCGAAGCTCCCGATAAGGTTGGTGTTGTTGCGGAAATCTCCAATATTATGAAGGAGGACGGCATCAATATTATTTCTTTGGTGACCAAGCAGCATGGTGACGGTACTGCGGAAATTACTATTCGTGCCGCTCTGAATAATAATGGTATGGATATCATTGAGCAAATTCGCGAAGCAGGCTATGAGGTCAGCGACGTAATGACTTTGGACGGTATTGAATAATGCTTTCCGGTAAGGATGTTAATGTAGGCGATATCGTCAAAATGAAAAAGGCTCATCCCTGTGGCAGTGATGAGTGGGAAATTACCCGTACGGGTATGGATTTTGGCATGAAATGCTGTGGTTGCGGACATTTTGTGATGCTGGCGCGTACCAAGTTCGAAAAGGCTGCGAAGGCGGTTGTGAAAAGCGTTGCAGCAGAAAAGTGAATAAGCAGATAAAGAGAACGCTCTCTTGCTATCGTCGGGTAGCAGGGGAGCGTTTTTTGAGTAGTATGTGATACTTTTTTCCCGGGGCGGCAAAAAGTATCCAAAAAACGCCCTGCGTAGCTGCTTCGCCGGATTCCGGCGACTAGATTAGCAGAATTTTTCACGTCGCTGAATTTTGCGAGGTGTGCTTACTGAGTGGTTCGTCAACGCTCCAGCGAAAAATTCCCTGTCGGTCCGTTGCCAGTGAATTTTCGCGTAACAAAGATGCGCCGGCGAACCCGTTGTCCGTTCCGGTCTGCGCAGCGCGGAGTGTGGCGTTGCCAAAAATAGGCTGAGGTTGAACTGGAACTTGAACAATAAAAATAAGCTGTTAGCGTGTCTTGTGACGTGCTGGTAGCTTATTTTTCTTGATGCGTTTTACGTATTGCGTGAGCGCATATTTGATTTCATAAAGAATTCTTGGCGTGCCAAACATTACGACCTTTAAGTCTGAAACTTAGTAAATACAAAAGTTTTAGGAAAATAATTCCCAAAACTATACAGAATCGCCAAATTTTAGGAAAAATCTTCCCAAAACTTTTGCAATCAAAAACGAGCAGGCTTTAGCATTTTGACTAAAACCGGCTCGTTTTGATATATGACGCATTTTACATTTTCAGCTTGCAGAAAACGTACTTGGCAATTCCTGCTTCAATGACAAGCAATAAGGCAACCAGTTCAAACACCGCGCTGATATTGATACCGTGGGCGACAAAGCCTAAAAGTGCGGGGCCTAGAATAACACCTGTATAACCTAAACTGGTTACAGAAGTTACCGCAGCGCTGATAGGCATGTCCTTCTGGTATTTTAAGAGCGAATAAAACACAGGGACAATGTTGGCACAACCAAGGCCGATGAGAATGAAGGCAAAGGCGTTGAGATACAGGTTATCTAAAACAACTACGAGCGCAAAGCCTGCTGCCGTGACGATGCTGCCGCCGATAACAGCTTTTTGTTCGCCTAAAAATTGTACAGTTTTATCGCCTAAAAGACGCATGATGAGCATAGCAACGGAAAAGATAGCGTAACCTGTGCCTGCCAACGCTATATCCATATTTTTCATTTCGGTGAGCAGTACGCCGCTCCAATCCATAACTGCACCTTCAACAAGGAAGGAAATGCAGGCGAGAATGCCTAAAACGATAACAATGCCGCGTGGGATAGCAAAGGCCTTTTCGCCGCCGGGGCTTTTATAATCCAGTAAGTGGCGGCCGAAAACTGCCAGCAACGCTAAAACAATAGCACAGTGCAGTGTGGCGATGAGCGTTACGTTTAAGCCTGAAGATGCCAGTACGCTGAAAAGACCTGCGCTGGCAAAGCAGCCGATACTCCAAAAGGCATGCATACCGCTAAGCAGTCTGCGGCCGGCAAGCTTTTCCACAATAACGGCATTGGTGTTCATGCTGACATCCGTTGCGCCCATGACTGCTCCGAAGACAGCAAGCGCGATGGCATAGCTCCAGATGTTTGGCAGGCAAGAAAGCAGCACGGAAATTAGTGCCATCAGCGTTGCACCTGTGATGACGACTTTTTTGCAGCCAAAGCGTTGTACGAGTGCGCCGGCTAAAGGCATAAAGATAAAAGCGCTGATACCGATGCACAGAAGCAAAAGGCCAAGTACATCCGCTTCAAGGTTCAGGCGTGCTTTAACCATAGGAATCATCGGTGCCCAGGTGGAAATGACGAAGCCTGGCAGGAAAAAGGCTACGTGCGCTGCATTGATTTCTTTGCTGTCGACAGAAATATTTTGTAAAGTATTTTCGGGTTTGTTGATTTGCATTGTTAAAAACTCCTTTCGTTACATAAGTAGCTATGAGAGCTTTTATGGGTTGAATGTTGCCATAATTTATCTAAAAAAGCGGGATGAAATTCGTTTGAATCCTATCCCACTTCAATAGCTTGAGCGCTACAATTCCTCTGATAAATTATGATGATTTTACCACGAGCATATTTTGTTGTCAACGTGAGGTGTTTAATTGTTGGCTTGGAGTATATTTTGATGTATTTGTAAATTGCTGTTTAGCATAACTTAGCTAGAACGCAAAGCTTTGAAAAATCTTCCCAAGACGTTTTTCGACTGACAGATTAATTTTCGTAAAAAAGCAACCCTGTTTTTGTCATAGACTTTTAAAGCATTGTGCTAATGTTCAAAATGCAACAAATAATTTCCTTGTCTTTCATGATTGCCTATGCTATGATTTACTTAAAGCGTTTAGATGATAAAGGGGGAATTATTTTGACTTACGGAATTGTTTTTCTCGTTATTATTTTTCTGGTTTTATTTATTATTGCGGCTAAGACCTGTTATGTAAAGGCACCGCCAAACGTGGCTTATATCATTTCCGGTATTACGAAGAATCCGCGTATCCTTATCGGTATCGGCGGCTTTAAAATTCCGCTGCTGGAGCGAGTGGATATGCTGTATCTGGGGCAGATGTCCGTTGATATCAAAACCAGCCAAAGCGTTCCGACCAATGACTTTATCAACGTTAAGGTTGATGCGGTTGCCAAGATTATTGTTGATAAGGAAAACGGTATTTATCTGGCAGCGCGCAACTTTTTAAATATGGAGCCGGCGGATATTACGCGCAGTCTGCAGGATTCTCTTGAGGGTAATATGCGTGAAATTATCGGCACGCTGGATTTGAAGAAGATTAACGTAGACCGTGATTCCTTCTCTGACGAAGTGCTGAAAAAGGCTGCGAAGGATATGGAGAAGCTGGGCATCAGCATTTTGAGCTGCAATATCCAGAACGTTGTTGATGATAACGGTCTGATTGTTGACCTTGGTGCCGACAATACGGCAAAAATCCGCAAGGACGCTTCTATCAGCAAGGCTGTTGCCGAGCGTGATGTGGCTATTGCCGAGGCTGCGGCCAAGAAAGAGGCTAATGATGCACAGGTGCATGCTGATTTAGCGATTGCGCAGCGTCAGAATGAGCTTTCTATTGCCAAGAGCGAACTGAAGCGTACTGCTGATATCAAGAAGGCTGAGGCAGATGCGGCTTATGCTATCCAGCAGCAGGAGCAGCAAAAGTCGATTGAGGTGGCAACTGTGAACGCACAGATTGCTAAGGCTGAGCGTGAAGCTGACCTTAAAAAGCAGGAGGTATTGGTAAAAGAGCAAATCCTGGCTGCTACTATTCAGAAGCAGGCGGATGCCGACAAATACAGAGTTGAACAGGACGCTTTGGCTGAGCAGGCTAAGAGGCAGCGTGAAGCAGAGGCGCAAAGATATGCTATGGAGCAGGAGGCTGCCGCTATTAAAGCTAAGGGCGATGCGGAGGCTTATGCTATCAGAGTAAAGGGTGAGGCTGAGGCCGCCGCGATTAAGGCAAAGGGCGAGGCTGAGGCTGCGGCTATGGATAAGAAGGCCGAGGCTATGAAGAAATACGGTCAGGCTGCTATGGCTCAGATGGCTATTGAGGTTCTGCCGCAGGTTGCGAAAGAGGTTGCTGCTCCGCTCAGTAAGGTGGATAAGATTACGCTTTACGGCGAAGGCGGTATGGGCAGTCTTTCCGGAAACGTTCCTTCCGTAATGGCGAAGGTTTTCGATACGGTGAAGAGTGCTACCGGTATTGACCTGCAGGAGATTGCCAAGGGTGAAACCTACGATGCTAAGGTCAATAAGAACATCAGCATTGACGGTAAGCTGCCGGAAATTCCTGTAGAAATCAGCAAGGAAGAATAAACATGAAAATAAGCTGTTAGCATCAGGCATGTTAGCAGCTTATTTTTACAATAACGGAGGAATGTTTCTTTGAAGATTCTCGTGAGTGCCTGTTTATTAGGCAAAAACTGTAAGTATAACGGCGGTAATAACTTAAATCAAAGCGTGCTGGAATTTATCGAAGGTCATGAGGTTATCGGCGTTTGTCCGGAGCAGCTGGGAGGCCTCTCTACCCCTCGCTTGCCGGCAGAAATTGTTGCTGGTCTTGTGACAAACAAGGAAGGCGTCAGTGTGGACAATGAATTTCGCAAGGGTGCACAGGAGGCATTGGCAGTTGCTTTGGAGAATAAGGTGGATTTGGCAATCCTGCAATCACGCAGTCCCAGCTGTGGTGTGAAGGAGATTTATGACGGCAGCTTCAGCGGTAAGAAAATCAAAGGGCAGGGCGTGTTCGCCAAGTTACTTTCTGCACGTGAAATTAAGGTGCTTGATGCCGAGGATGTGGCTGAGCATAAATAACAGTGCCTGAAAAAGTTGGTTTATAAAAATTAAAAGGCAAGGTCTTAGGAGGTTTGTTTCCTAGGACTTGCCTTTTTTTGTGCTTTAGCTTACAATATTTTTCTTTTAACCTGCTTTATTAAAGCATTTCAGCAAACGTCTGGATTCTGGTGTGAAGCTGTTCAAAGCTAGTGTTGAGCGGATCAATCTCTACAGTCAGGCAGGGATAGCCTGCTTTGTTTAAGTCAGCTTCAAGCCAGGGCTGGTCGTATTCTTCAGGATCGCAGAATTTCATTAAGCAGTTAATAACGCCATCGGCCTGTGTTTGCTGGCAAAGTTCTCTTAAGAGGGAACCGCGTGGCTTACCAAGCTCATGAATCAGGCTGCAACAGGTGCGGTTCTTCCATTGGAGTGCTAAACGTTTCAAACCACCGCCTCCGTTTATAGGGATATCAGTTCTAAACTGACGGCTTTCCTGCGCAAGGTCATCACCGACAACAGCAAGCTTATTCTTGGTAAGTATTTCAAGAAAAGCATCAGGTTCGCCGGTAATGCCGGTGAGAATAACCTTCCTTCCAACAAAATTATAATCTGGTAATGCTTTAAGACTTTCATTAATTTCCTTTACAATGGCAGTATGCTCACTCTTTTCAAAGAAAAGAGCACTTTTCATAATTGCATGGCGTACTGCAGGCGTAATGATATCAAGATGCTTTACTGCGAGCGTGGTAAAATCTCTCATAACTGCATTATGCTCATTGTAAATTTCAATTGTTCGAAAGAGCGCTTTTTCGGTCATCATCTGACCGGTAATAGTAGCCAGCATGACAAGAACATTTTCATATTCACTGATAAGATAATCAGTACTTGCTGTTGAAGCACGGTTTTGCGGGTAGACAATGGGAATCATCGGGATATCAGGAACGCCAAAGCGCCAGTTCTGAGTCATACAGCGCAGTGTGTCGCAGATTGCCGGGATTATGACACCGCTGAGTCCTTTGTAGGTGCCGTTCAGGCCAAGTTCCAGGTTGGCCTGCATGATGGGGCAGGCGAAAGGTGGCAGGTAGCTTTTTACAAGCTTTAAGTCTGTCTGGCCACCCCAAAGGCCCAGTGGAATCATACCGCTGGCATGCACGAGCTCTTCCGGTGTATATGGTTCAAAGCAGCCGATAACCTTTTTACCCTCTGCCAGATATTTATCAAGCTGAGCCCGGGGATTTTGACAGGCCTGCTTAAGACTTTCAATATTTGTGTGCAAATCAGCCATTTTATAAATCCTCCTTATTCTGCTGCATAACCTCAACTAGGCCTTGAATTCTTGTTTCAAACTGAGCTTCACTGTAGTTGCGGTAGTCAGCCTGATCACCGTCAAAGGAAGTGAATGGGATGCCTGCAGCTTTTGCGAGCTGACGCTGTACTTCCATCATCTGGCAGTCCATAACCTTGCAGCTGCGGTTAACATGGTAGATTGTACCTTCGCAGCCAAAACGTTTCAAGGCTTCAAGCCGACGTTCAATCATCGTGCTGGCGTTATCGCCGTTTGTCGAGGCAAAGCAATAGGCGCGTGCCATGCCGTCAAGGTCGTCATAGGCGATTGCCCACGCTTTGCCGTAGCTGGAAGCAACCATGTTAATGCCATACTTTTTTAAAGTGCGAAGATTATGGCTTAGGTATGGCCAGCAGGCAATGCCGTCCCAAGAGATGCGAAATTGTTCAGCAACAGGGAAGGTAGATGTTCCGTCAGCTATATGCTGTTCAATTTCACTGTTTAATTGCTTCAAGATGGCGGTAGAGGAAGTTTTGCCGCGGTTGCAGACCATAGAGGACATATAGTTGAAGAGTTCAAATCCACTTAGGGGAGCCGGTTTGCGGTCAAGCAGATTATTGGCACGCTCCCATAGGAAGCTGTTGCGCTGGCTGATTTTCATTACTTCTTTAAAATGTTCATCGTCCCATTTTTTGTCGGTAAACTCACAGAGGTTTTTGATGAGCTCATCAATTTGTGCGCGCACATAGCGGACACGGCTTTCAGTAACGTAATCCCAGGGATTATAGCAGGTGTCGATGAAGAAGATGGGTATCTGCAGTTGGCGGGCCAGATTTTCATACCACTTGGTGAGCTGGTTGCAGATGTTGTTGGTGAGCAGCAGAAAATCAGGCTTTACCAGCTTGCCGCCATCAGGAAGCTCTATAGCACTTTCGTTATTTAAAACAGAAGTATAGGCAAGGTTGAGCTTGGCGTATGCGCAGAGATCGTTGGAATAACCCATTGGACCTTCACATTCCTGCAAAAAGGGATCTGCCTGATGTCTGGCTGCGATACCTGCGGCATGGTTTTCAGGATAAAGCACGTTAAGTCCCAAGGTTTCGGCAATTTCCTGCGGGAAAATGGAAGCGGACCAGCCAACTTTTTCTCCGCGCTCCTTGGCAAGACGGGCATTTTCAAAGAGAGCAGCACTTTGCTCGGCCAGCATGAGCATGCTTTTTGGCTTTGGACGTTTAGGCTTGACCTGCGGAGCGCTGTCCGCTGCTTTTATCGTTGCTATACTTTCACTCATCATCTTCGCTCCTTCGCTTGCAATAGTTTTTCATAGGCCAGTACAGCTGCACCGATGGCACCAGCGGACTGGCATAAGGGATCAACAAGAATCGGACAGCCCATTTCATTTTCCATGGCTCGGACAACGCCGCTGTTTAAGGCTACACCGCCGCTCATGGCCAGGCAGGTTGGATGTCCCAGGCGGAGCGCCATGCCTGCAACACGTTTGGCTACGGAATTGTGAATGCCTGCGGCAATATCTGCCAGAGGAACCTGCGCGGACAGCTGGCTGATTACTTCGGATTCGGCAAAGACAGTGCAGGTGTTGCTGATTTTCGCCGGCTGCGTGCTTGCTGCGGACAAGGGGCCGAGCTGCTCGATAGGAACGTTTAAAACTCGTGCCATTACGTCCAGAAAACGTCCTGTCCCTGCTGCGCATTTATCATTCATCTGGAAAGCGAGAAGCCTTCCCAGTGGCGATAGCTTGAGAGCCTTGGCATCCTGACCGCCTATGTCGATCACTGTGTCCGCCTGCGGCAGCAGCAAATGAATGCCCTTGGCGTGGCAGCTCAGCTCGCTGCTCTGCTCATCTGCTTCAGCACAAATCAGCCGTCCATAGCCAGTTGCTATTGTATAAGCAATCTGCTCATGCGAGATACCGGACTGCTCAAAAATTTCGGCTAAGGCCCTTACGGGGCCGACAGTACCGGTTCCTAGCGGCACAACGACGTGGGCTACAATTTTTTTGCCGTTTTCCAGAATAACAGCTTTGCTGGTAGTGGAGCCGATGTCTATGCCTAGTGTGTACATAAAATGACTGCCTCCCTTGACGAAAATAAATTAACGGATATCATTAGCTGCATACAACGACTGGATTTTTTCCTCGCTGTAGCCAAGCTCTTTGAGAATTTCTGCTGTGTCACAGCCAATCGGGCCGGAGATTTTATGCGGAATTGCAGCTGCATCCACAGAGCGGAAGTGAGCCGGACCGTTGGTAAAGACAGTTTTTGTTCCGTAACGGTATTCATAATGATAGGCATAATTGTTGGCGATAACCTGCGGATCGTTAGGCACATCCTTAAAATGCGCGAGTACCTCATGCGGCAAATCGTGAGCGTCTAAAAGCTCATGCCAATAGGCAACAGGCTGCTCCCTGAATTTCTTATCAAGGATAGCGACAAGCTCTTTTTTATTTTCGTAATAGGCTGCAGCGGTGGAAAATCTTGCGTCGCTCAATAATTCAGGAAGACCGATAAGCTGGCAGAATTCAGGGAAACGGCGGTAATCAATGATTGCCAGATACAGCCATTCTCCATCAGCTCCCTGATAGGTGTTGCTGCACGCATGGCTGCAGTCCTCATGACTGCGGGGGTATTGACGTCCATTGAAGCCGTTTAGGAGGCCGGAGGAAAGAATAAAGGTGCCAATCTGCAAAAGGGAAACGTCAACCTTATCTCCTGCGCCTGTTCTTTCTCTGCGGAAGAGGGCAGCTGCAATAGCACCGGCAAGTGCTACAGCAACGCTATGGTCGCCAAAACCCGCAACAGTCATAAGTGGCGGGCCGCCTGCCGGAGCCAGATCTGCCAAAAGACCTGTTCTGGCATAAAATGCAGTATAGTCATAGCCGGGACGGTCTTTTTCCGGGCCTTCTTCACCGTAGCCTAGTACAGAAGCATGGATGAGCCTTGGATAAGCATCTTTTAACTGATCGTAGGTAAGGCCGATTTTTTCTAAAGCCTGCACACGATAGTTAGTTACAAAAACATCTGCTGTTTCCAGTAATTTCATTAAGATATTTTTGCCTTCAGCTGTTCTGGTGTTGATGGAAAGAAAGCGTTTGTTTAAGTTTTGCATATCAAAATTAGGATTAGCGATTTCTGTTGTGGGAGAAAGAGAGGTAGCTCCCTGCGTTCTCCAGGTGTCGCCGTTAGTAGATTCGACTTTAATAACATCTGCTCCCCATTCAGCCAAAATTCTGGCAGTCATTGGTCCTGCCAGCATATTGGAAAGTTCAATTACCTTAATCCCCTCCATAGGTTTCATGAGTGGGTTCCTCCTTCGTATTGTCATAGAATTGATAACAAAAGCTGAGAAATATAAAGTCAGACTTTAGGTTTCTCAGCTTTGGGCTGCATTGCTTTATTTTTTATACTTTCTGATTGCTGCACCAATCAGCTTCGCTGTCTGCGACAGCTCTGCTTCGGTATGCGTTGCCATGAGGGCAACACGCAGGCGCGCAGTACCCTTTGCTACCGTCGGGTAGCGGATAGCAGGGGCGAGCACGCCGTTTGCCAGCAGCTCATCTGCAACCTGCAGAGCGGACTTCTCATCGCCGATGATAATAGGAATGATGGCGGTGGGGGAGTACGCTTCAACGCCCTCGGCGTGCAGGGCGTTGAGGAAGAAGTCGACGTTGTGTTGCAAGCTTTGCGCACGCTGCGGTTCTTCTTCCAGCACCTCGATAGCTCGCAGTGCTGCGGCAAGGGCAGCAGGAGCCTGCGAGGTGGCGAAGATGAAGCTGCGTGCTTTGTTCTTGAGATAGTCGATGATTACCTTGCTGGCGCAGGCATAGCCGCCCTCGGAACCGAGAGCCTTGCTGAGCGTGCCCATGAGAATGTCCGGGCGGACGGTGTTGCCGAAATGCTCAACGGTACCGTGACCGGTTTTGCCGATAACGCCGGTGGCATGTGCTTCGTCAATCATCGTGAGCAGATGATACTTTTGGCCGAGTGCGACGAGAGCAGGCAGGTCGACGATATCACCGTCCATGCTGAAAACCGCGTCACTGACAATCAATCCTCTGCTACAGGGAGTAGCTAGGATTTTCGCTTCCAGGTCCTGCATATCATTGTGATTATAGACAACGATGCGCGCTTTGGAAAGACGTGCGCCGTCGATGATGCTGGCGTGGTTATATTCGTCACTGAAGATAACGCTTTCGCTATTGCACAGCGCGGAGATAATGCCGACGTTGGCCATATAGCCTGTGTTGAACACCAGCGCTGCTTCGGTACCCTTGAACTGCGCCAGCTTGCTTTCGAGTGCTTCATGCAGGGCTGTGTTGCCTGTGGTCAGGCGGCTGCCGCCGCTGCCTGCGCCCCATTGGAGCGCGGCGTCTGCTGCAGCCTGCTTTACACGTGCGTCTGCGGCTAAATCAAGATAGCTGTTAGAGGCAAACATTAAAATTTTGCGTCCTTGCATTTCAACGTACTTACTTTGTTCGCTGTCCATGGTGCGCAAAGAGCGGTAAAGATTCTGTTCTTTAAGCTGATTTAATTCGTCAGCAAAAATCTGCTCCGGATTTGGATTAGCAGGCTTTTCAATGGGCAGTCCGCGTACAAGTACACGCTGTTTTTCCAGATAGTTGATAGCATCTTCAGCCTTAGCCTTGGTGCTGTCAAAAATGAAGACGCGGCCGCCATGCGGATTGCCAATTTCCTTCATTGGCATGAGGCGTACATAACCATGCTTTAAGGATGCAAGGTAGCCGACGAGGTAATCGGGATCATCGGAAAGGCACAGTTCGGCGATGATGCCGGGGGCGTTAACAACCTTAGTGGCCAGTACGATGGCCTCGCGGAAGTGGTTTTTACCGCTGCAGTTGCTCGCCGCGCCTTCAGCGTCCATATAGGTTACGCGGATGCCGCGCTCGTGGTCAGGCTCAAGTCTGGAGTTTGTGGCAACGTCGTAGAGTACGGCACCGCGCATAGGGTGGTTGTGACGTAAAAGGTCGATTAATACATCTGCCTTGGCTTCCAGTCCCAGCTCGCAGAGCATTTCCTTCATGATTTTATAGGTTTCTTCTACCGTGTCTGCAGGACGTTTGCTGACGGGCAGAGCGTCGAGGTATTCCAGCTTTTCCGGTGCTACCTCTTCCATCTTGACATTGATGAAGTCGGCGCGGCCGAGACCGTGGTGCAGAGCGCGTTCGGTAAGGGCGCTGACAGCGCTGACGATATCGGCTTGCGGGATAATGCGTTCTGCGCCGCTGACGTGCAAATCGCCTTTGGATGCGCGCATTTTGATACTGTATAAGGGCATAGGGAAAACTCCTTTGTGTTTTGAATTCAGTGTTAAAATTTGCCCCCTTTCGCCTCACTATGTTCGGCACCTTCCCCAAAGGGGCAGGCAAGAATCTGCAATCGGAATTTCTTGATTCCCCCTTGGGGGAACTGTCGAGCGTTAGCGAGACTAAAGGGGGCTTCTCTAAACTTATTTATCAGCCTCTGAGCAAAGCAACCTTTGCAAGCAGCTTTTGAGTGGGCTTATAGAATGCACCGGCAGCAATCGCGGTAAAAATCATACCGGGAGCAGCTGCTGCGGTGAGTGCAACCCAGCTAACACCAGTAACCTGCCACAGCACAAGGCGTGCAGCGAAGGTGCCTATTGGACCGCTGATAGCGACGGTGAGCAGATTAGTGCCCAAAAGCGTCATTGTGCCACCGACAACAAGACGGAATACCATTTGTACAATTACGTTGAATATGTTGTACGTACCAAGCATCATACCCAGCATGCTGGCTAGAACACCGGCGATAATGTAACGCTTAAAGCCGAAGCAGGCGCAGATGAGCACAGCGATGGGCGAGGATAATTGGAACTCGCCGCCAGCAAGCGGGGAGGGAATTCTGAATGTGCCGGAAATGATAATCAGAATGGCCAATAAAGCGGTTGTGGTCAGGTCTCTGGTGTTTAAATCTTTCATTTATTGCTCCTTATTTTAAAACCTCATCCATGGATTGTTTAGCCAGTGCTATAGCCTTATCCAAATCTTTATTTTCAATATTCAGCGGCGGATTGAAATAGATAACGTTGCCCAGCGGACGCAGCAGCAAGCCGTGCGTCAAGGCTTTTTTGTAAATCTCGTAGCCGATACGCAGGTTGCCGTCGAAGCCGATTTTCTTATCCTTATCGGTAACAAGCTCCATCGCGTTAATCAGGCCGATGTGACGGATTTCACCGATGTTCTTGTGAGATCCGAAGGTATCCATGAGCGCATTATGGAAGTACGTTGCCTTTTCCGCAGCGTGCTCAAGAATCTTTTCTTCCTTCATAATTTTGAGTACAGCGAGGGCGGTTGCGCAGCCTATGGGGTTACCGGCATAGGTGTGGCTGTGCATGAACTGCTTGCCTTTGTTGTAGTCATCATAGAAGGCATCGTAAATCTTGTCTGTGGTGCACACAATAGCCATCGGCAGATAACCGCCGGTGAGAGCTTTACTGATGGTCATGATATCCGGGGTGATACCGGCATGGTTGCAGGCGAACATTTTGCCTGTTCTGCCGAAGCCGGTAGCAATTTCGTCGGCAATCAAAAGTACGCCGTATTCATCACAGAGCTTACGCAGCTTTTGCAGGTAGAGAGGCGGATAGATACGCATGCCTGCGCAGCCTTGGACGATAGGCTCAACGATGATAGCAGCTGTTTCTTTGGCATACTTAGCAAATGCTTCTTCTGCAAATTTGAAGCATTCACATTGGCAGTGCTCGCGGTCTTTAGCAAACGGGCAGCGGTAGCAGTCAGGTGCTTTTACATGAATGTTGTTCATCATCATGGGTTTATACATCTGTGCGAACAGGTCCATGCTGCCTACGGAAAGAGCGCCAATTGTTTCGCCGTGATAGCCTTCGCTGAGGCACATGAAGCGCTGTTTTTCCGGATGACCGGTCTGCAGCTGATATTGGAAAGCAATCTTCAGTGCAATTTCTACGGAAGAGGAGCCATTATCGGCAAAGTTGAATTTGTTCAAGCCTTTGGGGAGAACTTCGGTAAGCTCTTCGCAAAGCTTGATAGCAGGCTCGTGGGTGAAGTTAACGAAGATAACGTGCTCTAATTGTTCAATCTGCTCTTTGATGGCAGCGTTGATTTTGGGGTTGCAGTGACCTAAAAGGTTGCACCACCAGCTGCTGATGATATCGAGATATTCGGTGCCGTCGGCTGCGTAGAGGTAGGGGCCTTTAGCGTGGTCAACGATGATAGGACGTAAGGTTTCGTAGTCCTTCATTTGGGAACAGGGATGCCAGATGTGGGCTAAATCTCTTTTTTGTAAATCTGCTACTCTATCGTTCATTTTTTCTTCCTCCTGAGTTTTGTGTCATTATTGTTTATTCCCCCTTCCACCTCACGTTGTTCGCCACCTTCCCCGTAGGGGCAGGCAAGAGTCTGTAATTAGGAATTTCTTGGTTCCCCCTTGGGGGAACTGTCGAGCTTTAGCGAGACTAAAGGGGGCTGTTAATTTTTATTTGTATAATCCTTTAAGTGCTTCTACATCAATATCCAGCTCGCTGGCGTTCGGCGGTACGCAGGCAAGTACGGGGACCGCTGTAATTTCTTCCATCATACGCTTGTTGTCGGCCTGCATGAAGTTACTGCCGTCGTAGTTGTTCAAAATGATGCCGCGGACGGGAATGTTTTTCTGCTTGAGGTAGGAGATGGTCAGTACGCAGTTATTGATGGAACCGAGCGCTGCGTTGGAGATTACCAGTACACCTAAGTTGAGCTTTTTGATGATGTCCTCGAGCAGGATGTGCTCTTCATCCCAACGGATAGGGCAAATGATACCGCCGCTGCCTTCCATGGTAACGTAATCATATTTGGCAAGAGAAGCCTGATAATCAGCTTCAATCTTTTCCATTTCTACAGGATTGCCTTCGCGCAGTGCTGCCAGATGCGGGGAAACTGCTTCCTTATAAATGTAGGAAACAAGATTTTCCGGTTTTTCAGGGATGTGGGCATTTTTGGCAACAAAGTCTGCGTCACCCGGCAGCCAAGTGCCGTCGGGCTGTTCTTCGGCACCGCTCAGTGCTGCTTTGTAATAGCCTGCGTTAACACCTGCATCACGCAAGCGTTTAACGAGCAGGCCGGTAACGTATGTTTTACCGATATCAGTTCCGATTGCTGTAATGAAAAGACCTTTACTCATAATTTTCACCTTCGTAATTTATTTTGGTTAACTTAAGATTCTACGTGGTTAACTTTAGTGTAGCTTAAGTATACGCTGTGAAAATTTTAATGTCAACCTAGTAAAATAGTATGGTTAACCATACTGGTTGGATATAAAAAAGATTGACAGCCATATTTTGTGGTTATAACTGTCAATCTTTGCTTATCTTGTGGTTAACGATGTTAATATAAAAATAGGTAGAAGAAATTTATTTTTTGGCTGCCGCGTTTTTACGGATTTCGGTTACAGGGACGCCGCCGATGCCCCAGTTATCGGTATCAACTTCGTCAATGGTGACAACGGTGGTAGACTTGTTTTTGCCTAGAACGTCGTGCAGAAGATTGGTTGCGCCTTCGATGAGAGCGCGCTTCTGCTCGGGTGTAATGTTACCTTCTTTGGTGATTTTGATGTTTACATAGGGCATGCTGATGACCTCCTTGCATTTTTCTTTCATTATAGCATATTTTGCTTGCAAACTGCGCGGTTCTATGCTATTATAAGTGCGGTAAAATTTACTGATGCACAGTAGCATTTAGGATGAGCTGGAGCAGTTAACAGTAAAGCTTACTTCTGAAAAATTTTAAGTCAATACTCGCTTGGATCTATAAGACCGGGACGAAGACGCAAACAGGCTAACTATGCGCATTCCGTACCGGAATGCGCTTTTTTATATGCTTCGGCATTAATCGGCAATTCCGTAGCCTTGAATTTGCACAGCGTCTCCTGTGGTCAGAAGGGAGGGCAATCTTGAAGGTTGGTATTATTGGCGGTGGACGCGTTGGCAGCCGTTTGGCTGCAAGCTTGCGTGAAGCGGGTGTGCTGGCCGGCATTACGGCTGCATCCGAGCAGCACAGCGCACAGCTGGCACAGCAGTTTGGCGTACCGGTGACGGATAACGCGATGCTGTGGCGGGAAGCGGACGTACTGCTGCTTACCGTGCCGGATCGTTTAATTGGTACGGTAGCAGAGGAGCTGGCGCAAAGCGTGAAGCCTGCAGCTAAGGTTGTACTGCATGTGAGCGGCAGTGTGGGACTGGAGCCGTTGGCTCCGCTTATGCAGTTGGGAGCACCCGTAGGCAGCCTGCATCCGTTGCAGAGCTTTGCCGGCGGCAATACACAGCTTGCAGGTGTGTATATGGCGTTGGACGGTGACAGCGAAGCGCAGAACGCAGGCACAAAGCTCGTAGAGCTTTTTGGCGGAAAAGCCTTCGGCGTACCTGCTGAAGAACGTGCGGCCTATCATGCGGCAGCGTGCATCTGCTCGAACTATGCTGTAGCGGTGGAGGCTATGGCGGCGCAGCTGATGGCGCGCTGGACTGGCAGCAACGAAGCTGCCTGGGAAGCGTTGCTGCCATTATTCAAAGGCACAGCGGCTAATTTGCAGGCTACGCAAAATCCTGCGGCTGTGCTTACAGGACCTATTGCCCGCGGTGATGTCAGCACGGTAGCAAAGCATCTTGCTGCCTTGCCGGCAGCTGTAATTCCTGCCTATTGCTCTCTGGGCCTGGCGACAACCTCGCTAGCCCTTGCTAATGGCACTATTGACGAAAATGCAGCTGATGAGCTGAGAAATTTGCTTGGAGGATATTATGGCTAACAAACAAGTAACAGTCGCAACGATTAAAGAAATGAAGCAAAAGGGCGAGCCTATCACGATGATAACCGCTTACGACGTAGCAATGTCCCGCAACGTGAACGAAGCAGGCGTAGATATGATTCTTGTAGGTGATTCCCTGGGTAACGTAATTTTAGGATATAATTCCACAGTCCCTGTAACGATGGATGAAATGATTCATCATACCAAGGCTGTTATGCGTGGCAACAGCACTGCTTTAGTAGTTGGCGATATGCCGTTTATGAGCTATCAGGCAAGCATTGTTGATGCAATGTATAATGCTGCACGCTTCCTGAAGGAAACAGGCTGTACAGCAGTTAAGCTGGAGGGCGGCTCCGAGGTAGTTCCTCTCGTAGAACGCCTGACACAGGCCGGCATTCCCGTATGCGCTCATATCGGTCTGACTCCACAATCTGTAAATCAGCTGGGCGGCTTCAAGGTACAGGGCAAGGATATTGCCGCTGCACAAAAAATGATTGATGATGCCAAGGCTTTGGAGGCTGCAGGTGCTTTTGCCTGCGTACTGGAATGTGTTCCTGCTGCACTGGCTGCTAAGGTAACCAGCGAGCTGAAAACCATGGCTACCATCGGTATCGGTGCCGGCAACGGCTGCGACGGCCAGGTGCTCGTATGCAACGACCTTTTGGGAGTTTCCACCGGCTTCTGCCCGAAATTTGTTAAGAAGTATGCTAATCTGCATGATACTACCGTAGAAGCAGTAAAGGAATATATTGCCGATGTTAAGGCAAGAACCTTCCCTGCTCCGGAGCATACCTTTAAGATTGACGATGCTGTTTTAGAAAAATTATATTAATACTTTCATAAATAAAGTGAGGTAATTCAAAATGAAATTAGTACATACAGTTGCAGAGCTGCGCGAAGAGGTTGCAGCAGCTAAAGCTCAGGGTTTGACCATCGGTCTGGTGCCTACTATGGGCGCTTTGCATGAAGGTCATGCATCCCTGATTAAAGCAGCTAACATGGAAAATGACTTTGTTGTAGTCAGCGTTTTCGTAAACCCGACTCAATTCGGTCCTAACGAAGATCTGGACGCATATCCGCGTACTTTGGAGGCAGACTGCAAGCTGGCAGAAAGCATGGGCGCTAACGTAGTTTTCGCTCCGGCTCCGAAGGAAATGTATCCGAGCGAGGATGCAACCTGGGTTGAAGTAACCGGTGATATTACTAAGGTTCTGTGCGGCCGTACCCGTCCGATTCACTTCCGCGGTGTAACTACCGTTGTTACCAAGCTGTTCAACCTGGCACAACCGGATCGTGCTTACTTCGGTCAGAAGGACGCACAACAGGTTGAGGTTCTGAAACGCATGGTAAAAGACCTGTTCTTCAATATCCAACTGCGCATTATGCCGATTGTTCGCGAAGCTGACGGCTTGGCAAAGAGCTCCCGCAACACCTATCTGAATGAAGCGGAGCGCAAGGCAGCTCTGGTACTGAGCCGTAGCCTGAAGGCTGCTAAGGAGCAGTACGAAGCAGGTGAACGTGACGCTGCTAAGATTACCGCGGCTGTTACTGCTTCCATTAAAGAAGAGCCTATGTCTGATATTGATTATGTTGAAATTTATGCACTGCCGGAATTGAAACCTGTAGCAGCTCCGATGGCAGGCAGCAACCTGCTGGCTGTAGCTGTTAAATTCGGCACCACCCGTCTGATTGATAATATAGTTTTGGAGGAGAAATAATATGCTTTATACTATGCACCATGGCAAAATTCATCGCGCTACCGTAACCCAGGCTAACCTGGAATATATGGGCAGCATTACTATCGACAGCGAGCTGCTGGAGCTGTCCGGTATTCTTCCGGGCGAGCGTGTACAAATCGTTGACAACAACAACGGTAACCGTCTGGAAACCTATGTTATCGCCGGTGAGCGTGGCAGCGGTGTTATCTGCCTGAACGGTGCTGCTGCACGTAAGGTTCTGGTTGGCGATACTGTTATTATCATCGCTTACAGCCTCATGACCGAGGAAGAAGCTAAAACCTATGTGCCGAAGGTTGTAATGGTTGACGAAAACAACCATCCAATCAACGTTCGCGGTACTGAAAAGGAAGCAGAAATCGGCTGATTTTAAGCATTATAAGAGCACGCTGTGGGTTGCGCTTGGCGCAGGCTGCAGCGTGCTTTTTGTGTTGGCGGTTTGCTGAATTTATGAAGTATCAAGCGATTCCGGATAGTAATAAGAAGTTGCATATTTTTCGAAAAGAAGAGCAAATAAAAAACTTCGGTAGAACGCTAAGTATCATCGTTCTACCGAAGTTTTTCGTTTCTATTTGTTTTTATCGTGGCAACAGCAATGCTCTGCTTCCACAGGCTTCATGGAGCATTCCGGGCAGATGCCTTCACCCTCTAAAAGCTTGCTGCCCCAGGCATACATGGCCTGCAGGATGGGGAAGAGGCTTTCACCCCGCGGCGTCAGGCTGTACTCAACCTTAGGCGGCACGACGGCGTACACCTTGCGCGCAATCAAGCCGTCACCTTCCAGCTCGCGTAATTGCTGGGTGAGCATTTTTGGTGTTGCCTCGGGGACGAGGCGGCGCAGCTCGTTGAAGCGCAAAATTTTTCCGGACAGGTGCCATAGGAGCAGTGCTTTATATTTGCCGCCGATAAGCTGCAGCGTGGCAGCAACAGGACAGTTGACGTTAATAGTGTCTTTCATTTGGAGTTTCCTTTCTGCAAAGAGCAAGGCGATTAAGATATTATTATGCTATGAAAAAATCATATGCCTGCCTTGTGTATAAAAAATTATATATCCTTACAGTATCTTTTTGCATACTATCTACCTAAATAGTGCATTCTTGAAATAAAGGTAGCGTTTGCTATAATAATAGCAGACAAAAAATTTTATGTCAAACAGATAGCAAGCGAAAGGAGTCACGATGAAAAAACAGTTACTTGATATAACGGGCATGAGCTGCAGTGCCTGCTCGTCACGCATAGAAAAGGTTGTCAACAGGATGCAGGGCGTGGAGCAGATGAGTGTTAATCTGCTGAAAAATAATGCGCACGTTACCTTTGATGAAAGCGTTGTAGATGAAAAGGAGATTATTGCCCGCATTGAAAAGCTGGGCTTCGGTGCAAGTGTGCATGCCGCAGGAGCTGCCGCTACGCCTGTACCGCAGCAGGATACGGCGGCGCAGGAGATGGCGAAGATGAAGCAGCGTCTTATCGGCTCGCTGATTTTTGCCGGTCTTGTTTTTTATCAGCACATGGGGCGCATGTGGGGCTGGCCGCTGCCAGGCTTTATTCTGGGGCAGGAAAACGAGCTGATTAACGCTTTGCTGCAGATGCTGTGGTGCATTCCGGTGCTTTTTATCGACCGCAAGTATTTTATCCACGGCGTGCGTAATCTTTTGAGCGGTGCGCCTAACATGGATTCGTTGATTGCCGTTGGCAGCGGTGCATCGTTTATTTATGGTTTGTATTCCGTATTTGGCATGGCGTATGCCTTTGGACACAATCGTCTTGATTTGTTGCCAGGCTTTGCTGATGCCTTGTATTTTGAAGCAAGTGCTGTAATTTTGGCACTTGTTACTGTCGGTAAGTTTATGGAGGCGCGGGCGAAGAGCCACACCTCTGATGCAATTAAGGCACTGATGAACCTTACACCAAAAACTGCGCTTGTCGAGCGTCACGGTCTGCAGGGAGAAATACCTGTAGAGGAGGTTGTAACAGGCGATGTGCTGATTGTAAAAAGCGGTGCGTCAGTGCCTGTGGACGGTAAAATTATTGAGGGCAGCGCTGCCTTGGACGAAAGCGCGCTGACAGGTGAAAGCCTGCCGGTAGATAAAACAATCGGGGACAAGGTTATCGGCGGCACTATTAACAGAAGCGGTTACTTTAAGATGGAAGCAACTGCGATTGGTGCAGATACAGCTTTGGCGAAGATTATTGCACTGGTGGACGAAGCAACTTCGTCTAAAGCGCCGATTGCTAAACTGGCTGATAAGGTGAGCGGGTATTTTGTGCCTGCTGTTATCAGTATTGCTGTGATTGCAGCGGCTGTCTGGCTGGCGCTGGGTGCAAGCTGGCATTTTGCACTGACGATAGCTATTTCAGTGCTAGTAATTTCCTGTCCCTGCGCTTTGGGATTGGCAACACCAACGGCAATTATGGTCGGAACAGGGCGCGGAGCCAAGAGCGGTATTTTGATTAAATCGGCAACAGCGTTGGAAACAGCGCATAAGGTTGATACCGTTATCTTAGACAAAACAGGTACGATTACAGCGGGCAAGCCGGTGGTGACCGATATTTTGCCTGTAAAGGTTACTGAAAATGAATTGCTGGCCTTTGCCGCAGGACTGGAAAAGCTTTCAGAGCATCCGTTGGGTGAAGCTATTGTTGCTGCTGCCGAAGCAAAGCAGCTTGCTTTGCCGGAAGCAGTCAATTATAAGCAAATACCCGGTCAGGGCGTTAAGGCAGAGATTGCAGGATCTGAATGTGCAGCAGGTAATTTCAAGCTGCTGGAGGCGTTGAATGTTGATGTCAGTACTTTGATGGACCAGTATGACAAGCTGGCGGCTCAGGGAAAAACACCGTTATATTTTGTGCGTGCAGGCGAGCTTTTAGGCTGCATTGCTGTTGCGGATACCGTAAAGCCGACAAGCAGGGAGGCTATTGGCAGGCTGCAGGCGATGGGTATGCGTGTGCTGATGGTGACCGGTGATAACCGGGCGACGGCGGAGGCGATTCGCACACAGGTAGGCGTTGATGAGGCTGTTGCTCAGGTGCTGCCGCAGGATAAGGAAGCGGTGGTACGCAAGCTGCAGCAGGAAGGCCATATTGTCGCTATGGTAGGCGACGGCATCAACGATGCACCTGCGTTGGCGCGTGCCGATGTAGGTATCGCTATCGGTGCCGGCACGGATATTGCGATTGAAGCTGCTGATATGGTTTTGATTAAAAGCGACTTGTTGGATGTGGCGAAAGCGATTTGCTTAAGCCGCAGTGTGATGACCAATATCAAGGAAAATCTTTTCTGGGCCTTTATTTATAATGCCGTCGGTATTCCGTTTGCTGCAGGCGTGTTCTATACAACCTTCGGCTGGCTGCTGAATCCGCTGATTGCTGCAGCGGCGATGAGCTGCAGCAGTGTTTCTGTTGTTACTAACGCATTAAGACTGCGTTTTATAAAATTGTAATTGCAAAGGAGATTTTATCATGACTAAAACTATTGCTATTGAAGGTATGCATTGCCAGCACTGCGTTGGCGCCGTTAAGGAAGCACTCGCTGCTGTAGCAGGTGTAACCAATGTTGTTGTTTCCCTGGAAAACAATAATGCGGTTGTTGAGGGCGCAGGACTGGATGACGCAGTTTTGAAGGCTGCTGTTGAGGATACCGGCTTTGACGTAACTGGCATCAACTGAAAATAAGCACAAAAAAACGCCGCGAAAAGCGGCGTTTGAGCTTGTAAAAAGGTCGCTGTGCAGCGGCCTTTTTCTTATGCAAATATTTCTGCTATAGCAGGCGGAAGCATATCAAGTGCGCTTGCTGTCATAAATGCGGCAGCAATGGCTACAACGATAAAGGCAGCAGCGTGCGGATAATCCTTTTTACGTACGGAAGAAAAGATGGCACGCAGGGATAAAAGCAGAATCAGACCCCAGATATAGGGACCGGTTACTTCATGGAAAAATTTTTCAAACATGATAACACTCCTTGCTGGCTGAAAAATGTGTTTAAGCAGATATAGATATACAGATAATAAAAAAACACCCGCAATAGCAGGTGCTGTTTTTGGATTGGTGCCTCAGCACAGAATCGAACTGTGGACACAAGGATTTTCAGTCCTTTGCTCTACCAACTGAGCTACCGAGGCATGATTGGCGACCCGGATGGGACTCGAACCCACGACCTCCGCCGTGACAGGGCGGCATTCTAACCAACTGAACCACCGGGCCATTACAATATTGAGGCAAATGGGCAAAAAAATGGTGGGCGCTAACGGGATCGAACCGCTGACATTCTGCTTGTAAGGCAGACGCTCTCCCAGCTGAGCTAAGCGCCCGTATTTGGTGACCGGTGGGGGAATCGAACCCCCGATACCGCCGTGAAAGGGCGGTGTCTTAACCGCTTGACCAACCGGCCAAATGTGGTGACCCATGTAGGCCTCGAACCTACGACACCCTGATTAAGAGTCAGGTGCTCTACCAACTGAGCTAATGGGCCGTGGTCACGTTACTTGATTATAATACCCTATCTGCTAGGAAATGTCAAGCACTTTTTTCGAAAAAACTTAAAAAATCTTTGGGGACATAAAAACAATTGACTATGCATGGAGAAAAGCATACAATTAAAGTGTTATAGTAGGTTCTAAATTTTTTTGTACGGAGGATAGACTTATGGATTACGATATTGCCGTTATTGGTGGTGGTCCTGCTGGTGTATCTGCAGCGATTACTGCTGCCAGCAAGGGACGTAAGGTTGTTCTGTTTGAAGCCCATGGCTTCAGCCCCCGTCTGCGTAGTGTAGCGCAGATAACAGATTATATGGGTATACCCGATATTTCCGGTACTGCGCTTATGGATATTTTTGTAAATCATCTCAAGCAGATGGAAGTAGATATTATTGAATCTAAAATTATTTCTTTGCGTGAGGTAGGCGAAGGCTTTATGCTGGGTACACCGCACGGCGAATATTCTGCGGATTCCGTAGTATTGGCGACTGGGATTTCCCGTTCTACGCTTTTCCCGGGAGAAAAGGAATTTTTGGGCAAGGGCGTAAGCTACTGCGCTATTGTTGATGCTGATAAATATAAGGGCAAGTCTGTGGCCGCTATTGCTACTGTTCCTGATGCTTTGGAAGAAGTGGAATATCTGGCAGAGCAATGCGAGCATGTCTTCTTCTTCCCGCTGTATTCCGGCTTCATTCCGCCGAAAAAGAAGAATATTACTGTAGTGCTGGATAAGCCGACAGAAATTACCGGCACTGATAAGGTTACCGGCTTGCGTGCAGGCGATGATTTTTACAGCGTTAAGGCTGCTTTTGTTTTCCGCGCCAGCGATCCGCTCAACAGCTTCCTGCCGGGATTGGAAATCCGCGGACGCAGCATTTATGTTGATGATCAGGCGCAAACAAATATTGAAGGCGTATTTGCCGGCGGTGACTGCACAGGCCAGCCGTGGCAGGTAAATCGTGCTGCAGGTCAGGGACAGAAGGCTGCGCTTTCGGCAATCCGTTATCTTGCTCGCCGTGATGAGGGAATTGACTATTAAAAATTGCAGTAAAATCTTTTATCCCGACGGGATTTATGCTACAATATAAGTTATGATAAATTATTTGGAGGCTAGATTATGTTAGATTTAAAATTCGTCCGCGAAAATCCGAAGCTGGTCGAAGAGGCTGTAAAAAGCCGTAATGGCAGCCTTGATTTGACTGAATTCCTGGAATTGGATAAAAAACGTCGTGAAATTACCCAACAGGTAGAAGCACTGAAGAAAGAACGCAATACTGCATCTCAGGAGATTGGCAAGCTGAAAAAGGCTGGTCAGGATGCTGCTGAGCAGATGGCTGCGGTTCGTGCTCTCGGCGATAAAATTGCTGCAGATGACAAGGAACTGAAAGAGATTGAAGAAAAAATCAAAAGCATTCTGCTGACTATTCCTAACGTTCCTGCTGAAGATGTTCCCGTAGGCAAGGATGATAGCTGCAATCCGGTTATCCGCACCTGGGGCGAACCGACTAAGTTTGATTTTGAACCTAAGGCTCACTGGGATATCGGTGAAAACCTGGGCATTCTGGATTTCGAACGTGGCGTTAAGGTCAGCGGTGCACGTTATGTGTTCTATCGTGGCATGGGCTCCCGTCTGGAACGTGCCGTTATCAACTTCTTCCTGGATGTACACACCAGAAAGCATGGTTATACCGAATTCTTCCCGCCGTTCATCGTTAACGGTGCAAGCATGCAGGGCACCGGCCAACTGCCGAAATTTGCCGAGGATATGTACAAGCTGGAAAACGGCGATATGTACCTGATTCCGACCGCAGAGGTTCCTGTAACCAACTATCATCGTGATGATATTCTGACCGGCGATGAGCTGCCGCTGAAATATACCGCATACAGCGCTTGCTTCCGTGCAGAAGCCGGTGCTGCAGGCCGTGATACCCGTGGCCTGATCCGTATGCATCAGTTCAACAAGGTTGAGCTGGTTAAATTCACCAAACCGGAAGAATCCTGGGCTGAGCTGGATAAGCTGACTAATGATGCTGAAGAGGTTCTGCAATTATTGGGCCTGCCGTACCATGTTGTACGTCTGTGCACCGGTGACCTGGGCTTCAGCTCTGCTACCACCTATGACCTCGAAGTATGGCTGCCGGCAGCAAACTGCTACCGTGAAATTTCTTCCTGCTCCAACTTCCTGGACTTCCAGGCACGCCGTGCTAACATCCGCTTCCGTCGTGATGCAAAATCCAAACCGGAATTTGTACACACCCTTAACGGCAGTGGTGTAGCTGTTGGCCGTACCGTTGCCGCTATTCTGGAAAACTATCAGCAGGCTGATGGCAGCGTAGTTGTTCCTGAGGCTCTGCGTCCTTACATGGGCTGCGATGTAATTCCCGCTCCGAAAAAATAAGCTGCGCAGATTCAGCTGAATAAAAATTAAGCGTTGAAATGCTACTTTATTGGCATTTCAACGCTTTTTGTTTTGTCTGCTGTATTCAGTAACTTTTTGCTAGTTTAAAATATTTTATGGCGAAATTCTCTGTATTTTACAGTTAAAAATGTGCCAATCCGTGATTATTGGAAAATTTTCCCGTTCTCCTTGAAAAAAATCAATTTTTTGCCGTTTTCCTATTGTACTTTCAAATTATTGTGGTACAATCATAGAAGAAAAAATAAATGCAATAGCAAGGGGAGAGTGTTATGAGTAATAAAAAACATTTCCAAATAAGCCAACAGGCTGTAGAAAAATTAGCGGTACGTTTCGGTACGCCGCTGTTAGTGCTTTCTCTTGAGGAAATCAAAAAGAACTACAAGGTTTTGAAAAAATATATGCCGCGTGTCAAAATTCATTACGCGATTAAGGCTAATCCGCATCCGGAAATTTTGCGGGTGATGGCAGATATGGGCTCCTGCTTTGACGTAGCAAGCGACGGAGAAATCCGCACTCTGCATGATATGGGTGTGGATGGCGGCCGTCTGATTTACGCTAATCCGGTAAAGACGGGGGTAGGTCTGGAGGCCTGCCGCAGCTGCAGTGTACGCAAGATGACCTTTGACAGCGCCAGTGAAATAGATAAAATAAAAAAACAGTGCCCGGATGCGACTGTACTGCTCAGACTGCGTATCGACAATTCCTCGGCACATGTTGATTTGAATAAAAAATTCGGTGCTGCACGTGAAAATGCGTTGGCTTTGATGCAGCAGGCTAAGGAAGCAGGCTTGGATATGGCCGGCATTGCCTTTCATGTAGGCAGCCAGACTGTCAGCGCTGACCCCTATCTGCATGCGCTGGATATTGCACGTGAGCTGTTTGAGGAGGCTGAGGCAGCAGGCCTGAAGCTGCGTGTGTTGGATATCGGCGGCGGCTTCCCTATTCCTGAGCCGAAGGTTAAATTCAATCTGCCGGAAATGCTGCGCCAGATTAACGCACGTCTGGATGAGGATTTCGCCGACGCCGAAATCTGGGCCGAACCGGGCCGTTATATCTGCGGTACGGCGGTAAATCTGATTACCAGCGTCATCGGTGTTACCGAGCGTGGCGGTCAGCCGTGGTACTTCCTCGATGAAGGCCTGTACGGAACATTCTCTGGCGTACTCTTTGACCAGTGGGATTTCAAGCTCATCAGCTTTCGTGAGGGTGATGAAAAGGTGGCAGCAACGTTCGCCGGACCGAGCTGTGATTCCCTGGATATTATGTTCCGCGGACGCCTGACAGTGCCGCTGCAGGTTGGCGATTTACTGCTGGTTCCCAGCTGCGGTGCCTATACCTCTGCCAGCGCAACTACCTTTAACGGCTTCAGCAAGGCTAAGTTCGTTATCTGGGAGCGCGTAAAGGCTGAGGTTGAGCCTGTTGTCGCTGTCGGACGTGTTGAGATGAATCAGTCTGTGGCGCAGGCTGTAAAATGAAAATATAGTTGTTACCGCATCAGCGTTTAGCGTTGGTGCGGTTTTTATATTTTAGGAAAAACGTGACAGATGAGGTATAAAAAATGTGGAAAAACGTGACAGAAAGCAATGATAAAATACGGAAAAACGTGACAAGATCAGGATTTTTTAGACGCAGCGAGGGAAGTCTTAACGCTCATTTTACGCAAGTATGCTTTTTCTTACATTTCTACCAGCTTCACTTCTACCTTCAGTTCAGACAACAATGCCAGTAAATCGCCGAAAGTGAGCCAGACGGTGGCGGTATTATCGTTCGGATGAATACCGATGCTGGCGGATGGCGGTAAGTTTTTGCTGCTGACGAAGATAACGCTTTTGCTTGTATCGTTCAATAGGCCGAAGGGGGAAACTAAGCCTGACTGCAGTTTGAGATATTTTTCCAGACGCTCTGCCGAAGCGAAGCTGAGGCGGGAGCTTGCAAGTTTTACTGCAAGCTCTTTGAGATCAACAGGCGTAGCTGCGGGAATGGTCAGAAGAAAGTGCTGCTTACCGTTGCTGTTGCGTAAAAATAAATTTTTGCAGATAAGGGCATCAGCAGGCATCTCCAGTGCATCAAGTTCTTCCATAGAATAAACCGGCCGGTGTTCCGTACAGGTAAACTGTATGTTTTTAGCGTTTAGCAAATCATAGATGTAATTCTTGGTGAAACTCATAGAGAATCTCCTTGCAATAATGTTTTGTATCGATGCATTTTATTATAAGTCAACTAAGGATTTACGGCAAGTCGCAGGCTGCCTAAAATATGGAGAAAGCTTGGCGTTCATGCTATAATAATAGCAAAGCGAAAGGCGGAAAAGATGATGCGAAAAGTTATAATATATATTTTGACGCTGCTGGCTTTGCTGGCAGCGGGCTGTGGCAGTGAGCAGCCGCAGCCTAAGGAGCTGCAGCTCTGCAGCAGTATGGGCACCAAGCTGACGGAGGTTATTGCCGACAGCTACAGCAAGGCTGCAGGTGTAAAAGTAAATATAAGCTATCTGCCCGGAGGCACACAGCAGGAACGCTTGGATTACCTGCGCAAGCACAAATTCGATGTCTGGCTGGGCGGTACGAGTGAGGAATACTTCATGGCGGATGAGCAGCACATCCTGCAGCCGTATATTGCCAAGGAAGCTTATAAGGTACCGGCAGAGCTGCGTAACCGTACAGGACAATGGACGAGTCTTTATCTGAGCTACATTGCTTTGCTGAGCAACAAAAATAATCTTCATGCTTACGGCTTATATGCACCGGAAACATGGGATGAGCTTTTAGTACCGCAGCTTAAGGATGAGCTGGCGATTGCCGATTTTGAATTGGGTGGAGCCAGCTACGGTATGATTACAAGTATCGTGCAGCTGCGCGGCAAGGAGCAGGCTATGGCTTATGCAGCCAAGTTCAATGCACAGCAGCCTGTTTATACTAAGGGGTTCGGTGAGGCTGTGGACCTTGTCTATATAGGCAAAAAGACGGTTGCCATAGTGCCGCTGGATTATGCTTTGCAGATGGAAGCACGTCATCGTCACCTGTTTGCAACAGTGGTGAAGGATGCCAACCGTACAATGCTTACCGGTGCAGCGATTATGCGCAGCGCAGAGCATCCCGAGCAGGCACGCGCTTTTTTGGATTATCTGATGAGTGATGCAGGTGTAGAGCTGTTGCCTGCAAACGGTTATCATTATATCTGGCATGTAAAAAAATATCCTTATAATGACGGACGTAAGGAGCTTATAGGTAATGTCCGTGTCCCAGTAGATGATTTAAGCTGGACCTCGGTTTATAAGAGTGAGATTATCCGTCAGTGGCGCAGTGCTCTTTAACGGCATAAAAAAATTGGCGCTCTTACAGCGCCAATAAATTTTATAAAACCTTATGTTTTACATGGTCCAGTGCCTGGTCGAAAAGGCTGAGCACGTGGCTGTCATCCAGAGAATAAATAACCTCTTTACCGTCCTTGGTAAATTTTACCAGGTTGGTGGCACGCAGCAGACGCAGCTGATGCGAAATAGCGGAATGTGTCATGCCAAGTGCATCGGCAATGCAGGTAACGCACATCTCCTGGTGTGCTAACAGGGAGAGAATGCGGATACGAGTGGGGTCGCTGAGGACTTTAAAAATATCAGCCATTGGCTGGATATATTTTTCGTCATCATTGCCAGGAAGCGGCAAGGTATGAGTGTGGACGTGTGTCATTTTATCACCTACTTTACTTTTTATTGTTTAGACGCAGTCCTTTGTTGAAAAAGAATGCGAGTACTGCGTAATAAAAGAAGCCTCCGGTTGGAGTCTTGCTGATAAACCAGGTCGGGAAAAGGAAAAAGCTTACGCTGAGGAAAAGCAGCTGCGGTAAGCAGCTGAAAAGACAGCTGATACCCTCCTCCTGCCATTTGCTTTTGATGTGCAACGCACTGAAGACGCTGTAGCGTGAGGAAAAAACGCCGAAGCAGATGCCGCTGAAGGCATAGAGAAAGAAGTTGACAATTTCACCGAAGTTCATGTTACTTATCCTCTTTACTGCTGAGCTGTTTGAAAAAACCGGTCTTGAGCAACAGGCAGGCAATAATACTGCCGCCGATGGTGCTTACTAAAAACGGCGGGATGAAGAACCAGGCTACAGCATTGCTGCCTAAAAGCAGTGTGGCCATAATCCAGGCGACGAAACCACCGATGATGCCGGTACCGAATATTTCGCCAGCCATAGCCGCTGTCAGTGCTTTGTAACGGTTGTAGGCGAGTCCGGCGAGGGCTGCACCAATCATACTACCGGGAAAGGCTAAAAGTGAGCCTGTGCCCAGCATGTTGCGCAGACAGGCAATGATAAAGCCGATTGCAACGGCGTAATCTGGTCCTAAAAGGACTGCACCCATAACATTGATGGCGTGTTGCACAGGGAAGCATTTGGAGACACCTGCCGGGATATATATTAAATGTGCGCTCAGTGTGCCGATGGCAATTAAAAGCGCTGCGGATGTCAGCTTACGAGTTTGCATATAAAAACCTCCATATGAAAGTTGTGTATGGCTAACAATGATATAACTATATTATAGCATTTAAATAGGTGCTTTGTGAACATATCTGAATAAATTCATAAGAAAATTTTTGTGGAATATAAAAGCTATAAAGCAGAACAGGAGTGATAAAGTTGGCTTTATTAGAAGGTATTAAGGTTATTGATTTTTCCAAGTGGCTGCCGGGTCAGTATTGCGGCATGCTGTTGGGGGATTACGGTGCAGATGTTATCAAAATTGAGGATTTGCAGGGTGATGCGACACGTCGCTTTTGGCCTGAAAAAACTAAAGGCATGAGCTACTGGCATCTGATGCTGAATCGTAATAAACGTGGTGTGGCTCTGGACTTGAAAAAAGCTGGTGGCCGAGATTTGCTGCTCAAGCTTCTGCAGGAGGCTGATGTTTTTCTGGAAGGCTTCCGTCCCGGTTATCTGGCGCGCTATGGCCTTGATTATGACAGTGTGCATAAAATTAATCCGCGTCTGGTGTACTGCTCAATTACCGGCTTCGGCCAGAAATCGCATAAGCCGGCGCATGATCTGAATGTTGTGGGGCTGGCAGGCTTAAACAATCTTGATGATGTCGGCAGAGCCTGCGTATCTGAGGTGCAGGTGAGCGCTGTAGGCAGCGGTTTGAATGCCTTGAGTGCGATTTCTATGGCGCTGCTGGCGCGCGAGCGCACCGGCAAGGGACAGTGGCTTGATGTCAATTTATATGCTACGGCGCTGTCTATGCAGGTAACGGGCATCAGTGCTTTGTGGGGCTGCAGAGAAACCGGTGAAAAGCCCTTTGGCCGTATAGCGCATTACTATAATATTTATCGTACCGCAGATGGCAGATATCTGACAGTTGGTACTATCGAGCCTAAGTTTTGGCAGCGCTTTTGCGATTTAATTGAATGTCCGGAGCTGGAAAAACGCCAATATGATTTTGCTCATGAGGAGGAGCTGCAGCAGCTTGTGACAGCTAAAATTGCCACCAAAACTCAGAAGCAGTGGCTGGAGCTTATCGGTGGCGCAGAATTTTGCGTAACGCCCGTATGCAGTCTGGAGGAAGCGTTGGACAGTGAGCTGACGGCGCAGGAGCATATCCTGCAGGAGGCAGACAGTGATCTTGGCAAATTGCAGTATATCGGCGGACCGGTGAAGTTTAGCGAAGACCAAAGCAGCATACGCATGAGAGCGCCTAAGCTCGGCGAACATACGCTGGATATTTTGCAGGAACTGGGATATAATGATAATGAAATCAGCGCTTTGCATGAAGAGGGCGCAATATAAGATTTTTTGATTATAGTGTATTTATGAAGCAGGAGGCCAATATGAGGAAGATATTAAAGCTTTTTATGACGTTTGTTTTTGCCTGCTGCCTGTTCGTAGGCGTTAATCCTGCAGAAGCAGGCTTAATCAGCAGAGAGCAGGAAATTGAAATGGGACAGCAGACAGCTAAGCAGCTGGAGGCGCAGTATGGCTTGTCGCAGGATACCGCACTGCAGGAAAGAGTTGACCGCATCGGCCAAAGATTGGCGAAGGTTTGCGGACGAGATGATATCACCTTTTCCTTTAAGGTGCTCAATAACAATGAGGTCAATGCCTTAGCCTGCCCCGGCGGCTTTGTTTATGTGTATAAGGGACTGATTGACTACATGCCGACAGACATGGAGTTGGCTGGCGTGCTTGGCCATGAGGTAGGACACGTAGCAAAAAAGCATACTGTCAATGCAATTGAAAAGCAAATGTGGACCTCGCTGATTCTGCTAGCTGCCACCCGCGGACAGGGCATGGGACTGGTGCAGGCAGCGCAGCAGGCGTTGTTTGCCGGCTATAGCCGTACCGATGAACGCGGTGCCGATAAGGAAGGCGTAAAGAACAGCATTGCAGCAGGCTATAATCCTTACAGCATGCTGATTACCGTGTGGAAGCTGGATGATTTGTCCAAGCAGGGCGGCGGCGCCAATTACGGTCTGTTCAGCAGCCATCCCGAGCCGGAAGAGCGTGTAAAGCGCGTTATGAAGCAGCTTAAGGAATATGATATTCATCCTGATGTTATAGTTAAGGATGACGATCATGCGACTGTTACCGAGGGCAATTGGACCTTTAACGTTGGGCAGAGCATTGGCAACACCAAGGGTAAATATCGTGCCTACATGCTTGCAGGCGGCTTGTGGAACGTGCGTCAGCGCGGACCTGTAAACCCCAATCATTTCGTGGTTTATGATAACGGCAGTACGGCGGATATCTACTATGATGATATTCAGGTTTTCCGTCTGTATACGCAGGATGCAGGTGCCTTTGGCAGTGCCGGCGCTTATGCCGCAGCCTGTGCTGATATGCTGCGTGATTGGGCACAGATAGCTAATGCTAATGATGCTAAAGCTAAGAGCAGCACCAAAAAGAAATAAGCAGATTCAGGCAATAAATAAAGCCATACCATGCTAAGCGTTTTGCTTAGCGAGGTATGGCTTTTTAGTGTGCGTTAATGCATGGGAGGTGCTTTTTTACAGTACCTTTTGCAGCAGATTCAGCACGTTTTTATGGGTAATTTTTTCAACGGTGCTGGCGCTGTATTTTTTAGAAAGATATTCATACACTGCGCTGTAATCCTGCACGCCGTGGAGGTTATGGGGCGGATGGCTGATGCCGTCAAAGTCGCTGCCGAAGCCGATATGGTCATCATTGCCCATGAGGTTCAGCATGTAATCGATATGGCGGGAAATACTTTCGATGCAGGCATCGTTGTAATCGTGCTCCAAAAATTGACCGGCAAAGGTAACACCGATGAGGCCATCATTTTCGTTGATTGCCAAAATCTGCTTGTCATCCAGGTTACGCGGATGCGGGCACAGAGCTTTGGCGTTGGAGTGAGTAGCGATAATAGGCTTGCTGCTGGTCTCGATAACATCCCAGAAGCCTGCGGGTGCGATGTGGGAAACGTCAACTAGCATACCGAGCTTGTTCATTTCAGCAACTACCTGTCGGCCGAAAACGGTGAGACCGCCGCCGCTGCTTTCTTCGTTGACACCATCAGCAATATCGTTGCGGTTGCTCCAGGTGAGTGTCATAGCGCGCACGCCTAAGGCGTAGAGGCAACGCAGTGCTTCCAGACTGCCGTCGATAGCGCCGCCCTCTTCAATGGCGAGCAAAGTTGCAGCCTTGTGGTTGAGCACATCGGCAGCGTCCTCTTTGGTGAGTACCTGCAGCACATCGATGCCGTCTGCGTGAAGCTTCTTTACTTCCTGCAGGTATTTGTCCAGCAGCTGCAGGGTGTAGCGCAGGCCGCCGTAATAACGGAATTCGTGTGTGGGTACGAAGATAGCACAGAATTGCAGACCGCCGCCGAGAGCGATTTGACGCTGAATGTCAAAATGCTGGTCATTTGCATAAAGGCTGGTGCCTTTCTTATATAATTCGGTAAGGGTATCGCAGTGACAATCACAGATAAACATAGAGAAAACTCCTTTCAGAATTTATTAAACCCCCGCGTTTCCCGAACGTGGAACAGCGGGGGTTTGAATACTGTAAAATTTTACTTAACAGTTAGCGGCTCTTGTTTTTTACCAGCCGGTGTAGTAGTAGAAGAAGGTCATACCGATAGTAACGATCATAGCGCCTGCCATGGGGATTGCAGTGCGTTTTACCAGATCAAAGGAGGAAACACCGCCCATGCCGGAGGATACTACGATAACCGCGGTAATCGGGGAGCAACTACGCATGATGGAAGCTGCGAAGTGCATCGGCAGCAGCATCAGTACCGGGTGCAGGCCGCTGTGGGCTGCTACTGCCGGAGTGAGTGCAGCGAAAGCGAAGAAGGGTGCGTTGCCGCTGCCCATAACAATTGCGGATACACCGATGATTGCTACCATAACCAGCATCATAGCCATCGGGCCGAAGCCTAAGTTTTTACTGCCGTCGATAAGAGTAGTGATAGCACCCATAGATACGAGGCCTTTAGCAAAGGTCTGGCCTGCTACAACCAGGGTGATAACGTTAGCCATCTGCATGCCTAAGCCATCGAAGAAGGTCTGAATATCGCCCAGAACCTTATGGCCGTCACGCCAACGGGCGTATTCGCAAATAACACCGATAGTCAGGCCGATAAACATAGCCATAACGATATTCATCTTGATAGTGGTAATCCAGAGAGAACTGAAGGAAAGAATTAATGCCAGGGGAATTACCGGCAGGATAGCGTACCACATTGGTGCATTATCTGCTTCTTCTTCCATTTTTTCAACTTGCATCGGCTGCACGATATGACCGTCGCGTTTATCCATATATTTCTGAGTCATGTAATGCAAAAAACCTACAACTACGAAGGCTACAGCAACGATAGGAACCTGATAATGGCTCCAGTAAACTACAGGGTCAACGCCTGCGGTTTCGGCGGAGAGGATGGTACCGGTATCACTAGGGCTCCAGTCGAAGCAGAGAGTGGTTGCTACAGCAGCGGTTGCGGACAGACGGCTTACGCCCAAGCCTAACAGAATGGGGAACATGGTTACCATCAGCAGCATTGCCAGACCGGAGGCACTGTTGATGCACAGGCCGATGAGCATGCCGATAATCCAGGTGCCGCTCATTACCAGATAGGGAGATTTTAAAGCCATCAACGGTTTGATGGTTAAACGTACTAAAGAGCGGGAAGCGCCGATTTTATCCATATATTTAGCAAAAGCGCCTACAGACATAATGTTCAGACCGAGCTTGCCGACATTAGAGCTGAAGGTTGCGCGGATAAATTCAAAGGCATCGAAAATTACGGAGCCTGTTGTAGCCTTAGCTCCTAAAATCTGGCTGTAACCCAGCATAGCAGCGATATACATCATGATAATACCGCCCATAAAGAGCACAGGCTGTGGTTTGTACTTTTTGTAAATCAAATAGCCAACCCAAAAAGTTATGATAGCAGAAATAACAATACCCAATTTTCATCATCCCTTTCTCTATGAATTTATTTTACAAAAATTTAGGCAATTCCATTATAGCATAACTTTGTTGCATTAAGCAATAAAAAAACCTGCATTATTCCCCGCAAAGGGGACAGGATGCAGGTTTTTTTAGTTAATTATTAATAAATGTCAATCTTCTAGAGACAAAACGCGTAAAACATGTTGAATATAAATAGCCTGAATTGCTTTGGAGCGGCCGAGACCGCACAGATGACCGGTTGTTTTGATGCCTAAAGCTTCAATATGAGTCTTCCAGCTGTCTTCCTCGTCGCTGTACATATCGTTGTTGGCGTGATCACCGGCAACAACCATCAGGGGATACATATGTACATGCTTGTATTTGCGTTCCTGCAGCTTTTCGAGGACAGCTTCAAAATTAGGAGTATCCTCTTCTTCTACGGTTCCTACAATAACAGGGAATTTCATAGAATCAAAGATTTCCTGCAGCTTAACATAGGTATAGCCATGTGCTTTGTTATTGTTGCGCGGAGTACCGTGGCCCATCAGGACTACGCCTTCGCCAGGCGCTAAGGGAGGAACTTGGACGGCAATAGCTGCTGCTGCCAGCTTATAGTCCTCTTCGTTAACGATGAGAGGCTGGCTGATAATAATTTTTTGGAATTTAGCGGTAAATTTATCCTTGAGGCTGAGAATCTTCTGTTCGAATTCTTCGCCGTGCAGCAGATGTGTCGGCTGCAATACTACCTCTTCGTAGCCTGCGTCTGCCAACTTTTGCAGCACTGTTTCCGTATCGTCGATTTTAATACCGCGTTCAGCCAGACGTTTGCGGATAATTACGGAGGTAAAGGCACGGTACTGGTCGTAGGCAGGGAAGGCTGCGGCCAAGGCCTGTTCAATGCCGCCGATATCGTGGGTTCTGGTTTCGTCGAAGGTGGAGCCGAAGCTGATAACCACCAGAGCTTTTTTGCTATCCATCTGTAGCACCTCTTCTTCCTGAATTAATTTATATTATAAAAATACTCTCCGCCCAGACAAGCGGACGGAGAGTAAAAAGGTGTGAAAGAAATGAATTACTTGGTCAGTAAATTATTTAGCTTCCAGAGCATTCCAAGAATCGTTTGCTCTTTCAACGAACAGTTTTTGTACTGCTGCGTTTTCGCCCAGGCCGTGGATATAGGTGTTAACCTTGAAGCCTTCAGCCTGCAGTTGAGATTTAAAGGAATCAGGCTCGTCACCGGCCATATCGTTATTAGCATGGTCACCGGCAACCATCATCAGCGGCATCAGAGTTACGTTCTTAATGCCTTTAGCTTTCAGTTGCGGAGTAACGGTGTCCAGATGCGGCCAGCCTTCTACGGAGAAGATGTAAGCGTTGGTGTAGCCAAGCTCATTCAGACGGTCTTGCATTACTGCATAGTAAGCATTGGACGGATGCGGAGTACCATGAGCCATGATCAGTACAGCATCTTTTTTGCCGAGTTTCGGGAATTGAGTAGAAACTGCTTTCATGGTTTCGGTAATATCGTCAGCTTGGCCTTCTTGACCTTGCCAGTACATCAGCGGAGTACCGAAGGTCATTTTTTTGAAGTCGTTTTTATGCAGGTTGTAAACTGCATCTTTGTATGCATATTCCATGCCCGGGATAATATCCAGGGAGGTCAGAGCGATACGGGTATAGCCTTCAGCTTTCAGTTGAGCCAGAGCTTGTTCAGGTGTCGGGATGGTGAGACCTTCATGAGCTTTGATACGGTCAATAATAATATGAGAGGTGAAAGCAGTAACTACTTTTACACCGGGATGAGCAGCTTTAATAGCGTCTACAGTTGCTTCAATAGTTTTAGCACGGCTGTCTTTAAAGGTGGTACCGAAGCTCATAACAACGATAGCGTCTTTGTCAGGCAGGTTTGCCAGAGCCGGATTAACATTGGTTTTTACGCCGATTTGGGATGCCATAAGCAGAGCCGGGGTAGCGTCTTTAACTTCGTCGTTCAGTTGATATGCGGCATGGCTGGTAGCAGCAAAGCCTAAGAGGGCAGCACAAGTCATAGATGCAACAGCAAATTTTTTCAGACTTTTCATTTTGAAAGCACTCCTTTTGTATTCATAATCATCAAAAATATGTAGAAGGTTGTTTTATAAACCTTACTTCTTTGTATTATATCACTTATAGTTGGTATGTCAACAAAAATAATAAGAATTGCTATTATGCAGTTATGGCAAAAAAACAGACTGCTGTTATCAGCAGTCTGTTGCAAAGTTATTTCTTAAAGATTTTTCTGAAGCAGTCCTTCAGAGAACGTCCGAGCATACCATTCGCAGGATCATTTTCATATTCACGGTCGCGGCTGTCGCTGAATGAAGCAACGAGCGTGCCATCGTCCATATCGTAAAAGTTATAAATCATGCTCAGATAGGCGTAAGGGTGATAGCTTTCCGATACCCAGCGCTGGCGGACAACGTCTTCTGTCCAGGAGTGGCGTTTACCATCTTTGTCATAGTAATAATGAGTTTCCTGGGTAGTATAATCTTCAAAATGGCCGGGAACACGAACAGTGCGGTAGCCAAAATGATTAATGGTAACCCGCATTTCCAAATCCCTGGGCGCTAAATTTTTCTGGCTGGCTTTAACCTTATGATATTCTGGCAGTGGTTTTTTAGTTTCATCTGTGGCAATCAGCTTTTGTCTGCCAGCGGCCTGCAAGATAGTAGCCATTACTTTGGTTTCTGCATTTTCGTCAATCTTGAAGCGACGCGTTGGCTCTCCTTCAAGATTATCAATCTGGGTAATATGAATTTCTTTCACTGTACGCAGATTGTAGTCAGGATGCTTGTAGGGCTGATTAGCGAAGCAGGAAGCGCTGACGCAAATCAGCATAATGAATGTAAGCAGAAAAAAGGTTAATTTTTTCATAGTGTACCTCTCTGATGCTTATAGCAAATTAATCCTTCAGCATGCCCTTGATACCTGCAAAGGTTTCCGGGCTGATGATATGCTCAATACGGCAGGCGTCCTTTTCTGCGATTGCTTCGTCTACGCCTAAAACCTCGTTGATGAAACGGGTGAGGGTTACATGGCGCTCGTAGACAGCAGCGGCTTTTTTCTGACCGTCTTTGGTAAGCAGGATGCGTCCATCCGGTTCCATAATAATATAGTTATCACGTTTGAGAATGCTCATGGCGCGGCTGACACTGGCCTTGGTAAAATTCATTTCCTCAGCAATATCAATAGAACGTACGCTGCCATTGCGTTTTGTTAGGACTAAAATTGTTTCTAAGTAATTTTCTCCGGATTCTAGCAGTGACATTTTTATAACCTCCATCAGAATTAGATGTAACATTTCGATTACTATTATTTTAACACATTTAATTGTTAACGTCACTAGCTAAGATAGTGTATAATAAAAATCGAACAAAATAGTCAAATGGGTAAGCTGTAGCTATCTGAAATAGAGGATTAGACGGAAAGAGGTAGTGCTATGTTAATTTTTATGCAGGAACAATTAAGTGTCTGGGAGCTTTTGCGACGGACAAAAAAACCTATAGTGCTTTATGGTATGGGCAATGGTGCGGATAAAATTCTTGATTGGTGCGTGGAAAACAGCGTACAGGTGCAGGGTGTATTTGCCAGTGACGAGTTTGTGCGCGGTCAGCAGTTTCGTGGCTTTACGGTGGAACGCTATGATGCGCTGCGCGCACGTCTTGGCAATGACCTTTTGGTTGTTATCGCCTTTGCCAGCGAAAGACCGGAGGTGCTGGAGCGCTTTGCGCAGCTGGCTGCCGAGCAGGAGGTTGTGGCACCGCACCTGCCGCTTTTTGACGAAGAAGAAACTGTGAGCAGCGGCTGGCTTAAGCGCTATGAGCAGCAGCTGCAGCAGGTTTATGACAGTCTGGCGGATGAGCAGTCGCGCAGAGTGTTTGCCAATACGTTGAACTATAAGCTTAGTGGCAAGATAAGCTACCTTTTTGACTGCGAAACGCAGCGTGAGGAGGATATCAGTTCACTGCTTGTGCCGACGGCTAACGAGGTATATATGGATCTTGGTGCCTATAACGGTGATACCATACAGGAGCTGGGACGCCTGACTGACTGGCAATGGCGCGAGGTGCTGGCGGTAGAGCCTGACCGCCGTAACTGCCGCAAGCTGCGTCTGCTGGCTGACGAGCTGGCGGAGAAGGGGCTTACTGTCGAGGTACACGAGGCAGGCATCTGGAGCGAGCAGGGAGAGCTGGGCTTCAGCGATAGCGGTGGCAGGCAGTCAACATTTATCGGTGCGGAGAAGAAAACAGTGCCGGTGACGACGATTGATACTGTAGCAGCGGGACGCTCTGTGACAATGATCAAGATGGATGTCGAGGGGGCGGAGGTGCAGGCTATTGCCGGCGGCAGGCAGACCATCGGCGAATGTAAGCCGAAGCTGTTTGTGGCAGCCTATCATTATGATGTTGATTTATTCCGTCTGCCACTGCTTTTATGGGAGCTGGTGTCGGAGTATAAGATTTATCTGCGTAAGCATCCTTATGTCCCTGCATGGGAATTGAACTTTATTTGTATCGGACGATGATGGGACGATAAATGTCCACATAGGACAAAAAACGTCAAATGTAATATAGTGGTGGAATGTCCGTTTTATAAATGTCAAAGTGACACAAAAAGTTAAATATTTACAAAATTAATGTAAAGTGTAAGCAGGTAAAAAACGGCCTGCAGCGAATTTATCAAATATGGGTGTAGAATGGAACACGCTAAAATATAAGTTTCAACGACGATGCAAAAAAAGGAGTGTATGTGAATGAAAAAATCTAAATGGATGCTTGGTGCAGCAGCAATGTTGGCTTTATCTGTAGCTTTGGCAGGTTGCGGCGGTGACAAAAAAGCAGACGACAAGGCTGCAGGCGTAAAAGGCAGTCTGATGGTTTATACCTCTATTTATCCCGATATTATCGACAATATGTGCAAACCTAGCGTTGCAAAGGCTTTCCCGGATATGAAGGTTAACTGGTTCCAGGGCGGTACCGAAAAAGTTATCACCAAGATTACCGGTGAAATCAAAGCTAAAAAGATTGCTGCAGACGTTCTGATGGTTGCGGATCCTTCCTACTATCTGAAACTGCAGGAGCAAGGTTTGCTGTTGCCTTATAAATCCAAAGAAGATGCTAACGTTATCAGTGAAAAAGACAAAGACGGCAACTGGTATGGCGTTCGTATCTCCAACATGATTATTGCTTATAACTCCAATAAGCTGAAAGCTGAAGAAGCTCCGAAAAACTGGACAGATCTGACCGACCCGAAATGGAAAGGCAAAATCGCTATGCCTAACCCGATGCTGTCCGGTACTGCTTATGTAGCAGTAGGCGCTCTGGCTGACAAATACGGCTGGGAATATTTCGATAAACTGAAGGCTAACGGCCTGCGTGTTGAAGAAGGCAACTCCGCTATTCAGAACAAGCTGCTGACCGGTGAATATGCAGCTGTAATGATTCTGGAAGAAAACATCCTGAAGCTGGCTAACACCAAGAAAGAGCCGCTGAAGATTGTTTACCCGACTGACGGCGTAATCAACGTTCCTTCCCCGATCGCTATTTTCAAGGAAACCAAGAATCCTGAAGGTGCAAAAGCTTTGGTTGACTGGTGGCTGTCCAAAGAAGGCCAGCAGGCAGTTGTTAAAGGCTGGATGCATTCTGTACGCGGCGACGTTTCTGCTCCGACCGGTGCTGAAGAAACCAAGAAAATTGTTGAGGGCAGAATTAAAGTTGATTGGCAGAAGCTGGCTAACAACAATGCTCAAATCAAAGAAGAATTCCGTAAGAGAGTTATGGATAAATAATGCGTTGCTAAGTTAAATTATAGCGGAAACAGGGAGACCTTTCAGGCCATCCCTGTTTTCTGCTCAATAAAGAGGGGCCGAAAGCTTGCTTTTGGTATTGCTCTGAGGTATCAAAAAAGGAGAAAGAAGCGTTCTATGTCAAGAATAAACAGTAAATTTATTGTTATCGCTATCTCCGTGCTGTTGCTTTTATACTTTGTTATTTTCCCGATGGGAATTCTGCTGTATGACAGCATCATGCTGGATGGCGCAATTAACTTGGAAAACTATCGCAATGTATATAGCCAGGATGTCAACTGGCGTGCGTTGACGAATACAATCGAGCTGTCTTTGGGCGTTATGATTGTCAGTGTGCTGATTACCTTCCCGCTGGCGTGGCTGGTTGGACGTACTGATATGCCCGGTAAAAAAATCTACCGTACTCTGCTGGTATCCAGCTACATGATTCCGCCGTATGTAGGCGCTATCGCCTGGGTACAGCTGCTGAACCCCAGTGTAGGTTATCTGAATGAGATTCTTAAATTTGTCTTTGGTCTGGAAACAGCACCCTTTGACATTTATACTATGGCCGGCTTAGGCTGGGTACTGACTCTGTTCTACTCTCCCTTTGCTTTCATCACTATTTCCCGTGCTATGGAGAAAATGGACCCGACCTTGGAAGAGGCAGCGCGTGTCAGCGGTGCTTCTCCGATGCGTACCGTTTTTGACGTAACCCTGCCGCTGATGGCTCCGTCTATCTTGGCAGGCGGCCTGCTGGTATTTATTGCTGCCGGCAGCTGCTTCGGTATTCCTGCTATCGTAGGTATGCCCGGCAATATCGAAGTAATGACCACGCGTATCGTAACCTATATTTATATGGGTGATACTGCGGGCGTACGTGATGCTACGGCTCTGGCTGCGTCCTTGATGTTCCTTGCTAACATCCTGCTGTTCGGTATGACCTGGATGGTTGGCAAAAAGGATTACACCACTATCAGCGGTAAGAGCACCCGTCCGAACATTGTTGAACTGGGCAAATGGAAATGGCCCTGCTTCTGCCTGGTTGGCGCTTACAGCATGATTTCCATTATCATTCCGCTGGGCTCCATCGTGCTTACCAGCCTGATTATCACCCTGTCCAAGCCGATTGGTCTGGACAACCTGGGCTTTGATGCCTGGATTCCGGTTATCACCAGCTCCCAGTACATGGAAAGCGTTTGGAACTCTGTTGTTTACGCTGTTATTGCTGCCTGCATCGGCACACTTATTTCTATCTTTATTGCATATCTTGCAGTTAAAACCAAAATCAAAGGCCGCAGCCTGCCGGATCTGTTGGTAGTTATCGGTGGCAGTACCCCGTCCATCGTTATTGCGTTGGCTTTGATTATTACCTTCAGCGGTAATTTTGGCTTGAACCTGTATTCCACGATGTGGATTATGGTAGTTGCTTATCTGGTAAAATACATGACGATGTCTGTGCGTACCATCGCCGCTTCGCTGAGCCAGGTGCACATCTCTCTGGAGGAGGCTGCACTGAATTCAGGCGCCAGCTGGCTGCGTTGCTGCAAGGATATCATCATGCCGCTTATTGCACCGTCTATAGTTGCCGGCTGGTTCCTGATTTTCATGCCGTCCTTCTACGAGCTGACTATGTCCTTGCTCCTGTACGGCAGTGATACCAAGACCATCGGCGTATTGCTGTATGAACTGCAGACCTATGCAGATACGCAGAACGCTTCTGTGCTTTCTGTAATCATTCTGCTGATTGTTTTGATTGGTAACCTGATTCTGAACAAGGTTTCCAAGGGTAACGTAGGTATTTAATTAAAGGAGTGTAATAAATGGCTGAGGTAAGAATTGAGCATGTATTTAAACGTTTCGGCGCTGTAACTGCCGTAAACGATTTTGATTTAGTTGTAAAGGATGGCGAATTTGTTTCCATCCTCGGTCCTTCCGGTTGCGGCAAAACCACTACTCTGCGTATGATTGCAGGCTTTGAGCGTGCTACCGAAGGTGAAATTTATATCGGGGACCACTGCGTAAGCTCTTCTGTTAAGGGCAGTTTCGCTCCGCCGGAAAAACGTGATATCGGTATGGTATTCCAGTCCTATGCTGTTTGGCCGCATATGACTGTTGCCGAAAACGTAGGCTATCCTTTGAAAATTCAAAAGGTAGATAAGAAAGAGCGTGAAGAGCGCGTACAGAAGATGCTGGAGCTGGTTCACCTTGGCGAGTACAGCAAGCGTTATCCGCATCAGCTGTCCGGCGGTCAGCAACAGCGTGTAGCTTTGGCGCGTGCTCTGGTAGCACAGCCCGGCCTGCTGCTGTTGGACGAACCTCTGTCTAACCTAGATGCTAAGCTGCGTGAATCCATGCGCTTTGAAATCCTGGCTATTCAAAAAGAGCTGGGCATTACCGTTGTGTATGTAACCCATGACCAGGGCGAAGCAATGGCAATGAGCGACCGCGTAGTTGTAATGAGCGCTGGCGTTGTACAACAAATCGGCGCACCGCACGAAATCTACACTAAGCCTGCCAACAAAATGGTTGCAGACTTCATCGGCCTTGTTAACTTTATTGATGGCGAGGTTAAGGGTGACAGAGTATTCATTAAGGGAAGCAATGTTTCCTTCCCGAATACCGCTAAGGTTAGCGGCGAAGCAACAATTGCTGTACGTCCGGAGAATATTACCATGTCCCTCAGCGGCGGCTTGGTTGAAGGTCAGGTAACTCACCGCTTCTACTTGGGCGATGCGGTTGACTATCGTGTAAATGTTCACGGTCATGATATCCGCGTCATCGTTAAGGGTGCAGATCTGAATGCAATTCCTGACGGCTCCAAGGTATACCTGGACTTTGACAGAGTAATGGTTTTCGACAGAAACTAAAGCTGAAAACATTAAACGGAGATAACGGATTTAAATTACCGTTATCTCCGTTATTTTTTGCTTGAAAAAATATAAAAAATCGTCAGTTAGCTATTGACAACTCATTACAATCGTAGTATAGTGTTCTTAAACAGGAACAATAGCAAAGAAACGCAACTAAAGCGTTAAAAGGTTCCGTCGAAAAAGCTGAAGAGCTGAATGAGGGTTTTATGAATTTAATTGAAGGTCTTACTAATTTTAACTTAACAAAGCAGGAAGCAACGCTGTATGTGCTGCTGCTGAAATCCGGTCAGATGACCGGCTATGAAGCAGCCAAGCAGACCGGCATTTCGCGCTCTAACACCTATACCGCGCTGGCAGGCCTAGTGGATAAGGGTGCTGCTTATGTGCTGGAGGAGGGCAAGGTAACACGCTATACTCCGGTGCCTGCTGTTGAGTTTTGCAGCAACAAAATCAGCTGTCTGGAGGAGATAAAAAAAGATATACTCCAACAGCTGCCGGTGCTGAACAATGATCCTGAGGGGTATATCACCATCAAGGGTGCGCAAGAGATTATAAATAAAATGCGCAATACCGTGCGTCAGGCACAGGCAAGAATTTATCTGTCGGCTAACAGCAGAATGCTGGAGCTGCTGCTGCCGGAACTGCAGGATGCTTTGCAGCGAGGCTTGAAGGTAGTAGTTATCGGTGATAAATACTTTTCTTTGCCGGGAGCAATCTGCTACGGAACAAATAAGCAAAGCGAGCAGATTCGTCTGATTGCCGATTCGCACACTGTTTTGACGGGGGATTTACAGGATGATGAGGATTCAACCTGTTTGTATTCCTGCAAACGCAATTTAGTTGATTTATTTAAGGAAGCGCTGCAGAATGAAATTGCGCTGATTAAATTACAGAAAGGTGATATAAATGTCTAAGAAAATTCCTTTTGTTACTAAAGAACAGTTAGAAAAAATCGTATCTCAATATCCTACTCCCTTCCATCTGTATGATGAGGCCGGCATCCGTCGCACCGCGCGTCTGGTTAACAAGGCTTTTTCCTGGAACAAGGGCTTTAAAGAATATTTCGCAGTAAAGGCTACACCTAACCCCTATCTGCTCCAAATCCTGCGCGAAGAGGGCTGCGGTGCCGACTGCTCCTCCTATACCGAGCTGCAGATGAGCGATGCCGTAGGCTTTAAGGAGAGCGAGATTATGTTCTCCTCCAATGCAACTCCGGCAGAGGATTTTAAACTGGCACGCAAATTGAATGTTACCATCAACCTGGATGATATTACTCATATCGACTTTTTGGAAAAGGTTGCCGATATTCCGGAAACCATCTGCTGCCGTTACAATCCCGGCGGACATTTTGCCATTGCCAACAATATTATGGATAACCCCGGCGATGCAAAATACGGTATGACTCATGAGCAGATTATTGAGGCTTATAAAATCCTCAAGAGCAAGGGCGTAAAGAATTTCGGTATTCATGCCTTCCTGGCTTCTAATACCGTTACCAACGAATACTATCCGGAGCTGGCACGTATTCTGTTTGAGCTGGCAGTTGAGCTGAAAGAAAAAACTGGCGCGCATATCTCCTTTATCAACCTCAGCGGCGGTATCGGTATTGCCTACAAGCCGGAGCAGCAGGATAACGATGTGCTGGCAATCGGTGAAGGTGTGCGTAAGGTGTTTGAAGAGGTGCTTGTACCTGCAGGCATGGGCGATGTTAAGCTGTTCACCGAGCTTGGCCGTTACATGCTGGCACCGAATGGTGCTCTGGTAACTACCGCTATCCACCAAAAGCATATCTACAAAGAATATATCGGTTGTGATGCCTGCGCTGCTAACCTGATGCGTCCCGCTATTTATGGTTCCTATCATCATATTACCGTTATGGGCAAGGAAAACGCTCCCTGCGACCATAAGTATGATGTAACCGGCGGCCTGTGCGAAAACAACGATAAATTTGCCGTGGACAGAATGCTGCCGGAAATTAATATCGGCGACCTGCTCTTTATTCATGATGCCGGTGCACATGGCTTCTCTATGGGTTATAACTATAACGGCAAGCTGCGCAGTGCTGAGCTGCTGCTGCAGGAGGATGGCAGTGTGAAAATGATCCGTCGTGCGGAAACCCCGGCAGATTATTTTGCTACATTCGATTTCGGCGAGTACGGACCGAAGCTGGCAGAAGAAGCAAAAATTAAAATGTAAAAAACAACGCTTAGTGACGTTGTTTCACGAGGACTGAGGCCTGAGGGCTTCAGTCCTTTGTTATTGTGTGATATAAGCACTTGCCTGAAAGCTGCTTTTGATTTAAAATATATAGTGAATTGTCGGAAGCTTTAGGCAATAATGCTTCCGAAAAAAATTATCAGGCTGTGAGGGAATGCAGCTGAATTTTGGAGGATGTGCTTATGCAAAATAAATATGCTGTTTACGAGGAGGCGTTGGCGGAGGAGCTTATTCCCGCCATGGGCTGTACCGAGCCTATCGCCATTGCTTACTGTGCTGCTGTATGCCGCGAGCAATTAGGAGCTTTCCCGGAGAATATTGAAATCTGGGTTAGCCGTAACATTATCAAAAACGTTAAGAGCGTTGTTGTACCGAACACCAACAAGATGAAGGGAATTGAGGTTGCCTGCGCTGCCGGTGTTGTTGCTGCTCATTCCGAGCGTCAGCTGGAGGTTCTGGCTTATATTAACCAAGAGGAAAAGGCTGAAATTAAAGCTTTGGCTGAATCCGGCAAGATTAATATTCACGTTTCCGAAGAACCGGATATTTTCTACATCCGCATTTTCCTGGCAGCCGGCGGCAATAATGCCGAGGTAACTATTCGTACGGACCACACTAATGTTACCTGCATCAAGAAAAACGGTGTTACTGTTTTGGAAAAACCGATTGTGCCTGCCGAAGAAGAGGCAAAGAGTCTGTGGAGAATCGAGGACGTTCTTGATGCGGCTCGCAATATGCCGTTAGATAATGTTAAGCATCTGCTGCAACGCCAGATTGATTTCAATATGGCCATTTCCAAAGAAGGCCTGACTAATGATTACGGTGCCAGCATCGGCAAGATTTTGCTGCGCCGTGATCCGGACAGCCTGCGTATCCGTGCACGTGCCAGCGCTGCTGCAGGCAGCGACGCGCGTATGAACGGTTGCGAGCTTCCGGTAGTAATTACCTCCGGCAGCGGCAACCAGGGCATTACCGCTTCCGTTCCTGTTGTTATTTATGCCCATGCACTGGCTGCAGGTGAAGAAAAAATGCTGCGCGCAGTACTGCTGAGTGACCTGGTTACCATCTACCTGAAGCAGGGTATCGGCAAACTGTCTGCTTACTGCGGTGCTATCAGCGCAGGTTGCGGTGCAGGTGCGGCAATCGCTTTCCTGTATGACTGCACTGATGACCAGATTGAACATGCTGTAGAAAATGCTCTGGCTATCAACAGCGGTATTATCTGCGACGGTGCTAAATCCTCCTGCGCAGCTAAAATTGCTATGGCTGTTGAAGGCGGTTTGATGGGCGTTGATATGTCCGTTGCCGAGCGTAACTTTGCCGGCGGTGACGGCATTGTCCAAAATACTGCCGATGAAACTATTGCTGCAGTTGGCAAAATTGCCAGCCAGGGCATGGTAGAAACCGATAAAGAAATTATTGATGTAATGCTTGGCCTGTAATCAAGGCAAAGATAAGAGAGTCTGCTATTTTAGCAGACTCTCTGTTTTTATGTACGGTATATAATTATTCTTCTACCATTTTCGTCAGCTCTTCCACGTGCTCGGTAGCAGTAAGAATATAGATGAAATCGCCGCTGAGCAGGCGAGTGTCACCTGCCGGGATGAGTTGTGATTCACCGCGCTTGACGTCTACTAAGAGTGTATTGGGAGGCCAGGGAATATCTTTGATGAGCTTGCCGCTGACACTGCTGCCGCTGCAAATTACCAGCTCGATAACATTGCGCTGCTCCAGTACAGCCGGTTCCGGCGCTTTTTTGTGCAGCATGCGCTGCAACAGTTCCTCGTAGATGGGCTTGCTGTGGCACAGCTCCGCAATGACGAAGGCTACCATGGCAGCAATCGCCAGCGAAAGCAGCTGTTGGTAGCTGGCGGTCATTTCCATAATCAGCACGGTGCCTGTGATAGGTGCGCGTACGGAAGAAGCGAAGAGTGCAGCCATGGCAACTACCATAATATTTGTGGCATATGCAGGCTCAATCCAGCCAAGCATAATCAGAATCTGAGCGCAAATGCTGCCGCAGAGAGCACCGATAACGAGCATCGGCAGGAAGAAGCCGCCGGGAACGCCGCAGCCGTAGCTGATGAGCGTAAAAATCAGCTTGCCTGCAAGAAAAATCAACAGAACCTGCAAAGACACAGGTGCTTTGGCCAGATGGTTAATCAGCTCGTTGCCGCCGCCCAAAACCTCGGGCAGGAAGTAGCCTAAAATGCCGGCGCAGATAAGGGCAAAGGCAATTTTCTCTACCGGACGCTTGAAGCAGGGCAGTCTGTAAAAGCGGCCGATGTTCAACAGGCCCCAGTTAAAGATAACGCCTGCCAGACCGCTGGCGAGCGCAACCAAAATGACAATGCCGTAATAGCCGATGGGTAGCAGCTGTAAGTCGGGAATGTCAAAAATTGTCGCACGGCCGAAGATGGCGCGGGAAATAATCGTCGCAGTGAAGGCTGCCGCCATGGAGGGCAGCAGAACCATGATGGAAAAGTTGCGGTGCAATTCCTCCAACGCAAAGATTACACCGGCGAGCGGAGCGTTGAAGGCTGCTGCCAGACCGGCGCTGGCACCGCTGGTCAGCAGATAGCGTTCCTCCATGCGGGTGCGTCCCATGAGGCGGCTGACGCCCTGCGCAGCTACTGCGCCCAGCTGAATGGAAGGGCCTTCGCGTCCCAGGGAAAGACCGGCGCCGATGCCTATAATGCCGGCGGTGAGCTTAACCCAGAGAATGTGCAGCCAACGCATTTTCATCAGGCCTAAAATTGCTCCCTTAACCTGCGGAATGCCGCTGCCTGCCGCCATAGGCTCGATGCAGTTGAGCTTGTGCAGGATGAAGGCGATGGCGATGAGCACGGCGAACCAGCAGGCGTTGATGCTCCAGTCGCTCACCCATAGGCGGTTGTAGAGCGCTCCGCGCAGATATTCCATCTCCGAAAGGGCGAAGCGGAAGAAGCTGATGACTATACCGGCGAAGATACCGGTGAGGATACCCTCCGCAAACAGGCGCAGGCGGAAGCGGTGCATGTCGCTGAGCGAACGGTAGGTTTTGAATTTTTGTTCTTTATCGTCCATATAGATGACTCTTTTCTTTGAAATTTTGTATATAATATTATAGCACAAAAAATAACCTTGCAGATGCACAGAGTGCTCATATAAAAAAGAAGTCGGCACAAATATACCAACTTCTTTTGCATAGGTACTGATACCGGAAGAAATATTAGCGTTTTTGGTGTGTTTTACTGCATAAGCTTCAAATTAAAATAAAAATAAGGTGTATAATAGTTATACACCTTAATCAGTATATTCTACTCTTAAGCAAAGCTTGACCAGTTCTTCCCTCGGTTTAGATGTAGACCAAAAGTTGCGCAGCGGGAAAAGATAAATGCCTCCATGAAAGCTTAAATTATTTTGTTTGATGAATTTTCTAATACGTTCTTTGATTTTGTTGTCGACTACACCGTATTGGGCATTACAGTAAACACACAGGTAGAGGCCTTTTTCTTTGATGAATTTTATTGGTTTTTTATAATCTAATTTACTGTTTGCAGTAATGAATACATTGTATTGTGTTAAGGTGTTTTCGTTAAAAAATTCGCCGCTGTCATAGTGAAAGCCCATTAAATACTCTTGAAATGATTCGTAGGAAAATACAGGCAGCATATGATTGGCTAAAATCTTCATCCTTTGCTTTATCGGTTTTTGAAAGCTAATGGGCTCGCTGAAATAAAGGCATTCCTCTTCCTGGATTTCCAGTAGAATCTGGTTAAGCGGCAGATTGTCAATGTTGTTTAAAAAGGATATTTTCTGCTGCATTGTTGTTTCCAGATATAATAATTCCTCAATCTGCTTTTTATATTCCTGCTGCTTGTTGCGATATATTTCTTTAAGCAGGTTTATATCCTTGCTTTTCAAGTATGCTTTAATTTCTTTTAAAGAAACATTTAGTTTTCTTAATGAGATAATAATTTGCAGAGTAAAATACTGCGATAAAACGTAAAATCTATAGCCGTTTTCATCGACGAATTCCGGTGAAAAAATATCGTTTTTATCATAATATAGCAGCAATTGTTTAGAGATGCCGAGCAGCTTGGCCAGCTCACCAGGGGTGAAATAACGTGAATTCTCCATAAAAACCTCTTGACTGTATAAGCGTTGTATATTGTAAGATAATGCCGATAACATGGGATGAGTTATCAAAAGCCAATACAATTATTTTACGCTATATTATTAAAATTTTCAAGGAGTGTATGAGTGATGAGTTCTATGAGTAAGAAAATGGTAAACAGTGCTGTAGCTTTGGGTTGCATGCTGTTTGCTGCGCCGGTTATGGCACATGAAGCTTTAAATGAGTATGTACTGGATCCCATGATGGTTACTGCCGCCCGTTATGAGCAAAGAGACATTGATATTCCTGCTGCAACAGAAATTTATGATCAGGAGAAGATTGAAAAGCTGGGCGCTAACAACGTTATGGAAGTAGTTAGAAATATTCCCGGCTTTACGCTGATGGCTTCTCCTACTGGTAATACATATGTTGGTTTCAGAGGTTTGGCAAGACGTAATGTTGCAATTTTGGTAAATGGTTTGCATTTGAGTCAGGATGGTAACTATGACTTGGAATCTATTTCTACAGATATCATTGAGCGTATTGAGGTTGTAAAGGGTGGTTCTACTGTTCTTTATGGCAGTGGCGCCAGTGCTGGTGTTATCAATATTATAACCAAGAAAAATGCATCCATGAATAAGGCTTTAGTTGGCTTTGGTGATAATAATAAATTTAAAGGTGCTATCAATGTTGCCAATGATAAGCTACAATTGAGCTATAGCAGGCAACAATCCAAGGATAGAGGATTTGTATATAAAAACAGAGGTGTAGATAATTATTATACCGGAGATAAAATGGAGAAAGACAGCATCAATTTACAATATTCTCTCAATGATAATTTGATGTTCCAATATATGCATAGTAAAAAGGTTTCTGATTGTTCTATCTCTGATAAGGGAGTAGTTACACCTAGTTTCCATAGTGATATAAAATATGATTTGGGTCAAATCAGATATACCAATAATGATTTTCAGGCCTCTGTATATTATAGAAGCAGAGATTGGCAGCACTTTCAATATCGTCGAGATGCTCATCAAAAAGGCCACAACTATGGCGCGGATTTACAGGATAAATTTCAATTAGGTAATACTGCATTAACTGTTGGCCTGGCCTACGAAAATGAGACTACTGATAATGAATCAAATAAAAGAGAAAAAGCGAAACGTGATAGCGGAGCAGTATTCTTTATGACTGAGACTCCTGTTTCCGACAAAACAAAAATTCTTTTCGGTGCTCGCGAGGCTTATGTTGAGGAATCTGGAAGCAAATTATGTCCGCAGTTCCAAGTAATGCATTCTATTGGTAAAGATGATAACATTTATCTGAATATTAACCGTTCTATGCGTGCTCCTGAGGTTAATGAGCAATGGGGTACTGGTAATTATATAGTAAATCCTAATCTGAAGGCAGAGCATGGCTGGAATTATGAATTTGGCTGGAAGAAAAAGCTGTCTGATACAGAACTGTTTAAAGTAAATGTTTTCCATATGAGTCTTAATGACCGCATTTATGGTCAGAAAATAGCAGGAACAACGAATTCTATTTATCTGAATGCTGACGAATACGAAAATACAGGCATAGAAGTGAATTATGAAAAGACAGCTTCTGATAAATTTAACTATAATGTAGGAGTATCATACGCTAATCCTAAACAAAAAGAGCATAATAAGGATTGGGAAAGAGTTGATTTTAAATTAGGCTTACATGCAGGTGTTGGCTACAGCGTTGGTAAGATAAATGCCGATATTTATGCTAACTATATGGCAGAAAGAAGCCATAATGTTAAACCTATGTTAGACCTTACTCTGAACGCAAAGCAACAGATTACCAAAAATGATGCTTTGAAATTTACTGTTTATAATCTGCTTAACAGAGATGATATCAGAACCGGTTCTTCCAGCGGCACCGGTGCTATGCTGGAGGAACGCAACTGGATGCTGTCTTACGAGCACAGCTTCTGATGAAAGGCTTGGCTGATTATGCGTAGATTATTTTTCCTTGTTCTTACCGTGCTGGCTGTTGTCTATTGCTTCGGCTGTGCCGGTACTGTTGACAAGCAGAATGATGCTGCTAAAAAGCAAAGCTATGTTGTGCAGGATGTACGCGGCAAGAAGCTGTCCTTTGAGTCTAAGCCTCAAAAAATAATCAGCCTGTATGTTTATGGTGATGAGGTGCTTTTAGGCCTTGTTGACCATAAGCGTATAGCAGGCCTGTCCAAATGGGTGCATGATGAGGATTTGGCCATGGGTGCCAAGGAGGCTAAGGATGTTACCAAAATTGCGGAAAGCAATCCGGAGGCTATTCTTGCACTGAAGCCTGATCTGGTGCTGCTGCCGGACAGCAGTAAGCCGGAGCAGATTTCCAGCTTGGAGGATGTGGGAATTAAGGTTTTTGTTTATCCCGCCGCATCCAGACTGAGCAATATTCCCAAGACGATTAAGGCTATCGGCGGTGCTGTAGGCGAGCCGGAGCAGGCTGAAAAGCTGATTGCCGAGATGCAGAAAAAAATCAGCGCGGTTGAAGCTAAGGTTAAAAAAATGCAGCCTGAGGACAGGAAAAAAGGATTGCTCTTTCTGCGCTTTGGTGCTATCGGCGGCAAGGGAATTATTTTTAACGATATCATGACTGCTGCCGGTGTAGAGGATTGCTATGAAGCAGCACGTCATACAATTGCGGATAAGCCGGGAACGAGCCGTATTTTGAGTAAAGAAGAAGTAGTACAGGCAAATCCCGACTACATAATTATCGGCACCTGGTCTCAGGGCGGTGCTTATAAATCGGGTAATGCACAGCTAGAAGAATTGTATTCCGATCCTGCTCTGGCTACAGTAACTGCTGTAAAGAAAAAGCAGGCGATTGTAATTCCGCAAGGCTATGTAAACTGCCTGTCGCAACATGCCGCTGACAGTGTAGAGCTTCTGCATGAAGCAGTTTACGGCAAATAGAAACCAAGGTCTTTACGTGATATTAAATAACATTTTATGGGGGTGGCGGTTTTATCTGCTGCCCCTTGTTTTTTGAGGAGAAGAAATATGCTGCAAAAGAAAAACTATAGCGATGATATTTTGCATAATATCAGGCGCTTGAGCGAAGTGAATGAGCAGAGGGATATCAAGCCTTTGATGGCGACATCCTTTCCGGGGACTCATTGCCCGCTGATGGGTGTTCTGATGACCGTAAGACAGATGCCGGAGGTTGTTACGGTTATCATCGGTACAGATGAATGCACCTATTATTCCAAGCTGTTGGCGAATATGAAAATATTCGGCAGTCTTAAGGAAAGCTGTGTTTCCGTAGTAATAGATGATTATGATGTGACCTTCGGTACAATTAAGAAAACGAAAAAGGCCGTTGCCGAAATTTTTGAGGCAGGAGCGCCTAAATGCATAGTATTGGTAACAACATGCGTTCTGGAAATTATAGGTGATGATTATGATGCACTCGTTGATGAGCTGGAGGAAAAGTACCATGTTCCGGTTCTGCTTGTGCGTACAGAGCATTTTCAGTGCAGGGACCATATGCCGGGTATCGAAAGAACTCTGACTGCTACTGTAAAGCTGATGCGGAAAATGCCGACGGAAAATGTTGTCAATATTCTTGGCAATGGCGCTCAGTTGCCGCAAAACTCAGCTTTGCTGCAGCTGTTGGAGCAGGCCGGCGTACAGGTGAGGCTGCAGCTTCCCGGCAAATGCAGTCTGCAGGATTTGGCACTTGCCGGCAGAGCTAAGCTGAATATCGTTGTTGATGAGCTTGGATTGGAGCTGGCAAAGCAGATGCAAGCAAGGCTGGCTGTGCCTTATGTTTACTTTCCGCCGATGTGTAATCCGCAAAATATATTGCAGGCCTATAAGGAGCTTGCTGCGGCCTTGGCTGTGGAATTGCCTCCTGCTGTTACGGAGGCTTGGGAGAAATGCCTTGCTTTACAGCAGCAGGTGCGGGAGAAGCTGCAGGGTGCAGGCTATATCTACGGCAACAGTCCGTATAACTGTTGGGAGCTGAACACTTATCTGGCAGCTTTGGGATTGAAGCCGCTGATGATACAGATGAGCACTCTGAAAAACAAGGAAGCAAAAAAAGAGCTGCTGCAATATGCGGATCCTTATATCTGCAAGAGTGCCAATCTGGCGGCGATGGAATTTGTCTATGATAAATTAAAGCCTCAGCTGTATATAGGCAGAAGCTTTACCGACAGCTTGGAAAGAAAAGGGATTTTCGGTATAGACAGTATGCCGGGACAGGATGTATTGGGCTTTGCAGGCTGTTTCGGCTTGCTGAAGCGTTTACTGGATTTTACGCAGACGCAAATAGAGGAGAAGTGAATATGGCTTTGATAAAAAATTTTCCGGTGCCGTCTGACAGGATGGCAATAATCAGCACGCTGCTGAATATTGAGGATGCTGTTGTGTTAGAGTATGGTCCGGAAGGAACAACACATTTCAGCATGAATTTTTTCAATAAGCTGGGGCAGGATTACCCCAACAGACTTTTTACCACCGGTGTAGATGACAGTGATATCGTTATGGGCAGCACCGAGAATCTGGAAAGAGGTATTTTTGAGCTGGATGCGTTATATTCGCCCAAGGCTATTTTTGTGCTTACTTCTTCTGTAACCTCTATTATCGGTACGGATATCGGGGGAATTTGTGACAGCCTGCAGAGCGAGGTTCAAAGCAGGCTGATTCCTGTAAATTCCTCCGGTTTGGGCGCTGATTACAGCGCAGGCTTGCGAAAAATATACCTGCAGCTGGCCGAGCTGTTTGTACAGCCTGCTGTTGTCAAGCAAAGCAAACGCTATAATATTTTGGGTGCTTCGCCGTTGCATTACAGGGCAGAATCCAATATTTGCGAAATAGAAAGCCTGTTGCGTGAAGCCTTTGGCTATGAGCTGCTGCATTGTTTTGCAATGAATACGACTACGAAGGCGATTGCCGAGCTTGGCAGCGCCGAGCTGAATATTATTTTGGCTGCCGAAGCGCTTCCGTGTGCGGAATATCTGCAAAGCGTTACCGGTACGCCTTATGTTTATCTGCCGCCTTACGGCTATAGTCAGACGACAGAGTTTTTAAATAGCGTTGCAGCGGTTATAGGCCAGCCGGTTAAGGAAGCTATGCTGCAGCGTTTAGCGGAAAAGAAGCGCAGACTGAAAATGCTTTTAAATTCTCCGCTGCTGAGCAGAACTCCGGGTACAGTATTTTTGAAGGGCGATTATGATACAGTCAAAGGTTTGGGCGACTTTTTCAAGGAGTTGAAATTTAATGTAGACCACAGTGTATGCACACATAAAATCACCGGTACTGCTGCGGAAGGCATAGAGTACTTTAAAGAGGAGAAGGATTATCTGCAGCTGCTGCCAGCTATCCGTCATTGTCTTATTTTGGCTGATGAGGATACTATTGCCAAGACTGATGCGACAAACCTTAAACTCTGCGTGAGCCACCCATGCTTCAGTCATAGGACTATTGCCAAGCATTTGCCGTTCATGGGAGAAAGAGGCGCCGACATGCTGTTTGAGTATATTCAGCAATATGTAAATATGTAACTGGTTTTCGGTTGCTTTACGGCAGATAAAAATCCCCTTGGGCTTTCAAGCTCAAGGGGATTAATAATATTTAGGTCAAATTTAATTTAAGCCTTGGCAGCTTCTGCTTCTGCAGCTTCTTCCTTAGCGTAATCCGGGTCAAATTTCGGATTCAGGTAGTTTTGATAAGCCCATGCCAGCAGAGCACCGGAAATATTGTGCCATGCGGAGAAAACTGCACCGGGAACGGTTGCGGCAGGCAGAGCAGCGAAATGTGCTTTTGCCAGGCCGGTTGCCAGACCGGAGTTTTGCATACCAACCTCGATGGACAGGGCAACAGCCTTTTTCCAGCTGAGGCCGGTAAGACGGGCAATGCCGAAGCCGAGAGCGTAACCGCAGCAGTTATGCAGAATAACTACCAGCAGAATCAGGCCGGGAGCCTTCAGAATCAGGTCGCGGCTGGCGCCAATAACACCTGCGATAATCAGAGAAATTGCAATGGAGGATACAGCCGGCAGATAGTCGGTTGCTGCTTCGGCCAGCTTGGGCAGGAAGGATTTAACAGCCAGACCTAAGCAGATAGGCAGAATAACGATTTGTACGATGCTCCAGAACATACCGACAGGGTCAAAGTTAATCTTTTCACCGATAATCATGTAGGTGATGAACGGAGTCAGAATCGGAGAAAGCACAGTGGAAACACTGGTCATGGTTACGGAAAGTGCAACGTCGCCCTTGGACATAAAGGTGATTACGTTGGAGGAGGTACCGCCGGGGCAGGTGCCTACCAGCACAACGCCGGTAGTCAGTGCCGGGTCCAGATTAAAGGCAACAGACAGCAGGTATGCTAGGAAGGGCATTACGAAATACTGAGCGCAGCAGCCGATGAGAATATCGAGCGGGCGTTTCAGTACCAGCGCGAAGTCCTTCAGGTTCAGTGTGGTGCCCATGCCGAACATTACGATACCGAGCATGCAGCTCAGGACGCTGATGCCGTGAACCTTACCTAATACCCACAAAAAGTTCTGCGGCATAGTCAGGCCGAGAACCAGAAAAACGATGGCGATGATGCCAAAGAATTTGCCGATTAAAGCACAAAATTGTTTCATATGAAGTTACCTCTTTCCCTTAATAAAAAATAATTTTTTAGAAGAGTAGCCATAAGACTCTCTTCTTTTTCTGTAAGTGTCCATTATTATAACAAAGATGGAATGGTAAATAAAGTGTTTGCTGTAAAAAACCGTAAAAAATTTTGTAAACGGTGAATTTGTGTTATAATGTTAATATAAATTGCGAAAAATACGGACGGAGGTACGCTACTTGTATACTATAAGCAGAGATTACCGCAAAGAAATTGTGATTGAAAAATCACGCTTTATCTGCTCGCTGAAAAAGGTTCACAGTGAAGCAGAGGCCCAGGAGTTTATTAAGGCCGTAAAAAAAGAGTTCTGGGATGCAACGCATAACTGCTCCGCCTATATCGTGGATGACCTGGCACAGCGCTCCAGTGACGATGGCGAGCCGAGCGGTACTGCCGGTATTCCTATGCTGGAGGTGCTACGTAAAAACGGGCTGACGGAAACAGCAGCAGTGGTGACACGTTATTTCGGCGGCATTAAGCTGGGCGCAGGCGGACTGGTGCGTGCTTACAGCGGCAGCGTGGCTGGCGCTGTGAAGGAAGCTGGCCTGGCGCAGAAAATTTTGCTGGGCTATTACAGCTTTTTATATGATGTGAACAGCGTCGGACGCATTCTGAACGTGCTTTATCAGCAGCAGCTGTTTGAAATTGCCGATGTGCAGTATGACCTGCGCGCAAAGGTTATCCTTAAAATGCGCGCGGAGCAAAAGGCGGAGGCTGAGGCCTGGCTGACCGAAAATCTTAACCAGCAGATAGAGCTGGAGCAGGAGGGCACAGAGTTCGCTGAGGTGGCGCCGTAGCTTTTAATAGGAAAAACTATACGAACAATCTCCCTTAGGCTATTGCTTGTGGGAGGTTGTTTTTGTTTTAGCATTGATACTGTTCAAATAAAAAGCTTTCAGCTTTGTAGCAAATAATGTATAATAATATGAATGAAAAGATTACTGACAGGAGGTAGAAGCGAGTGATTGAAGAAAGAGTGCCACCACAAAATATAGAAGCCGAGCAGGCTGTGCTTGGTGCTATGCTGATTGATAAAGAGGCTATCGCCAAGGCGACCGAAGTGCTGTCGGCAGATGACTTTTACCGCGAGGCGCATCGTGTTATCTTTAGTGCTATGCTGGAGCTTTACAATAAGAATGAAGCAGTAGATATGGTTACTGTGACAGAAATTCTCAAGCGTGACAACAAGCTGGAGGATATTGGCGGCATTGCCTACATCACCAGTCTGGCGAATGTTGTGCTGACGGCAGCTAACGTTAAGTACCATGCGGAGATTGTTGCTGAAAAGTCGGTTCTGCGCCAGCTTGTGCGTGTTTCTACCGAAATTGCGGCTATGGGCTACGAGGCCAATGAGGATGTCGGTACGCTGCTGGATACAGCCGAAAGCCGCATCCTGGAAATTTCCAACCGTAAGAAAAAGGCGGATTTTACACCGATTAATGATATCCTGATGGACAGCGTGCAGAGCATTGAAAGCCTGCTGCAGAACAAGGGCGGCCTTACCGGTCTGCCGGCAGGCTTTGCAGATCTGGATAAGCTGACGAGCGGCCTGCACCCTTCCGATTTTATTATTTTGGCGGCGCGTCCGTCCATGGGTAAAACTGCGCTGGCGCTGAACATTGTGCAGAACGTAGCGCTGCGTGCGCACAAAGTCATCGGCGGCGAACCGCGCAGTGTAGCTTTCTTCAGCCTGGAAATGAGCAAGGAGCAGCTGGTTAACCGTATGCTGTGCGCCGAAGCCGGCATCGACAGCCAGCGCCTGCGCGTTGGCGAGATGCATGACGAGGACTGGACGCACCTTTGGGATGCCTGCGATACGATGAGCCGTGCCAAAATTTATATTGATGATACAGCAGGTATTACGGCGATGGAAATGCGCAGCCGTGCACGCCGCCTGAAGGCAGAGCATGGCCTGGATTTGATTGTTGTCGATTACCTGCAGCTGATGCAGGGCAGCGGCAAGCGTAATAATTCCGGCGACCGTCAGCAGGAGGTTTCGGAAATTTCCCGCTCGCTGAAGGCCTTGGCGCGTGAGCTGGATGTGCCGGTGCTGGCGCTGTCACAGCTGAGTCGTAGCGTTGAATCGCGTCAGGTTAAACGCCCCATGCTCAGTGACCTGCGTGAATCCGGTTCTCTGGAGCAGGATGCGGATATCGTAGCCTTTCTGTACCGCGAGGATTACTACAATCCGGAAACGGAAAACAAGCATACCGAGCTGATTATAGCCAAGCACCGTAACGGTCCGGTTGATACTGTTAATCTGTTCTTCCAGAAGCAGTTCACCAAATTTGTCGGCTTTACGAAGCGCGAAAGCTGAGCATAAAATACAGCATCATAATAAAAGTCCCGGGATTTCAAAATCTCGGGACTTTTTGAGCATTGCCTGATGGGGGCTAAAAGCGTGAAATTTATTCTCTTGGCAAAAGATTTTTTCTGATAAGTGTAAAAAAGCTTACAAGGAAGCTGCGAAGAAAAACCGAATATTTTACCTAAAATCAACAAAAAATGTTCATAAAGCTTGCGATAAGACGCGGAAAATGATATGATATTTATGCAACAAAGTGTAGTGAAGAATCTGAAGGTAATATTTGTGGCTTTCAGATGTTTTTTCATGAATAAAATTGTCTTGGGAGGCATACAAAAATGATTGATCGTTATACTCATCCTGAAATGGGTAATATCTGGACACTCGAAAATGAATTCCGTACCATGCTGAAGGTAGAAATTCTGGCTTGCGAGGCTATGAACAAACTGGGCATTGTGCCTGACGAAGCGCTGAAGGATATTCAGACGAAGGCTGACTTCCGTCTGGACCGCATTAAGGAAATTGAAGCAGTTACCAACCATGATGTTATTGCTTTCCTGACTAATGTGGCTGAGTATGTAGGCGATGCGTCAAAATACATTCACAAAGGCCTGACCTCCAGCGACGTAAAGGATACTGCACTGTGCTACATGACTGTACAATCCGCAGACCTGATTATGCGTCATCTGGTAAACTTCCATGAAATTCTGCGCCGTCGTGCTGCTGAATTCAAATATACTGTTATGATCGGCCGTACTCACGGTATCCACGCAGAACCGATGACCTTCGGCATGAAATTTCTGCTGTGGTCCGCTGAAATTGAACGTAACATCGAACGTCTGAAACAAGCACGTGAAATGATGGCAGTTGGCAAGCTGTCCGGTGCTGTAGGTACTTACTCCAACATTGATCCGTTTGTAGAAAAATATGTCTGCGAAAAGCTGGAGCTCACTCCGGTACGCCTGGCAACTCAGGTTATCCAACGTGACCGTCATGCACATTTCATGACTACTCTGGCAATCATCGGTTCCTCTCTGGATAAGATGGCAACCGAAATCCGTAACCTGCAACGTACCGATATTCGTGAAGCTGAAGAATATTTTGCACCCGGTCAAAAGGGTTCTTCTGCTATGCCGCATAAACGTAATCCTATCACCTGCGAAAAGGTTTCCGGTATGGCTCGCCTGCTGCGCGGTTATGCAGTAGCAGCTCTGGAGGATGTAACCCTGTGGCATGAACGCGATATCTCCCATTCTTCTGTAGAACGCGTTATTCTGCCGGACGCAACTATTGCTCTGGACCATATGCTGCGTAAATTCTCCAACATCATCGACAAACTGCTGGTATATCCTGATGCAATGATTGCCAACATGAACAAAACCGGCGGTCTGATTTTCAGCCAAAACCTGCTGATTGCTCTGGTTACCAAAGGCGTACTGCGTGAGGACGCTTACAAATGGGTACAACGCAACGCTATGGCACGTTGGCTGCAAGGCGCTGACTTCAAGACCAACGTTGAAGCTGACCCGGATATCAAGAAATATCTGACCGACGAAGAGGTTGAGCATTGCTTCGATCCGAAACCGATGCTGCGCCACGTTGACGAGATTTTTGCTAGATTTGGTTTATAATTTTGATAAGGAGTGACTGCTAATGTCATCTGTTGTAGTTTTAGGTGCCCAATGGGGCGATGAGGGTAAAGGTAAAATTGTTGACTATTTGGCGCAAAAGGCTGACGCTGTAGTTCGTTACAGCGGCGGCTCCAATGCAGGCCATACCGTTGTAGTTAACAACATTAATTATAAGCTGCGTCTGCTGCCCTCCGGCGTACTGTTCAATGATAAGACTAACGTTCTGGGCAACGGCGTTGTAATCAACCCCGGCGTTGTGCTGGCTGAAATCGCCGGCATGAAGGAAAAGGGCATTGATTGCAGCAATCTGGTTATCTCTGACCGTGCACACGTTGTTCTGCCGTATCATCAACGTCTTGATGAGCTGCAGGAGGAAGCACTGGGCAATCACAAAATCGGCACCACCAAAGGCGGCATCGGCCCCTGCTACATGGATAAGGTTGCTCGCGTAGGCATCCGTATCTGCGATTTGATGGAGCCCGAAACCTTTGCTGATAAGCTGAAGGTTAATTTGGAAGCAAAAAATGCTATTATCACCAAAATTTACGGTGCAGAACCGTTTGACTATGATACTGTACTGAAGGAATATCTGGCTTATGCAGAAGAGCTGCGTCCGTACGTTGCCGATACCGGTGTTGTTATGGATGAGCTGTTCAGCGCCGGCAAAAACGTTCTGTTTGAAGGCGCACAGGCTACCTTCCTTGATATCGACCATGGTACCTATCCGTATGTTACCAGCTCCAACCCGACTGCAGGTAATGCCTGCACCGGCAGTGGCGTAGGTCCCCGCTTCATCGACCATGTTGTTGGCGTAGTTAAGGCTTATACCACCCGCGTTGGTGAAGGCCCCTTCATCACCGAGCTGCTGGATACCGACGGCCCCGGCAACCAAATCCGCGAAACCGGCCATGAATACGGCACCGTAACCGGTCGTCCGCGTCGCTGCGGCTGGCTGGATGCTTTCATGTTGCGTTACAGCGCACGCCTGAACAGCCTGGATTATTTGGCAATTACCCGTCTGGATATCCTCGACCAAATGCCGAAGATTAAAATGTGCGTTGGCTACAAGATTGGCGATGAGGTTCTCAAACGCATTCCTGCAAGCCTGAACGTTCTGGCTAAGGTTGAGCCGATTTTCGAAGAGTTTGACGGCTGGATGACCGATATCAGCGGCATCCGCAACTATGACGAGCTGCCGGAAAACGCTAAGAAATATCTGGCTAAAATCAGCGAGGTATCCGGTGTTGAGCTGGGTATTATCTCCGTTGGTCCTAACCGTGAGCAGACCATCGTTCTGAAAGAGCTGCTGTAAGCTTAGGCTGCCGAAAAAACAGCAAAAATATTTTAAAAAGCACTTGACTTTCCTTGTGTTAGTCTGTATACTATTAATGTTGCTAATTTATGGCGACAAATGATTCACTAGCTCAGTTGGTAGAGCACCTGACTTTTAATCAGGGTGTCCCGAGTTCGAG